>Ga0078894_10000086_pt1 | contig 53903 bp, 72 predicted proteins | sample LauGreSu1BDMLBSD_2_FD_67506 | JGI IMG/M metagenome (GOLD analysis project Ga0078894, IMG submission 67506) | Freshwater lake microbial communities from Lake Michigan, USA - Su13.BD.MLB.SD (version 4) (version 4) | ecosystem: Environmental > Aquatic > Freshwater > Lake | place: Lake Michigan...
GGTTCCTTGTGTGCCTTGATTTCCAGTACCACTTAAACCTTGAGAACCTTGAGTTCCTTGAGTGCCTTGAAGTCCTTGGGTTCCTTGTGTGCCTTGATTTCCAGTACCACTTAAACCTTGTGTTCCTTGAGTACCTTGAGTGCCCTGAAGACCTTGAGTTCCTTGTGTGCCTTGATTTCCAGTACCACTTAAACCTTGTGTTCCTTGAGTTCCTTGTGTGCCTTGGATACCCTGGTTGCTTAAACCTTGGGTCCCTTGTGTACCTTGGAGTCCTTGTGAACCTTCAGTACCTTGGATTCCCTGGTTGCTTAAACCTTGGGTCCCTTGTGTACCTTGGAGTCCTTGTGAACCTTCAGTACCTTGGGTTCCTTGAAGACCTTGGGTTCCTTGTGTACCTTGATTTCCAGTACCACTTAAACCTTGTGTTCCTTGAGTACCTTGGGTTCCTTGGATGCCTTGAACTGATGTTCCCTGAAGACCTTGGACACCTTGAATACCTTGAGTTCCTTGAATTCCCTGTAGACCTTGGGTACCTTGAGTACCTTGATCGCCCTGGAGACCTTGGGTTCCTTGAAGACCTTGGTTGCCTTGAAGACCTTGAGTTCCTTGAGTACCTTGAAATCCAGTTGCACTTAAACCTTGAATGCCCTGATTGCCCTGAGTTCCCTGACAACCTTGAGCACCTTGGATACCTTGAGCACCTTGGATACCTTGAGCACCTTGGGTACCTTGGGTACCTCCCACTCCACCGATACCTTGGGTTCCTTGGGTTCCTTGTGGACCTCTTATTTTTCCTACATTAATCCACTGATCAACTGGATTAATCCAAACCCAAAATTCATCTGTGGCATCATCTAAAATGCCGTCTCCTGGCAATAATGTATATCCACCAATCGGCTCTACATTATTGTTTACAAAATCATTTAGGGCAATATTTTCGTTTCCTGGCCCAAAAGATAAAACATCTGGAATTAAACCGATAATTTTTATAGTAGGACCAGAACTTCCTTGGGTACCTTGAGTTCCTTGAGTTCCTTGAGTCCCCTGCGTCCCTTGAATTCCTTGTACTATTAAATCTGTACTTGGTATCCAGAATCTCTTTCCAGTATATCCCTCAACTGCAGTTAATATATAATGATCATCAGTTAATTTTGTCCCAGGTGGAAATGGGTTAGTTCCTATGGAAGATACTCCAACAAGAGGATCCCCAAGATCTGGTTCAGCTTGCTCCAATCCTAAGAATTGGTATCTATCTGAAGTGATTCCCGATTGTGGAAATCTTTTTACTCTTCCTGAAGTATACTTAGTCATTTATTTTACTTCTTAGCAGTTTCTAGGACACTTAGGATTAACTCAAGGACTCCATTCTGATTGCCTTGTATTTTAATCACATCATATGTTTCCAAGGCTAATCTACCATCTGGTATTAAGGAAACACTGTCATTAGCTGGTATATCAACTCCATTAGCGAATTTATAATCAGCTTTTATTTCAGCTGGCTGCAAAAGAAGGTCACGAGAATGTACAGCAGTTACATTATATGTAGTTCCTGCGGTGGAAACATTCGTGACCTGAGATAGAATTATAATTGAAGCAACTCCGATTGGGCATGTATATATCCCAACCATTTCAGTTGTAACTCCAACCCTAATTGTTTTAAATCTATTAAGTGCAATTGCTGCCATTTTTTATTTACCTAATGCAATGATTAAAGGTGTTATTGTATTTAACAAACTTTGATCGAATGATCTTCCAGTAATCGTTCCAGTTAATTGATTTACAGTAATGTCATCACCAATTTTAAAGTTACCAGCTTGGTTAGTACTAGTGTAAACTACTTGTCCGCCATTTAATTTCACAACTTCATTATCTGGGATGGTAATTCCACCTAGCGCAGGTTTCGCAGTATTGATATTTGTACCAGCACCAATCCATTCAAATGAAATAGTAGTCGCAATTTGTAAACTCAATCTACTGAAATAAACTGTAGTTCCAGTTCCAACTGTATTATTTAGAGTCTGTGTTAATACTATAGTTGAAGTTCCATTTACAGGCTCTGATGCTGTTGCAATATTATAGTAAGTTGGATATAATGTAGAACTTGCTGTGGCTTGAATGCCAATTCCACCAGGAGGAGGATCTATAGTTACAGTTGGAGCAGCCAAATATTGACTTCCAGTACTAATAACATCAATTGATGTGACTCTACCAAATGCATCTACATTGGCAGATCCTTCTGCACGAATTCCACTAGGTCCTTCTGGGAATCCAATTGTAACTCTAGGTGGTAGTCCTTGAGAATAACCTGAACCCAGATTTTCCATGACTATTGTTTGGACTGTACTATACAATTCACCAAAGTATAATGCTTGTCCATCATATGGACGATATGTCCCAAGTCCAGAAACAACTATAGTATCAGTCTCAATTGCAGCAGGCTCTACAATTTTTCCAGTATAACGATATATCGACTTTGAGTTTTTATCGCCAACTCCACTTGAATATAACCCATAATTACCAAATGAAGCATTAGAGTTTGTTAAGTCGCATTGTCCACCAGAAGCAGTATAAATCGCAATATCATTACAGATAGTAAATATAGAAACTAACTGAGCATATGCTCCATTTGTAATTGAAACTCCAATTCCATTTTGGTTATATTGAGTGTAAGAGTCAACACTCATAGTTCCAGTTACACCAATATCATCTTGATCGCCAGGTTCAGCAGCAAATCCATCCACTTTCATTCCGATACTATCGCCAATGAAATTAGTACAGTTTCTAATGTAAGGACCTTGAGTAATTGGCCCAACTCCTCTAGAAAATTCAGGAATTGCTATTCCACCAGAAACATAATTATGTGGAATAGTTGAAGGTCCAACATTAATCGTAAAAGTATCATTAGCAGTTTGGCTTCTATTTATTACAGTTCCACCAGAAACATAAGTATGAGGAATTGTTGAAGGACCAACATTTACAGTAAAAGTGGATCCAATTGAACTTAATACTCTAAACTCATATCCATTGTTCCCAGTGGGGTATTTTAGATTTGGAGGACTATCTGGGCAACTGAATTCTAAATCTCTTAATTCTACTAAGTCATTATATGTTACTGCTATACCAGGAGCAGTTACGGTTACAATACCAGTAGTATTAGTATAAAGTGCATTTGTAACGCTGAATGGTTTATCTATTACTATATCTAAAACTCTAAATTCATATCCATTATTTCCAGTTGGATATATTGTTGTAGTTCCACTTCCACTTGAACAAGAGAATTGTAATCCTCTAATTTTTACCAAATCTCCAGTTTCAATTGAAAGTCCATTTGCTTTAATTGTTGTAATTCCAGTCACATGATTATAAGTTGCGGTTGTTATAGCAACTGTTCTATCTAATACGAATCCACCTCCAGCATAAGTGTGAGGTAAGGTTGATGCTCCAACATAGACTTCAAATGAACCATCGTTATTTACTTTATCAATAAAGAAATCATATCCATATCTACCAGAAGGAAATGATTGAGTTGATATTCCACTTCCACCTGAACTGCAGCTGAATGCTAGATTTCTTATTTCTACCGATTCGCCTTTTATTGCTTTGATCCCCGGTGAAATTACAGTCAATTTACCAGATACTTCATCATATACTGCCGAAGTAATCCCGAGAATAGATGTGAATCCAATTCCAGAATTTCCTGGATATGTGGTTCTGATACCTACTGATGTAAAAGCAGTTGATCCATATCCAACAATACTTGTTACAATTCCAACACAAGATCTCATTGCAGAGACGACATTGGCACAACCATTTACTCCATTATTAAATCCAGTCAATGGATCCTTTTGCATCCCAAGATCTTTTACTTGGGAAATTTGATTCTGGTAATTAGTATATTTTTGTACATTTCCGCCAGAAACATAAGTATGTGGAAGAGTGGACTGTCCAACTATAACTTCAAAATTATTACTATCTACAACTCTTAATACATTGAATATGTAACCTAAAGATCCCGATGGATAAGTGACAGTGCCTGGACCAGAAGGACAAGTAAATCCTAATCCAACAATTTTTACTGCATCATCTAATGATAGTCCATGATTCAATGCAGTGATTGAAGTTACTCCTGTTATATTGTTATATACAGCATTTGCTACTGTTGTACCTAGTCCAACAGGATATCCTCCCCATGTTGAGTTATTGATTACAGAGCGAGCAATACCAAATGAATAATCTAGTGTGGCAACTGTCTGGTTAACCTCATTGGGATTTTTAAGAATCTGTGGAATTAAGTTCCAATTTGAGTCATAATATGATTTTCCTGCGTCAACGGAGCGAGAATTTCCACCTCTTGTGATGTCATGTATGACACATTTCCAAATATCTTTTATATCATCTGAGCAATCTTTGCTTTCTAGTGTTACACCAAAACGAATCGAAGGTAGTCCACTTGTACTTGCTGCTCCAATTGCTTGTGTGACAATACCAACAAGCTGAGCAATTGTAGTTCCAACTCCAACGCATCCACCTGCAACTGCAATTACAGATGGATCAATGACTTGAGAAACACTGCTAATTCCAGATTGATATGAAAGTGGTGGTACTACATTATTGATTACGGATTTAGCAATTCCAACTGCATAATCTAATGCAGCAATTGTTGCTTGTTGTGTTGCAATACCTGTAATATGAATTAATCCACCAGAACTATTGAAGTATGAGAGCGCCGCACCAACTGACTTACGATTACTATTTGCTTTTAAGTCATAAGAAACTGCACTCATTATACTTACAACATCTTCCTTGCAGTTTGTATAATCTCCACTTGAAAGTGCGAAATTATATCCAGTTGGCGCTGTCAAAAATCCAACTGCTTCTGCTGAAATATAATTTAAATTCTTATCTATAAGTTTTGCTGCATCTTGTTCTCTGTGACTTCCAGCAAAACCACTAAATCCACTTGTGAGGAATCCAACAGACTCTCTTGCAATATAATCAAGATTGACTCTTATCATTCTTGCAGCATCAAAATATCTATCTACTGCAACACCTTGAAGAGGTTGTAGTGCTACAACTGCGGCACCATCAGTCATATTTGGTCCAATATAACTCATATCTGTAATATGACATCCATTATTGACATGGAATAAATCAAGATATGTGTATTTTGGAGTAACAACGCAGTTTCTAAGTTCTGTTCCCTCTACTGAAACTGTTTTTTTGAGAACGATTGGGTTCTCTTCAACATAAACTCCAGGATATACTTTAATAGTATCCCCAAATACAGCTACTGTTGCTGCTGCTTTAATTGTTTTCTTGGCGTCACTTTCAGTTAAACCAGTATTATTGTCATTACCATTCTGTGTAACAAAGATTGTTTTACCTAATGGTTTATACGCCTGTATCTTAACCTCACCTTTATTTCCTGGTGTTTGAGTTGGAAACAGGTCAATTCCAATACCAGGAATTAAGTTTGTTACAATTCCAGCTAAATTTACGCCATCACCGTAATACTCTACTGCAGTTACGGAACTTCCGACGCTAAGATTAGTGCTAATTGCAACTTTGTTAGCAAAAATGTCCAAGTCATTTTGACTTGTAATGTTCGGAACTTCTTGTCCGCCAATCAGATTTATTCTTCTTGCACCAAAGCTTTTATCCGACATTTCTTTTTTTTAAATATTTATTGTATTGAAATTCCTTCTAAACTTAAGCCGTCACCTGACATACTAAGCTTAGTGAAAATGTCATCTACACCTGGAGATGGAGGACCTGGAGGTGGTGGAGGAGGTGGTGGTGGTCCTGGAGGTGGTGGCGGTGGCGGAGGAGGAGGTGGTGGAACAAAAGTATTTTCATATGGATTATATATCACTCTTTTTGCAGCACCTCTCATGTTATATTGACCAGACCAATAAGTTAGGCTTGCTGGATCTGGATATTGGTCGAGGTATTCACTGGTTAAAGTTATAGATCCTGATGTAAACAACCAATTTTTAACTTGACTAGATGAAGAAGTTGGATTTAATTGTAGATGTAATGCAATTACGCCAGTCGCAACTGGAGCAGCTGCACTTGTACCATTAAATAAACGATCGCAAAATATTGAATTGTCAACTCTAGAAAATGGATCTAATGCAGCAATGCCAGCAGCAAGAGTTTCATCTGCTGGTGCCCAAACATCTATTCCAGGTCCATTACTAGAATAAAATGTTTTTCTTTCTGAGTAATCACTAATTATAAAATCATCCATTGCACCAACATTAATAGTAGGATGAAAATCTGTAACAGAATCGAATCCAAGTCCAGATGGTATCATCCAATCTCTATGTCCACTTGGAGCACATCCTGCCGGAAATTCTGGATTAGTACGATATATCCCATAAAAAGTATCTTCATAATAATCAAATCTATGTGGATCATCTGATCCAATTCCTATTCTTTGGTTTTGATTTCCAGCAGCTGCCACAAATATAATTCCAGAATTCATCATTTCTTCGCCAGCTATCACGATACTATCAGCTGGAGCACTGGTAGTAAAAGTTCTATATTGGCCAACTCTAGATAGTATATTATTAGTTAAAGATTCTTTTGCATATAATACTGGCATAGATGGATCAACCGCAGGAGCATTACCAGTAAAAGTCCCTACTTGATTTTTGAATGAATAACTTATTGTGTCGGCTCCAGTAAATCCACCAACATATGCATAACTACCATTAACAATAGTTGGATTTTTAACCCCAGTTGATGGGTTTATTGGCTTATATAAATGAAATATTTTAATTAAATCATATGCCAAATCAATCGGCATATTAAATAATGGATTATTAGATGGTCCAAACATATTCCAAATGTTTGCTTCAAATGCAGTTCCAAAATTTTTCCCAGCAGAAAGAGATGCACATGCAGTTCCATGAGAATCTGTCATTCCACATGTTCCATTTAATGTGGCACCAAGAGTGTTTTCTTCTGTATATAAAGATGGAATAAGAAAGTTCCCTAAACCAGAAAAAGCAGGAGATCTATTTGCTCCATTTTGCCACCAATTTACTGCTGCTGTTCTTGTTATTCCTGTTCTTCCATCTGGTTTTAATATTGTAGCTCCAATAGAATTGAAATAAACTGGATCAATATAATATGGTCCATCTAGAACTATATCTCTAACTCTAGATTTTCCAGTGGAATCTAAAAATTCTGGGTGATACTGTAAAATACCAGAATCATGAATGACAATATCTACATTATTTCCTTTAATTGTATAATTGACATTACCAAGAACTGATGGGACAAATTCTCCAGTAGAGGTATTCCAAAAATCCGAATTTTTTGTTAATAGTGTTCTCTTTATTGCCCAATTAGTTCTATTTAAATCTTGTGATGGTGGAACTGTTGGTTTACTTACTGGTCCATTGATATCCAGATCTCTGTATATTTTTACATCAGACGGCCATCTAGGTAAAGTGGGAACTGGTTGTGGATATATTTTTGGATAATGAATTGTGGATAATTCTATCCACTTAATTTTGGGGTGATTATTTAATTCTTGAGCTTCTTCTTCTGTGAGTAAAAATGTACCTCTAGTTGGACTATGTTCTTTTTCATCTGAACATTCCACACATCTATTTGGAATATGTTCACAATCTGATTCATGGCAAAGTTCGCTGTGAATCTCTTGCCAATATTCAGGTTGAGTTACACTTAAAGTATAGTGTTTGTATTCCATGTTATATTAAGGTGCTTCTAGTGAACATATAAGTTACTATTCCAACAGTTCCAGTTACAGGAGTTGCTAATACTCTACAGGTAGTTCCAGATATTGTAGCTCCAATTGAAACTATAATATTAGGGTTGTACATGATTGCATATTCTTCTGAAAATGCAGTAGTTCCATTTTGCATCAATAAGAGTTTCTGAGATTGTATATTTGCTCCATTCTGTATGTAAAATGTGTATTCAGCTACTTTAAAGTTTGAGGTCAATAAATTATATGAATCTATTGTTGCTCCAATACCTACTGTAGCAGAAAATGTTGACTGTTGTTTGAAAAAATTGTAATTTTCTATTTGAAAATTAGTAACAGATGGAGGACCACCAATTCTAAAAGAAGTTGCCTCTATAGCTGAAGCAAAAACATTTTCTAAATTTGAATCTCCAGGAGTTACAGTTAAAGATGTGGCTTCAGCAGACGCAAGTGATGATTGAGTCGATACATTAAGTTCATCTGTATCTGTTGTTCCAGTTGCAGTGATGTCTCCAACTACATCTAATTCAACAGTTGGTGTGCAACCAATTCCAAGTCTATTTGAAAATGGGTTATATACTAATCCATTTGCATCAACTTTGATAGTATTTTCTACATCAACACCTGGCTCCGCAGCAGCAAAAATTACATTGTAATTTGCATCATCATCATTTTGTTCTACATTTATTGCTATAATACTTTGGATTTCTTTCCATTCTGAGCCGCCATATTCTCCATTTGAAACTAAAACATTATCTTGGTTTCCAGAAGTTACTCTACGGTTGAAAGAAATCGTAAGAGTGGTTGAGCCAATACTATTTTTATGTGAGGTATTTAAATTTATAATAGATGAACCTATTGATGCTACTCTAGTGTCAGTTCTAAAATATGCATTATTTGTTTCAGTTAATACATCATTGATCCTAATTAATGATGTATTAACTCCACTAATTACACCAGGGGAAGCAGCAGATGCAATTCCTGTAGTGACTTTTATAAGTGAGCTGGATACACCAACAAGTAAACGATTTTCTAATGCTACATCACCTAAAACATCTAAATTGTAAAGAGGAACTGTAGTTCCAACTCCAACTGTGTTTAAAGCAGAATCGGCAAATAGTAAATTATTTGCTACTTCAAGACCGTTTCTTACAACGAAATTCTTGGTTAATGCCATTTTTCTCCTAAAGGTTCACTATCCCCTTTTTTATTATTTATGCTGGAACCCAAGCCATTCTACCCTCATCTGCCACACCTGCTCTTGCAAGAGTGAGTGCTCTTTCAGCGTCTGATGTTGTATAGAAATGATCATTATCAGGTGCTATGTATAGTCTATATAAAGGCAGAGTTCCAGCTGGTTGAGCTATTGACCCAGGGTATGCCCAACCTAACGATTGAAGTAGAGTATACCCTGGACTTCCTTCAGAACTAGAAAAACTCACTAAATGATCTTCTGCTGCATGAGAATACAATACATATAATGGTTGTGCTCCACCAGGATTTGATTGATAGCACTTGAACCCACCTTCAAATGCTCCAATAATATTATAATTGAATCGCCAAGACCTTGCTAATGATGGTTGTCCATTATTGTTATTTCTAAATCTTTGATTGTATCTATTGTAAAATAAACCATTTGGTCTTTGTATAGGTCCTATATCTTGAAAACCCAAATCAGTGACAGTTGCTCCTCCTCCTGCGCTAATAGTTTGAACAAGACCAGTCGAATTGACATTATATGCTCTTACTAGCCTTATAAAATAGTATATTCCACCAGCATCACTTTGAGTATTTACAAGGGCATCATTTCCATTGTTTTCATCTCCAATAAAACAGGGAGCATTGCTATTATAAGAAAGTGCTGATGCCGCTGATGCCTGATCGACCTGTACACTCCCAGATATTACATCACCAAGACCATAAATGTGATTAGTTGTAATATTATTCCAATATCTTTGTACACTGTTTGTAGCTGGTGGTGGTGGCGGTGGTGGTGGCGGACCTGGTGGTGGTGGCGGTGGTGGTGGCGTAGGATCAGGTATAGTTGTAATTGACCAAACTTGTCGGCTTGTAGTTCCAACTGTAGCTGTAGTGGTGACTGTTGTACTGTAAGTAGCTGCTGATGACAATTGGACTCTAATTGAATCGCCATTTATTACTGGTTGGTCTGGATCTGTGAATCCTTTAACTAGTGTTGTTCCAGCTCTAGTAATACTATATTGAGCACCATTCGTAAAAGTTATAGGTGTTCCTAATCCAACATTTAATCCACCAATTTCAAATCTTGCAGGTGGATATCCTGTAGTACTAGGGACATTTGTATTATATAAAGTAGATAAATTTGCCAAAGGAATAGATGGGAACCCAGATTCAGCTGGACTAGGAATTGGTCTAAATGATGTTGCAGATAGTCGTAAGGAAGCACTTTCGTAAAAAGTAAAGGTAGCCGATAGATCTAATGGTTCAGTTGTAACTTTCCATGTTGTTGTGGCTGTACCTACAGCAAAGTCTATGGTTTTAGTTTCACCATAGTTTGTGGGTGATATTGTATCTAAATTGATAATAGTACCATTTTGGACTCCAGTAGTTAATACTGATGGTTTGATATTATCTACAATGATACCACCATTTGAACTAGTAATATTTGCAGGAACTATTACATTTTTCTCAAGACCACTTATTACATAAGATGCAGTTGTCGTTGCTATCCCTGCTCTTATGTTCACGACATCAGGAAAAGATATTAAATCGGGAATAACATCAGCATCTCTTACTTTTATAATCCAATCTTGGACTGATGCTCCAATTGAAACAATTGAAGTCAAAGTTTGTCCATAAATTGCTGGGACAGTTGGGATGGGCAAAAAAGATTGACTCAATCTAGGATTGTATGCATCAAAAGTAATCGCACTGGTATCAAATGATGCTATATCTAATATTGGAGCTGCTATTACTCTAGATAATCTTATAGATTGATTATTTTTAATAAATGATGGATCACTCGTGTATCTAAGATTTATATCAAGATCTTGTGAAAAATTAGCTACAGTAGCGAATTGGTTATCAAAAGCAAGTGAGTTTACATTTTGATTATCAAAAACACCTGCAAAAATAGAATATAGTGTACCAGGATTAATTGATACTCTTAATCGACTTTTTATTCCAGTAATTTTTACATAATCGCTGTAGTAGGTTGCACCTGGTTCTATATTAAATAAATCAGTAAAATCAAATGGATCAGGGGAAGATATTAAGTTTGAACGATATGCATATTCAGATGCATTTCCTATGGCTCCTATAATCGGCATATCTTATCTACCGTAAGTTGATTGAGATGCTAATATTGTAAATTGGTCATTCAAAGTACCAGATGCAGATTTTCTAATAATTACATATGTATATACATCAATTCCATTTAGATATCCAGTGGTAAATTGTGTTCCACCATAATAATAAACATTAGTTAAAGGTGTGACCGTATTTCCATCAATTATTATATTACTATTGTAAAGTGGAGCTGTACCAATTGTAGCCAAGAATGCTACGGTAATAGATTGCCCAACCTCCAAAATATCACCTAAGTTGACGCCTGGACCGCCAGTAAAGTTTATTGTCCAGTTTGCTACAGGCGCAGTAGTATAATAATATACATTGTTGTCACCAATATATATGTCAACTGGAGTGGTTGATGGAAGAAGAGTTGGCCAACTAGTAGTAACAATAGTAGCCTTTTCAATTATTTCTGATACATTTAAGATGCCATTTACACTTAATTTTGCTTTTGTTGTAGCGATAGTTCCGATTCCAACATTTGCACCAGTGTAAATTCCCACAGAAGGTTGAACGGTCCAACTAGGATCTAAGCCAGATAAACTGGATCCATCACCGTAGAATGTGCCGCTCCAAATTCCACAATATCTACCATTACCATCTTTAACTGGAGCAAACTCTCTCCATTGATTTTGTTCTGTAAATATCCAACCAGCTGAACCACCATTATTTGGGTTTCCATTAAAATCAATGTCACCAGAGTTTGCAATAAGTATTGGCGTGGCGATGCCTACACTTATTTTTCTAGATACATTTACGGATCCTTGTAAAAATACTGAATTAGCTTCTATTCCTTTATCGGATGTTGAAGTAATTTTATCATTGAATACCACAGGACCATCAAATTTAGAGATGACATCTTTACTGATTCCACCTTCTACTTTAATTGATTTTAGTATATTAACTTCAGAAGTACTAATTATATCAGTTCTTTCATTTTTGTCTTCTCCAGTAACAGTTGGTATTGGAGCATCATATATTTCTTCCTGACCAGTTGCGGAACTTACTTTTTTATTTCCAATATAAAAATCACCATCATTATTCATTCCAGTGAATACATTAATTCCACCATCAGATTTAAATGATTGCGCAAGCAACTCTTCTTGTGGAGTAATTAATCTATCTTGAGAGTCAGGTAAAGCAGTAGAGTAATTTCCTGGGCCAAATCCAACATATTCAAAGGTATGTCCAGATGCTCTTAAGATGGAATGTCTTCTAAATTCAGTTGGAATTGGTGCAATCTTTCTAACAACAGAACCAGATGTATGTGGTTCAATTATGCTACCAAGTACACCTCTAAAAACAGGAATGATATTTGAATTTATGTTAGCAGAAATCTTAACAATTTCATTATCAATGGATACAAAATCGCCTATCTTTAATCCAGAGTTGACTGCATTAGAAATTGTAATTGTATTATCAGATGTAAGTACATTGGCAGAAAGAGTGTTCGTAATTCCACCATAAATTGGTACTATTCTTGATGTAGTTTTTTCATTTTCTAATGATATGGAGCCAGAGTTAGAAGAATATGAATAAGGATAAGAATATATTGATGTAAGAGTTGTATTTGTTGTAGTAGTAAAGCCAATATTTACTTCAAAAGAAGTCAAACTATTGATCTTAGTGATGATAAAATCTTGATTGTATCTTGATGATGTAGAATCATATAGCTTAATCTTTGAATTTATCTTTAATCCATGTGCTGTAGTAGTTGTAACTATACCAGTAGTTGAATTTGATGGATGCAATATAGATGAGACCAATAAAGATTTTGGTCCTAATTGGGAAGTTACATTTGAAACAGAGGTTAAAGTCGAAATTCCATTTGTAACAATCTTAGATATATTAGACGAAGATATGACATTTATGGATCTACTAGTTGTAATTCCACTAACTCTGTATATGTTGTTATACTCTAAAATGTCATCAGCTCTAATTTCATCTATGTAAATTGTGTCATTGATAGAATTATTAATCGCATCTACCTGAACAACACCAACTACATGTCCTGCAGTAGTCGCTACACCAACAACTGATAAAGTATTTCCTACTCCATATGCGCTACCTGGATTGATTACATTTACGCTTGTAATTGATCCACTCGCATCAATTCTAATAACAGCTGTTGCTCCTTCACCAACAGTAGATCCAGCAAATCCAACTAGACGAGCATTATATAAATCTCCTGAAACTCCCGCTATTGAACCATATGCTAATCCAGCACTTCCAGGTACAACACTTAATTTTGTAATTCCATTCAGTCCATGGTCAATGTCAGTATAAATTGTATGTGATGTTCCAGTTAAAGATCTTATATTTGAAATACCAAATTTAGATCTAAAATCGTTTTGGAATTTGTCAACAGTTTCTTTTGTTAGGCTACTTTGGGGATCATCAATAATAACCTGTCCAATTGGATCTGGTAAAGCATACGATACTGTAGACTGTGGGTCTGATATGGGGTTGTCTCTATTTTCTTGTGGGTAGAGATATTGAATAGGTTGACTGAATTTTAATTGTGAGAATTCAGCTGGCCTCGGTGAGTTCGAGGTGTTTATTGTTATAATATGATATATTCCATCCTGTACATCTCTAATGTAAGGTTGAACTTCTTGTGATCTATAGACAATATAAGTTTGTTTATAGTTTTTACGAGTAAAGTAAGGTAGATTTACAGTTCTTAAAGAAGTATTATTTAAGAATGTACCTGGAGATTTATTTGTACTATATTTAAATTCTGTTGAACTTAGAATATCAGTTACTGTATAAATTCCATTATAGCCAGCATTATATTGAGCTGTTGTATTATCAGATGAAGAAATTTGTCTAATATCAACTTTTGATCCAATTGATAAATTATGTGAAACTTCCGATGTGATTGTTACAACACCACCAGAGTGTTTGGCATCTGCAATAACTCTAATGTTTTTAAAATTATCTGTTCGAGTTATTGTATTGACATCAAAATCAAACTGAGAAGAAAGTTCAAAGTCAGAACCAATATTACTACTAGACTCTTGTATAATATATCCGTCTAATGGTGGTCTACCTTTTACCAAAGAATCTTTTGGTATAACATATCTAAATTTAAATATCTTATCGTCTAAACTTCTAGTATCAATTGTTCGTTTGATGTAAGTTCTTGGCGTAGCTTCAAATGGATATGTTGATAAAGCAGTCCAAATTGGATTGGAACTCTTTACACTCAAATACCATTGATTATTTGTGGAATCCCATTGAATTGGATGTCCAGGATCTCCAGCAACTTTATCAGAAACTTTACTTACTATTTTTAGGTTTCCAGTTTCAATGCTATAAAGATCTATCGCAGATGTTATATTTGCGCCATTTAAAGCGTCATTAAATGTTTTTGCTAATTTAATTTGACTTGAAGTTAATGTAGGTAGAGTAGAACTTGTAATAACATAGTAAATTTTATTTGGTTCTATTCCACTTGGTAGTGATCCATCAGAACTCACTATTTTTATAGATTCACCATTAACGAAATCATGTGCTTCTGTTAATGTAATAATATTGGAATTAATCTCATTTCTAATTCCATCTATTTTCTTTTTGACTTTAGCTGACTTCCTATAACTAGTCTGAGTGCTACCTTGCATGACAATGATAGCACCATATTCCTGACCAGAAAGTAGTACATTTAAAGTATCGTCTGGTTTTGCACCAATTCTATATCCATCAACAACAACTTGTGGTCTTGATAGTTCATTAATTTGATTGTATAAGTATAGTCTATTTGAACTACCAACTGCTAATGTTTTTGTTCTATCAATAGAATTAAATTCAATGAATGGTGAGATTACAGTTTCCTGTGATCCTATTTTTTGTGGTGGAATGATATGTGTAATATATCCAACATCATCTCTGGTAAATGAACTCGTTTTGAATCCCCTAGATGATAAGGAATTTGCACCAAAATTTGAATTAGAGTTTGTGATGGATTGATCACCACCAGCCTCTGCTACAAAATGCTCAGCATAACCAATAGCAAAAATAGATACTGCCTGAATAATAGCATCATTACTTGCTTTTACATGATAATTTAAATAACCTAGTTTATATCTAGATTTAGAATTTGAATACAGATTTGATGTAGATGAGGTTGTCCTATCTTCATACAGTCCTGTGGTTGGGTTATATAATATAAATGCATTACTATCTTTTTGTAGCGAAATTCCAGTGAATTGTGCGACTACAATACTCTTAAATCCATCTGCTTTATTTCCATCTGCATGTAAGCCACACATTCCATATACAGATCTCAGAGAGATGTTGAAGATATAAGGCGAAGCAGAAGTTACAGTGTCAACTACAACTGATAGAGTTCCTCCACTTCCACCATCTGTTATTGTTGGTGCAGTTGAAACATTATATTGTATTTTATTTGTGTCTACGACGGCATTGACAACAAACTGTCCATTATATCCAGTTGTCAAAACTCCGTCTATACGAATTGGAGTATCTACTTGTAAATATGGGACATCATCATCAAGAGTTACAGTGATCTTAGTTCCACTTGCAGTTATGCTAGTAATTCCAATTTGTTCTCCCTTTGATCCTACAATTCTATATTCATCAATCTTTGGTTGAATATCAACTGCATTTGGATATGTGGGATCAATTCTTCTTCCGCTAGAATCACCATAAGCGATACTAATTTTTTCATAATACATTTGAAGATCAGTTCTATCAAAAGAACCGATATTTAAATCAACATTATTTACACCATCAGCATATTCAAACGCTGTGAGTTTGTGGTGTGAAAAATTGGGAACAGCTTTTACATTATTGTAATTGTAAAAACATTGTCCATTTGGATCTGCATCAAATATTGTAAACTGCCATAGATAACATGCACCAGTAACTTTAAAAATTGCAGATCTTTCTACTGTATCATCAGTTGGGTCTGGAACATATTTTGGACGGATCTTTGTCTTACGGAGATCCATTCCAACAATTGATGTTCCTCTAGGAACTATTACGCCACCATGAACAGAATTCAGTTTATATAATTCATTATTATCTGTAGTTAAATCAAAATTACTTTGAGCAGAAAATTGAGTAAAATCAGATGTTGGTGAACCGTTTCTGAAACGGAAATTTGATCCTGTTGGAATCAATCCAGGACGATTATCAACTAAGTGATCTCCAGGATATAATAATATACTAGTATTTCCAAATTTATCATTATCTTGTCCTGGTAGATACGAAAATCTAGATGCTTCAATTAAAGCTCTTTGTAAAGTTTTAAATGGCCTTGCAAGAGAAGTTCCAGTGTTTTCAATCGAATCTGTGGAATCTAATGCATTAGGATCAACATATATGATATTGCCCCTTATACTACGAATAAAATTCTCTAGGCGACTTAATCCCATCTTATTTCTATGAGTTCCTTATGACTTATTTATCATAAGAAAAAAACAATTAGATGATTTATTATTCTTTTACCATCAAGTATTCTACAGTATTTGCAACATCATTCATTGCTGCACGAAGATCTGGCTGTTGTCCAGATTCTTGTTTGATGATAGGTCGTGAACTGTCTGTGAGAGTCCAACGCCATTGCTTCATGGACTCGCAATACCAGAGTTTAATGTTCATTCTTTTGATACTCCAATTTGATCCAATTGATTAGAGCGTTTAGCTCCATCATTTTTTGTTCGTCTTGTTTGATGACGGTATCAGAAACAAGTTCTCCCATAGTAATGGTTAGTGGAATTTGTGTCTTATAATGCTCTAACGCTTCAATAGCAAGTTCTCGGTCTTTTTGTGAAATTAATGACATTTTGGAGTTTTATCTCTTTGATTATTCTATCATAATTTAGTAACTTTGTCCAGCAGCATATCTTTCTCTCCTATAATGTCTTCCTTTACCCACATTTCTTGCTTTGTATGTATCAGTTTGTGAATGACAATTTGGACAGATAAATCTCAAATTTTCTGGTCTATTATTATCAGAGTTTCCATCTATATGGTCTATCTCCAAAACAATTGATTTTCCATTCCATTCACTTATATTACAACAAGAGCACTTATATCCTTGTGTTTCTGTTAAGTATCTTCTAAAAAAATCTCTTGATTTTATTAAATAATTCCCATTTACCCACATAGAAACTCTTTGAGAATATTCATATTCTCTTTGGCATTTATTAGAACAAAATTTAATTGCAGATTTTCCTAATATGTTATTGCAGTGAAGGCAATTCTTCTCAACTGATTTTGTTCTTTTTCTATTATTTACTTGTATTGAACAAGAACGGCAACAATATTTGTTAGATGATTTTTTTTTTCATAAGATATTACAGTTTTGCAATTTAAACATAATTTTGGATTTTTATAATACTCTTCTTGAAGTTTTTTAGACCTTTCTTTGGAAATTAAAGCACTTCTTTTTCCAGCATCAATTATACGCTGAAATCCTTCCTCTGACCAATTTGGCATAGTTCTACTCTAAATGACGGCAATACTATTTATACTAAAAAGGAGGGACTTTCACCCTCCCCCTGAAGATTGCCGTCATTCAGGTATTATTATTTAGTTAAGCTGGTGACAGGGCACGATCCTGCAACTTATTCCTTACAAAAGAATTACTCTACCAATTGAGTTACACCAGCAAATTAATCAACAGGCAACATTTCTGGATTTTCCAGTTCAAGTTCAAACATAAGAGGATGACATTCTTCATCAATCAAATAGAATGATGTTCTATATAAATCCTCTGGTTCAAATCTTCTTTCTGTGTCTGCTAATTTGATTAATTCCAGATCGTAAATTGAATCATCTGGAAGTTCATCAAAAGTGAATGGAACTTGGTTTATAAAGTACATCAGAACAATTTGGGTTCCCTTATTATACCAACAATACCTGGCATCAATTCTGTACTTCATAGGAACTTTTCCTACTTTTGTTTATTTAGAGGTTGTTTGTTTCCTCTAATGCGAGTAGGGAGACTCGAACTCCCACGGGATTACTCCCAACAGATTTTAAGTCTGGTGTGTCTACCGATTCCACCATACTCGCATAAAAAACTCAAAAAAGATTGAGTTGGCTGTCACATTCTACCACATAAGTAGCAGGATGTAAACGACAATATTCATTAAATGTAATCTTCATTTCTTTATTTGTAAGATTACAGTTTGCTGCTGCAGTTGGAACATTCCATTTTGCTGAAAACAGCATTTCCATTGATTGTTTTGTTTCTGGTCTCATAGAGGATTTACATAAGAAAGAGTGCTTTCATCGACTGTTGCACGAACAAATTGTAGCACATTCATAAATTCTTGGAGAGTATCACATGACACTTGTTTTTCTGACCCTTCACTGGAGTAAAGATATACAGTACGCTTAAGAGGGTCTACGACACAACGAGATAGGTACTCATCTTGCATTCGGTTCGTTTCGTGATTACCCAAGTATCATAGCAGGTCCTGGGGTGGATGTCAAGCGATCCTCATAATAAATGCCAGAGCAAAATATGGAGGTCTGTTTTCGTGTGCTTCTCCTCCACCTTGTGCGGAAATTGTATGAGTGTGAGCTGGTGCCAAATTCATGGTGTTTGTTTCACTATAAGTCTGTACTGCATTTGCTCCACCACTCTGTCTTCCACTTGATCCTAAACCATACACATAATTTTGTGATGTAAGGTGGGTATGTGCTCCGTCAGCACCAGTGACTCCACCGTGATCGTGAGAAGGCATTTGTGCTGTTGTAAGAGCAACGGTATTAGCACCACCATTATCTCCTGGATTATATCCTGTTGTTCCTGCTACGGTGGAGTTGTCTCCACCAGCACCAACAATAAATCTTTCTCTTAAATCTGGAGTTGCATTTGATCCATTACAAAGAGCCCATCCTGTTGGAATAGTAGCAACACTTCCCGACCACATAATAATTCCACCAATAGGAATCGTTCCATTTCCTATAAACTGACTTAAAGTACTCATTTAATTTTCTCCGTTATTTTATATTTATTTTATCGTTCATTCAAATATTAGTTCAGTCCAAACAATACCAAGAAAAGAGAATAAGTGGATCTGCGTATGAAAGCGTTTCCTCATCCACAATATAGAACAGCAGTCACCAGATAAGATCCATCACCATAAACTCTTTGTTTGATCGTAGATGTAACTTTACAAACTGTTTTGCTTCTAATAATATCATCACTCTGAACTCTACCACATCCATCACCATTTGATTCAATCAGATCACCAATATTTACAACTTGATCTGGTGCGATTCTAACAAAATAATTTCCAATTGCTCCAACATTTAGATCTTTCCAAGGTTCGACTTTATGCTCATCTTCCCTTTCCATATCAACATTATTATCCCAACTAATAAATACCCCAAAGACTGCAGAAGATCCAATGGTATCACTTACTTTTACTTTTACATGCTTATTTAATGCCTCATTATAAACATCATAAACATTTTCTAGTTCTTGTTGTTCTAATTTAATAATTCCTGTATATTGTTGATCATCGTATGTAAATTCAATTTCAGAATTAATTTCCAGATTTCCATTATAAGGAATTCTCTTTTTGCGATAATCATCTAATAATTCATCAAAATAATCAAATTCAATAATTTTCCATTCTACCAATTCATCAATAGTTTCCAGTATAGTTCCCACTAAAATATCTGGTTTTTCTCTATTTTCAAGACAAGACCAGTGTGATCCCATAAATGAAGTGAAATTGACATTATCATCACTAGTAATATCGATATTACCTACATTATTTCCATTTTTTTTAATTGATACTGCAAGTCCATTGCCAGCTGTTCTGTTAATTCTTAGTGGGACGCCAGCTGCTGCCATGTCATAACCACCAGAAAACAATCTTCCACCAAAACCTCCTGAACCAAATACTGCAGGATCTTGACCTGGAATGGATCCATTAATGTGAAGTTCTACAATTCTGCTATTTCCACTAGGATTCACATACCAATTGTTATCTTCACTGTCAATAAATCCAGGTGCGTAAATATTATTGTTAAAATCGGTTCTTGTCGATCTAAATAATGCCCAAGTAGTTTCTCCTGGAGAAGGCGATTGGATATATAATCCTCCACCACCAGTTGGAACTCTAAGTGCTAAGTTAGTGTTATCACCATAATATCCTGTAGCAACAGACCCAAGATTTACACCATTTGCATCTATGTTTCCTGTTACGCTGACACTGGATCCAGAAAAAGTTCCTGCAGTAATTGTTTGTGAAGTTGCTGTCAATCCACCGGAATTAATTGTAACTCCACTTGAAGTTATGTTTCCTGTTACGCTGACACTGGATCCAGAAAAAGTTCCTGCAGTAATTGTTTGTGAAGTTGCTGTCAATCCACCGGAATTAATTGTAACTCCACCTGAAGTTATGTTTCCTGTTAGATTGAGACTAGATCCAGAAAAAATACCTGCAGTAATTGTTTGTGAAGTTGCCGTCAATCCACCGGAATTAATTGTAACTCCACCTGAAGTTATGATTCCTGTTAGATTGGCACTGGATCCAGAAAAAATACCTGCATTTATGTTCCCTGTTACGCTGACACTGGATCCAGAAAAAATACCTGCATTTATGTTCCCTGTTACGCTGACACTGGATCCAGAAAAAATACCTGCAGTAATTGTTTGTGAATTTGCCGTCAATCCACCGGAATTAATTGTAACTCCACTTGAAAAAGTTTTGGATCCTCCTATTGTTTGTGTTCCCGAAGTTCTCACTACAGTGGCATCAACCTCAAGAGTTCTATCTGCACTTAAATCTCCTCCTCCAGTTAAACCAGCTCCTGTATTAATTGAACGGTTTTGAGTTAGAGTTAAAGCACTTCCATCACCAATAGCATTATAAAGTTCCTGAAAATTACTATTAATTTTCAGTGCTCCTTGATATAAACTATCCGCACTACCTGTAGCAGTAACTATACCTTGATATGCCATCAGATTATATGTTAATTAATTTTATTTATTTCTAAAAGTATAATCAAACTAATCTCCAATCAAAACTACTTGGAGTACCAGTTATAGTCTGTATTCCAACTAGAGTAACAGTTACATTTGATTGATCTATTGTAAAATCTTCTTCAAGACCCATGATTTTTACTCCAGAACCAAGAGCAGTCGGTCTTAAAACCTGAGTGTTTGTGAATGTACCAGCAACGCAAACTTGAACTGTAGATCCATTAGTTTGCACAGAAGGTAACTGCAATTGTACACCTGCAGCTGTCACAACACAAAATTCACTTAAATCAATTGTTTTACTGGTATTAGTAACTGTGTAATTTCTTACTCCAATACTATTATATAATTCCTGAAACTGTTGATTTATTTTAGCTGCACCTTGAATCAAAGTGTCACCAGTTCCATCATTCGGTGTAGTTCCAGTGTTAATTCCTATATATGGCATTTTACATAAACACTTTATAAGTTATTTAGTCTCTGCAGATATATGATAATAACAATCAATAGGAATAGAACCATTTGATTGTACTATAACTTCCTCTGAATCTGCTCTTTTTACAGTTAAATTTTGATATGAGCCAACAGGAGTCAATGTAACTGTGATTGTTCTTGGGTCGATTGTGTCTCTCCAAGATGTTGGCAATTCAATTTGATTTGAATGTATCAATTTTCCTCTAACTGATACGGTATTTTCTGTGACTTCGTAAATTGTATTCTTCATAATTATACACAATTAGATGATGATTCACCATCGATGATTGGCGAACTTTGGTTTAAGTATATATCAAGAGCCTCCAATTTATCTATTTCATTATTTTGATTTCCGATAGATTGGCGCATTCCCCATATTCTTAGAGCATATTCATTTCTTTCATCTCGCATTGCATTTGCGACATCTTCTATATTTGTAACACATGGACCAGATATAGAAGATTCTTTTATTGCCTGATTTGCAGCAGCAGAATTGACAAGATTATTTATTGAAGAAGAGCAAGATGGAGTTGCTTCATAGTAAGTGTTTAGTGTTGAAATAGAAGCTCCAGTTATGGTTGTTCCTTCAGGTGCTGGTGTTCCACCTCCTAAACCTGGAACAATTGGACGGTAGGCAAATCCAGTTTTAAAATATATTCTACCAGCACCAACATTGGGTTCTTTTACTTTTTCTCCATCTCTTGTTATTCCCTTTAATTCTGGTTTCCATTCTTGTGTTGCAGACGGATATCCAGAATTATCCAATACGACTTTATATCCAGTTCCAGCAGTATTATTATTTAAAATTCCAATTGTTTCTGGCGAAAATGGATTTTTTGTAAATTTCTTATTCTTATCTGAACCTTTCGATGTCTTAATTTCATATCGAAATCTTGGATTCTGCTTTTCAAAATCTTCTGGGGAAATTACAACGGTATAATCTACATACGATCCATCTGCTTCTGGTAATGAAGAAAATCCAATCGTGGAATCTTTCAAGATAAGGGAAACAGTATAGAATGGGTCTGTTGTCACTCCTATGACTTCATTTAAAGCAGTTGATATTCCACTAACAACAGTAGTGCCAAATCCAACAATAGTATTTGTCGTAGATGGAAACACACCATTCTTTGAGCATGTAATAACATTTCCAGTTTCAAATCCTACAATTAAATCGTCTGGAGTCTGAGATATGATCGTAAGAACAGTTGAACCAAGTCCTATTAATCCAACAAAAGTACCAAGAGTAGTGTCGCCAATATCTTTAAGATATGGTTGATCGTAATACTTCAATCCATAAAGATTTTGTGTTGTTAAACCTACTTTTGCATTTCCAGACGGTGTTATTATATTTCCAGTTACAGGCTGTACATATGATATTGGTCCAACATAATTAGATGACGAAGAGTCAACCACTATAATATCTACTACTGTATCTCCTGGAGTATAACCTACTACGCTCCAATATAGATTACTATAACAGCCAGAATCTATTCTAGCTTGATATGCAGCTTGAGTGTCGTATATAGATTTATTTACTTTCTCAATCGAAGCTAGTATATCAAGATCTAATTGTTTTGTAGCATCATCATATGGTTCTTTTTCTGCGTCAACGACCAATATCTCTTGCTTGTAATTCTCAATATTCTTTTCTTTTTGTGCTCTTTTTTTACTAATATCGTCTTTAATTTTTTTTGATACTGCCATTACTATCTCCTTTTCATTTCAGTTCCAGCATATTCTATTTCTAAATCTGGTACATCCTTTCTCTTACCAAAAACAACATAGCTACAATTTATAGGACCACCTGAATTATTAGTTATAATAATTTTAGTTCCCCATTGAATTTCTTTTACATATAATTCTTGGTAGCATTCATGTGGTGTCAATTGAACTGATATTGATTCAGCATCGACTAATCCTCTCCAATAATCTGGTAGATCAATTATGTTATTGTTATTTAATCTACCTCGATAATAGACTCCAATTTCAGGACCTTCAATACATGCATGAGCCAATCTATGATTTGGTTTTGTTGGATGTGGGATATCAAATTCTTTCCAGCCTTGTACATTAATAGTACCAACTAGATCAACATTCCTACAAGAAAGACTACCAATTACATCTAGGTTTCCATTGATGACTGTAGATCCATTAATTGTTTTTAGTCCAGATCTTGCCTCAGCACCAGTTTGAGCTTTTGCTCCAGTGATTGTTTCTGCGCCAAGTAAATTCTTTATTCCCGACCAATATAATAATGGAGAATTCACATTAATTGAACTAGAATTAAGTATATTGATAATCAGAGAGTTTACCGCAATTCCAACAGGACCAACTGGATCGCCAATCACAACATCTCTTGGCGTTGGTGGATCTGGCGTACTTCTAACATAAAGCATTGGTAATGCCTTAAGTTTCAAATCGGAGCTGCGTCCGATCATTACATTTCCTAATGGTCCAGGATATCCCAATGGATTCCCAAGTAATGATGCACCACTTACATGTAGAAATCCACTTAAAGGATTAAATGTAATTGGAATTGGTATTGGTGGACCAATACCAGCTGGATTTGCTGATATAGCTACCTGGTCACTAACATTAATCGCATTAAAGTCTGACATAATTTACAAAAATGATGATAATGTTTTCTTTAGTGTTTGTATTGTTTCTAGTGGACCAGTATTTCCAGTAAAGTTTGGTGGAATTTTTACTGCAGCTCCAGAATTATTTTTAATAAATGAAGCACTTAGATATAAATTATTACTGACTGTGATATATCCAGATCCAGAACTAACAAATTTCATTGCCGCTGTTGCTTTGGCATTAATTTGTTTTCCATCAATATTTACATTATTATTTGCTGAGATATTTATATTTCCTTTTAATGTGCCACCACCAGTTGCTATAATATCAACTGTTTCACCAAAGATTCTTACTCTTCCACTTGGTGCGCCAATGATAATATCGCCATCTACTGCATGTAAAACAAATGCAACATCATCAGTTGGATAATCTCCACATTTGATTTGATACACACCAGGACAACGATTTATAGTTCCACCAGCAAGTTTTCCCGTAGAATCCATTTGCATGTAATGTGCAATTGGAAATGGGAATCCATTACGAATACTTACACCAGATAAAGTATTATTATCATCTATATTACCAAATCTAATTTCACCATCTTTATTTCCTACTCTATTGACATAGGGATTTGCTTTTTGTCCCATTAATTTCTACCTACACAGTCAACTACACTAATAATTTGTTTACCATCATATTTATTTGGATCATCTTCAGTTAGATTCCCTACTCTTTCTACACACAATTTGGGTACCATCTGAGCATTAAATCCAGTATTAGACTCAATGAAAATGCTTGGAAATTGTGAAAATCCACTTCCAGGAGCAACAATTGTAACTCTAATTAAAGATCCATTTTTATCGAAAGTTGGTTGTAATTGAGCACCATTATCAGGAACAATTTTTATTGTATCTGTTGGGGAATATCCAATTCCAGCATTTAAAATTTCAACCTCACAAATATAAAGAATAACATTATATCGTCCATCACCAAAGCTAGGCTCAGATCCACGAATTATTCTTCCATATCCTACCGGAGGCTCTGGTGTGATGTATTCAGTATCTTCATTTGGTCTAAATGGATCTTCTCCTGGTGGCTGCACAAAATCACATTTATTTAATTCAACTACAGAATTTGGTGGATATGGAAGATCATATCTTCCATCTTTTCTTTTTACTACAGTATCTTCTGGATTTGCCCATGTTCTGCCTTCTCCACCAAGACTTCCATCTGGACTTGGTAAATATCCATAACCAGGATCGACAACTAAAACAGAAACGACTCCAAGATCTTCTGGATCTATTTTAGTTGGTATCCTACGGTTTGATATAAATGGTTGTTCTGGTGGACATTCTGTGTCTCCACCAGAACCTCCACCATCTGTATTTGTTGGGCTATCTTCTTTAGGACCTGTAGTTCCACTGTCATTATTATCGTATATGTCTTCTACAACACTATTAATATCGAGCGTGGTGATTTCTTCTTTTGGGTATTCAAAAGAATTATTATTAATTCTTACTATTACTGACTTCTCTCTATATTGACCATATTTACCGATTGCCTTCACTGTATATGTTGTATCTTGTGTTGGAGTTACATTTATAGTCCCAGATAATAAGGATGAGCCAAAATTAGTTTCCACAACTTTAGCTCTTTTTGTTTTCCAATTTAATTCTACTACTCCATTTGCTATGGCTCTAGCAGTAAAAGTTAGATCAGGTGGAACAATTCCAATTTTTGTTTTTACTACGGCTCCTTTACCTTTACCACAATCATCCACAATTGATGCAAAGGGAGCATTTGAATAACCAGATCCAGTTCCAGTGATATCTACACCCAACAGTTCTCCAGCTGAACTGATTATAGTATTTCCCGTTGCACCAGAACCATCACCACCAAAAAATACAATTTTAGGTGGACCACATAAAATTGGAGCACCACTACAAGATAAATCACTTAAAGCATCATTTAGATTCAAATCGAAATCATCAATATCAATACCCAATAGTTCTCCAGTATCAGGATCGTAAACTGATCTTGCGATATTACCGACTTGATCGGCAAAACTTTCTGCCTTCTTAAGTATACTGTTTATATCAAATTCGAATCCTTGTGCATTGTCTCCAGCGCCATCTAATAGATTCCACTTGTTAACATCTGGGCATTTATTGGGTGGTTCACAATTGAACAACGAAAGAAGATCAATTATAGTAGATAAAATTTGATCGACTAGCCCAGAAATGGATCCAATCAATGAAGATATTGCACCTAAAACAGATGTAATCAATCCTAGTATTTTACTCAACAATGATTGTAATAAATTTTCAATTGCACATAAAGGAACTAAAATAAATCTATCAACTAAATCCAATAAGAAATTTACGATAGCATCTGTTATTTTATCTAATATTTTATTGAATAGACAGTATATTGCCTGTACTAATATGTTTTGTCCTTCCCTGATCGGAAATCTAGCATTCAATGGAAGAGCATTAGCTGTAGCAACTGACGCTGCATTTATTTTTTTTAATATTTCTTCTTGTAACCATTTTATTTTACCTGAAATCCAACCAGAAATTATATCTGCGTATTTGTCTATTTTTAATTGAATTTCATTTATAAAATTTAATCTATTTGCTGCAAATTGGTTTACTTGTCTTCTGAATCTTTCTATTTCTTTGATTGCATTTGAAATAGCTGTTTTTACTTCAGTTGCATCATTGACTTCATTTGCACAAGGTACAGCCAAATCAGTTTCAAATGGTTGTATATTTACATGCCAATTATCTTTTATGGCAAATTCTGCAGTGTTGAAATTGAAAAGATTTGCGTCTAAGAATCCATAATTTGGAACACTTGGAACTCCTAATAAAATAGGAGGATTTGCATATGCATCTAGAGCATTTTTAGGGTCATAATTTATTGGATATGCATCCTCATAAAATGTTCTACCTTTAACAGAAGTTACAACAGGTTTAGTTACATTTCCATTTCTAAATCTAACTATTACTGAATCCCCAACTGAAACTTGTGGTGGAACACCAGTGAATAGATATCCGCTACCACCATTTAAGGATGATAATACTTCTGCCCAAGGTAATTTATTATTTGGAAGAGAAGTTGCATCTGGCGTATGAATCTCACTTATTCTAACCCTTACTTCTCTTTTTGCAATTTTCTTGGGATTTCCGTTTTGATCTTTGTCTTTGAGTTTTTCTTCTAGTGTTTGCTTCAATCCAGCATCAGTTTCTGATGTCCAGCTACATTCAACTACAACCGCATCATAATCGCCATAATACCCAAATTGGTTCGCTCCACTAAAAGCTCCACTTCGAATTAAACTCATTTAATCATTCCTCGTATATTCTACATTCTAATGCTTCAGGATTTTCGTCGCAGAATAATTCCAGTGAAGTAGGAGTAAACTCTACATCTGGATTGTGTTGGATGTACTCTAATAGTCTCTCTAATTCGTTCTCCAAATGCCTTCTTCTTTGCTTTGAACATTCGGAATCTAATTCCTTTTCTATTCTTAGAATAGTATCGTAGATTTTAGTTTTCATTTGTTAATTCTCCTGCCATAAGAATCCCTAACCAAATTTAATGTAGTGTATGATGGACCATTGGTTGAGATGAAATGGCATAAGTCTACTATCATATATAGTCCAGATTTTTTTGAACTCGTTGGTTGAGTTGCTTTTGAAGATATTTCTGGGAAGAAACACTCAACTACATCTCCAGCATGTAGTGTCAAATCAGCAAAAATTGTGAATGAAAGTTCAATGGCAAATAATTGCTGATATCGCATCTGAGATTGGTTTACAATATCAGTCACCACTAAATTTTCTTCATTAGATCTAGTAAGTTGCTCTTTTGCATCTACTCCTGGTAGTAAAGATAAGTCTTTAGTGGTAAAATTTATTCTTGTTGTCCCAGTTAAATCTGGGTCAATAAAATCTGGCATTGACTTACCTGCCATTTTTATTCCTTTTTCTTGATCTGATTTGTCAGTTGTGACTGATCTAACACGATCATATACTGGATCAAATACATAAGTCTTGGAATTATATGCTCCCTTTTTAATTAAGTCTACTGCATTTACAGAAGATTTGAATATAGGAGTGGTCAATATTTTTTCGTATTTTCTTCCTGATGATGTCCCAGAAGGAATTGCATTTGTATTTGTGTAAATATATGTCCTCTTTGCTTCTTGTCCAAGTAAGACATCAATAGACTTAAATTTGAATCCTTCTGATGTTTCATAGAAGAAATAGCCTGCAGTTTTACCTTTCGCAGATGGTAAGTTTGGTATAGATTGTGTTGACAACCAGAGTAAAGCGTCTTGCGCAGTCCAATCCACATGACCATAAAATCTTAAAGTATTAGAAGTTTCATCTATAAAAACAGGTTTTTTAGTTTTCAAATCTGATTTTAAAATTTTGTTTACAGAATCAGATATTTTTCCTTCATAAAATCTAGTCACATAGAAATCAGTATAAAACTTTTTTAAGTACTCAGTAGTACATAAATTAAATGAGATTACTTCTTTTTTTGTATCGGATAGTACTGGATTTCCATTGTATATTCTTAAAGCAGTTACATCAGTATTAAATCTTAATTGGTTATTATCTTCGTCATAAAAAGACAAGTATATTTTTTCTGTTCCTTGGATATCCAATCCTTCTGATTCTGTTCCAGAAGATTGATTTTGTGAACTTCTACTTCCAGTATCAACATAATTTATGGTTGCCTGAACAGAAGTAGATAGAATGCTTTCCCAATAAGTAAATGTTGTAATGGCAGTTTCGGAAAATTCTTCTAATTTTCCGTCTCTACTTTTGATTCTAAATTCTCTTGGGTTTATCTTCTGCATTTTTTGTTTTTCTTATGTATTATTTACCCTACTTGTTCAATTTGACGGATCATGACAATATTTGTTTTAGTCGAACTAGTTCCATCTGATGTGGGATCATATTTTGCAAGAGCATTATAATTCTGATTCTGAATTGGAAGTGGAGTAAATTCAGCTTTTGCAACTGAAGACGATGGTATATTATTTTGAATGGAAGCATTTCCACCCGCATGAATACTTATCCACTTTCCATTTGTAAATTTATAGTAAACACCATTTGCTGCTTGTTTTATTTGTCCTTCTTTTCCTCTACCTAATCCAAAAGATGCAATTTGTCTGAGTTGCGTATTATTTCTATCTGTTACTTCTACTTCTTGATCTAATCCAAATAGACCAAGTTTATAGAATTTTCCATTTTTAAATACGACACCTTGATTTTTTATTGGTTGATTTGGGTTTGATGGTGCTGGTTGTTGTCTGGCAGGTGTTGGTCTTGATGTTATAGGAGTAACATTTCCACCATATCTAAAATAACTATCTTTTACTGAGGCAGCATTTCCATATCCTCTATAAGTCATTGCTCCACCACGAGGGTAATACTCAAAGTGTAAATGCGATGCTGTTGAAAGTCCAGTGCTTCCCTGTCTTCCAATCATTTGGCCCGCTTTTATTGAGGTCCCTGTTCTTACATTTGTAGATTTCAAATGCGCAAATCGTGTTTCTGCACCGTTTGAATATCTTAAAACAACGGTATTGCCATAGCCATCTCCCTTATCACCTGCCCAAACAACTTGTGCATCTTGGGCAGAAGATATTGGAGATCCATCACCACCATCTAGATCAATACCTTTATGTTCTTTCAATTCTCCAGTTATTGGATGTCGTCTCATTCCTTGCGCAGAAGTTTGAGGGATCTGCGAAGGTTTTGTTCCTCCAGTAACTTGTACTGCTGGTCCAGCTGCTCCTCCACCAGTTAAAGAAATTATAAAAGATCTGTTTTTTCTTTCATGTGGATTGTCTGGATTATATGCATTTCCTTTTATTGGTTTACTATATGCCGCTCTTTCAAACTCATTATAGAATAAACTTGCTGCATCTTCTGGAGTTTTTGAATTCTTAATTCTGTTACCAGTTCCAGATTCATTTAATTCGATGACAATATACTCAGCTTGTGTGGAGCGAGTCATGGGATCTTTCCCTTTCGCATTTGCCCATGCTACTAATTTTGACCATCTATTATCATCCCATTGTGCCATACCATTAAATCCACCTTCTGGGGCATATGTTCTCAGTCCACTTTCTCTTAATAAATTTGCCACAATTCCTATAGCTGCATTTCTTCCATATATTTTTGTAAAATATTTTATTAAATCATCTGCCGCTTGTCTTTGATTTTCAGATATTTCTGCCTCTGGTACATTACCATATGGTGCGCCACCACTAGTCGTTTGCTCATCTCCCTTTAATCCCATTTCTCTTCTGAGACTTTGGAATATTTGATTAGTTCTAGAATTCAATGCATTTTGGAAAGAATTAGATATTGCAGCACCTAATTGTTCACCAATTGATGGACCAGATTTAAGAGTTCTTGATACTGGTACTACTCCACCTTTTGCTGCAGCAACAACCGATCTTTGAATTTGATTGACTTCTTTTGTCGATTGTGCAGCTATAGCATTGTCAATTAATGCTGCAAAATTATTTTTAATTTCTTGTCCTAACATTGGGTCTGGTTTTTGTCCCAATGGTAAATTTGATGTTGCAATCATGATTCCACCAAAAAGTGGATCACGATTTTTGTTCATAATTTCCGATATTCCCTTCAATGCTCTTAATGGATTTTTCTTTCCTGATTTATTTGGTGATGAAAATATTTTTTTGATTTGTTTTATACCACCAATATTTTGCCCTGGCTGTGGTAATTGTTGTCTAGGTCTTTTTAGTGATCTAGGTTTTACACTTACAGTTCTTTTAATTGTTCTTCCTACTGGTTTTCCACCTCTAGTTACTGGCCCACCTGCTGCTTTTTTCTGTATTTTTTCTCCCTGGCCTTGCATAGATGTGACAGTATCAAATAATGATCTACCGACAATATCTCCTAGAATTCCACCCCATATAGGACCACCAAAAGGTATTAATGCTGGGAAGCTACCTAATGCGGCACCAACAGCACCACCAACAGCACCTGCGGCAGCTCTATCTGGCCTTTCTTTGAATATTAAAGTACTAATCAAAAAGTCAGCAATTGGACCTATAATCGGAACTTTACCTAGTATTTTTGCTCCAGCTTTCCCAAATAACTTTAATGATGCACGCTGCTGTACTTTACCTAGTCCTCTTGATCTAATTGCACCTGGAGTTCTCCCCTTTCCACCTAAACCACCAGTAGGAATATCTCTTGGTGAAAATCTCTGTTTAACTGCATTTAACGCTTGAGTTGGAGTCGATCCTCGATTAATTTTATCTTGATATAATCGTGCTGCATCAAATCCATACTTTTTAGTAATAGATTCTTGAGCGCGAGTCTGGGAAAAATACTGAGATAATCTTGTTTGATTTGCTCCCTTTGGTCCTACTCCAGGTTTGGGTACAATTCGTGTAGGTAATTTTTTTCCACCACCGCCAATTGCACCAGAACCAGCGATGGCAAATCCAACAATAATAGCAGTATTTAAAAATTTGTTTAAAGTAGAAGATAATTCATCAAACTGCTTTTCAAATTTTTCTCCACCTACTTGCTTAGCTAGTGCTCTTACCTTATCATATTGTTCGTAGCCAAGATCAATAGCATTTACAAAGTTTTTAAATACTGATCCAACAAAATTATCTGTAAATTTTATAAAGGGATCTATAAATTTTAGTGTACTTAATATTTTAGGGAGAAACTTTACCAATTTGGTAAAGGCAAATCCCATAAAAGTATAAAGAATAAAGTTACGAATCGCATCTAGAAATCCAGTTTTAGGTAATGCTCCCTGTAGATATTTTAATGGATTTACTAGTTTTGGTGTTTCGGATTGCTTTTCCTGAGTTTGTCTTGTCTGAAAAATTCTTTGTTTTCTTTGTTGTTCTGTTTGTTTTTTCTGTATCGACGCATTAGATTTTACTAAAGTTTCGATCTTAGTCAAACTTTTTTGAATTGATTTTAATATTGAAAGAGTGGGCACTAAGGTTGGATTATCCATGTTATGCTAGTCCATATGCCATTAATGTCATCTGTCTTTCTTCGCTGTTCGGTGGAATCGCAGAGATTGTTGGAACTTCACTTCCTGCAGTTGGTGTTGGAGTTGTTCTAGATGAAGTATATATTGGAGGAAGTTCAGTAAATGTCACTTCACTTTGATTTGCTACTCTTGGTCCTGGCTGCTTAATATTCGGTGCCATCGGAATTACTATTCCCTCAGATGTCTTTTTCTGGATTCCACTAAATTTTAACAAGTTTTCCCAAGAACTTTCTAAAAATCCCTTAGGTTTTGGTTTTGGTGAGGATGGTGGTGCTTGAAGTTGAGCAGGAATTGGAGCAGCTCTTGTTCCGTAATTTCCTTCATGTACAAAGAAATTTGCTTTTGAATTCCTTAAAACATCTCCCTTTTCTGGTTTCATGTATGGCTGTTCAGATGTCCCAAAAAATTGTGTTCTAGTACCAACATGTAGCTGAGCTTGTTGTTGATTTTTTACATTTTTTAGAGCCTTTTCTGTATCTGATATTTCCTTCAAAGCCTGCTGCATATTCCATTTATAATTTTTTCCCTTTGTGGAATTCATTACAGCGGTAGCAGCAGTCTTTCTATCAATAATATTTTTCCAGTCTTTTATGTTACCAAATGTTGGTTGATATTGTTTTGGGGCAGTAATAATGTCTTTAATCGTATTTTTTGATTGTAAGAAATTTGCTCCATAATTATTGGCTGCCTGAAGTCGATTATAAATTGATTGGGCAACATCAGCTCTTCCCTGTGGTGTAGTATCCTCTAATGAACTAATTCCAAGAAGTGCATTATAATCTGCGGCACTTAACTTAGATCCAATTACTCCACCATCTTTTGCTAACTGTATATTATTCACAAATTTTGGCTTTCTACCAGATACAAATTGATATAAATTTAATCCAGTTTGACCTTCGATTTTCTTTGCATCTTCAGGAGTTAGAACAATTTCACCTGGTCTTGCCGCAACCAATTGTGTATCTGGGCCAGCACCAGTAATATTTACTCCAGAATCACGAGTAATTTGTTGACTCCCATCAGCTAAAATTTGCTCTATTCCTAAAGAACTTGATTGATTCTTTTTAGGAACCATCCCACCACTTCTAAATGCATAAGAAGGTGATAATGGTTGAGGTTTAACTGTCTTTTCGTTTTGTGTCTTTGGTTCTTCTGGTTTTAATTTCTTGGTTTGATCTGGTTCTGATTTTGGCTTTAATAATTGATATCCACCATATGCTGCGGCAACTGCAGCTCCAGCATACAATGAACGAACACCAAATGTTTTTAGTAGTTTTAATATTCCTGGTATTCCAATTGCACGAATATATTTGGTAAGATTTATGACTAGACCTACTGTAGATCTTATAAATTTACCAAATCTTGTTCCAAATAATATAAAAGTTCCAAGTATTGCTGGCCACCAATCCTTAAAAAATCTCTTTAAGGATTCTATTTTTTGCTTATTTTTTGGATCAGATATCCACTTAACTAATTCAGTAAACGCTTTTCCGAGTAAAGTATAAAATATAAAATCGAAAATACGATCCAAAATCCCCTTTACAGGAGACATTACTTTTTCGAATGAACTAAATGTTTTCTTTGCGGAAGATTCTAATTCTTTTTCTGCCTCTTGTCTTTTTGTCTGTTCTAGATTGATTCTTTCAACTTGTTGAGTTTTTATAGTAGTTGCTTTTTGAGCAGAAAGAATCGCTAATATATTGTCTACTGACTTTTGTATTTTTAATAATATTTGGACAATTGAATTATCTGATCCACCTCCACCTCCTCTTAAACCTCCGTTACCATTTGGGGGATCGCCTCCTCCTGTTACTGCACGAGATCTTTCTGTTATAGCTCTACCAATTCTTACATTCCTAGTTCTAAAATTAGAAGTAGATGGACGAACAAAACTACTTGCTTCTCTTGAAGTAGGTCTTGCTCTTGAAGTTGGTTGTTTCTTTTGTCGTTGAGTTTCTCCTCTTTGTATCTCACCTAAAAGATCTTCTATTTTATCTTTTACTTCTTCATCTTGTTTATCTTGTGGCGATGAAGTTGGAGTTCCTGTAGGTGACTTTCTTTTTCTCTGTGTTGTTTGTGGTTTTTTAGTTGGTGCCTTTGGTGGCCTTTTAGATGCTGCTGGCTTTTTATTTGCTTTGGCTTCTTTTTGATATTTTTCTACTTCTTTAAGTACTTTGTCGTGTACTTTTCCAAAATCTCCATCTAATGAATCTTCTTCAAATTCATCATACTCAGAACTAGATATCGGATATTCATCCCCTGAATTAGTTTCTACATACCATTTTATAACATAATAGTATAACTCAGGGTCTGCTGCTTCGTTAATGCCTAAGTTCTTAGCAAAAATTATAGCATGATTCTTTGGCCTATTTCTAGGAAACTTAATAGTATCAATAGACCATTTTTTTGCCATTTACTTTACAGCGATGCCTTTTTAACTTTTGCCTCTTCTTCTTCTAGATGTTGATTTAAAAGTGCCACATAGATATCTCTTTCCCATGGCATCAAGTTTTCAATCTCAGTTAATGAATATTTATGATATTGCATCAAGGCAAAATTCAACTTGAAGTAATTTTCAAGATCCATGTGGCACATTCCTATGCGAAAAAACTAGATAACCCTTCAAGAACAACTTCAGATTCTACCTTTGTATTTGGGTTCTTAACCTTAATTGTGTGAGACAATTTTGGCATAGTTTCAAAGAACTTCTCGATCTCTTTGAACTGGGATGAATTCATCTGATCCAAGAATTCTGTGATTTCTTTTTTAGTTACATCAGAAGAAGACCAAACCTCTTCTTCAGTATAAATTTTATCTACACAATCAGCAATCATCTCAAATGATTGTTCAGTTGCATTTTCATTTGAAAAATCAAAATTATTTTTGATGAATTGCTCTAGTGATGGATATTTCATTTCCATCATAATTGAATCATCAACTTTAATTTTGTTTGTATGGTCTTTATTTTTTTCTACATTAATATCATCTATATTAATCTTCACAGGAACAGAAGTCTCTCCGTCATCTGGACAGATTATCGAAAGCTCAACTTCTTCTCCAACTGATTTTGCACGAATATTTAAGAACAAATATTCAATGTCAAATGTAGGTAGAGTTTCTACTTTAATTCCTCTTGTTTCAATGCAATTTTTAATTACTGTTTTAATTGCAGTTGTAATTTGTTTTGTATCCTCTGATTCTAATGCAAGCAAAAGAAGTTTTTCTTCTTTCACAAGAAAAGGTCTATATTTAATTGTTTGTCCAGTTGATGGTAAATCCAACTCAAAAGTTGGTGCAACAATTTTAGGTAAAGGCATATTATATTAATAATATTAAATTCGTTTGATTATTTATTTGTGTAACTTATCTTCTGTTTAGCTCATCGAAAAATTGTTGATTTGTATCAAATGCTGGGCCAAATTTTGGTGTAGGATTTTGTGGTTCTGGATTGGGAGCATCGATTTCATTCAATTTACTTCCCAATAAAATATATCTTGTATACGCAAACGAAACAGTACATTTCAATAGTTGAGATGACTCATAACTAACTGGCATAGACATTATTGCAGTTGGATATGCATCAATATATCTATAGGTAAGTGATTGACTTACAGGAGATTGTTCTCCACTTATTTTCCCGTAACTTCTCTCAAATTTTGTTATATAAATTTGTGTTCTATATCCAGCTTCAGTTGTATTAGATTCTCCACTTCCATCTGGATAGTTGACTCTATACGAATACTCAGATTGAGTCAACTTTCTATTGTTAAAATCATTAGTATACTGTTCATTAGCAATATATTGCATCCAAAATTCAAAATATTTTATAATTTCGTAATTGACATCCACATAAAAAGTAAAGTCAGCACGATCATCATACACTCTTCTATATGGAATTTTTTCTGTAACTCCAGTGTAGTCCATCACATCATGAGTATAAAAAGTTGATCCTGGTAATGTAGCATCACAACAAGATAAAGATATCAAGGAATTATCAAAATTCTTTTGTCCTTCATTAAATGCTATTCTCTTGTCTCTAAACCATTTCCCAGATACTACAGGAGGTGCAAAAAATTCACAAGAAAAATGAGAAGTCAAAGCTGGCTTTAGCAACTTTGACTTTATTGTGGACATTGATTGTGGCGTAGAAAATGCAGAGGTATATTTTTCAGCCATCTATAAATATTTTTAATATTTATTGACTATTTATAGCGTGTCTAAGAATTATATACAAGGGTTTTATTCTCCTATACATCCAGAAAAATATGCTGGCAACGCAAAACAAATTGTATATCGTTCTTCTTATGAGTTAAGAGCATTTAAATGGTGCGATTTAACTGAAAGTATAGTGTCATGGGGATCGGAAGAAGGATGGGTACCATATAGAAATCCAATGACAGGAAGAATACATCGTTACTTCCCAGACCTATTCATAAAAATAAAAGAATCAAATGGAGAGATAAAAAAATATCTAATAGAAATAAAACCAAAAAGACAAACTATTCCACCAAATCCTACACCAAAAAAGAAAACAAAAACTTGGTTGAATGAAATGGCAACATATCAAGTCAATCAAGCTAAGTGGGAAGCGGCAGAAAAATTTTGTAAAGAAAATGGGATCATATTCAGAATTATCACAGAACAGGAATTAGGGATAAAATAATGTTCAAACCATTAAGTAATCAAGCAAGAAGAATGTGGAAAATATTTGGTACGGTGAGAACTTGGTTCTCGACTTTAGGGAAATCGATTGAAAGAAAACTAGAAAGAGAAGAACAAGAAATCATTTTCGAAACGAATAAATTAAAAAAAGAAGGTGGAAAAACTTATATCTATGAGCAATTAGATAAAAGAAAAAAGCAATTAGACAAAAGAAAAGAAGAATTTTATACATTTAAAACATTAGTAGATAATCTCCCTAAGGGAAGATCACCCAATTTTTATTTTAATGCTCTTATTGATATTCTTTCTCGAATGGGAAGAACGGAAGAAAGTGTAGAAGTAGGGAAAATATACACATTTAAGTACATAGCAAAAACTGAAAACCAATGGTACGATGTTCACCCTGTGAGTTTAATCACATCAAAAGGATCTTTTTATTATAGAGGAGTAAATTATCATTGGCAAAGAAGACCAGAGTATGTAGAAAGTCCAATACGAACTTATAACTATTCTTCAATACAATCATTGTTTTACAGAATCAAACAAGAAGAATTGGAATATGTGATGAGTGTTCCAACATTTTATCCAGTGTTCATCCCAAAGAGATAAATAAATATAAAACTAATATAAATGTCTCATACTCTACGAAAAATTGAGATGGTATTATCCCTTATGTGGAGGGATTTCTGATGGCGGACATTCAGACTCTACAATATCAAATGTCTCCTGGTAATGGAATTATAAAAAGATATCAAACTGATGTAAATAAAAAAACAGGTTCTTATATTACATACGACATCACAAACATTGGACAAAAAGATGCACTATTTAAAAGTGAACCCACATTAGATAGTAATGGAAAGCCAGGATATACTATTTCTGTCGTTGATTCCTACAAAACAGAATATGATAAATTATCGGACACTGATAAAAGATTTTTAAGTATAGAAGTAGGTAGTCAAGCAAACAATCAAAGAGCAGCATATGTAAATAAAAATTTTACCCAAGATCAAATTAATAATCTTTTTCCTGGTATGCCTAGAGTAGCAAATACTGCGCCTCCAGCACCAAATGTTACTTCAGGTGGAACAACTATTCCAGCAACAGAAGACGAAACTCCAACAGATATAACATTGGTCTCATTACCAGAACAAATTAATTCTGCAAAGTCGGGATTAAAAACATTTGGGCCATTAATATACCCAGAAAAAATTACCGAAAATGGCCAAGATTATATTAAATTTGAAATATTTCAATACATTTCACAAAAATTATCAGACAACAATTTATTATTTGAACAAAGAAGTTCATACACAAATCCTATTGGGACAATAGTTCTTCCAATTCAACCTACTATAAATGATACAAACACAGTTACTTGGAATGATTCTAAAATGGGAATATTGGAAATGATGGGAGCAAATATTGCTCTTGGTGCAATGAATTCAACTGGAACTGATTACATGACTAATATGGCAGAAAAATTTGCTGAGACTATAAAAGGAGCAAAAGGAGAACCAGTAAGCCCAGCAGTAGTGTCTGCGGTTCAGAATTACATAGCAAAAATGGCAGTAAATTCAAATACTAATTTACTATCTAGAACTGGAGGAGCAATAACAAACCCAAATTTAAATTTATTGTTTGAATCACCAGACCTGAGAAATTTCACCTTTAATTTTAAACTTACTCCTAGAACTGAAAAAGAAGGTACAATAGTAAGAAGAATAATAAGAAAATTCAAGGAACATATGGCAGCCCAGAAATCTGTCGGAAATTTATTTCTGGAAACTCCAGATATATTCAACATAAAATATATTAGAGGAAAAGATATAAAAAATACAGAGGATAATAAGACACATAAATCATTGAATTTATTTAAAACTTGCGCTCTAAGAAGTTTTGGTGTTAATTATACTCCATCTGGTACATATATGACATATAATGATACCGCTGGTACTATGTCGTCATACGATTTAACAATGGCGTTTACAGAACTAGAACCAGTATATTGGAACGACTATAATGATGAACAAAATCCAATTGCAGACGATCAAATAGGTTACTAAAAATGGCATCTTATTTTAGAGGTATACCAGATTTTGATTATGTGAGTCGTTTACCTGACGCAAAAATATCAGACTATATCACAGTAAAAAATTTATTCAAAAGAGGAAAACTCCGTGAAGATATATTTGGTGATCTACAATACTTCACCAAATACAAAATTATCGGAGACGAAAGGCCAGATAATGTAGCTTACAAAATTTATGGCGATGAAACTCTTGATTGGGTGATACTTCTTTCAAATAATATTTTAAACATTCAAACGGAGTGGCCATTACCACAGACTGCGTTTGATAGAATGTTATTAGAAAGATATGGATCTTATGAAAATCTTTATGGTGGAATTCATCATTATGAAACTATTGAATTAAAGACTTCTTCTGGGGAATTATTACTCGAAGCAGGAATCACTATCAATAATTCATGGTCTCAAAATGGAAATTACATCTATGGGTTCGAGACACTGATAACATTTGCACTTTACGATGTATTAAGTAAAACTTTAACAATATTTCCAAAAAATCCTATTGATAATGTCAATGTAGGGGATGAAATAGAACTTAGCAATTTCAATGGTAGTAATTTCAATGATAAGTTTACTGTAAAATATGCAACGACTGTCCCTGGTACATCTCTTGTAAATTATCTACAATGCGAAATACCAAATGGTCCATCAGAATTAGTTTTGAATGGAACAGAAAAACTTACTTATATTCCAGATCAAAAGTACACAACTGGAAACATATACTATTATCAATATTATGATAACAAAAAAGGAGAGGTAGTCAATATACCATCATCTCAGTTTGTTGTTCCAGTGACTAATTACGAATATGAATCTAAAATTGAAGATGATAAGAGAAATATATTTGTACTCAAACAAAATTATCTAAATGTAATTTTAAATGATGTAGAAATTAACTATCCATATAAAGAAGGTGGACAACAATATATAAATGAAATGTTAAAAAAAGGACAAAACATAAGATTAATGGATTAAAAAAGGAGCCTTTCGGCTCCTTACAAATCATTCAGCTAGTTTACTGAAATATGCTAGTGCATCTTCTTCATCCCCATCTTCTTGAACGGAGGATTGGCTTGAAGGAGATTTAATCTTAGAATAAGACTCCTCTAGTTCTTTCATAATATCATCTTCCTTAGAAGACGATTCAATTAGAGATTCAAGTTCATCCTCTTGCTCACGAATAGAACTTACAGGTGAGCTTGTTCCTAGAACATAATTGAGTCGTTTTTGGAGATCATCAGAAGCCTTAAACTTATCACGGGAGATGAGTTCTTGTAGTGAGAATTCTGTTTTCCAGAGCTTTTCTAGTTCATCGTCATCACCATTCAGTAGTGCAGAGGGCGATTCGAATACACTGTCATCATAGTTTGGGTAACCAGCAACTTGCTTTACGCGAAGTCGGAAGTTAGCACCACTCCAGAAATCAAATGGATCGATTACTGGATCATCTTCGAATTCTGGCTTCATTGCAGATTTGATTTTATCAAATACTTTGGCGCCGAACCTGAAGATTTTAACTTGACCTTCAAGTGAAGGATCAGCTGGGTTACTTACGATGTAAACATTTGCATAGTAGCTAAGTTTACGCTTCCTTGCACGAGCAATTTCTTTATCTGAATCTAGTCCAGAGTTCCAAAGCTGTCCATTTAGAGAGCAAACGCAGCATTCCTCTCCGAGTGTAGTTGGACAATTTTCAATGAACCAACGATTGTTTACCTGGAAACCATGATTGTATAGCTTTACGAAAGGTAAGTCTTCGTTTGGTGGTGCAGGAAGAAAGCGGATAACTGCACGGCCATTTCCTGCTTTATCAGTTTCTAGTTTAAAAAGGTTTGGATTATCTCCAGTGTTGGTAGCTCCCATTTTCTCTGCTTCTTTTAGAAGCTTCTCGGTGAGACTGCCAAGTGATGATTGCTTTTTGAGATCTTTAAAGTTCATGTTACGGTAGATACGGTGTGTACTGTTGGCGACTTCAGGGTTCCAAAGCCCATTGCATTATAGCACAGCTTCAATCGTCTTGCAACTGCGTTCTGATCGTTTTGATTAATGTTGTAATATTACTAAAGACTTCATTTATATCGTAATTGGAATCAATTGTAATCATTCTAACAGATTCATTTAATTTTTCTTTCATTTCAATTGCTTCTGGATCATCAGAAAGACTCAATCTGGTATATAAAACTTTTTGCTTCTCAAGCAAGTCCTCTAATGTTTTCACATGCTCTAATTTAATTTCTTTTGACATGGAACCAAAAGAAATCATGTTTGATGTTATTCTTTCTTGCAAAAATCCAATCTCTTTTAATTCTGTTTTTACTATATCCGACTCAAAAAAACTCACAGTAGTACTTTTCGTAGAATGTTTTTGTATTTATCCACATCTATTTTTAAAAATGGAGAATATTTTTTTATTTTTTTGGATACCAATTCCCAAACTGGATCAATTAATTTTAAATCAAATTTTTCTCTATAATTCAACATCTGATCTAAAATTACTATTGTCTCCAACATTAAGTTGCCAGACAGATATTCTTTTAGTATTTTAGGATGTTTATTATTTTCTATCTTTAAAAATTCAAGAAAATTTTTTCCTTCAAATACTTTCCTCAAATCTTGTTCAAACAAATAACTTAATGACTGTGTTTTCTTCTGCCAGTCTAAGTAATTTTCATTTCCGTTCTTAATTATATCACCAATCCATAATGATGATGGATCAGATGAAGATACGAAGTTAGATACAAAAAAATCTACAATCTCATCGTCTTTATTTTTTCTAGATAGTTTTTCGAAAAACAATCTATCTTTTCTTTTGTGAAATGATTCAATTGAAGCTTTTATTTTACCATTATATTTTATGAAATCATATGTATCATTTGTAAAATGTTGCTTAAGAGCAAGATATGTTTTGTATGTTTCATGTGGAGTCACTTTCATTTCAGCGAATAATAATTATCAATAGAATAAGATTGATCAGAAGAAAAAAATGTAGAAATGGTATATCTAGTTCCCCTTTGCATCTTTCTTACACCATGAGTATATTTTAGACCAGCAGGGTGTATGACTACCATTCCAGGTCTAGGTTGAACCTGTATATTTAAATTGGGATAATATATTTGTCCTCCTTCAAAATCCCCATTCAAATATAGCACTCCACCATATGTTCTATGTGGTGATGCATTTGGTGTAACACCATCTTGTTCAATATTATCGGCATGTGGGATTAACTCATCCCCTTCTCTCCATCTAACAAATTGAGGTCGTTCAACATATATTTGTTCATTTGGGGAATTAATTGAAACAAAATCAAGCATTCCTTTACAAATTTCATAAAGAAACTTCTTGATTGTTTCATCTTCAATCGCATCAAAATAAATGCATTTTTTATTCCAATATTCTACAGTTGAACGATGGTCATCGTGTAGATCTTCATTAAGTTTTATCCAATTTAAAAGATATTCATTAGACTCTTTTGTTAAAAAATCTTCAGCAAGAATTGGAAATATATCTTCATTCATAAAGGCAATTTGGCTTTAGAAGTCTGTTTGAGAAAATTCAATTGAATCGCATCCCATCTCAGTTTTTCTTTTAGTGGTTTTGAAATCAACTTAGGTACAGATTCTACATCAATATTATTCCGTTCGCAATATTCTATTATTGCACTGATGTAGTTATATTCTGGATTTTTTTGTACGAGAGTTTCTATTTCCTGTGCAAATTTATCTTGACATAGGAACTTTTTCTGTAATTCCTTTTTTAATTCTTCAGATGGATTCATATTCTTTTAACTTATCTTGAGTGAATTTTTTTACATATTTTACAAGTAGCTTAATATATTTGGGGATGTCAGTTTCAATGTAGGTTTTAACTTCACCATTTTCACATGCCATAATAATTACTAATTGTTCAACTTCTTTTCCAGTTAACTCCTTTAGCATATATGCGTATGCTACAGCCTGAACAAAATAATTTTCAATCCATTCTCTTGGCTTTGGTTTCTCTGAAGTCTTATAGTCAATAACACTTAGTTTCCCATTATATTCAGCAATAGTATCCACTGTACCAGCTAATTGAAAATATTCACTGTACATCGAACGCTCAATTGCTACGATGTTATCAATTTTATCCAATTCTGTTTTTGCTACATCAAATAGCATTTTAGGAAGAGGAGCAGTAGAAGATGGAAGGTCTAAATTTAAAAGATAATTTTCAACCAAGGAATGCATAGCAGTGCCACGAGAAGTGGCAGCTTTCGTAATTAAATTTGCTTTTTCTTCTCCTACTCGTTTCCTCCACTGAGCAAACTTCTCTTTATTATAATGTGAAGTTACTGTAGTAACAGAAATGAATTTTCTTGCTGCTACATCACCTACAATTTTATAGTACCTAGATCCATTAATAGTTTCTCTCTGTAAAATTGGAAATTCAATATCAAGATGAGTGAAATTCTTTTTATCAGTTTTAAAATTTATCATTTCAAATTAAAATTCATACTCACATTATACCACAAGAAATTTGCTCTGTCAAAGGCCAAGAGAGTGTTTTGCAACCAAATATTCTTTAACCAAACCAGACCTAACGACATCATCAATGCCAAATTCTACGCATTCAAATGATGGCATAATGTTGAGAACTTTCATGAAATCATGAATTCCATTTCTTTCATTTTGACGAACTAGATCACTTTGAGTAGCGTCTCCACTAAACATAATCTTACAGTTTTCTCCAACTCTGGTAATAATGGAATCATTTTCGTGTCCATTCATATTTTGGAATTCATCTACAATGATAATACAATTGTCAAATGTAGTACCTCTTAGGAAACTGGAAGACCAGAATTTAATGGTTTCTTGTGATTTTAAGTTACCATACAACATCTCAAAATCTTCATCTGATGGAAGTTGGAACATGTATTTTACCATGTTCTTATATGGAATTTCAAATAATGCGCTTTTATCTTCGTGTCCACCAGGCAAAAATCCAATCTCACGAGTCTGAACTAGAGAACGAATGATATAAATTTTTTCATATGGAGTTTTGTCATTCAATACTTCTTGTAATGCCTTGTATAAGATTACAAATGTTTTACCAGTTCCAGCAGCACCATATGCAACTAAATGTTTTCCTTCATCATAAAAATCAAATAATTTTCTTTGATTGTCAGTTAAAGGTTCAATATCTAAAAGAAGTTCAGAATTAATTGGTTTCCTTCTTTTCATTTGCTTTGCTGTCATACCAACTCCAATTGGTTGATAGTCGTCAGATGTCTTTCTCCTTCTTGCCATATTATCAGATTTGCATTTGTGATTTACTTCCGCCAGACTTGTTGGCTTTCTTTAAAATTTCTCCCCATCCTGGGTTTTTATTTACTAGGCGATCTTTCCATTCGCCTACTTCTCCAGAACCTGGACATGTTGACGGATCAGACCAATCCCTTTCCCATTCAGAATTATCTAGTTTCCATTGATCCCAATCATGAACACTTAAAGTAATTTCTTTTTGTTCACCTGTGATCTTATTAATTATTGGATATGTCGCCAAAGTCAAAACTCCTTATAATATCTTTTTATATTTATTCTATACAAAGAGAAGGTGCATCATCACATTCAGCGCAATCAATGCATTCATCAATATCAGGATATGCTTTTAGAAAATCCTGAAATTCTTCTTCAGTAAAAAGAACTTTAAATACATGACCTGTTAAATGGTCTTTGACACACCAACTTTTCATCTTTGTTTATGGAGATAGCCTTGCTCTATGTAGACGCTTTTCTTCGTAATACTTCCAAACATTTGGTGCCCACTCTTGAAGATGGGGAACAAACTGTTCACATAATGCTTGGATCTCTAATTGCGCATCCATCTTTGCTCGAAGATCCATAATGTGAAGAACAGAGCGTAGGTTAAAAGAAACCACAAAGTTCTGACGAATTGCTTGTGCAAGATAATCCCTAATGTGTTCTTCACACATTCCCTTTTCGTATTTTGTTGCATAACGCTTACAACCTTCTACAATCCAGTTGAGTTCATCACGATAGTCTTCTTCATTCCAATCGTACTTTTTACCATAACGATTGGTATAAAATCCAGGAGGACGAACGAAGAATACATCTTCTGGTTTTAATTCTCCACTAGCAACTTTAATAACTCGCTTACCAGTATAGCGTTGTGATTGAACATCAAAGCTAACTCCCACTCTATGAGTCCTTGCTTGCATTGCAACATTGTGAACATACCCAGAAACAGAAAATGTAATACCAGGGTGTTCTAGCGGCCCCCAGTGGCCTTTCTCGTTGCTTAGAAGGCGCTCTACGACCCATTCGCCACATTTTGATGGCGATGGAATTTGTTGATTGTGAATAGGAGTTTCAGAATAATCGCATTTTCCTGCTTGATAAATGACTTCTTCTGGTAGAGTATAACATTGAAGCATTACAACTTCAAGATTTTTATCTAATTCAAGTAGATCTTTTGCTTTAATTGGTTTCATTCGTGTTCGATCTCCCAAGTATCTTTTTCTTTTTTACGAAGTTTTTTTAGTTCCTTCATCATATCCTTGATTTCTTGATATGCAATTTCAGGAGACATCTTATCTGATATTTCAAGTCCAACAACATATTGGACTTTATCTCCAAATCTAGCAAGTGCTCTCTCAAACGCAGTTAATTCTTCGTACATTATCGTTCCTCGTAATAATCTGGTTCATATGTGTCAACTGGAATTTGGGAGGATTTTAAAATATCTTCTATTTTAATTACATTATCCTCTTTATGTTCTTTCAATTCTAATTTCAAAGACTCAATAAGTAACTCCATATTTTTTATGATGAGTTCTATTTTCTTTTTATTCATGTATTATGTGATTTTGTTTCTCCATTGTATATAAAAAAAGGAGGATTGTCAATCCCCCTTTGCTCGATGAATGTGAATAACATAAACATTAACATTCATCTTTCAATATAACTTAGTGTATGATTTTGTGCATAAAGTTGTTGGATAATAATATCGCAACCAATTTTTGGATTGCAATCACCGCATGTATATACATCTACGGCTGCTTTACCCTCTTCAGGCCAAGTATGAATACTGATATGACTTTCCGATAGAAGACATAAAACTGTAACCCCTTGTGGTTCAAACTTTTTTGATATAGTTTGAACTACTGTTGCCCCACTTGCAGCTGCCGCATTTTCTAGTAAGTCTATAAGGCAACGCTCGTCATCCAAAAGAACAAACGAGCACCCATACAAATTAAGTAGATAATGCTTACCCATTACATTGGATCCTCTTCATATTCTTTTATGAGATCGGAAACTAATGTTTCAGTTCCGTCCATAGTCTTAACTTGATATAAAGAAGATTTCATGTACTTTTTAATTTTCTTATATTTTTTTAAGAGTTCGTTTACTTCATCTTTATAGATTATTACTTTAGACTCTTCGTTATTAAATCCGCTACTCATTTCTTTTTTTTATTTTCAGGTGGCTTATATCCCCAGATTCTTGGATTGACTCTACCATATCCAAAATCTATTTTCTTCAATTGCTTTTCTTGATATTTGTCGTAATACAAATCAAAAACATCTGCTCTTTTTCTTCCTCTACACACATCTACATATTCAGTTTCATCAATCACATAATAAACAAGATATGCATCACTGGGAGAAGAAGAATCTTTAATTTGCTCTATAGTTGCTTTTTCATAGAGCATCTCACAACCATAAAACGAATTTACTTGTTTCTTTTCTTCCTTTGTCCATTCTTCCATCTTATCCTTTTTAGCAATGGTTTTCATGATCTTCCTCCCCATTGAATATCTGGATATGCTTCACTAATAATAGGAAGAGTTATCTTATATTTAGAATCAAGTTGCTTATCTTTTGTTAGAATTAAAATCTCTGCTTCAAGAGGATGCAATCCTTCTAGCAGATTGATAAACATAGTTTCTCTTCTGATATTTGAAATATCGTTATTACCGTTCTGAATAAAATTATAAAAAATATTTACTTCTTTTCTAAGAGAAGTTCTTTTCGCATTACTATAAGAATCAATAGCCTGAGGATTATTGAGTTGTTTATCTATAGTCCCAGATAATGTATCATTACCAGAAGTCTGTTCCTGTACACTGGAATATGGAACAGGACCTTCTGGTAATGCTGAGCGAATACTCTCATCAAAATTCCAAATTAAAATAGAAACAAGAGCATCATTACGATACTCTTTTAAAACTTCTATCTTTTTTTCCTTCGTTCTTTGCTTCGATACCAACTCAAGAATTTCATGTTGAAATGGATTTGGTTGCAATTTAGGTAATTGCTGCTCAGTCTTTTTTGTTTTAGTAGTTGTCATATCAATTAAGTAATATTAATATACATTAAAATAGGCAATTTTATTTAGTCTTCGTCTTCTTCAATTTCTTCATCAAAATATTCAGGATTAAAAGATATTGCTACGACTTCATCTGGAATTATATTACCATTATTATCATAAAATTCTGGATGAAGTTTTGGAATTTCACGGTAATTCATCATATATTCTCTAGCTACCCAACCCCCAATTATTCCAACAACAAAAAACATAACAATTAAAAATGAACCAAAAACTAAACTTGTTGCCAACATATTCTTTCTCCTAAGAACTTCTCTTCTTTAAGTGTATTTCTATGCTAAAGTGAAGTTCTCTTCTGAAAAGGGAAACCATTTTGGCATAGACAAGACTAAAAAAACTTGGTTCCTCCTCTTTTGTTTTTACACTTCGGAGCATCAGCTCCATACCTCTATTTATTTTAGGTTTTCTTCTTTCTTCCTGGTTTTTTGTCATGAATGTATTTTTCCGCGTCTGCCAAAATTGAACTGACATAATTACGAACTTTCCTAGCAAAAGGCTTTGGTAAGTGCCCATATGCCTCTCTAAGCTGCTTATGAGCGTTATCCTGACCTCCTTCTAGGTATTCATCCAATTCAAGTATTAGATACTTTAAATTAATTGCTGTGAGGCTATTTAAGAATTGTTGGGTTTCAATTCTTTTTGCATCTTTGCCTTTCAAATACTGATAGAAATTCATTACAAATTTTTGCTCAATGAAAGCATAATCAATTGCTTTTTCTACATCATAACAATATTCGTACATTTAAATAATTCCTTTTTCTTTTAGGTATTGGACAGTATCTGTACATCCACCAAGATGATGTTCATCCATTACAACTTGTGGGAATGTTGATCCCTTTCCAAATTCAGAATAGAATTCATCTCTGGTGAAATTTTCATCTAATGTGTATACAACATGACCAAGATTAGACAATTCCATAACTTGTTTAATCTTATCGCAGTATGGGCAGCCTTGTTTTGAATAGATTGTAAATTTCATACTTTTTAATCTCGTCTATTAATAATTAGTTGGTTCCTTTTTTTGTACCATATCTCCCTTTCCTTCCAGTGTTTTTACAAATAATTCGGTAAATCTTTCCATTTTTTCTGGATGTACGGTAGCAGGATATTCATCAATTGCATTTTTCAATGAGTTCAATTCATCCCACTCTTCAACACTTAACATGAATTTTTTATTTTATTATTACAATTTTATTTAACTATTAAAACATTCCACCACCAAAAAAAGAAGAACCTCCATTTCCATCTTTCTTCATTTTTTCGAGCATGTCTTCAATTTTATCAGAAAACTCTTCAGTTTTAATGATTCTATCTAATGTAACTAAAAGCTCAGAAATACTATAATTAACTGTAGATTTTTCCGATCGAGCTGCATATGCAAGAGCAGCTCTTAGAAATCCCTTTGCTTCTTCTAGATTTTCAATAACATTTTTAGATAATGCCATAATTCTCCTTTTTGTGTATTATTATTTTATCATATTCCAAAATAAATTCTAGTCGGGAAATCCGTACCTAATTCATTTCAATTTTATTATAGATCTCGTAAATCACATTAGAAGTTTCTACTGATTCTACTTCGAGTGAGGAAATTCTCTTCTCTTGTTCATCAATTCTTCGAATCAAATTTACAATAGTATCCATCAAGGAATATTCTACCCCAGTGACTTCATCTGTAATTTTTATTTTAATATTTTGATAATCATTCAAAAATTTATCAAGAAATTTCATGTTTTTTAATTTGTCTAAATGGAATATTTAAAGTTGACTCGTACTTGACTGGACAGCCATCAGTGGATCCAAATTTTGAGACCCATTTGGTCAACATCATTTTAGCACATTTAGATCGAACTGAAAATGCTTCTGTTCGTTTATCAAAATATTCTTGTGATTTATATGGTAGCAATTCAGCTTCTTGAATTAATGAATACTCCAATAAATTAACTGTTTGTTCATACTGATTTTTATTTTCTTCAGTTGGATTTTCTACAACTAGATCAATAATAGTTTCAATCATTTTCAATGTAGTAAAATTTTTTATCAGGATTGTTCAGTTGCTTTTTGATAAACTTTGTTGCCGATTCCAAAGAATAAAATTTAATCATTTTTGGAAAAACTTCCATCTCCATAAAATTCCACCAAATGAAAAATTTTTTATACTGAGGAAAAAAGCAGACTTCACCTGATAAGTCTGCCTGTTCTACTACTCTGTATTTCATTGATTTCTATTGATTGTTGGTACAGTATACTCTATATCATTCCAATGTCGGACCACACCAGCAACAATGAAACAGTTTGTAATGAGGTAGGTAAAGAAAATTATTGAGCGTATGACAGCAATTCTATCAGACTCACGATCACATTTAGATGCCTTTTCTCCTAATGCCTTTGCCCACCACCTCCAAGCATTCTTAGACTTTTGTTTCTTCTGTTGATTCATGTCCGAGTTTCCATGCGGTCTTTAGCCATTCCGTTAAAATTTGCCTTTTCTTAAATGGATCTGGACATTTAGCATCATTAAAGAACCTTTCCGATCTAATAGAGTATCCCTCTAGTTCATGAAACCAGTCCTCAAAATTGTTATAATTATCCATTTTCAGTTTTTCTAGGCTCAGTTTTAGAAATTTTATAATCCTTTTTATTTAACTTATAACGAGAGATATATTTGTCCAAGTGCTCTTTGCAGACAAAGAAACAAACCTTTTCGTCTTTACCATCTTTATGGACCAGTGTTAGGGGGAAGGTTTCATGAAATGGTAAAGTGTCAAGTACAACTTCTTCTTTTGGTTTTGGTTTTGGTTTTTCCCTTTTACTTTGAGGTTTTAGCTTTGTCGTTGTTTTCTTTTTCATCTAATACAGATTTGTAATAACGATTGTATGCAAAAAATCTATTCATACTAGGAGTTACATCAAGAGATTCGCAACATCTAATATAAGATATGAATTCAAACCAAGGAGCAGAAGGATCCGTATCACTCATAGTTTGTATTCAACTGACCCTTCATGTACAGAACATTCATCACCCCAGCCTTCCTGCCTTTTTTTGAGATACCATCGAGTTGCTTGAATGCAATCCTCTTCAGTAAGGCTTGTAATGACACCTGTGCCATCTTTTTCTGTACTTTTCCATGTTCCCCAACGAGCTTTCTCTACTTTAAAAGCGCCGTCAATCCAATTGATTTCTTCAGGGTTCTTTTGGTGTTCCATAATAAGCTTTGTCCTCTCGGTAGCGTGTAATAATTGCAGAAGAAAATTCAACAAAGTTATCCATGTTTGTCTGGATTTGTGCTTCACTATCATCAAAATTGTTAGTGATACTTTCTATCATTTCTTCTGATGGTATTTGAGACATCAGAAGAGCAAGAACTGCAATAATATACGAAGCAATATTATGTGCAACACTTACATCTCGCATGGCAAGAATTGCATCAAATGTACTAGGAATACCTTCTTCTTCGTTTCCATCCTCATCTGCGCCATAAGAAGCAATTGCTCCCATACCACAAATCCAAACTAGCTCAAAACACATGAAATTTTGGACATCAGGAGAAATCAAGATGAGTTCTTCTTTAGTTGGAATGTTTCCTTTTCTTAGAGTATCAATAATATGATCTGGTACATCTTCCAGCTCGATTTCCTCTGGGAGACAATCACTTAAGTCATGCCTTTCCATTAAACACTCAAGAAAATCATAAGTGAAATCAGTGATTTCTTCTCCTTCCTTCTTGATTTCGTTGATTCTAGATTGAAGTGATTTTAGATCAATTGGATTAGATTCTGTGCTCATGAATTTTTTGTTTCAGAGTCTACAATACTCGATTTTGCCTTTTCTGTCAACTCCTTATGGAGGTCCATGGCAATTCTATCGTATTTCATCTTCATAATAAAATTTGTGATTGGGTTTTGTGGGTGAAAATACAACTTCCAAAAAAATCCTTTAACTGAATTTGAAGCTAACTTAGAAGTCAACAAGATTGCATCAGAGACATTCTTGTCCACTGTCATCATATAAAAAAGAACTCCAAATATTAATATTAAAGTTGAGGTATATAAATTCATAATATTAAAGATTCGATTTTCCTCTAATTGTTTCTCTAATATTTTGAAGATAGTTCACCACTAAATTTTTCCAAACTGACAATTCATCATTGCAATTTTGTTGTTTTGCCAAAGTTGTAATTTGACTATGAGGAGTTTTGATGTCCTCAATAAACAAATCAATTGCAGCTATGTCTTTATTTGGATTGGTCATTTTTTGGTTTGTATAGTAATTGGACAACTTGGAATTACTTTTTTAATCTCTGTTACAATTTCTTTCTTTTGGTGTGGAGTCAACCCAACAATTTTTTGCAATCGATCAATAATTCCAATTGCCTGGGAACATGTAATTATGGTTGAAACTAATACAACCATTGTTTATCTTTAATTCTATATCTATTTAATCCCTTCGCATTGATTCGTCATCATTTTTAAAGAAGTTATATAGATCATCCACACCCATACTAGAATCTAGATGTGTTGAAGGATCTGGATTTCCCAAATCCATAATCTGCATAAACTCATCTAGACTACCTTCTTTTCCTTTGCCTTGTATAGCAATTCTCCTTGCCTTTCGAATAATTTCAGATGCTGACCTATTTACATTTGACCACTTTTCAGCAAAAATCATATCTTCTAGACTAACTTCTTCGCCACTCATGATGTTTTGTGCAATTTCTTCTAGACGAAGGCGAACTTTAGTTGATAGCATTTTATTCTCCGATTAAATTATATTTATTGCGATTCACGATAATTCCTCATAAATTCAAGACAATTTTTAAACTGTTCCCACTCTTCATCAGAGAAGTTATCAGAGGCATAAGGAATATCAACAATAGCTGCGCATACTCGATTAATATTAATCGAATAGATTTCTTGCGCACGAACTGGACTCATCAGCAAAAATAATCCAAAAATTGCAGTGGTAGTTTTCATTTTGGTTTCTTGGTTCTCTTCATTTTAACTGGTGGTTCGCCCGAGTCAATAAAGACTGTGCCAATACCAGGAGTGGTCCTATGCTTGTCAATAAATTTTTTTGCCTGCAATTCTGTATTCACTACTTCTAATTGCTGTCCATCGTAAATGATTATCAGTTTATTTTTACCGAAAGGTATGGCAGCGTAATGATCTTGAGTCACAAATCCAGTTTTCATATTATTATGTAAAATTTTTTCGAGGACGATAAACTTTCAATTCTTGTTTCGACAATTGAGTTCTCCACTGATTGATTTCTTCATATCTTTCAGTAGAGAAAAATTCCTGTTTCATAAACCAAGATTCCCAATTATCATGTGATTTATCTCTGTTACATGATTCACATGCACAGACTACATTAGTGATGTGATCCGTCCCTCCTTTTGACTGAGGAATAATATGATCAATAGTCAGGTTATCTTCACTTAGACAATATGCACATTTGTGTTCCCATTTTTCTTTAATTGATTTTCTCCAAAGTCTTCTTGCTTCTGATGGAGATGATGTTTCTAGATTATAAAGGTAATCTTCTGATGAATTGTAAAGTTGCATTCTTTAAATGGGAACTTATAATATCTATAGTTTCTTTAATTGTAATATAGATGTAAATAAATTCTATATGATACGAAATATCTTGATCTCTTTTAAGATATTTTTTGATTCTTTTTAGCACATTCACTCCTTGCCCAAGAACGACTTAAACTATTTACATAAGAACAAGACTTTTGTTTTTCCCCACAATGAGGACATTTTGCATCTGGTGGATCTGAAATGTATCCTTCTGGAGTATACATTTTTCCTTTATAGAGACTCAAGCAATCACTGGTTTTTGTTGTCCTTCTGGTAATTTAGATTGATTTGGTTTGATTAAATTATCAAAATACTCATCAAATTTTTCTGCGTTTACTGTATGAACAGCAACAACCTCATTTGTAGGAAGTGCTTTCGGCATTTCAATATCTACCACAGGACCCATCATAAACTTGTTTCTTGTGATGGTGCGATTCTGTGGGTCCAAAGAAACCATTGCAAGAGCATCTAACTCATTACCACAATCTACAATCTTTCTTCCAGTTTTTTTATCAATCACTGAAAAATAATCTTCACTATTGTACTTTTTCATCCTTTTTGTCTTTCGAAGTCTTTTGAGTATTATACATCTTTACAGGTGGTCTGTAAAGTCCAGGCCAAGTGTCTCTTATGATTTCAGCATATTTATATGGAGTTTCCGTTGTAATCATTTATATTTCTCCAAACAATACATCCCATTTTTTTCCAGAATTGCAGAGCAAGTATCTACAAAATCTCCACAACACATATAGGTCATTTTACCAAATTTACGAATATTTGCATGATGAATATGTCCACAGATCACACCAGAATACTTCTTATCTCTTTGGGCACAATATGATGCAATATCTGTCTCATATTGATTGATATAATTTTTTCCTCTTACACTATTTTTTAAAGCATAAACTAAAGAAAAATTAAAAAATCTTTCTAAAAATAAACTTAAAGGTGTAATCAACTCATATCCTTTATTAAAGATTAATTGCTTCCAAGATCCAGAAGAATATTCTGA
>Ga0078894_10000087_pt1 | contig 53880 bp, 35 predicted proteins | sample LauGreSu1BDMLBSD_2_FD_67506 | JGI IMG/M metagenome (GOLD analysis project Ga0078894, IMG submission 67506) | Freshwater lake microbial communities from Lake Michigan, USA - Su13.BD.MLB.SD (version 4) (version 4) | ecosystem: Environmental > Aquatic > Freshwater > Lake | place: Lake Michigan...
GATGAATTTTACTTTAGGCGGAGGTGTAAAGGGTATCGCCCCTCCTCCTGTTACAAATGGAACCTTGAAAGGCAGTTCTGAATTAGAGACAATGCGTTTCACGCTTCGTAAGGCGTGGAATGGCCCCTCTGCTGCCCGCAATTATGGAGGCCGTGTCCCAGCCGCCACCCCTTTTCGCGTTGTGAATAACGCCGGTGATTATCTGTCTCGTGAGTATTACACCTCCGGTGGTTCAAACCAGGTTACAAGCGCGAAGCAGAGTATCACTTCCGGATGGCGTGGTTTAGCAGGTGGTGTCCACACTAGCGATGATGGAACTGGTATCCCATCTGCCACTTGCAACACCAAGTTCGTTTATGATGGATCGGATTATACTCGATTCCGTAAGCAGATGGCCATAAATCGCAATTACAATGACGCCGGATTCGGCGGTGCCAACAACGCTGCTCAGTCAGCTATTCGTGCCATTCGGAGGTAATCCATACAGATTGTCAAATCATATAATAATACACGCATAGCGTAATATTATATAGGAATATACTAATACAATCATTCGCTCCTATGGCTACAACAAACCCTCGCACTATCAATATGCCCGAACAATTCGGACCGTCTGCTGCGGACACGTTATTCGCGATGAATCGCGCGTCTTATTTACGCACCGCTGGTGCCGTTGGTGCGGATGATACCAAATATAACGCGATTCTGAATAAAAAGACGAAAATCTATGCTTCCACAGATTCTTCATCGTATATCCAATCCCGCCGGATTCATTCCATCGGATATAGTTCTACACGCGCTCCTTTAGGCGATACTTTGACATTCAAAAGTCCAGTTCTTCAGGTTCAAAAGGACGCACTTCGCCGTTGTCGTTCTGGCGGTTGTGTTGCTCCAGCCAAAAAAGGTGCAAACCATTCGTTTCATTCTGGGCGATAATCCATTTAGCATAAATCTTTTTTTATTAAATTATTGTATAACACGCAAATTTCGTAATGTTGAACAAGTATTTAGTCGAGTTCCTCGGAACTGTCTTTTTCCTTTATGTCATCATCGCTACTGGTAATGCCATCGCGATCGGTGCTGCCTTAGCGGTTGCCATCATGCTCGGAGGCCACATTTCCGGTGGACACTTCAACCCCGCCGTTTCGGTTATGATGGCGGTGGCTGGCAAGATCACCATGGCGGATGCTCTTCCTTACATCCTTGCCCAGGTTGCCGGTGGTCTCGTCGCTCTTGAGCTCCACAAGCGCATCAAGTTTTAATTCTATATACAAGAATGTAATATAATATCACTCTGATAGAAGTGCTACTATAGTTATTTTTAATATTATAAAATTGGTATATTATAATAGAATAGGATACAGTTTAGCAGATATGCCCAGTATTTCTAATATAACGAATCAATATGCAAAAATGAAACAGAAAGGAGGAGGGTTGTTTGGTGACGATACACCTGCTGAAAAAAAACCGGCAACAGAAACACCGGCAGCTCCAGAAGAGCCGTCAATTTTCGATAAATTTACGAATGCCTTGAAGGGTAATCCAGCTCCAGCAGACGCTGCAAATGGTGAAGCAGCTGCTGCCGCCCCTGCTCCTGCTGCCGCTTCTGACGCCAGTGCAGCTTCTACTACCGAAGAAGAACCTTCTGAAAATAAATCTGCCTTGGATAAAATTAAGGGATTTTTTACAGGCGATAAAAAGGAAGGTGAAGACGAAAGCGGCAGCGAAACCGAAACCGAAAGCGAAGCGGATGAAACTGAAGAAGCGGCGGCGGCGGCGGCACCGGTAGCGCCTGTTGCAGCAGCAGCAGCAGCAGCAGCAGCAACTGTTCCAAACGACAGCGACAGCGATAGTGGTAGCGAAAGTGGTGCAAGCGTGAGTGAAAGCGAAGACGAAAACGATGATGCAGACTTTGAAAAGTTTTCACAAGAGATTCAAACACTTCGTGCAAAATATGACAAATTGAAGGAGGAGAATCGACAGTTGAAATCGGAGAAGAAAGATACCTTGAATGAAAAGAAAGACAACAGTGAATTTTCGAAGATCATTGCGTCATTTTTCGCAATTGAAGGATCCGTTGCACAGTTGAAACTTTCTTTGAAAAAACATGCCGACCAAAATGGGTTTCCAGTAGACGGTTTAGGATTAGATGATGCTATAACTGGAGCTGCGTCGGCTGCACCTGAAACCACCACCGCAGAACCAGCTCCCGTGGAAGCTGCGCCTGCTCCTGCGCCAGTACAAGCGGAAGAAGAAAACGGAATGAATGCAGCGGCAGTCGCTGCTGGTACGGGCGCTCTTGCAGCTACAGCTTTAGCAGCAGATCAACTTACGAGTGGTGAAAACGCTGAATCTGTGGATGCAGCCGCTGCCACAAGTGAAGTCGCGCCTGAACAACCAGCACCCGATGCTTCAGCAGCGACTATACCTGAAGTAGACATAAGTTCTGAATCTGGTTCTGAATCAGGAGAATCTGATATTGAAGAGATTCCAGTGAACCAAGATGAATCTACCATGCCAGTTGATGGATCCGCTGTTGCATCAGAGGCACCACTGCCAGGTGCAGAATCTATGGCATCGGCACCAGGAACTGAATTGGCGTCGGCACCGGCAGAAGCACCGGCACAAGGAGAAGCCACTACTACCCCTGCAGCAGGAACAGAACCCAACGCGTTATTCAGTGGTGGAAAAAACCATTACTTGCAGAGCTTAAAGAAGAACAAAACACACCGTCATCACAAACGTCGCAATCGTCATCAGACCCTACGTAAATAAACGGTTAAACGATGAAAAGCCACGATGATACCACATGAAGACACGAGAACCTCGCCTCGTGTCTTCATATTTTTACTTTTTTTTCATGTATAGTATCCGGTATAATACATACAATAGAATTGCAGTAATACTGTAATAATACACTTGTGATAATGGATCACCGCTAATATCGGAAAGGTCTTCGTTACTGCTGTTTTCATTACGTTCCAACAATTTCGATAGTTTCATAATCATTTCATCGTACAATGATGGTTCATCCTCCTCATGTTGGATTGTCATTGCGTGATTATAAAATGAGCCAACATTATTATTATGTTGTTGAAGAATGTCCTTCGCATTCAATGGTTTATCATCTTCCGCGTCATTTTTTTCATCTTTGTTACGACTATGTCGTTGAAATTTGTCATATTGTAATCCGGATGTCATCGGAGATGATTTTGTCGCGGACATATTGTAACTTAAAGGACTACGGTGCGTTGTCTGGTATGCGACTCCAGAAGATCCAGCTAAACTTGCCATATCATCAAAACCATCACGATTCGCTTTCGGGCATCTTCTTCCAGAAGCAGGATTGTACCCACCTGGGAACCAACACGGGTTCATTTCGACCATTTCAACAAGCGCAATATGACGTCTCTCGCTTCCTTTAACGTTGTCATTATTCACAGTTTGTAATGTAACTTCTGCGCAATCTGGGTAGGTTCCTGCAGTGAACCCTTTGAATAGTTGCACAGGGTTTAAAGCACCTAAATTCCCAAGTGCACCAGGAATAAGACCACGAAGATCATCAAATGTCTGTCCATCTGATCCGCTTGCAATAAATGGAATCGTTCCATCCGGTATATTGTTTACATAGATCCATCGTTGCACTCTCTTCTTTTCACCTTCGCGTTTTTTTTCACGCTCTGTCTTCTGTTCATTCAGCGCATTTTTCAGTTTTGTAGCTTGATCTGCTGTGATCTGTTTTGCACCCTCCTTATTATCAACTTCTTCGTATTCTTTTTCCCACGCAGCATCTTCGTCACGTTCTTTCTTCCATTTTTCGGCAGTTGTTTCGCTACATTGTCCAGTTGTTTTCAAAAAGAATTTATTTCCAAGAGGCTTTCCAGTAACACTTGCATTACCTGATCCTGATATAAGAACTTCAACATATGAAAGAAGACCGTCTACATTTGTAGCCAATGCGCTAAGAGAAAATCCCGGCGACATTCCCATAGCGGACGGCTGTTTAATACTTTTCCAGTAATCATATGATGGTCCTAATAATGATGACATTGTATATCGATACTACTAATTATTAGTGAGAATAAATTATATTATGAGTTACTATTATCAAATTGTTATATTGACCTGTCCACCAGGTGAAAGTGTTTTATTCAAATCCTCCACCTGTTTTCCTAATTCTGTTAATTTACTTTCGGTTTCTTTCACGGCTTCCGTTTGTTCTTTTACAGCCTCTACATATTTAGAGAGGTCATTTATTTTGCCTTTCAATTCGATATATTGTCCGCAATCTGTACCACATGCAGACTTCTTACTCTTTTCATAACCATCTTTATCTGAACTGGTATACTGTCCTGATTTATTTTTAGCGTTTCCGTCACTTGAGTTTGTTTCATCCTCTTTATCCTCATTCGATGACATACCTTCTACTGCTTTACGAAATATAGCTGCATCAGACATATATTCAATGTCGTCATTTTTCTTCTTAGAAGAGATAGGAGTAAACAAATGTTTCCAGTAAGAATGCCCAAATATTCTTTCACCGTTGAATAGTAACAATATCAATAGACCTGAAACAATCAATACTGCTGCAACAATGAATGCCTGATATTTTATAATAGGGTGTGATTCTGTATCATTCACAAATTGTACAACATTTGACCTAAATATAGAATCGTTTATATCGCCGCTATCAGCGTGTATAAAAGCGTGGAAAATCATAGTAGTCTTTACATTTTACTATTATTTTATGCTAGCGGATAATTACGTTTCGACTATTTTTTTTTACTCATGTCTTCTATGCTTTTTTTCATAGTTTCAATTGTTATGTGCTGTTTCTTAATTGTTTCATTATTGGCTTGAATATCTTTCTGAAGTCTGGCAGCACTTTCGATTAAACTTGTTAATCGTTTTTGAAGAGCAGCTACAGCATTACATTCTGTCGGGCAACTGCCGCCACTGCCGCCGCCTTCATCACTATTTTTCATTCCTTCTCGAACCGTAGTGTCAGCTCCACCGATCCCATGACGTTTTCGTATATTATCTCGCACATTTAGATAAACGCCCTTGATCACATTTCGAAACGTAATATCTAATATTGCAATCAATGCACCGATCAATAATAAAATTGTGAAGTTCGAAAGATTTTTGGTGTAAAATTCAATATATTCAAACATGATAATCTCTTATAAATTATCTATACGATAATTATTTGTATATGTTATGTATACATATATAATCAATGAGTAAATCATTTGTTTCATGGCCTCTCAATTTTAGAACAATGCGGGTAGCGATACGCTCTACAAAACAGTCCACCACGCGAAGTGTATATCCAGGGTATTCTCGACCAGCTGAGAACGGACCTTCAAGCGATGCAAATCCTCTCAATGATTTCGGCAGAGATACGAAGTGTTGTTCATTTCCTGAAACCAAGGCAGTAATTAAGAACTTCAAGTTCAATGCTCGCCCTATTAAGCATTGGCGTAAAAGCCTCATGCCATCATCATCGAATAAGTCTCGTCCCACAATCGGGTTTATTGATCGCCCTGGTGGTATTGTTTTTAGAGGGACATCGTGTGGTTGTGATGCAGGTGTAGCATCAAAGCAAAACTACGTCGTCGAAGATATCCGGCGCCCCTTTTTGAAAGAATGCATCCCTGATGAAATTATACAGAATCCCGGTTATAAACAGATCGGAGTTCCAGGTGAACCCGGGTCTTATCAAATCAATACCGGGATTTATGAAACGAAAAATCTCTCGTTCAATTCGAAAAAACGTATCATCCGAAGTGGAAATACGAATGTAAGTCGCGCATATCATACCAATACTGCATCGTATCTTCAGGCAAGATGTCGTACCTATCAACAACAGCAAACATTTTCGAAGATGTCTGGAACACCGAATCAGTATGTTCTTCCAGATGGAACACCTGCAAACCCGAGTGATTCCAAGACTGGATCGCAGGTTTATTATTCCACGAATTGCGGCAATGCTGAGAGAATTTACCCTGATGCAGGAGACCGTGCAAAATGCCGCGCAACTGTGATCCATAAACCGAATAATACCAAATATGGCGTCCAAGGCGCAGTATCTGCCGGAACACGGCTCGAGAGATTAAAGTTGGATACAATCACAAAGAATGGCGCTTCATTTAAAACCGCATATGGTGTTGCTGCCGGAAATGCTGGACAGTATCACGGTGATTCTATGGGTGCACCATACTTCATTAAGAGCAAGATATTCAAACCAGATTGTAACTTGTATAACCGAGCAGTGAAACGTCCTCATCTCAAATGTTAGCAAAATAATAAGAAGTCCACTGTATTTTCTCACGAGTATATAGCTAGTGATACAATACACATTCATTCATGACGCGTCATCATATCAAAACACGCAAACGTCGTCATGGAATACGTAACCAAACACATCACAACAGAAAAACAACGCATAACGACGATAAGTCACTTCGTGTCAATAACTTCTTCTTATGGGCAAATAAAAAGTGGTTGAATGAAGTCCCGAAAACTCTTCCGAGAGAATTAAAGTATATTCGTCCTTTAGACAATTTTAAATTAATACAAGACGAAATCTATCAGAATGTTCTTACAATGCTGCATGAGTATACCCGTAACAATACAACAACGGTCCATCAAATGAAAAATATTATAGCGTCTTTTCGGGATTTACATCCAAAACCGATCCTTCGTCATATCTCCGAATTTTGTAAATTATACAATGAACTTGTACAAGAAAATAACCTATTCAAGTTTCTTGGGGTCATGAACCAATATGAAATGGTGAGTTGGGCTCTTCCGATTGTGTGGAATGTATACCCAGATGAATACACACCTGGTAAATTATCACCACATATCTGCGGACCATCATTATCATTATACGATTACAGATTTTATTTAAATGATTCCATCATTGAGAAACATATGCGCGGAGTTCGGCTGAATGTAAGCAATACTTCAGTTGTCCGTCAAGATCAGATTGGAGGAGGCGGAAGTAACAACGACAAAGACGGCCCAGAAACCAATACGATTGAATACATCAAATACAAGCATCGAATAACTGCTGCATTCATGAAGTTTATTGACGATGTTTTTACAAAATGCCTAGGCAAAGATTACGAAAAAACCCATAATATCAAAGCGCAGGATGTGTATGACACCGAATGTCTTCTTATGCAGCATATGAATAAATTGGATACACGATTCGACGATAATTATGCAGATATTTATAACACAGCAAAACATCCCGATAAGCCGCCACATCTCTCGGAACACAAGAAACCGAAAGAGGATAAACATCGTCATTGTGATTGTGGCGCGTATGACAGTAACAGTAACGATGATGATATAAATGAACGACTCAAATCACCGCATTACCGTCATAATATTCGCGGTTCAACGCGCATTCTAACGCGTGATGCAATGTCTCTCACCGATATTGACTGGGCTGAACTCGCGAAGTGGATTGGATATCCCGCAGATCAGTCACCGCCTTCGTATTTTATTGCGTTTCAAGTCGGATACTTGAAATCGATCATGACATGTCTTAAAAAGGAATGGGCGTCGGATAAATGGAAAAGCTATTGGTACTTTATTTATATGCGTCAGCTCATCTGTTTTCACGACAAATGGCGTGATATCTACCTCGACTTCAATGATGCGCTTATTCGCGGAAAGGATACACACTTTCCGCGAGAATATTTTCCAATCATTGGACTCGCGTATACATTTCCGAAAACAATGTCAGAAGAGTTCACTCGACGATACAAAAATGAAGAAATGATATCGAAAGTTCGAGAGATTGGAAATACGATACTAGAGCGCTATAAGGATCGTATCCAAAAGAATACATGGATGTCCGCGTATACCAAGAAGGGTGCGCTTAAGAAACTGAATACATTGAAGCTGAATATTGGTGAGGCAAATCTCTCGGCACCTGATCCAACAAACTTGGACTACGATCCGAAAGATGCATGGGGGAACTTGAAGAAACGAAGTGTTCAGCGTTGCTTATATATTGCAAAACATCATACATCATCCAATGGTAAATTATCTGCAAACGACCTTGATCTTATGAACTGGGGCACGATGAAACTGGTTGGGTATCAATCATTCGTTGTTAACGCATATTATACACCGAATTCAAATAGCATCTATATCCCGACTGCGTATATGCATAGTATGAATGTACAATTTGGGCGTGGGTATGAATACGATTTGGCCTCTGTTGGATTCACATTCGGTCATGAAATATCCCACTCGCTTCATGTGTCGTCCCGAGTATACGATCATCGTGGCGTCATTAAAAACTGGTGGACACGTGATGACATTTCGACATACGAACGTAAAATAGCGGCGATCCGTAAGCAATATGAATTAGTATCCAAAAAAGACGGGTTTGTCATTGACGGAAATCTCTCGTTACCTGAAAATCTAGCGGACGTTACTGGCATATCTGTATGCGAAGATGCGTTGACGCAATTTCACGAGAAATCAAAAGATGACATGAACGAACATCTTCGAAAAATATCATTCAACAATTTTTATACGTATTACGCAATTCAGAGTCGTCAATATGCGAACCGCCGCGAAATTCTCGTTCAGGTTCTAACCAACCCTCACCTTAACCTAAAAATACGAACAAACGTTCCATTGATGCGGAGTAAGACCTTTCGTGATGTCGTTGAAATCAAGAAAGGCGATAAAATGTACAATGACGATTTTGATACAGTGTTTTAGGCGTCATTTATGACAATAAAATAGGTATAAAACTCCTAGTTTATTGTATCTTATTGTAATAAATGGGAACGACGATGTCAATGGATCTAAGCGGTACCATAATTGAAGATCCTCTCTCTACAAACCCGAGCGAAACTACGACGACTATGGCAACCGCTACGGGTGCCGTGTCATTTGAAGACAAACTGCGTCAAGAAGTGATACTAATTCCAGAAGATATACAAGATATTCATATTCAGGCATCCGCCAACACGGATAATGCTGACCTCACTAGTTCATCAACTATAACTAGTGTCGTTGGAGAGAACATACCCCTTGAAGATAATACACGCTACGGTAAAGGAAAACACTGGAAAAAGAATTTGAAGAAAAAACAGGCTGCGATGAATACGGTTCCAATTCAGACGGAACGCACAATTGAACAACGCCGCGAACAAGTTCGGCCAATTGTTGATAAACTCACCGAACTTCAAATGAACGTTTCTTATCCCGCTATTCGCGAATTATATCGACAGCTGAGTCATTTTGTCAAGACAGGCGAAGATGCAAAGATCAAAATTCCGTTTCCAGAATTCTCTCGTAGAATAAAAGGCGAACTATCAAATGCGCCGTATATTCCATGTTGGGTAAAATTGGAGATGGAGTAGATCGACCTATTATTATATTACAATACTTCGGGGGGAATTATTTATTATATTTATATGTTTTCTTTTTGTTATATTTTCTGTATGATTTCCTCCTTGAACGATATGAACGCTTTTTACGTCGGTTTGTCCGTTTTATGCTTAAGGAAGTAATAGTATTTCGTTTAGTACCGCCTTTATGATCTATTTGTAGAGGTAATTCATATAAAGGTTCAAGAATCAGGGAAAATGGAATATTTAATAATGTGATAAGATTAAAATAAATCTGATAACCATGTGCATTGGTAATATGTACCCATACATTAATTGCGTGGTAAGATGGATAAATGTATTTTAATATATTATCAATTAAAACATAAATATATAAGTAATTGTACGGGGTGTAATATCTACTATATGTAATAGATCTAAAGTCAGGTTTTAATGGTGTTATTGTAAGTGTTGGTGGTAGAATTAATGGTTTAATTAGGCCATGAGGTAGCAAATCAATTAATTCCTTAACTGGGGCATGACTTCCATCTAAAAGCCACTTTTCTATTCTTTCTATTAGATCTTTATCAATATATATTACTACTGAGCATGATCTATCGTCGGCATTTGCCATTATAAGTTGTTTAATTTGTGAAATTTGCGGTGCATATCCTACCATAGTTATGTTACCACGGTCATCTATCGTTTCATCTATGAGCTTAATAGATATTAATCGTTTAAATAAATCAAGTAATAGCATTTCATCAAACCCCATTATTAAATTTTCGGTTACAGAACGATTGAATTCTAGATTAGTAAGCTTGTGTAAAAATGATCTAAAATTAAATAACACAGGCCGAGGATTTCCACTGATAATTGCAGTTATTGTAGTATGTGTAGTAGGAAACTCATAATGATCTTTCTTATAATCTTCATCACTAACAGTATCATCATCAGGAATTGGTATCAATCTACCTCCACCAAGCCTTAATTTTTGTATCACGCTCGTTCTTTCATCGCCCGTAATTTCTGGTGGAATGAAGTAATTCACAACTCTATCTATAAAACTCTTAAATGGGAGGTGTTTCGTGGTTTCCTCCTTCTGCATGCTTGTATAAATATCTCGGATCTGGCCAAATTCCTTTAACGATTTATTTAGTTCTTCTATGGTTCTTTCGTAAAATTCTTTTTTGAGTTTTATTATTGTACCAAACCCACCGGCAAGTAAATCGTAAATATTTTGATGATTAAGAAAATAATATCGACGTAGTATACTTTTAAATACATATAGCCACGATGAATAAGATGAAAATAATGGTTGAATGTTACTGGAAGGAAGTTGATTTACTTCTATATATTCAGGTAAATAAAACAACATATTTGGTGAGTTAGACCAGAATTGTAAATTATGTAAAAGTAAATTTGAACATCCATCACCTTCGTGTGAAAAGAAAAAAGCCACCTCTGGGTCAACTAACGGTAAAAATCGTGTTGTTCTGGTATGTTCAATTGGTATCTTTAACTTATCAGGTCCATCATCAAATCGATATAATTCAACTTGGGGACTCCTACAAATAGTTTCAAATGCTCGATGACCGAGTCTTATTGCTTCATCACCATCACCATCCAGTATTGCTTCATCACCATCCAGTTTTTGTTTTTTTTTACCTTCCAACGGTTTCAAAACAAAATCCATATATGTAAAAACAGACGAACCAATATATAATCTAATAACCCAATCGGGTAATAGTATGGATATATTTTTTATACTTCTTTCGATAGATAATAAAAATTTATTTGATATTTCTGAAGTGATGGGTTGTTTAAAATATAGAGTAAACGCTATAACATTACAGCATCCCGTCATTTCACCCCATTCAAAGTTTGAAAAAAAAACTTCATCATATTTGTCTCCTAATGCACGTTTTAGTGCTTCTTTATGTATGCTTCTATTTATTGTTTTATTGTATAAATCTTTTTTTTTATCGTTAACTAATGTACAACATTCAGTATAAGGATTCATACTCGTAAAGGCGCGATCCGTATTTGTGATCTTTATAAGTATTTATTATATAGCAACCTTTTAATACTATATAATAATTCACATCGAAAGCACTAAAACACAATATTGTCATCAATCCATTTTTTGATGCGAATATTCACTGGTTCCAGGATTTTATTCAACCCTTCAACGTAATTCATATAATATTGTGCGTCGTTCTGGATTTTCAGAAGTGTATGGTAAATAATCGTATAATCTTCCTGTGAATACAATTCTGTTATTTTTACAAATATAAGGTCAACATTCGTGTCAACAATACTGTCGATTGGAACATTCGCAACTGCACCGGCCGCGCCTGCATTCATCGGACGCAAAGGTGGTGACAGTGATGGACTCCTGATCTTAAGCGGAAATTGACGTGGTAGATCATTGTCGGATTCGCTATCTTCTTCTTTGCTACTAACAACTCCCCCGCTGTCATCCGTTCTACCCAAACGCCGCACCAACTCTGGATTATCCAGCATTCCTTTATACATTTGAAGTGTATGAAGAATATGTATCTTGTCGGATTGATTGTATGTTCGTGTCAGATTATTAATACCCGTCTTTGCAAGTTCATTTAAAAGCGCAAATAATGCGGCATTTTCGCCACCACTACCCGCAAGCACCGTCTTATAGAATTTGTTGAACCGAGAGAATACATTATACAAATAAAACACATCCTCCTTTTTGTCGTTATTGTACCACCGCCGCACATTTTGTGTATATCCCGGCGGCTGAACCGTGAGTATATTATTATGAATCGCTAATTTACTCCCAATTGGATAAAATGCAAGAAATCCAATTTGAAGTAATGCTTGAAGCGGTTCCAATATCGTCTCGAAACGTTCTCTCGGCTTTTTAAGTTGACCAGCGATAAATTGTAAAGTACTTTGCATACTCTGTATATTACCATACATTCTGATATATATTTAGACTGTTTTACTACATTCCAGACATGACACAACCGGTCGACCCGCTAGGCCCTACCATCACAACAGACGCAGTCGCCGTTAATAAAGATGGTGCAGCCGGCGTCCCAATAAACGATGTCCTGTTCAAAAATATATTTGTAGACTGAATCGACGCATGATGAATATGGTAAGGAATTTCATAGTGTTCACACCACGCAATACATTTATTTACGTTTGATTTCTTGTAATGATCCAATTTTTCAGTATTCCGGTGATTGGTGATGATGGATAAAGTTGACGTAATATTTTCGATTTGTTGAAAGCTGACCATTGCATTCATTTCTTCGATTTTGTTCAAAAAATAGAGGTCATGATCATTCGGAAGGATAGATATAATCTTATCTGGTGAAGATAATTTTGAAAATAATTTCGCAAATTGTTCGATAATTTTACTGGAATCGGTCAATTTGAACCCTTGACATATTACATATTTTTCAGAATTCGCGATTCGACTCGTATGTGGTTTCATAATAGATACACTATTATAGTAATAGCATAACAAATACAAAATATCCACGGTAGGTTTATGAAATACGTCGAATATTTTCAATATAAATGTTCCGCCTTGTTTTTGCATGGCGAGTGCATAGAATACTTCACATAATATAAGTTGCGATGCCATATTCTCTTGGTTATTAAAATCCACTGAAAAATCAAACCCTCCATCCGCGGTAATAATATTCATTTTATTTTGATATTTCGATGCACAATGCATGAAATTTTCGAGTGATATTAGATTTCCGGTTTTATCTGCACCGGTTTCAATGATTACGTTTGGGTGATTTTCAAGAAAAGCCCGGGTTTTTTTCCATCCAGGACAAATCGGATCATCATTGATCAACGTCATTCCATAGTATCTGTCATTCCCATATGTTACATTTGTAGTTCCATTACCGCCATCTTGCATTATTTTCTGATTTTCGAAGATTCGGCGCGATATTCTCAATTGTTCTAGATCTTTCATCACTTCATCGTGTAATTCGGTGTTGCGTTTTAAGATCTGAATACTAGACTCTGGTAGAATCGTGCTAGCAATACATGCAGGATTTGATGCAGTTGATCCATTACCATTACCATTCACACTTTCCTCTTTGAATGCGCGTATATACTCGAGGCCGCGTAAATAGGATATCGCTTCAATAAAACCACCAGGTCCTTCTGCTAGATGAAATGTGTTGATATTCATTTTGGTATCTGGTTTGGTTACAATCGTATCATTCAGTGGCGACAGAATTGTATGATTTTTCATGATCTCAATCATTTTATAGAATGAACGTGATAATGGGCGTAATTTACTTATGTTCGTCTTATTACCCGATATGTTGGTATGGATATATTCATACGGATTTGTAAACTTTTTAATATTATCCCATGCGTCTTGATACTTTTCAATCTGTGCTTTAATATCGCACAAATGAGAGTAAACAGATGATGATACATATACTCTATCTCGGTACTCTTGCGTATCTGTCGCATTCGCATTCGATACTGCAGAGGATGTCGTCTGTATGGATACTTCTAATGGAATATAACTACCATTACTGTCTTTTACAATACTGACTTGTGGTAATAAAAAATGATTGTAATACGAGAGAAATGGACCGTTGGATTGTTTTTGTATATCATTTTCAGAAGATGCAGAAGCAGATGCAGCGTTCGTATGCAATACAGGTTTAAAGCAATTCTTGGGCGATTTTTTAAACATGTATTATCCGTTATAGTTACTATATAAATCTTTATAAGTCACTTTTTTTCTTCGTCTGTCTTTTTGGTTTAGGTACTGCTGCTGCAGGAGGAGCAGCCTCGTCTCCTCCTGGGGCAGAAGCAGCAGCAGCGCCATCGGATCCGGCTTTTACTTTCTTTGTTCGTTTCTGTATTTTTTTCTCAATCTGTTCAATTGGTGCTGACGCAGCTTCTTCAACAATCACTTCAGCGGGTCCAGCGGATGCTGCTGATGCCTTTGCAGTTGTCGCCGCTGTTTTTCTAGGCTTTGGTTTAATTTTCATTGTTGATGACTTCGCGGCGGTAGCGGCAGGTTCTGCGGATCCTGCTCCTGTTCCGGTTCCTGCTCCTGTTCCAGTAATTGCTGCCAGTTGTTTTTCTGTTTTTCGTTCTTCTAGAATATGTGCAGCAATCGCAGGCTTTGAAGCAACATCAATCGGACGTGAAGCTCTTGCGATCTTTTCAAGTGCAATTTGTTCTGATGCAAGATCATCTTCACCTTTTCCTCCACTAGCTCCAGCAGCCGCTTTGTCCTGTTCTTCTTGTAATCCAGCATAACTCAAGAAACTACTCTTCAACTGCTTTGCATTGATATTACGGTTCTTTCGAAATATGAAATAACGATTATAGAATGAAATCTGTTTCTCTTCTGGTGTCATATATAATGCGGAACCGTACTCTTGACGACATTGTCGCGACCAGTTTTCATCTGTATCACCGCCACCACGTACAGCACTCTCTCCTGTATCTTCACGTTTCTTCTTGCAGTCTAATTCCATCTGATGATACATTCCATCAAATGTTGCAGTACCATCCGGCATCGGAAACACAAGTGTTGTCGCAGCTTCTTCTGGCGAAACAAGATCGAAGCCATAATTCTCCAATAACTGTGTCAAATAATCAAAGTTCACAAGAAACTCGCGAGTCGCCTTATTAATAGAATCCTGATAGACTTCAATTTCATACCCAATACTACTGCTATCTGGTTCAAATTCGGTCTGATGATATTTTTTTCGAACTGACCACATTCGTTGAGGATCACTTCCAACACCACCAATCGCACCACTATTACTTAACACACTTATTTCGTCACCGCTTTCTAGTCGAGCTAGTGCTTGGAAAATACGTGCACCATCAAAGCATGTTCCGATGAAATACCCGCCAAGTTTTGTGCATTCAGAGACATTCTGAAGAAAGGTGTGGAGTTTCACAATATTTTCAAAGAAGTAGTGGACTGCAAATTGGACAGAACACACATCAAACCCGTCTGCTCCGCGACCGTAATGATTGTAGACGCCGCGACCTAATACACTCGCATCTTTCGCACCTTCACCGAAAATGGCGCGTGTAATAAGTCTATATCTCTCACTAATTGCCGCCTGACCTCCGCGGATCTCTTTGCTACTGTCACCATGAATAAAGATCGCATCAGGTATATTGCGTTTGGTTTTCTTGATATCTAAATACCGGGCACATACGCCATCGAATTTATGCTCGAGGTTGTCCTTTGAATAATCAATACCGAATACGAATCCAAGCTTCGCTGCGATCCATTTCGGTAAATCGCCTCCCTTTCCAACCGCAAGGTCGATAAGCGTGTTTCCTGGGCGCGCCACACTCATAATCAGCTTACGTTTGATGTACAAATTGTGAAAGTCGCGCATTCCTTTTGTAAGTGTACGAACTTTGGTTCCACGTCCAATATCGATTCCACTACCGCCACCACCTGACTCGGCATGGTTATAGTAGACATCATCGTTCGACAGTTCATCCGGAATTCCTTCTCCAGTCATAATCATTTCCTCCGTAATTGCATTGTGTATTGAATGCCAGTTATTGTTTGCAACATGATATGCATTTCCGTAGTTTTTTCCGCCAGCACGATACTCTGCAGTTTTATCATGACGCACGCGGAGTGGCGACCATCTCCAGTTGACCGGTTGAGTTGGATCATAACTAAACTCGACAATCGTTTCATCTTGAATGATATCGTGCTCCGTCGTCATCATTTGATTTACTCCGGCTTCATCTGGGCGCATCATAATATGGCAAATGTGGGCATCACTATCATAAGGGTATGTTGGGTAAAATGGCGCTGGTTTGTATGCATCATTTGCGGTAGAAGCAGCTACATCCGATGAAGCCGACTTTGCACCTTCTTCTCTATGACGCCGACCCCCCTCATCGCTACCTTCAATCATAGTAACGCATGGATTCAAATGGCCGTGCTTGCGTTCGTCATACCCGACACGCAAAACAAGCGTCTTATATTGCTGAACCTGTACGCAGCGCGACATATCCATACCAGACTTGAAGACATTACTCACAAGATCTTCGTTGTCTTCGCCCTTCTTTGTCGTGACCAAGAAATCAATTGTGTTCATATGAGCAGGTTTCCATTTGAACGAATACTCCCATGTGCTTTTATATAATGGGCCTGCGTCTGTATTATCATTTCGAATATTACTGCCCACGCCAAAATCAATCGGAGTAAATATAAGACCGTCGGTATGATATTCGAACTGATGTTCTGCACACTTGCGCAGAATCATCGCGCAACAATCGAAAATTGTTTTTCCGGTAGACTGCGACGCGATTTCAAACTTCTTGGTCTCAATTCGAATCGGAGGTAACGAATCAGCGCCACCGGATACACATTTCAACTGAAGATTCTTCACTAGACTTTCCATCAAAGGCAGGCGAAAATTCGTGAGAACTTCGTCTTCATCAATCGCTGGATAGAACAAACGCGAACGAATATCGGCTTTGTGAACGAAGTAAACATCAAATGCCAGGAATACGTTGATGAAGTCGCCATTTTTGCTATGCAGGATATGCTCACCATCTAAAAGTGAGTTGTGTAGTTTCGAATTCAAAGATACTGCTCCTGTGAATTGGATATTCATGTTGGTATCGATCAAGTATACATGTCCGGTCTTGGGTGCAATGAAGAGGAGCTTGCGTTGACCATCTGCCTTCTCTGTTACAGAATAATTCAAGCGAATATTTGGCACCTTCGAATCCGGATCAATTGGACGAATATTCTGCATTTGTAGCGTATATGAAGCGGGACCGATGAAATGTTTTGGACGCAACATCACTGGTGCTGCCGCGCGGTCACGTTCACGTTCACGTTCAATAATTCTGCGTGCACGGGCTTCATCGTATTTTGCTTCGTTCTTTCCTCGATCCTTGTCTTTATCTCCTCTACGTGTTTCACTATCGCTATCGCTTACAACGCTGTCATTGTCGCTTTCACTGTCACTACCTCGAACATCCGGGCGCTCATGACGATCTTGACGCTCATTTGGATAGATTAGGTCATAATACTTACGCTGAATACCGCGTATCTCAGATGTGGAAATCGGGTAATTTGTTCCCTGCATTCCAGACATCATGATTTTAATCATCTTACGCAGGTTGTCCATCAAGTGTTTTGGATGATTGAACGCGGTGCCTGGACCAACAAGGTCATTGATCACTTCGATTTCCATTTCATACCGAATTGGACTTTCGAGAACTTTCGCAGCATCAAATGTAGACGCAGATATATAACCAGTTTGATCTTTCAACGACTCCTTAACAACGCTCATATCAATTTGAAACGGGAAGTCTGGGTGTTTCAACGTGCTTCGATTGATATACCGAAATGTCTTCTTATTGTCATTCCATGTTTTCAATATTGACCGCGCAAGTGTCGATGTATTTGCAATACGCTTTTCACGCTGATAGCTCACTTTGAAATTGAAGTCATCGAAAATAACTGGATGAATTGTCGCACCACCACCCGACACTTCTTTCTCGAATCGATCAGTCATGTCGCCAACTCTACCTCCACCGCCGCCACCACCGCCAGTCTTTGCGTACATTTTTTGAGTAAAGAGAACATATTTTTCGTCAGGCATATTGGTCTTGCAGTAATTTTGAACGTCATTGATTCCGTGAATCTCTGCGCGAATCAAAGAAAGCTTGGTCTGTCCGGTTTTTTGGTCAATAAACTCGTTCTGTATTTTCAGAGAATACCCATTCTTTTTTATAAACGTGAACCCTGATGATAATAGTTTTTGAATCACCCCGTCAAAGTTTTCTCTTGTTGTTGCTGGGTTTCCTCTTGTTCCAAAACGAATCTCCAATTCTGGAATACCATCTGTTTTATCAAGCAGGCCTTCTAAATAATGAGATACTATACTTTCAAACTCAGATTGTTTCGCAGACGCGGACACCGCCGAAGATGACACACCGCGGTTTCTCGGCATTTGTATATATATGAATTGGATATTATTTATACATTAATTCATATATATACTTCAATTTTATACTTAAACGCATTTACAGATTGCTTCGTACAATTCCGGCTTTGTCTTCCGTTTTTCTGTACCCATGGATCCAAACTTACCTGGTATGATATTTACAACGGACAATCCTAATTTCGTTGAAATATCGACCAGGTCTTGGAGCTTATAGGCAGACATGGGGCGAATCGGTGCTGATATACTCTCCATTAACCAGTAATGTTCACGAATGTATTTTAAATAATCAGCCTTTACATCTTCAGGGCATATATACAATACATAACTCCCTTTGATTTTCTCGATAATTGCAACACCAGTGCCTGTCACCGTGCCTGCGCCACCATTCCCTGAGCGTACTTCATAATATTTACGGTTTTGTACAATACATACTGACATATTTTTACATATAGCGATCGCTTCCAATGTTTCCATATTGATAAACGGTTTATGAACCAAGTTTTCTTCTACCCCACTAAGTTTGATCTTATTTGCCTTCAGCATTGGCTTACATTTTCGAATCAGTTCGACTAATATAAATTTAAATGTGTTTGCTTCGGTGTAATGGTTCTCGATCATTTCGAAATTCTCAATACCATATATCATTATATACGCGATCCAAAGAAGCGAATCAGAAGATGCCGCTTGTGATATACTTGAAGGAGACATTGCAAATCGAGTCATCGAATGTGGATCAAAAACTGCCGAAACCGGGTTCGATGGAATAGCGGGTGCGTCCGACACGTCAGATGCGAGAGACGACTCGGTGTCAGAGCATGATAAAGAATCATCATCCGATGATGATCCTGATTCCGACGTCGATGATTCGCATATCGGCGGCTCGTGAATAGGAATAACCGGTACAACAACGGGTACAGATGTCTTTGTATAATGCGACGGATCCCGTTCTGGTCTAAACGAATAAGTATCATAATACAACATTCGTTCTTTTATGTTTTCAGGTGTAAATGAAAAAGAGTTATATAAACATGGGATGACGAGTGACGATGATGCCGTCATTGTTTATATAACTTAGCTAATTATCTTTATGCGTCTTATTCTCGAAGTATTCCTTGGTAAGCTGTTGTTTCTGTTGTTCAATCTCGTTAAGCTGTTTCTCTTGCTGAATAACGTATCTCATGTATCCTTCCAATTCACTTAATGTGGTATCATTCAGTTTGGAAATATTCACAAATACGCCATTTTTATTCTCGTTGATTTGGGTTTGTTTGTTATGTAAAATACGTAAAATCTCGATCTGATGAACCGCTGGCATATTCTCGATACCCTCCTTCAATGACATTAAATAATTCGTCTTTGTTTCGACTTGTTGGGCGATACTCTGTAATTCATTCATAGTAGAGAGACTTGCAATGAGTGGAACACTAGTTTCGTTACTACATGGGTTAGCAATCGTCGTCATTTTACAAATAAAACATAATGAAACTTTATACCCTTTCGTTACTATAAAATTATAATTTACAAATATGACGCGCACTCATAGCTCATCATTGCGGCGGCGACTCGGCGTCTAACAACATTGCAATCACTGTTACATGTGTATCGTGTAATACAAACCTGCGTCCGATGATTTCAACCGTGAGAATGTCATTTTCTTCGATTCGAGAGAACAATTCGTTCTTCTTTATATTCATATCGCGTGAGAGAAACACCTCGATCGGAGACACATGACCTGGCTGTAGATAAAGTGCACCCGCACGAATGCCCGCTTGTGTGATTGTTCGCACAACACACTTTATCACGCTATGTTCGTCTGGAAAACAGATAAGACAATCTGCCAAAATGTCAAACACGATATTTCCTGCGGCCAGTGTTCCGCACGAGTAAGATCGGATCGTGATGGAATATGGGCATATGTATCCTTCAATTGAGCAACGCCCTTCAAGTTGATTTGCTAGTTCGGTTGTCAATAGTTGTTTGACGTCCACCCCTTGTTTTATTTTATAGAATGGAACTGTCAGCTTTCGTTTGATTTGTTGTTGTGTGAAGAGTGATGGATCGCAATATGGTTCTTTTTTAGGTGGCGAAGTCATGACAGGAATGGAGGGGGCAGCGGGCAGGGAGGGTGGTGGTGGTGTAGGTGTAGGTGTCACTGTGACAGATTCTGGTATATCTTGAGTTGAAACAGTCGTGGTCGTGGTCGGAGTCTTCTTTTTAGGCCGAATCGTGGTTTTTTTTACAGACGATTTTACAGACGAAGATGATGACATGCACGCAACAGATGCCATTACAACGAATGAATGATAGCTATATGAATTCTAGTTTTACGTTTATATCTTTATCAATTTTATTCAGATATAATCGCATATAATGACATCGTATCCGTTTTTATTATTTGAAGCCTGAACAATTTGAAGTGGACCCGCGCAACCATGAATTGTACCTGATCGTACTAATGCATCACATTCATCTTTTGTCGCATGAGGTGGAATCGGTTGAAGCGTTTCTTTGAATACTCCATGCCGTAATATACGGCAATTGAATTCAGAGTCGCGAACAACAAACGGTTCTTGACAATGAAGGCACGTGAATACATGATCCATCGAATCGATAGTGTATGAATTGTAGTATACTTCTATTATACTACAATAGTTGATTATATATTTATACCAACTCACCGATCACTGATATCGCATCATCGCCAATTTCGAACCGTTGGCCAATCACGCGAACACGAATTTCCTCCTCTTCTTGAAGTCGTGTAAAATCAGCACGGTCGTAATGATGATCTCGTGCAATAAAAACAACAACGGGGGTTTTCGGTTCATTTAATGTGGCGCGAATACCAGCAAGACTAATATTTTTGATGACACATGAAAACACGACACCTTCTACGAGAGAACATGCGAGACATTCATATACTACATCAAAAATCGCGTGTTTCCCATATAAGTAACCGTTTGAGTATGTCAGGATTTTCACACTACCCGGGCGGATAAATCCTTCTGCCATACACTTTCCTTCTACGATTTTCGAGAGAATATGCTCGAGCGTATCTTTTACATTCTGTCCAATGATTCGAAACGGCACTTGTAGTTTTCGTGTCAAAAGAATCGTTGTATAAATACCTAACTTTGGTTTGGCTTGCACTCCGCCTGCAGCCGCCGCCGACGAACCTCTCGAACTTTCTTGCATAGTTCCTTGCGTTGTTGCATATTTTGATATGGATGCCATATTCATACAATAATACCTATTATAGTATTATACTTTATTTCTCCATATGCAATTTTTCAATATTACACAATAGAGCTTCACATGGTGTAAAAAACCATTTACGTCCATTTACTCGGTTATGATGAAACGTGCGCAATAAAAACTCTTGAAATACACATAATTCACGCTGGGTTCGGAGTTTCGTATTTTCAATCGTCAACTTGTAGTCTTCGCCATCGGTTGCAGCATTCAACGAGAGAATCGTGTTGATCGTAGTAATTGTTTCGGTTTTACCAGACTGGTCACACCTTGCGCCTTTGTCGCGTTTCTTTGACATAACTTTTACCTTGAATGTCAGGTATTGGTTTTTGAAGAAAGAGATGAAACCAATTACCATATTCATATTTTGGATATGACTCGTCTGAAGTTTGCCTAAAAGAAGTTCATAATCACGTTCATCTTCTGGTTCAGCGACTCGCCATTCTCTCGTTTCATACGGTAAGACAATCAGTGCGAATGCAGGATCTTTCTTTTCATGAAACAGTAACATACCTTGATCTTGAGGAACTGATGCAGATGATCCTGCCGATGCCGCTACCGCTCGTCGTCCAACGAGAGGTCGAGAGATTAATTGTCGAACATAATATCCAAATAATAATCTCTCGAATGGAGTAAGTGGTTGTACCATTGCGACGCCTCCTCCCCCTCCACCTGCTCCTGAACCTGCATTCGCGCCAGACATTAACGCCATGGAGTAATTATTCTTTTGATACAAGTAATTCAATATTTTCAGACTATCGTTAAAGAAGAGATGCTCTAAAAGGTTTGAAATAACGAGTTCGTGAAGTTGTTCTTTTGTGATTTGAAATTCCTCGGTTTGAGAGATTTGTTCGATCACCTTTCCACAATAATAATACCATTCGTCTTGATCTTTCGTTGGTTTTTCATATATTGTTTGACATGTTTCAAATGTGTTTTCGAGTGTTACAATAAGGTCTTCTATTTCATTCACAGATTCAACAACTGGGTTCGCTGCATCATCCGTTTCAGACTCTGAAATGCCGGATTGTGGTTCTTCTCTCTCCACTGCTGCTGCTGCTCCCGAAGAGGGTACACTCGCAGCAAGCATCTTATTCACTTTATCTGCAACCTTTTTATTTGAAACACCTTCCCCGGTTGATGCATCGAATTTAACACCAAGATAGTCTTCTGTCACTTCAGCTGGAAGAGGATATTGGATTGCCGAATGCTTGAATGGGATTGGTGTACTTCGCTCATGAATGCTGATACGTTTATTTGTCATTTCGATTGGTTGGAACAAATAATAATCCCCGACATTGATCACGCGACCCAGACGCCCATATTTGTCGTTTACATATTCATTCGGATCACTAACCATAGTTGTCAATGCAAGATTGATTTGTGCAATCGGATACTGGCGAATCGCGTTTACATGCGCTATGATTCCATTTGCTCCAGTCTTCTTGTAAAAAAACCCATCCTTGTATAAATCTCTGATCTTGTGAATGATTTTATCCAAGTTCATTGACATAAATTTCTCGTTGAATGTATCCAGACGAATATCGCCGCCTCGGCGACCTTGACCGCTTCCGATTTCATCATCGTCGCTGTCACTGTCGCTTCCCATTCCATATAATTCTTCTTGTTCTTGGATTGGTCGTCCGTTCGAAAATGTTGGGCGACAAGTGTATTCGCATCGTTCCATATAATCACACAATGCAGAATATGGGCGCGCGCCAACTTGATAGTCGATTTGTTTACGTGACGAGAGATTTTGTTTCACAACTTGGTTCAGATTTGCGGCAGTTTGTGTATTATGTTGTACATTTAACAAGCAATCTACCGCAGATGTTCGCAATACACGAGAGACGACGCCAATCTTTACCGCTTTGAATTCCGAGAGACGATACAAGTAGAGATCGATTGCTTCGATATCGGGGTTGGTTAAACGACTTCCGTATAAATAAAGCTCAACGTTCCTTTGTGAATAAGGCAGGCGCTTATGACTACAGTTACGGATCGCACGACCGATAATTTGCTCGAGAAGATTCATGTTATACCATGGCTCCAAAATATGAACTTGGCGAATATTTTTAAAATCGAGACCTTCACTGCCTGCAACGGAAATAATGACTACTTTGACGTTCTCGCCATGCGTATTATCATCGCTTGTGAGCGCTTTCAGTTCGTATAAATTATCTGGTGAAATGGTCGGATCACCTGTGATCACGGAATATCGAGCCGGACGAAACGGTTGGTTTGGAAATTGTTGCACATGCTGTCTTTGCGGAAGCATAGTAATCGCGTCGATACTTTGCGTGGGTTTGTTTCGAAAGAGCGACGAATTCCCTCCAGCAGCGCTGTATCTAGTGAAACCTAGTTCTTCTAATGCAAGGGCAATTGGCACTACTCCACCATCGATATATTGGCTGTATGCGAGGATAATACCGTCACTTTTAATTACAGTATCGCATATGTTCTTGATTTTTGCAGAATAACGCCCAATATTTTCTGGTGCAAATATACGCGATGATGACTTTGTAGTGGTTTCTCCGTTTGGCAGCCTGAATGAACGCGTGAATTCTGGGCGGTATTCAAAATTCAAACGCATCGACGGATTACCTGTTTCTTCATACGTCATAATATGACGGAGACCTTCTTTTCCGATACATGCAGCAATATCAAACTCATCATTCGGGTTATTCATGTATTCAATAAGTGACGGGTGAGGATATACGATATTCAATGCTTCCAGCGGTCTCTGTACAGCTGCATACCCGATGGTATCCATGTTTTCAAATGATGGGAAATCGACGGATTCTATGACAGTAGTTTCATCAACACCATCGACTGCAGCAGAGGCTGGTCCGGCAGCAGAAGCTGCTGCTTTTTTGCCTTTGCCTTTACCTTTGCCTTTTGCGGCAGCACCCTCACCAGTTTCCTCTGCAGCTGCTGCTGCTTCCGCCGCCGCTTTCTTTCGACGGACCATTGCAGTTTTCTTATAAATATACATTGCTTTCATGTCATTCACGATAAACCGATAAGCGGCTTCTTGAATATCTCCAACCGGTGTCATATATACGTCAATATGTTCGATCGCTTGATCAATATGACGCCCGTTTAATTGTGTTCGCGGATATCCAATTGCACCCCTTGTTTGCATTAAAAGTGAATGTTCGGGTGAGTGTTCTCTCGGAAATATACGGTAAGGAAACGTATACGGGTTTTCGCCACGTACAAATGAAACATACCCGGTTGCTTTACGAATCAAAAGATCCTTTCCAATCTCTCGACCTTCTGTATCCAAACGAAAGTTTCCGCGCTCATCAAACACATCCGCAATATCGATGGTTGCTCGGCGATCGTTCAAATTCATCAGATTTATTAGCCACACAATCTCCTTATAACTATTGTACATTGGCGTACCCGACAATAATAAAAGGCGGACATTGTTTACTTTTTGAACAATCTGAAACAGAATTTTCGCAACACGTTTATCACGGTTGTCGTCTGTAATACGAATATTGTGAACCTCATCAATAATGATCAATGTATTTGCAAAGAGTTTACGTAATTTTGAAACGGATAATGTCTCGATTGCAAGCGTCTCCATTTCTGCTTCTCTCGCAATATCGGCGGCAGATTTACGGCCCTTCTTCGCAGCCGCACTTGCCGTCGCTGCCGCACTCGCCGCTGCAGCCGCACCTGTCTTACGTCTGACTTCCTGAATAACTGCGTCATCTTGCGAGATCCCAACACTTGACGCATGCGTTCGCGCGTAATTCGCAAATTCATTATACCCAAAAAACGAATAATGCGATGAAATAAGACGACGGATCTGTTTGATTATTTTATCGCGCGTTAACCCCTTCATATTCATTGGGTTTATTTCCTTGATGAACTTATTTCCGGTACATGCGCGAATATTCCATACTCCCGGCTCAATCTCTCGAAGTTCACGTTCATCGAAGAGCTGTAGCCGGAAATTCTCCTGAACATTTGGAGATGCAATGACGATGATTTGCTGGTTGATTCCCATCTGTTTCATATAATCGCGCATCTCTTCTGCAACACTGATCGCTGAACACGTCTTTCCAGTTCCGAGACCATGGTACAATAATAAGCTATTATATGGGGTTTCAACTGAAAGAAAATTACGGACGAATTGCTGATTCGGAGCGAGTTCGATTTGTGCATTGCAGAGAATTTCAGCCTCCTCTTCGACGTTTTTTGTGCTGTCGACATCCATTTTTGTATCAAAGAACTCCTTTCGAAGGGCGATTTTAGTATTAAAATTAGGGTCATTCAATGTAGGATATAGACTATCAGCAGCAGCTGCAGCTGCACCATCGCCTTCACCTTCATCCCCTGGCAATACACCTATATCATGTATTGTCATCTCTCGTTCAAGCAGTTCCTTTTTCAGTAGTAACTTGTTGAACTCTTTACTAAATGGATTATTGAGTTCTTCCGGTTTGATGCGTTTGCGACCATCTTCCAGGTCCTTTTTCAATTTCTCGATTGAATCTCTCGTACGGGCAGGTGGCGGTCTAACACCAGCGCCAGCGCCAGCAGCGCCATTTTTAGATCTAGGCTTAATTGTTCTCGTTAATTTTACATCACCTGACGGCGGATCAGGCATCGCGGCCATAGCAGCACCTGCAACTGATGCAACTGTTAATTCCATTGGTATATTTTCGCTGTCTTCATTTACAATGATACCCTGATTTTCCATTTTTATTATTGAATCAGTTATCCTTTATATAACTATACGAAATAAAAAGGATATATGTATTTCAAAATATACGATAGCGGGACAATATGTTATTGACTTTACGAACAATCCCGATCTTTTCTAAATTATAAGGTCGTATCGAGTTGATACATTCGTCAAATGACATCCATTTCATGAGACCAACTTCCATAATATCATGCGCCTTCTTTGGCTTCTTATCTAAATCCACCATTGCGAGGAAATACTTTTGCTTGTAACATTTCATATCGGAACCCATAAATATTTCTTCAAAGGGCGCGATATTTTGGATCACATTTTCCGCAGTAATGTCATATCCAGTCTCTTCCAGACATTCTCTCAATGCACACGGCAAGTCTTTCTCGTTGTAATTCCGGCGTCCCTTTGGAAATCCCCATTCCGTCTCGGTCCAATGCGTCGTTGATTCGTCGATGAATTGCTGGAGCGTCTTTATGCGTCCATCTTTTGTTCGGATCCCGCCGAGAACTTGTCGGTATTTTTCAAAAGAAACATGTTCTTCATTCTTATACTGACTACCGCGCGTATACTCTCCCCATAACAATCGCCATAATTGTTCAAACGTTAGACGCATGAGATTTGACTTTTCGGTCATTGTCATTTCGTCAATGATACGCTGAATATATGCTTCATCGTTCAATGAATATTTACCACGAATGAAATCCACAAATCCAAAAGAATCACGACGGCGTATCATTAGAAATTCGGGGCCAGTTTCACCACATCGAAACGCGATAACACCAATACTCGTTATCGGTGCACGACAGTTATTATAAACATGATTGTTTCGATTACAGTTGTTACAAAAATATTTGTTGGATTCACTTCCACTGGCTTCTCCACCACTACCATTCATGAGACTACTACCATTTGCGCCACCTTGTTTACTCTGACGTAACTGTATAATTTCTGAATACGATAATGCAGATTTAGGATTGTTTGTTTTTTTTGAGATACTTTCGTTTGCTCTTTCTATTGTTGATCCGGTCGTTACCTGATCTGTTACAGGTACCGGCATTTGAATTTCATTTGCCATATCACTTATCGTATTTCTCTTATTGTTTTTATGTCATTTCATAGTAAGCAATGTTAAAATTAGATGCGAAAATATGGGGCCCGCATTATTGGTTCGTTTTAATGACAACAGCTGTAAATTATCCAGATCATGTTAACGACATTGTACGTAAAAAATATTATGACTTTATTCAGAATTTCTCAATGCTTATTCCTGATCCAGAAATGTCGGCAGAGTTCGACAGAATGATCAGCAAGTATCCGGTTCGTCCATATCTTGACAGTCGTGATTCATTTATTCGATGGGTGCACTTCATCCATAATCGATATAATGTAATCCTGATGAAGGATGAAATATCGTTACATGAAGCACTTGAAAAATATTATCTGCATTATCGTCCCAAACCAATACAAATCATGGAAGAACTGAAGTATCGAGAGAAATTAGTGTACTTAATGATGGTAGTAGGATTAGGATATGCCGCATATTATTACCATAATAGGTAATATATTCCCTGTTATATATAACAAATGATCAAAACCGAATATATCGTATTTATTATTACTGCAATCCTTATTGCAAATACCTATTACGACGGTCAACTAATAAAGTTCTTTCAAAATAATCAAAAATGGGTCAAAATGGCAACACTGGGATTTGCAGGTTTGTCGTTTTTCTTATTTTTACGCCGTAATCCTGAAAACTCTAGGGAGTTGCTTCATCATGCTAACGATTTCGTTAAATATATGCCGATTAGCAAAGATACTGCAGATATGATAACACCATTTTTTGATTTGACGAGGAATCAGCCGCCCAACGATGGCAGTGTAGCAAGTAGCGCACTTGGCGGCGCAATGATGGGTGCAATGGGGATGAACAGAACATCGCCGATGACACAGCCGTCATTGGGTGGCGGAACCTCTGGCGGACCCCCCGGTGGAATGAGTGCCGCTGAGAGACGAGTTCTTAATTCCGGTAAGGGGTCTAGCAAACGTAGTGTAAGCGAAACGAAGAAGAAGTATGTCGCTGCGCAACAAGGATGGAAATGTGGAGACTGTCAACGTCAACTGCCCGCTTGGTTTGAAGTTGATCACGTTATAGCTTTAGAACACGGTGGATCTAACCATGTAGATAATTTAGTGGCGTTATGTCGGGACTGTCATGGGAAAAAGACGGCGATGTCGTTCTTATAATTCAGCGTAGTCGTATTCGCATTATTATATCTTATAATTATAACTAGATAGTTGTTATCATTATAAATGGATGTTCAAACTTCATCCGTATCAAAGTTAATAGATTTACTACCATTAATTATTATTTCTGTAATTGTTTTGGTTGGATTTTTTACATGGGAAATCTTCACAAAACATCTTGAAACATTTATATTATTGATAACAAGTGTTCTATTTGCAATATGGGTGTATTCTGGTGATATTTATTCATATTTGGGATGGAGAGATGCAAGTGAAAATGGCGGGGACTCATATTTTCCCGCTCCAACAGAGAATCCACCCGAAATATCAACATGGATCATGACAATTATTATTGTTGGTGTTGTGTTGGTATTAGGTATTGGTTTAACTCTAGGTATAACGAGTTATCAAATAGGCAATAAAATCGGTTCTGCATCAAAACATGATAATATTTTGAGTTATATTGGATATGGATTTCTTGGTGTTGGTGGTATTACACTATTATCTCTTTTATGGAAAGCATTTCAAGGAGAATCACCAAAGACGACTAATACAAGTACATTTGGTTCGACTACATTCAAGATTATTGGCGGTTTAGTTTTATCTGTCGTTGGTATTTATTTACTTGCAAGATTTTCTATAATAGGGGCTAGCATTGGTCTAAAGTCAGTAGCGAAGGAGGAGGTAAATGATTCATCGTCCGAAGCAAATACATTGTCAATTGCAAATACGGTGTTAAATGCTGGTTTAATATTTCAAGTTGTCGCACTGTTGGCTGCAGTGTATTTGATGTATCGATACAAATGGTTTCATCCTGAACCAAAAGATGGCACAGTTCCATTTATTGCCAATGTTGGTAAATTTGCTCCATTCGTATTTCTTTTTGCTGCAGGAATGATTTTTATCGCGGTACAACAAAAATGGATTGAATCAGACGACGGTATTGGAAGCGGAGACGACAAAAATAATATGTATGCCGCCCATGGAATAGTATACATGACCCTTGCAGGAATTACCTTACTGATCGCATTAGGCAAATTGAGCACATTCAAAATATTCAAAATAACCGGTTGGGTATCTGCATTAGGATTTATTGGTGTTGTTATTTGGAATTTTGTAACATTGAATCAACAATCCAATTTTAATCTAGCAGAAGATGATGCAAATAATAATAATTCCTATTACCTACAAGTGAAAGATGAAGTGACGAAAGAATTGAAAAAATCAGGTAATCCTGATGATGTGACAGAGGATAAGATTCGTGAAAGAATGAATGAACGAATTGGTGAGCTTAATAACAAAAATGATAACGCTGTAAAAACTGTAAATAATACGTTACTCAGTTTTGCAGTATTAATTATAATTATGATCGGAATATTGTATGCTGCAAAAATGAAAATTGTAGAGTGTATGGCATTACCCAAGAAGATAAAGAATATTTTTGTTGGTGATTGCAATAAAGATTTTTATGATAACGAAGCATTGAAAGGTAAATTGAATGGTAATCCGGCGAATATCGAGAAGATGATTGCCGACGATTGGGAAAAGGTACTAAAAACATATAATGATGAGGATGATTCATCTACAAATCCGAGTAACTTCAGTGCGTTTGCTGTGCATTTTGCGAAATGGTCCCGTTGGATACCATTCTGGACAATTATTCTAGTCATTATTTGCGTGTCGATATTATTCACAAAAGTAACCACATCAGAAGCGACGATGGATTGGATTGCAAAGTCGTTTCGCGGAGACATGTTTCCGAAAGTAAAAGAACTTCTTGATACATTTTTCATTGTTTTTATTGTTGGGTTATTACTGTGTGCAATATTACTATTGCCAATGGTTCGTGAGCAAAATGTCGGCGGACTTGATGTAATCACCAAATTTATCGATTCTATTCAGGTTTGGCAATACAAAGAACGAGAAAACACGGATTGGAAGAATTATGCGGCAGCGATCGTTGGTTGTCTTGCAGTTGCCGCAATCGGATTATCGTGGTGGTGGAAATATCTCAATGAAATCCGTAAGGATGATTCATCATTGCCGGTCGTTCCGAAAAACTGGGAATGGGCTATCGCTGCCGTCTGTCTTTTTGCGGTTTGTTGCATTCCTGTATTTTACCATGCCGTAGGCGGAAGCGTGCATCAACAGTTCGAAGGTGAAAATGCGATAATACGCGGTCTACGACTGTTATTTACATCGGCATACTTGGTTCCATTATTCTTGTTTTCCGTTTTTAAACTCGCACTGTACTTCATTCCATATTTTATTGGAAACCTATTCAATAAGCCTGAATGGGGAAATTCATTTATTATTGAGAAGTCAAAATGGGATTTTACAAAGTGGCATGCGGCAAAAGACGAGAATGATAAAGGAACAGATCTTCGTTTATTTGGTCTAGGTAAAATTCTGACACCGAAGGATGTTATATCTAGTAGTAAAGGTCAAGAAGCAGCAGTGGCTGCGAATACGGAAGCTGCAAACGAGGAGATGTCAGCAGCTAATCCACAAGAAGCAAAATCCGATATCCCCGCCAATGAACCAGACACTAAAGCTTCAACCATGAGCAACGCACTAGAGTCACCCGATCAAACCAAGGTGAATGCAGTTGGTAAGCTCATTAAAGTAATTTTCATTGTCATTGCGTTTGTCGTCATGATTCTAGGAGTCATTTATACAGTTTACAAATTCGGTTCAGAGAATAAGTCACCTGCAGATGCATCGAATTATGAAGATGTAACACAAAGCTTTACTGACAATCTTACAACTCCAACAGCATACGCGATATATACTGTAATTGGAATTGTTGGTATTGCGGGTCTAGTTGCCTTTCTCCGAGAGAAATTCAAAGCCACGAATTCAAAGAACCCTGAAGACTACGTATTCAATGATCTAAAACCAGAAGACTCGAATAGTCCAATGCGTCAGCTCACATTCGGAATGACACACATTATCTATATTGTATTGATTGTGGTTGTATTGATCTACGACACTGAAAAGGACGATAAAGATCGTATGTCTGTTACTGGAATGACGGCATTAGCGGTTATAATACTTTTATTTCATTACATTTTAGAAATTGCTGATAACAAGTTACCACCAATACCTGGTGCAACACCAGATGAAAAACCGACGATCATCATGGCGCCAATGGTAAATTTACTATCAAATATTCGATTCATTGTCAATACTGTATTTTTAATCATACTATGCGTTCTTTCGTATTACAAGCAACACTCACTTATGATCGCATTGATTGTAATCATGTTCTTATTCCATCTTACAAAGTCAATTCTTGGTATAAAATTTCTGAAATTATTATGGGCGTGTATTATTTATATTCCATGTCTCTTCTTGGATCTTGTACAAAGTTTTCAAGGATCTATCGGAGACACGACGCGTACAATCTGGATCATTGTGGCAATTGAATTACTCCTTATTGCAATATTATACGGTGGACCATATTTAATCAATTATATCGGCGCGTCAGCATCACAAATCGTGGCTGCTCCTAAGAGTCTCAAACAAAAATACGATACAAAACTTACTACACAAAGCAAGGAAATATTCATATTCCATAATACAGGTGTTGATCGTTCCGAAGAAGACAAATTAGCGGATTGCCCTGTTGAAGAGAAAAAGAGGTATCAATATTCTATTTCTGGGTGGTTTTTCTTGAACAACAACGTAACCACAAAATCAACTGATTTAGAAATATTTAATTTTGGAGATGTCCCAAGAATGACATATAATGTGTCAAAGAATGAGTTGAAACTCTATTGTAACACATTGAATACGGCAGATAAGGGATCGAAAACAGAGGTTATTTACAATTCCAGGTTGAATTATAACGCAATTGTGAAAGCAGAAGCCGGTTCAGAAGAGAAGAAAGCGATAGTGAAAATGTCATTAGAAGATCAAGAATTAGATGCGGATATTCCACTGCAACGATGGAACTACTTTGTCATCAATTATGACGGAAAAAATATGGACTTATTCCTCAATAACAAACTCATATTCAAGAGTACATTCATCATGCCAGATATTTTATTGAAACCAATTACAGTGGGTGACACCACAGATAATAAAGGATTAAATGGCTCGATTTGCAATTTCGCGTTTCACAAGATTCCTCTTACAAAAGAACAAATCCGTTGGACGTATACGATGTTACGATCACAAAACCCACCAATGATTGGAATGGATACGGTTGAAGACCAAGCAAAAGCAACTGGTTCAACAACATTATATTCACAGTAAATGTCCGTAGAAAAATGAAAATACTACGATAGTTATTATTATATCTACAATATTTATACGAATAATTATTATAGATATAATGAATTCCAAACTCGTTCTCGCAGTGATTGTAATTCTTCTATTGTTGTATGTCATTTTTAAGGCATTAACAACAACTTACACAAGTTTAGGAGCCATGCAAAAATGGGTCAATGAAACTACGTTACAAGGATCGAATTTACCGAGTAGTTTCAAAGCAAATAGTGCAATTTCCGTTTGGTTTTATATTAAGAAGTGGGTGAATGGTACAAAGGTCGTTTCATTTAAAAAAGGGAATGGCGCTGAGGTGATATTCCAAATTCAATTCAAAGATAATACCAACACCATTCAGATTATACCCAGATCAAATTCGGTAACTGATCCTGGTTTGTGTGAAGTGTCGGAATTCCCTCTTCAAAAGTGGGTAAATCTCATTGTTAGTTTCAATGGCTCCGCCATGGATGTTTATGTTGACGGTAAATTAGTGAAGTCGTGCGTTGTAAATTTAGGATCTAAATTGAATGAAACCGATACAATTGTTTTAGGCGATTCAACAAAGAAAACCGACGATGTTGGCTTTATCACTAATGTCAAGCTGAAGGCTGCACCCATTGCACCTCAAGAAGCTTGGGATATTTACTCACAAGGATTCGGTGGAAGCCCTTGGAGTGATCTTCTCAATAAGTACAAGGTGAAGTTGAGTTTCATCGTTGATAACCAAGAACAAGCTAGCGTGAGTACGTAAGAGTTATTTTGTATACGAGTTATTTACTAAACGAAACAACTATCATAAATGAATTAGGTTGTTTTTTTATTACATATATATAGTAATATATACGCAATAAGTATTTATAAATGACTGATAATGGAGGTAATGCTGGAGGTGGCGGAATTTTAGGTGGAATCACATCTAGTTTTTCAAAACCAGGTGACGCAGGTCTTTCTTCTTCTGGAGGAGGAGGATTTGGTTTGAAAGAATTTATGGAATCCAACAGTCTTGTAGCAAAATTCGCATTTATTTTGATGGTTTTTATCGTATTGTCTGTCGCAATCAAAGTTGCAATCATCGGTGTATCTTACTTATTACTTCCATCATTGTCACCTTATGTATTGAATGGAACAGCGAATACGGAAGATATGGCGATTACCGTAACACAAAACCCAGCAAAGAAAGATTCTATTTTCATATCTAGATCAATGAATGAAGATGGTGGTTTAGAATATACTTGGTCGGCTTGGTTTTATGTGAATCAGGTTCCAACGGACAAGAACAAATACTCGCGTATCTTTAGCAAAGGAGGAGAAGGAACAAAGTCGAATGCAAATGGTATTTATTACCCGAATAATGCACCAGGAATGTATATTAGGTTTTCTGACGAAATCACTACTACAAATCCGGATAGATCCGACAAAGGTGTTAATATTTCATTGTTGGCTGTTGTGGATGTAAGTGGTAAGAAAAGTGCATCTACTGATTTAAAGAATAACCTTCACGAACAACTTATCGCAACCGATATTCCTATGAAGAATTGGGTGAATGCTGTTATTCGTGTTACGAACAATGTGATTGATCTGTATATCAACGGAAGACTTGCACAACGCAAGAAAACGGCCGGTGTCCCTATTCAAAATTACGGAAATGTCAATATTGGAGAAGAACAATCCAAGAACCGTTTTAGTGGATATATTTCTACGATTCAATACTTCAATTATTCAATTGGATCAAATAAGATCAAGAGCATTTTAGATGAAGGACCTAATATGAAGATGATCAGCAATACTGGTGCAGAAACATCTGGAAAGAACTTGAACTATCTCTCAAATAGTTGGTATATGAGATAATATTTTTTTACATTTACATATCAGCAATAGCGCGATATACGTCTAAAAAAATATAATTAAATGGCACTACAACCAAGATGGACCCCCCATTTGGAACAATCGATCACTAATGATATCAATGGACAACCGGAATATGGAGATGTATATTTCAATAATACATTCGAAGGTTCCACTACCAGATACAATGTGTATTCGTTGAAATATACAACCACATTTACAATGATCGATGGAACATTTACAATTCCAAATGTCCCGCCTGGCGTTAGAGATAGAGAGACTGATGTACCGATCGAACTTGTAAATATGCGTAAAACACTCATCGGCGTAATACCATTGATCAATCTAGACTCTACGAATAAAAAAACAGATATTATCTTTTCATTTCCAACAAACAACTACGCAATTTCTGTTGTAAGATTTGATAATGTATATAAAGTAATTCCACAGCCATCCGGTTCATCAGATAATGCACCAGAAACTGCTGTAAACGTTGGTGGTACTACGATACGTCTACCATATCAGAATGCTCTTGTCATTCATGGTATTTATGATCCATCCGGCGGTTTCGTCTATGGACAATCAAACGCAACATTCCGAATGGAAATGAAACAAGCCGCATATGAGGCACGAGGCATCGGGGATGATACAATTTCATATGCTGAAAAAAAAATAGTTGTTCCGATTACGATAACAAAAACCGAAACATCTTTAAGAATAAAACCATTTGATGGTATCGGAAAATATACAATAACAAACGCGGATATCAATGGTGTTATTACACGGGAATATTTGGATGGTGTGTTTGAGCTCAATTTTTCCGATTTTGCAACAACATCACGTAAAAACGTGAATACTGGAACAACTGATATTGCTGATATTATTTATTATTTGAACCGAACCGGTGATCGTACATTTCAGTTCAGCAATGATAATTTAACAATAAATGGTAACCGTATCATCTTTAAAAAGGTTACATTACTTGCAGATGGTACGTCTAATCCGATTCCAATCAAATTTCTCCAAGAAGAGACTGCCATTTACGAACGCTCAACTCTAAAAATCGGTGAATCAGATGGATCTACCATAACAATCAAAATGAATATCATTCGGTCGACACCTACATTTATAGGACAAACTCCATCTGTAAATACAGGATTGTCGAATACAATCTATCGATTGGCTGACATGAATAAAATGACCACTGATCGTTCATTCATTATTACTCCACCAAACTCAAACAATTCTGATCCAGATGCAACATTCGTCATAACTTCATCAGATGAATCTATGTTAAAGGTAGTTCTTGTTGGGTCATCTTACACGGCATATATTTATAAGCCGGGAGTTATTACAGTAACAATTACCCAACCACAAACAACAAATTTCAATCAAAAATCCGCAAGCTTCAATGTCAATATTTTTAATATAGCTCCACCGATTATCAATTGTAACATTAATCTTTTTTATACGAATCCATACAATCGCGAATTTTGGACACGTTTTAAACCTGAATGTCGTTCTTCTAATTTAGTCAATGCAGTAACTGGTTTTCCACTTACAGTAAATGAAGTAGACGATGTCTATGATATGCGCCGAAAAGCTGAAATTTTGAAATACAATAAAAATGTTGGTGGACTAACAAAGAGTCAGAAATACGCAAAGGCTATGCGAGGGGAATTAGTGCGAAAAATTGGGAATGAAAGAAATTATTTGAGCGAAACAGTAGGAGGTGTAACTACGTTAGTATGTCCACCAAGTGCAGCAAATAACCGAATATTATGTGGTCTTACGAGTGCATGTGGAGTACCAGGAAAAGAACGATTATTGTGTTATGACCAATCGATTAATTTGTATAACTATAAACGAACCTATCAATACCAAGCTGGTAGCCAAGTACCTTCAAATATAACAAAAACGGTATTGACTGAACCGACAAATTTGAAAATCCAAGACTACGATAGAATAAATAATAGGATTACGTTAATATGGGATGCGCCTGATTCGAATGGTGGGTTGCCTATAGTCGGTTATGTAATAACATATTCAGAAGACAATAAAACATGGGCTCCTTACAAAAGCGTTTTTCCTGTCAAACCTACAAGTGCCGCAGCTGCATCATACAATCCTATTTCTGGAGAAATTAACGGTAATACTGTTGTATTTGAGAGAATACCAAATGCAGTTGAAATTAAAACAAATACTGTTTATTACATATCCGTATTTTCTGGAAATGAACGTGGTTTATCAAGTGTTCCCGCAACAATTACGATAAAAACATCAGCGACACCTGCGATTATTAGCGATTTTGGATTTACAAATGTCACCGATGAACGTCAAAATTTGATGATTGACTTGAAATGGACCGATCCATTAAATACTGGTAATACAATTGGAACATTCAATGGTCCTCCGATTCGGCAATATAACTTATATTATCGTAAGGTACCATCTACAATATGGAATACAGTACTTTTAGATTTCAGTAATGTCATTATTGAAAATACCGGCTCACAACAGCGTCGATACATTTTACGCAATTTAGAAAATGAAAATAAATACAATATTAAAATCGAACCTATCAACCAAGTTGGCACAGGTCCAGAGTCTGCAATTATTACTGCACGAACGTTAATGAAACCGACTACTCCTTCAAATATAGTAGTAACGGCTAGATATGGACTATTAGCTCCCGTAATTACAGATATTTCAAGAAATTATATTAATATTACTTGGAATAAAGAAGATACAGGAGGTAGTCCTGTTACGATTTATTATATAACAATTACACCACCATTACCGCTTCAACCACTTACTATACTGTATAATCTTTCTAGTACAGATACACGAACTTCGTTTAGTTCCGATATCGGAAGGTTTGGCCAAAACGATTTGATAACTGGTGTATATTCGGTTGTTTTACAAGCATATAATGGATATTTAACAAGCGCTGAAACTACACTACAGACTGTTACTGTAAGACCAACTAGCACAAAAGCGAACATTATAAGTATCATTGGTACTTATAGTGCTAGCGGATTGGATTATGCAGATTTGACGTTTACGATCAATACTGCATGGGTAGATACAAATAAAATATCAACAGTAAAAGTGAATGGCTTTAATGTCCCTTTTCAGACAAATCTAAATATTTTTAATCAAGAAATCGCTGGAACAGGTGAACATAAAATTCGTATTCCTTCAATAACATCTGGATCAGATGTGATTGTTGTTGGAACCACTTACACAATTACAATTACATTAGTATTTAGTGTAACAAATGAAGAACAAACAAGCGAGTCGTTTTCGTATACACCAGAAATTAAATACAGCTCTTCATAGTTTATTCACGTAGTTTAGGATTTACGCAAACATCATGACTTGAATATACTTGTCCTGACATACATTGATCTCCTGCTTCAACTTTCAAACAACTACGATATCCGCGATCTTCTCCTACATAACAATAACCAGCTTTTCCTGAATTTTGTTTTTGTCGCACATTTGTAGTAGTATCATTTGCTCGCGGTGACGGGCCTGTATAGTTATGGCTTGCTTTATCTAAAAATGTATATTTTGATTCATCATTTACAAAACCAGGCTGTTTATTAGCACTGTTCGACATTTCAGGCGGAATTGGTGGGCGATGTGCTGCAGGATTCAAACCCTTTCTATGCGGACGTCTCGGTACAGGTGCAACCGGTATTTTGGGTGGAACTCCTTGTCCTTTATCGTTCATTTGTGTAACATCATACTCGTCGTCACTGTCACTATCGCTCTCACTACTACTGTCGCTATCGTTGTCATCCATCATCGGTTGATTTGTTAAACGAGACACGACTTCGCGCCCTTTCTTTTCCATCGACTTAAAAAAAGATTTCATTGATTTCCCAAATTCACCCATCCCTAAATGAAAGTCGCTATTTTTCGATAGACTACTCCACATAAACCATAAAATAAAAAGAATCAATATTACTTTTATCAGGGTAACAAACGAAAAGAAGCTGCTGTCATCAGATCCAGAATCGCTATCTCTGCTGCTACTCATATCACCAGTATCGAGAGAAATATCCGGCATTTTAACATCTTTGAATGTACTTTGGGCCTTTTCAGTTATACTTGATAATATTCCTGATTTTTCCATTTTTGAAATAGATGACAAACCACTATTTACGTGTTCATTGGCTGTCGGTGCGCCGATATTCGTGAACTTAAAACTCGGAAGTGACATTACTATATATAACATACATTATTCATTATTCGTATGGGCTATATTTACGTGGTTGTTGCGGTTGTTGCGGTGGATTGGTAGGTTCATCATTGCTCGTGTTCCTTACAATCGTATTCATAGAATTCAATGCCTCAAGTCGTTTAATTGTTCGCTCTAAATCGCCGTTCTTATCACCCTTATATCCCGCTGACGAAAAGAGATAATCTGTGTCAGGACTAATTTCATGTTGCTTAATTTGCTTGTATACCGAATTAATATTCTCTATCGCGGTTTCAATGACCAGTTTATCATTGATCATTTCGATTTTACTATCATATTCCGTAGTAAGAAGTGATATCGCAAAATAAATGAGATAACGACGTTTCTTGCGTACACCCGGAGTGAACCTGATACAATATAAACGTAATAGACTATTCACGATTTTCTGTGTAAGTGGTGAATAATCATCCGTATTGTTACTTCGCGCAATAATAATATCCCATATCATCCAAATTGGATCGAATTGAAGTTTATCATCAACTGGTATGTGCGATCTACGTTCACATCGGCACGTCTCCTTCTTTGCTTTACAGATAGTTTCAAACTCTACAATCCATTCTACCCAATAACACGCCAAGAGTGTATTTTTAGAGTCGCGTGAGATATGATATGCAAATTCATTTACTGGAATAAAGATCTCTTTGGGGTCTCTCTCTCGAAAAAACTCTTGCGCATAATCCACGCGCGGTGCTTTCAGTCGCTGAGACATAGTAGCCATATCATATTCTTCCTTCTTCTTGATTTTCACACTATCGTATTTATGTTGACGCTTAGAATTCGCAAGAACACATACAATTTCTGCAAAAAGTGATCTCATCTTCGGGTGATTCCTGAGACGGAGTTCATTTCCAGCGTACCCGTTTGATATGATCGATTTGAAACTTTCGTAACGCATTTCGATATAAAGTGGTAGTTTAGGGTTGGCTAAATGAATGTATTTACTGATGAATGTAATAATGATGTCCCATAGTTCTAAATAATGGCCAGAACATACAAGTTCTGCAGACCAATAGCAAGCTGGTTCTATTTTAGAACTAGAAAGACTGTTCAATAGCTCTTTTCGAACATCTGTTTTTTTATAAGATGAAAACGTGATCCCGCGAAATTCGCTTTCACTTCGAATATCATTGATTTCATTTGGATCCGACATTGATTGATCGTTGCAAATACGAGAAATATAGTTCGTTATTATGTCGTTGGTTTTTTTTCGTGCGAGATTAACGATTAGAATATTTTATAATGAAATACTAGTAGAAGTCCGGTAATTTCATTATAAAATATTCTAATGTACAAGTCATTTTCAAGTTATATTCAATCATTTACTCGATGGGAAATTTTAACAATTATGCTAATACTATTAATGCTTCTCTGTTTTATTAAGAAAGATTTATCTATTCATGCAGAAGGTTTTGAGCAACAAGATAAATATAAAGTTTATGAAAACGACGATATCTACAACAGTTTTTATGCAGATATTTATGATGAGCTTTTCATTCAACCGAATAAAATAGAGGCAGAAGTAGATGAAATTATTCACATTACAGGTGCATTAAATGGTAATGAAAAGGATAAAAAGAACTTCAAGGTATGCGATCTTGGATGTGGTCGCGGGCACCACGTAGATCAATTGAAGCATAAGGGCGTAAAATCCGTTATTGGTTGTGATAAATCAGATGCAATGTTGAAGAACGCGAGAGATTTATATCCGTCATCTAAATTCATCAAGGGTGATTTCATGAAACCAATGTTATTTAGTGAAGAAGAGTTCAATGTGCTTACATGTTTCTATTTTACAGTGTATTATGTCAAGGATAAGCGTGCATTTTTCCGAAATTGTTACAATTGGCTTAAACCCGAAGGTTACCTTATTCTTCATTTGGTAGATCGCAATCATTTTGACCCGGTTGTTCCTGGTGGTAAACCACTATTTCTTGTTTCTCCTCAGAAATACGCAAAGGAACGTATTACAAATTCATTAGTGAAGTTTCGCAGTTTTCAGTATAAATCGGATTTTATTCCGCCACCTCCAACCAAGGGGCGGAGCAATGCGAAGAAAACCACGGATGAAAAGAACATTGGCAAATTTGTTGAAAAAATAACAGATGACAAAACTGGAAATGTTCGAGAGAATGTTCATACGTATTATATGCCAACAAACCGAGAGATGTTGGATATTGCAAAAGAAGTGGGGTTTACGGTAACAGGACAGGTCGATTTAGTTCATGTTTTGAATGAATACCAATATTTGTATATATTGAAGAAGGTTGCGTAAGAGCGATCAAGTGCTTTATATGAATTTAATATAATGAATACTGAATGAATACGGCGAATGAAGTGATTTGTTTCATTGACCAAGTATCGATTCCGACGATCGAATGGCCGCCGTTCTTTTTTCATTATATTATTGTTGCAATATGTGTGTGTTTTATTACGTGTGTTTGTGTATTAAAATTTAATTATTTGTATTGGTATACTCAACCCATTACATTCTGGTTTACATTTCGAAGATTGTCTCGGGGTGAGTCGGCGGGTTCTAGATGGAATACAACGATTATGAATTCATTATCTATCGGTGAACGTTGTAATAATGCGGTTGTTTACCCTTTTTTACGTTTTGTAAGTCATGACAACGTAACTGTGTATGGAGGACGCGATCATCCAGTCAGCTATGCACCGTATGAAAAACTTGCTTCGTTTTTGTCGCGTCGAGAGAAAGAGCTTGTCATGCTTGGTCGAAGACGATGTTTACCAGATAGCGGTGATATTATGCATGTAACGAGTGATCGATTAGAATACACTCTCTCGCAAGGTACGCATGGTCTCTCGGTATTTATAGGTGTATTGGCGGGTGGTGGAGGTGGTGGAGGTGGTGGAGGTGGAGGTGGTAGTAGAGAATATAAAACCACGAGTATCAAAGGCGTATGTATTATGACTCCAAGAATCATGCTTTCATTTGGAACGTCAAATAAAAAAGATCCACCAAGATCCGTATCAATATATGTATGTGAATATCTTGCATGGGCAAACTATATTACATGCGAACGAGAATCTCTCGAACTCTTGGAAACAACTGAATATATTCAGAAGTCTCGAGAGATTGCAGGAGAACAGACATTATACAGATACAATGAGATTCCGCAGTTCGTTATACCTTTTACGACAGCATATACATATACATTTTCGGTGAAAGAGACTGGAGTATTATCAGTAGTTGGTGAAGGGCTCACGATGATTCCTGTATCATCTACAAATTTTGCAATTTTTTATGCTTTTGTAAATGAATGTGTGAGAGATTTCGATTGTTGCATATTGAATGAATTAACACATTTACAATCTCTCGTTCAAGGAGGATTGTATAAAATATACATGTTACTTCTGAATCAAGTACGCGTGCTTGCTGTTTATATTTTTGAACAATCCTGTATGAAAATTCGAGATGCCGAAAAATGGAATGTGCCGCCAAAAACACAGTCAAAAAAGACCCACGGAAATCGAATCGCGGCTCTTCATGATTATATCTCTCGAACTTCGACTGCAGTAGTGAAATATTTACCGCCAGTAGTCAGTCCGAAATATGACCTTTTAGGGAAACGAATCAAATCTACAGAGTCATCTGATCGCAATCCATCTGTAAAATCAGTTGATAATAAAGATGACATAGTCCTTTTAAAAGCATCGATCCGTCATAAAACGCTATGCACAGAAGACATATTTCTACGAGGTTTCATGGCGTCTGTACCTGCGAATACGTTTGTAAGTATTGATACGATCTCGCACAATTATTTAATTATCGATGCGATTACAAGAGACTATATATCGTCATGGACATATATACATCAGGAAAAATGGTATTACATACTATATAATGCCATTATACACGAAGAAACACTATGTAAGGATATACTCATTATTTAGCGACGATACACTGCAGTTTGCGCACGCCGTGCACCTCCACCAAACATACTAAAGCCGCCGCTACCACCGCCGCTTCTTGCTCCACCAGATGAAGCACGTGTAAATGTATCTACAATGAAAATGATAAATACGCCTAAAAAGCAATACAAAACAAGCTCTTCGATGACATGACCCGTTTTTTCATCCTTCTTCTGCTCCAACATATGAATAATATAATTAAGCTTTTCGATAAGGGCGGCGTTTGTACCTGATATAGAAGCACCACTTGACCCGCTTCCACCATTTGCTAACTGACCTGCAAGCGACTCTGCATAAGGAACAAATTGTTCGTAATATTGCGAGGCATATGTACTTGTTTTTGCATCTGTTCCGCTAAATGGATCTCTTTTTGGTTTTTCTACAGTAGCATCCTTCTTTGGAGCTTCAGCAATTCCAGTAAGTTTCTCAAAATAAGGAGATGGAGCGTATGACTCCGTCGAAGGATTCATTCCTTCTAATAATGTGGATGAATAAGATGTTCCTGGATTTAGGGAATTCATTTGGGTTGTTTTTCGGACAATTCCTCCATGTCCTCCAGTTGGCGTATTGCTAGATCCACCTCGAATGACCCCAGAATGTGTTACATTCGACGAGTAGACTCCCATACCTTGGGCCGGATAAGATGGTAAAAGGTTGTCACTATCATTGTCTTCATCGCTATCTTCTCCTCCTTTACGGTGAATATTTTCAATGTAATCTTTGATTTGCTTTATTTTCTTACCGGCTTCCTGAATAACACCATCGTTTTTACCCGAATCATTCGATATACCTGAAATTGCTCCATTTGGCGATTGCAATAATCCTCGTTCGGGGGCAACTTCTGTATTTCGTGGTATCTTTAGGGTTCGGTTGCTGCCTCCGGATCGGCGGTTATAAATCTTTGAGTTTCCATTTCCATTTTTTGTATTATCATTATTACTTTCGGTGTAATCCGAAAAACCTAAAGATGTCATTTCTCCTATAAAAAAATGAGATTTTAATTCGTGAAGATTATCTGGTTATATACGAAAAATATATTTGTTATGTATATAAGACGAAAATGGTGAAATTAGATCAAGGACTCACTTTAGGTGTTTTATTGGTGGTGATTGTTGTTATGATTCTTAAGCCCAATCTTCTTGGGTTTTTGTACAATAACATTTTAGGCAAACTTATCTTTGTCGCAGCGGTTCTTTTTCTCTCATTGAAACATACCGCCGCCGGTTTGCTGGCGGTTGTGTTTGTGGCGATTGTTGCTTCCATGAGCGGATATTACGGGTTTGAGGGTTTTGAAGGCGAGGAGGCATTCGATGAAGATGAGAACGAGAAGAAGAATAAGGAAGGTTATGAAGCTGAAATGCAAGAAGGATATGAAGGTGAAATGACGGAAGGTTATGATGAGCAGCAGGAAGGATATGACGAGCAAGAGAAGGAAGGATATGAGGGTGAAATGCCAGAGGGATTGTGTCAGGGTGACGATTGTGAGAAAGAAGGTTTTGAAGGTGAATATGAGTCCTTCATGAATTTAGTTGAAGGAGCCAAAGGTGGCAAAGGCAAGAAGAACAAGAAGAAGTAAAATGATATCAAATCACGGATACACTCGTATAAGTATTATTGAATTATATCTATTATAATACTAGTAGTAAGACTAGTAGTATTAATCGTATCGGATGAATTTTGAATATTACTTAAATTATATTATTTCATGGTTTTATCATAATGTTTTACATAGTGACGTAACTTTTGCGATTGTACGTATATTGATCATTATTGGTTTAGTAACATTATTCGTGTATCAACAATATATTTTGTTTGTGTTACTCTGTATTGTAGTACTATGTGCAGAGTTTTTTATCAATCAAAGTGATAACGGTAACAGCAGCGGATTCAAAGACTTATGGTCGTCGTCGTCGTCATCGTCATCGTCGAAATACCGTCGCGAGGTCGACAAGGACGAATTAACAAAAGGTGTTTCATTGACGCGCGAAGGGTTTTCACTTGGAATGCCGAAGATCATTAAAGGTGATGATACAGGAAGTGACTATCATCGATCAAATAAATTCGTTGAAGAAGACAGTAACGATTTTACTGAAAAATATTTCACTAGCAAACAATGCTCGATTGGAAATAATGCTGGCGGGATCACCATGTTTGGTAGTAATGAATTAATTGGTGAATCGCGTATTGCAAAGATTCATACAGTATATGATTTTGCGGGGAATTGGACTTCAAATGACGCAAATGGTGATCCTATAAAACGATTGAAATATTTCAATGATTGTGTGTTTGAACCACTGAAACGAAACGATTTTCGTGCGTTGAAAAAAGATTTATTTAAGAATATCATGCAATATGTTATTGATATTGACAAGTGTTTTTCACGGTTTGATGTAACACTGTTACTTAATACCGAATCAGATATTGCAAATGATTACAGTAAGCAAATAACTCTATCCGACAAAAAGGATGGAGATAAACCTGTCACAGATATAGAATATGTTTCTATTATTAATGGCTCTACAAATGCGGTAAAATTAGAAAATATTCAACCGTTGAATGCCGGTCCCAAAGGAGATAATGCGAGTGATGCTACGTATGCAGAATTAATGAAAAAGACAAACGAAAGAACTGATGGAATCTATAAAGATGTTGCAGTAAGACAACGCGCAAATGATGTTTATGGAAAGGCATTTGGATATCGCAAGCGAATCGACGAAATATTGGCGAGAATGCGTGAAGAATCAAAGAATGATGCGAGTAAGCTTCATACGATCCGAGTAAATGAAAATATTGTAAAAGAAATGAGAAGAGTATTTGCATATTTGGGATTGATCAAACAGTGTAACTCCGTTATCGTGTTCGAGGAAACATCTGCAAAAATATATGAAAAATTAGACGTAGTACCACCACTTACTACTTTAGTACCAATCGTTGTAACAACTGCGCAAACTGGTCTTATTTCTGGCAATTATAACATCTATCGTATTCCTCTCGATGATGATTCATACAATACGAATGACGAAAAGAGATATTTTTATGGAATTACTTATTATTTTGATAAGGCGAGAAGTGAAAAACGTTATACTCCATAAAATATTATAATAGTATAAGAGGTATATTATTAATAGGTATATTATCAAGAACTAAACTATGAAACCACGAACGATTGGAATTTTATTATTGATGACATGTATTCTTCTTGCGACATCTGCATTTGGTGCGTATAAAGACAGCGTTGAAGGTGATGATCATAAACAACCAAAGGCCAAGAAAGCGAAAGTAATTTCATCGAAAGAAATCGTTGGCGCTTCTGGCGCAGGAACGTCAATGAAACAAAGCAATAGTCATCTGGATATTTCCGAAAAGGCGACCGGACCTTATGTGAAAGATGGTACAAATAGCTATCGCGGAAAAGCTGGAGGTTACGATTTACGCGATATGTATGACAGCGATGATGAGTCCGACAATGAATCAGACGATGAAGATGACCCCAATCAGAGCGAATTCCAGCGAAAATTAAAGTATGTTAAAAAAATGTTTGAAGAGATATTTAGTAAGTGGAAAATGCAGGAGTCCGTCATGGCGCCAACAAGTATTGAAGAGCAGTTAGATAACCCGACAGAGAATGAGGGCTTCAAAATTCGGGAGAAGTTCAAGAAAGGGGCTCGTCAAGGAATGCGTAAAATTCGAAACGCGTTTCGTGGAAGGTTCTTATCATGAATAATTCATCATCTGAAGATAAATAATCTATGATAATAATAGTAGTCATCTATTATTATCATTTAATTATTGTTTGATCATGTCAAAAAAAAGTCGTAGTCGTAGCCGAGGTAAGGGGTTGTCGTCGTCGTCGTCTAAAATGCAAGCCCCAGCTGCGCCAGTAGCAGCCGCCGCCCCTGGACAACAAGCTCCGAAACAAGTTGGAGGCGCTCCTGGCTCAATTGCATCGTCACCATTGATTCCACCGATTACACTCAAATCATTTACAGACTTATTTTCAGGTAAAACTAATTTTTTCACCCTTCAATCCCCCGCTAATAATATTATGAATTCTCGTGTGTTGACAACGATGCACAACTTCTTCCATAACTTGAATACCAGTACATTTTTCGCCGGGTTTGTTATGCTTGTTCTCAATATTGGAGCACGGTATATCAACCTCGAACTGAACTCTTCAACTGAATCATGGATTAAATATTTGATGAGCAAAGAGGTTCTTGTTTTCGCGGTAAGTTGGATGGGTACGCGTAGTATTTATTATGCACTTGTGATTACTGCATGTTTTAGTATTGTAGTTGATCATCTCATGAATGTAGATAGTAGGTATTGTGTTATCCCTTCAAAGTTTAGAGACTTGCATACAATGGCACCAGAAAAACATGGACCCGAGAAGAAAGTCAGTGATTTAGAGATCAGTAATGCACTTCATACATTAGAAAAGGCAAAGAAAGAGAAAGAAGAAATAGACCATTTAGAACTTGTGAAGTATCATCAACTATTTAAAGACGACACATTTGAACCATCACAACCTGGGAAAGCTGGGGGATCAAAATGAAGTTTATCAAGTAAACAGTGTTATTGAATGAAGCGGTAAAAGTATGAAACAAAAATAGAATGAGTATATAGTTATTATACGCATTCTATTAAAAAATTATAAATTAAAGGAATAGATAGTATGTCTCGCCAAAATATGCAAGAATACGCCAGAAATCTTGCAGTTGAAATTAGTGATGATATTTCTGATGTTGGTGGGAGGGTGGTGGTATTAGATCCCAGGAGTAGACGAAGACGGCTTAATACGTCAAATCCAATCGGGGTAGCAGCAGTGGGTATAGCGAATGGTCGACAACATATACAGGATCGACGAACGGCCAGAAATCGTAAAGTTGAAGTTAGTGATGATGATGCTGGTGGGAGGGTGTCATCAAATCCCAATAGTATACAAATACAGATTGATAAATCAGTGCCAGTGACGGTAGCAGCAATGGGTATAGCGAATGGTCAACAACATATGCAGTATCAACTAAGGCCCATAAATCGTGCAATTAACGTTAGTGAGGATAATTCTGATGATAGTAGGAACATACAATTAACACAGTCGTTGACTGATGTGCAACTTGACAGACATGTAGTGATTAACCAATCTGCAATAGTTACAGAACCAGAATTACCTTATATTATAATTACCGGCCTTAAAGCAAGTATCGATTCAAGTATTGATCGATACGTTACTGAACTCGGAGATCGCATGACGTTAAGAGAAGTTCCAGTAAATAAAAGCGAAGTATCTGCAAATAATACTACTAAATTTTCACTTGCTGACGGAGAATTTCCAAAATTACAAATTGATTTATATGAACAAATGGTGTATCACCGTTCAACATCAATCAATCTTAACCGATTAGAAATATTAGTTCCTACACGGTATAAAATCAACCATGAAAAGATTCTCCAATATTTTAGTGATAATGTATCTGATGAAAGTACACAGGCATTAGTTAGCGGAATTGTAGAAGAATATGGTAACCATAATAGTTTGTTCTATAAGCATACGATCTCTGGTAAATCAAACCCATCTGGATTGAATTTGGATGAAAAAAAAAGAAAAACAATTGAAAGGATAATAGATAAATGGCATAATGATTATGCTGGATGGTTATTTTATGATAACGCTAGTACATTTTTTGTGCAAAATCGCGAGATTCCACGAGATGAATTGATAACATTAAGAATGGAACTTGTTGATATATTTGGTGATGGTACTACTACACAAGGACTTCAAAAGTTCGTCAATGAAAATGCCGACAAGTACCAGGAACTTATTGATTTGTACACGAGTAAAGGTCGTGATGCAATAAATTTTTTCAAGAAAACACTTGTTCCATATATCCAGTTTTTTATGGTGGTATTCCAAGATATCAAAGACCATATCAACGATCAGTTGAACTTCATAACCAACCGCAAAGAATATATGGGTTCCGCCTATGTGTTCGACGACACTATAAAGGATTCACTATTCAAAACATATGAAGAATTGAAAATGATATTGGAGAATTTTGGAAATATAACTGAAACTCCTTTATTGAATCTATTGTCAATTATAAATGTATTCAAGAAAGAAATATTTGAACTCAATAAAAAGTTTCCATTAAAAGCAGTATTTGATGATTATATTTTAAATCAAAGGAAGATTATGCGATCAAACGTCGTGTATAGTAGAAGTAGTGTAGACAAAATATACAATATTGGAGAAATTAATAACCTGATTCGTGATATTAAACCAAGCGACGGAGGTAGCGGAGGTAGCGGAGGTAACGACAATGATTTTGAAACATTCAAAATTGATAATATTGAATTCAAAATACGCCCGGATTCTTCTTATACAGAGCTTATTAGTTTTGGATTTCAAGGTAAGATCGACTTGGACATTCTATTCTATCTGTTGTATCGCGCAACGAATAATGTCATCTATAAAATCATGCAAAACCCTAAACAATTTGCAGATATTGATGAAATTAAAAATCCAGATTTACGTAAACTGCAACAGGAAGTCGATTTGAAAGAGAAACAACTGAAAAATATATGTGATTTGATTGCAAAAACCGGTAAGTTTCCAGTTGAACGTATTCTTCCTGATAGTGCGAAATATTACCATACCAATCCCGGGCTGAATATGGGGTTTGTAGACTCACAAAAATATCAAGCGGAATGGAAAACAATACTCACGAGAAAAGAAGGACCAGCCAACTCAAGTTATATTATATTCGCTATTTCGCAGATGAAGACTAAACTCGAAAAGGCGCTTGGAATTTATAAAGAAGCTGATCTTAAAATCAAAAATATAACAACTACACTATTGTCAACCTTGATAGAATATAACACAGTGCAGATAATGAACATGTTGTTTGGAAAACCACGACCGATATTGTATTCTCCTGGTTTGCGTATCCGGTTTTTGACAGGACTGTCAAAATGGGTGTTTTTTCAAGTAGACAAAGCGGAAATAGTTTCAAAACGCGCATTTAAACAGTTCAAAGATCGTTTGATTAAATTACCATCAAACGGAAATCAAGTGAACGGTGATACTCCACTAGATTTAATATTAAAAAAACAAAAGGTTGATAATAATCTATTTAATGTGAAAGAAGATTTACCGTTTTGTGTGTTTATTATCTCTTCTACACCAGGTCCTCAATTACTAGCACCAGGAAAGGATTGTACGAATGACAGTCGTCTCGAAAATAAATCATTTGTAACCGGAGCCATGGGCAAAAATGGATTATTGGTAGATGATGGGTCAGTTATAGGCGCATTGAAAAATCAATTCGATAAACTTGGTATTCCCAATAAGGTTAATACTGAAAATTGCAATAATGCACGAACCCAAATACAAAAAGCATATGATGATGTTATGATGACGGCTTCTGGGTCACTGAAAGAAATTGGTGTTGATTTAACGAAAAAAGCGACGATTGATCTTCCTGCAAGCTTGAAAGAAGCCGCAGCGGCAGCTGCGGCTGCGGCTGATGCTATCAGGAAACAAAATGCGGAAAATGATGCAATAAAGAAACAAAAAGAACAAGATGCAGAAGACCAAGCTCAAGAAGCATATGATCGTGAAAGAGAAGATGATGCTTCTGCTGAAAAATTAAGGCTTGATGAAGAGAAGGCTGCTGCTGAAGCGAAGGCTGCTGAAAAATTAAGGCTTGCTGAAGAGAAGGCTGCTAAAAAATTAAGGCTTGCTGAAGAGAAGGCTGCTGAAAAATTAAGGCTTGCTGAAGAGAAGGCTGCTAAAAAATTAAGGCTTGCTGAAGCGAAGGCTGATGCTGAAGCGAAGGCTGCTGCTGAAGCGAAGGCTGCTGCTGAAGCGAAGGCTGCTGAAGAAAGAGAAGCAAAGAAAAAACTCATTCAAGACAAACTAGACCAATATTCTCAAAATTTAGAAAGTTTAATAAGTTCTAGATGGACATCTAATGAGGAATACCGCGCTTTTGCAAAAGGTCTATGTTCTTATTTGAAGACTCAATATGAAATATATAATGAAATAATACATGAAAATTCTTCCAGTTTGGATGAAAGCCAACAATCCGAACCAGATGCATTAATTACAACGATGAAAGAAGGTATTGATTGTGAAAATTTTGAAAATCATGATTCCGATTTTAATCAAATGTTCAAAGATTTATATGATAAAGTAAACACTACAATTTCAACTGCTAAAAAATGTGGTGACTTCATATTCAAAATTTTTAAAGCTATTTTAGATGACCAAATAAAATATACAAATGATAAACTACCACCACCACCATTACCGAATGACGATTTTGTCTCAAAAGATAGAGTAGTTGAACCGGATGAAAATAGCGTATTACCATCACTGCCTTCAATAATTCCACCCTTGTTACCTTTACCTCAAGCAGAGAAGTCGGCATTAACTATTTCAAAAAATGAAGAACAGGTGAGACCTCTGCAACCGCAATATTCGAGCCCATTTATTAGGCGCCAAAGGATGCTGCCTCAATATGATTCATCACCGGCTGTTCTTAACGCGTCAGCTGCCCCCCTGCCACCATCTACACCATCTGCAGCGTTTGGTGTACGGCGACCGGTGCGCGTATTCACGAGTAATGCACAGACCGGAGGAGCTCATAGTGACGACTCGAAATTAGTTTTAATGTTAAAAAACATGGCATTCCCTCTTGAATTTCTAAAAAATTGTATCAATATAATTACTCATTTCAAGAATAGAATAAAAACAAAAAAAGATGAGTTTCAACAATTAAAGACATTCGAAACAAAAACCAGCAAGATAATAAATACAGTTGATAAAGATAAGTTAAAAAAATCGTATGAAATCCTAAAAGATATACTTAATAGTGTTATACAAATAGAAGAAACACGTAAAATATTCTATTCCATCGTAGATGTTATAAAACGAGACGAATTTACCTCGATGCCATATAATGCTGTTTATGAACTAAAAAAATATATTCAACCCATCGAAATACAAAGTGGATATGTAACTGTTCAAGATCAAATACAAATGAGTAAAAATACACTTTCAAACGAAGTATATAACAAATATTGCGAATATGTGCAAGAACACCTGTATCGTTTAAACAGTAACTTTCAATTAAAATATTTCAGTACATATTATACAGATGAAAATATTATCAAACCGGACAAACTCGATAAAGACTTGATAAAAAAATTATATGAGATTATTGACGAAAATATAGATTGTAATTTAAAGTTTGATTCAAATATAGAAATTATTAAAAAAATAGTTACTATAACGAATAAAGTTAAAAATAGCAATAAATTATTATGTGATGTATTTCGTGATATTATTTATAATCTGAATGAACCATATATCACCAAAATTAATTCTTCCAATAAGGGTATAAGACCATTTTTGACAGCAATTAAAAAGGTGGAAGAATTAATCGAACGAACTGATATTAGTTGGGGTGAAATTGAGACAAAATTACCTATCGATAAAATCGAACAATGGTGTAAATTTATCAAAGATATTAGTAGTTTACAATTCGATTTATTTATTCTTTTTGATGCTTTTGATGATTTTATTATCTCGATTGAGAACAATGACGAAGGTAAAGATTCATCTATTCGCTTGCCACCGATAACGACTATTCCACCATTACCACCAATTCCACTAGTTTCGTCTTTACCTCAACCTTCAAATATTGATTCTAAACCCGAACCTGCACCTCAACCAGATCAAAGTGAACGTGAAAAATCAAATTCATCTATTCGCTTGCCAGAGCTCCCGCTCAACTCGCCGCAACTTTCATCGTTAACTGAACAGAAACCTTCAGTTATTCAAGAGCCTAGTATGAGTCCGAAGCTTTCAGCAGTTTCAGCCGCGGGAAATGTAAGCGTTAATTCTGATTCATATATATCCACCGATGACGATGACGATGACGGTGAAGATGAAGACGAAAGTGATGATGATAGTATAGTATCTTTATCCCCTCGCCATAGCCCTCCCTCTCCTCAGGCCTCAACGTTTAATAGTTCACCAGTAGCGCAATTAGTCATGTCCCCACGTGTACAAAGACAAATTGCAGAGAATAGATCTGCTGCTGAGGCCAAGGCTGCTGCTGAAGCCAGGGCTGCTGCTGAGGCTAAGGCTGCTTCTGAGGCTAAGGCTGCTGCTGAAGCTAAGGCTGCTGCTGAGGCCAAGGCTGCTGCTGATATTCAGATAATTAATAAAAATAAAGATATAGCGATCGAATCTTTAAATGAATCAATTGAAGCTGATGAAAATATAGCTTTAAAGATTCAAGAAATAACGCCTACAACAAGTATTGAAGATATTTCAAAAATTAAAAATAGTATTGAACAACAAAAAAATCTTTCTACTGCTGCTGCTGCTAAAGCCAATGCTGCCGCTGATAATGCACTTGCTATAGTCAATAATGATAGTGATTATGAAACAGTAAAAGGGACTGCAAAAGAAGCTGCAGATGAAGCTAATGAATACGCAAATAATGCTTTACTTGCGTATCGTGTTATTCAACAAATGGAGATCGTTGTAAATGCTGCGAATAATGCAAAAACTGAAGCGAATACCGCAAAATCTGATATTAATGTTGCGGAGTCTATTAAGGCTTTTGAAAGATGTGAAAATTATGTTAATCAATGTAAAGATGCTGCTGATAAAATTAATACTCTTATTAGTAGTAATCAAAATCAAATTAAATCAAGACAAATGGTCCACCAATTAAAACGTGTTAAGACAATGGCTTTTAATAAGGACAAGGCTGCTTCTGTTCTATTATCTGAAGCCAAGGCAGCTTTTGAGGCGAAGCAGAAGTTGGAGGAAGAGAGGCTGAAAGCCAAGGCTGCTGCTGAAGCCAAGGCTGCTGCTGAGGCCAAAGCTGCTGCTGAGGCCAAGGCTGCTGCGGAAGCCAAAGCTGCTGCTGAGGCCAAGGCTGCTGCTGAAGCCAAGGCTGCTGCGGAAGCCAA
>Ga0078894_10000091_pt1 | contig 53172 bp, 40 predicted proteins | sample LauGreSu1BDMLBSD_2_FD_67506 | JGI IMG/M metagenome (GOLD analysis project Ga0078894, IMG submission 67506) | Freshwater lake microbial communities from Lake Michigan, USA - Su13.BD.MLB.SD (version 4) (version 4) | ecosystem: Environmental > Aquatic > Freshwater > Lake | place: Lake Michigan...
CTCGGGTGGCGGAATAGGTAGACGCGCAGGACTTAAAATCCTGTTTTCAGTAATGAGAGTACGGGTTCGATTCCCGTCCCGAGCACAAATGAAGAAGATTGTTTTATCAATCGTTCTAATCGCTGTTTTTTCTTGCAACAGCAACCGAAATTCCGGCCGATTTATTAGTGAAACAGATACAACTTTTTCGGAAGAAATTCGAGCTATTTCATTGAAAATCAACAGCAATCCAGATGATGCCGAACTTTACTACAAAAGGGCAAACACCTTCTATTTCGAAAAGAAATACAATGATGCAATCTTGGATTTTGAAACGGCAATCTCAATTAATCCCAATCAAGCCCTCTATCATTACAAATGTGCAGAATCATTGATTTCAACAGATTCTACAAACTCAAACAAAACCAAAGAGCATTTAATTCAAGCCATAAAAATCAAATCCGACTACCCAGAAGCGTCGTTTTTGTTGGCGAAATACTACTTGGCAAGACAGGAGTACGATAAATCCATCGAACTACTGAAGCCATTAACAAGTCAATTAGATTTTTCCGACAATGCCTACGTGTTGATGTCAATCGCATTTAAAGAGCAAAAAGACACAGTCTCTGCGAAAAAAGTCATTGAGAATGCACTATTAAAGAATCCAGAGAATTTCAATGCGGTGATGCAAAAAACGCTGTTTCTATATCAGAGCAACGACCCAACAACAGAGCAATGGGCATCAAAGGCAGTTCGGATGAACGAATTCAATGACGAGGCGCTTTATACTTATGCTTTGGTTATGCAGCAAAAGGAAAAATACGCGGTAGCCATAGAATATTACGATAGGGCAATAAAAGTGAACCCAAATCATATTTTAGCGCATTACAATATTGCTGTTATTCAGTCGCTTTTTGATAACTATGAGGAATCCATCGACTGGTGCAAAAAAACCCTAGACTTAGAATCTAACAATGCAAATGCGCATTGTTTAATTGGCTATAATCAGGAAAAAATGGGCAATAAAAAAGCGGCTTTGCTATCATACAAAACCGCCCTTTCGATAAACCCCGCTTTGGAACTCGCCAAGGAAGGTATAAAGTCAATTAATTAATGCTTTTTCAATACAACTTTGGAGAACATATCAACGGTAGTTCCTCCGATGTTAAAGTAGTATTTACGACGTAATACAATCTGCTCACCTGTCATTGACGCAATATCCCAAGTATATGTAAACAATGAAACCTTTGTGTCATTGGGCGCAGTCATGCTCCAAGGGAAAACATCATTGGCTTCACCAGCAACGCATTTAACTGTATTGCGGTTCACTTGAACTTGTGATGTGGTGTTGAAAGTATAAAAATCGTCTTTCGCACAAGCTTCAATATTCTCAACTTGATCTTGAGAAGAACTGTCTAACCAAGAGCTCAACTCCCAAGAATGAAGCATAAATACTTCTTGTTTGGTTTTTCCACTGATGTCGATGGCATTGCCATTTGACTTTGAATCAGGATCACATCCAGTGATGAATAATAAAGCAGCAGCCGATAATGTTAATAGTGTTTTTTTCATAATCATGTTTCCAAATATATGTCAGCCATTTCAATTCTCAAAAAATCAGCGCAAGTCTTCTATGACCTCAGCCGCCATTCGTAACCCAAAAAGGGCTGGCATATAGGAAATTGTACCATAAAACGACCTTTTAAAATTACTCCCATCGGTGAGCTTAACCGAGTCCCTGTGTACCAATTCCGTATTAAACACAGATTTGAAACCAGTGTAGATGCCATACTTATGTAATCTTTTCCTAACCAATCTAGCAAATGGGTCATTAAAGGTATCCTTAATGTCTGCCACCATCACCGAAGAGGCATCCATTTTACCACCCGCACCCATACTAGATATCAATCGTTGGCCTTGTTCAACGCATGTTTTTATCAAATAGACCTTGGGCGTAATTGAGTCGATACAATCCATCACATAATCGAATTTCTCCGATGATACCAATTCTTTTGTATGTTCCGGACGTTGAAATGTATCGATAACTGTAAGTGAAACATCTGGATTGATATCTTTAATCCTCGCCGCCATCAAATCCGCCTTTTTCATACCAATGGTACTCGTAAGCGCTGGCAACTGTCGGTTCTTATTGGTGACATCAACAATATCGCCATCAATAATGGTTAATTTCCCTATCCCAGCTCTGGCAATAAATTCTGCGGCAAAACTGCCAACCCCCCCCAATCCCACGATTAACACCTTGCTATTCGCCAGTTTTTCAAGCGATTCTCTTCCTACGATGAGTTCTGTGCGTTCCAACCACGATAAATCCATACCGCAAAGTTATAATCTAACTCGTTACCTTTGTTTCATGCAGAAAATCAAGATGAAATTTCTATTCATTGCTATACATATCTTTTCTTTTACCCAGGTATCTGCTCAATCTCAACCTGCCTTCACACAGTCTTTATTACCTGGACCCAAGACGATGCAAATCCTAAGTCCAACCGCCCAAATTTTTGCCGATGCTTCCCTAAGGAAACAACTTATTCCGCTGTTCAACGGCCAATATCATGCGCAAGCAATTGTAAATGAAACGTTTCTATTGGATAATTCCGATTTCATTGTAAGTAGTTTAATTGATTCTGAAAATCCGAATTACCGAATTGCCCATTTGACATTTACGGCTGACAATTGGAACCAAATCATCGAACATTCTGGCTTGATTTATTTGGATGTATCCTCAAGATTAAACAGCCCCAAACCATTAAACGACACCGCTAGAATTCACAGCAGAGTAGACAAAGCAGAAAATGGCGTCAGCAACGGATTGTCGCAGAACTACACCGGCAAGGGTGTCGTAGTTGGCATCGTTGATATCGGATTTCAAACAGACCACCCAACTTTTTATAGTCTTGATGGAAAATCCTACAGAATCCAACGCTTCTGGAATCAGCAAAAATTGGGAAGTACTCCGGTGTTATATAATTATGGTACTGAGTATAAGGATTCTATTAGTATCGCGTCCGCCATCGACGATGATGGTTCACATGGGACGCATGTAGCGGGAATAGCCTCAGGCTCTGGCTTAGGATCACCGAATTTAAAATATCGTGGTATGGCGCCAGAGTCGGATATAGTCATGGTTGGAATCAAATATGCCAATGATACCCTGGGTGGAAGTGGCCTCGGCGATTATATTGTCGCAAACCCAACCATTATCGATGGATACAATTATGTCTTTAAATATGCCGAACTTCAAAATAAACCTAGCGTTTGTAATTTGAGCTGGGGCATGCATACTGGTCCTCATGATGGCACTTCGTTGTTTGATCGATCTGTAAAGGCCATTACTGGCTCGGGTAGAATTGTGGTTGGTGCGGCAGGGAACGATGGCAGAAATCAAATGCATATCAGTCAGACATTGAATGGGGATACGGCTTATACGTTGGTAGTTGACAACAATCGAAAAGATTACCCTCGTGAGAATATATACATGGACATTTGGGGTGGGATCAAAAATGGGAGTGGGGACAAACTTAAAATTCAGTTGAATTTGGTTGACACGTTTGGCAATGTCCTAATAAATACTCCATGGAATTTGGCAGGTGATTGTGTGAATTGTGGAGCTTATAAATCTGTTTACATCAATGGAAAGGATACGCTCACTGTGATTATCACAGAACAAAACTACCCATTCAATGGAAAATCAAATTTTTTGGTCATTGCGGAACACAATAGACCCTACAATGGCTATATCCGTTTGGGCATAACCAGCAGCGGGGAGTTCAATGCATGGAATTCTGGTCAGGCATATCGTTGGACATCGGGGCATTTTTGGAAAGGGCATAAATCGCAGAGTTTTGGTAAGAAATTTATTGAAGGAACACCCGAAGGTTCGGTTGGTGAGAATGGTGGCTCGGGCGTACATACTTTGACAGCTGGAGCTTATATAAACAGAAACGAATGGATCAATTACAAAGGAGAGTATTTTAATCAGCCTTGGAATATAGTAGGGGATATCGCGGGTTTCAGTAGCCGTGGACCGATGCCAAAAAGCACAACGCATCCCAATGGCAGAATCAAGCCCGATATTGTTGCTCCCGGCCAGAGTATAACTTCGGCTTTGCATCGACGACAAGTGCCGGGTTGGTTAAATAATGAATTGATGCACAAAACGCAATACAATGGAAACGATGTTTACTGGGCGATGTTCTCTGGGACTTCGATGGCTGCGCCTCATACTGCTGGGATTGTAGCGCTTTATTTACAAGCCAACGAATGGCTAACCCCATTAGAAATTAGAAGCTTATGGCGACTTACCGCGAGAAAGGATCAATACACAACCAATGATTCCAATGGCAACAGCGGCTATGGTAAAGTCGATGCGTTTGAAACCCTAAAAATCATTGACCAATATGCAAATATCCCCAAACAGCAATTAAATCAAGGTTGGGTTTATTTTGTAAATGGAGACCAACAACTTGTCTTATCAAACATTAAAAACCCAGATAATTATAAGGTATTCATTTACAACTGCAACGGCCAATTAATTGAAAATCGCAAATTGACGATGGATGGAAACTTTATAGACATATCCGATCTGTCTTCAGGTGTTTATTTCATCAAAATTGAAGACTTCAGGGGCAACAAACAAATCTCAGGAAAGTTTATCAAGTAATTGATTTACTGTCGTTTAAGAAATGTGCGGCGACATGGAATGCGATCAAATCTCCTCCATACAAAGGATTAGGCCGCAATTATAGTGACTCGAGGTACTCCGTATAAGATCTTATATGCCTGTCTTTCTTCTGGTCATAAATATCATCAATGGATACCATAATTCCAGTTTCTTCAACATCGCCAAAATGGTGATTGATCGCAGTACCGAAAGTTCTCATTGTAGGACTCAAATTCATGTAACTGTTGAAAAGAGGTGGGATATTCTCGCCTAATTCGCGCACTTTTGAGTTAAGCAATTTATGTCCTTCCTTGTATTCTAGACCATCTAATTCACTTAAAAATGAGGAACAATCAAACATTCTCTGTATTGGCGATGGAATGCTAACCAAATCATCTTCATTCGGGAAATAATGATCCATAAAACTCAGAATTAAGTCGCGCGCTTCTCTGTTGAAGTTGGTGTACATCGTGATTTTCCCGAAGAAATACTTGTATTCCGTATTCATTACAACCAAAGCACCCAAGCCGTCCCATAAATTATCTAAGCTAAATAGGCCCTTACGGCTGCTCAAGCTAGGTTGATATTCGGGCTGAACAAAGCTTCTACCCAATTCTATGGCAAAGGGGAAGTATTTGTCCTTGATTTTTTGAGTGTAATTAAAAATCTCGGTGGTCGACAAATGGAAATGTCCTGTTTCATCTTGCGATTGAGGCACCATCACAAATCGATATCCGCCAACCAATTGATTTTCTATAGGATCCCACACAATCAATTGACTATAACTGTATGGCCCTGCATCATATTCATCAATATCTATCGACTTTCCAGTACCACCGCCGGCAGCTCTAAATGTCAATTCTCTCAGCCGTCCAACTTCAGCCATCAAGTTTGGCTTATCATCCCCTTTGAAAATGTATATTTCATTGGATGCATTATTCGTAGGTCGTATAAAAATATCCCGTGTAAGCTCTTTCAGTAACTTAACTGTAGGTATAGGTTCAATCAAATTTTCTATCATTGTGTCGCCACTCAAGCCGTGAAAATAATGAATTTATTGCTATTGTTTCAATCAATTAGAAAAGTTCGCCAATGGGTTACTTGACAATTCGTAGACGTGTGCTTTGATTTTTTGAGCATCCTCCATGGCGTTTTTCTTATTGAACATACTGGGCGACAAAGGTTTGCCTATGGTAATCGTGAGTTCATTGTCTTTTTGCTTAAACAACTCATCGGCCAACGTCATCATTTCTATATTGAATTTTATTCCTAAAAATTTCCTCCAATTTGCGATTCGATAAAAGCGATTTGAATTGGCGCCATTGATATGTACGGGAATAATTTGTAAATCATATTGAATGGCTTTCATCAAAAAACTCTTTTGCCATTCCAAGTCTATTATTTCCCCTTTGATTTTTCTTGAACACAAACCTGCTGGAAAAACCATCATCATACCACCCGCCGCATAGGCATTGTCTATGCGAATCATAGATTCTTTGGGTGATTTCCCCAATTTATTCACTGGAATAAAATAGTCATTAAAAGGAGGGATGTTAGCGAGTACATCGTTGGCAATTAGCATTATATCACTTCTAACTTGACCTATGGAACTATACAAACAAAGTGAATCCAAACCGGCCATCGGGTGATTTGCGACCAATACGCACTTGCCAGTGGTTGGAACATTTTCAATGTTAACAAGGTTAACTTTTGCGCCCAATTCCTTTACTAGACTAGTTGCGAATTGAATTCCAAACTCATTGTGATGTTTGCGCAAAATTGCATTAACCTCTGCTTGATGAACAAAACGCTCAAACCAATTCATAAAAAAATTCGGAATCCACTTCAAAATCCTAGCATTTTTAGAGGCAATGACATCTCTAATATTGACCTGCAGTGGAGCGTTGTTTGTCATAGTTTTATGATTACCCCAATATTGAAGCCTTAGTAGCATCGAGAATTGCAAAGGACGAAGCCGAATCCTTAGATTCTGAATACACCCGCAATACTGGCTCAGTACCACTTGGTCGAATCATAACCCAAGAGCCATTGTCGAGTCTAAATTTATATCCATCTACATCCTCAACCTCCACAACCTTATAGGGTCCAAAAGAATCATAACTCCTTGATTTACATTTTTCTATAATGCTTTCTTTCAACTCATTGGTTAAGTACAAATCGTAACGCTCAACTGCAAAAGACCCAACTTTAGCATACATATCTTGAATCAATTCGGACACGGACTTACCCGTTTTTGCCATGTATTCCATCAAAACCAAACCCATCCAAACACCATCGCGCTCAGGTATGTGTCCTTTGATTGCAATACCACCGCTTTCCTCAGCACCAATTAGCACATCTTCGGTGACCATGTATTCGCAAATGTATTTGAATCCGATTTTTGTCGTGATCGACTCTAATCCTTTAAGATCGCACAATTTTTGAATCTTATCGCTGACAGAAAAACTCTTCACTACCTTACCGGAATAACCCTTGAATGTGGTTAGGTATTCAATCAACAACAATATCAAATGGTGTGAGTCGACAAAGTTCCCTTTCTCATCAAACCAACCAATTCGATCGGCGTCACCATCCGTTGCCAATCCACACAAATAGGAGGGACTTGAATTGATAAGTGGTCCGATTTCAGGAAGATTCTTTAAGATTGGCTCAGGCGCACGTCCATCGAACCCAGGATTATAGTTTCCGTGTAAAATGGTAGACGCGGGCAACAATCTCTTTACAATCGATAGGCCGGCACCATACATCGCATCGTAAACCAAGCCAGAAGAAATCGAGGATAGGGCATCCATATCAAAAGAATTCAAACAATGGTTGTAGTACATGGTTTCAAAATCACCATATTCAATCATTCCATTGTTAAAATACGATTCAAAGCTATCGCCTGCATTGACAAGGGTAGGGGAAATCAAATTTTCAACTTTGCTAACCTCTGAAGGAACTGCAGGACCGCCATAATTTGCTTTGATTTTGTACCCGTTATAGGTTGGAGGATTATGACTCGCGGTTAGAATAATTCCGGCACCGGTTTGAAGTTGATTGGCGGCCAAAGAAATCATTGGTGTTGAAACAAAGCCTTTTGAAACTACAACTTTTATACCTTGCGCTGCCAACTGTCTGGCTGTTTCTTTTGCAAACATTTCGCCACCGAAACGACAGTCATATCCAACAACGCAACTTTTTGGCAATTCGCTTTGATTTAACCATAGCGCTGTGGCATTGGCTACACGTCGTACATTCGCCACAGTAAATTCATCGGCGATTATTTCGCGCCATCCATCGGTTCCAAACTTAATTTGATACATATTATTTCAATTTATAAAAAGGCATTCTCGCCTGTAATTTCCATTCCCAATATTAAAAGGTGGATATCATGTGTTCCTTCGTAGGTCACTACAGATTCCAAATTCATCATATGTCGCATAATTGGATATTCGCCAGTAATTCCCATGCCGCCTAACATCTGACGGGCTTCCTTGGCTACATTCATCGCAATTTCTACGTTGTTTCTTTTGGCCATCGATATTTGAGCGGGTGTGGCCAAGCCTTTATCCATTAATTGACCCAATCTCCAAACCAAAAGCTGCGCCTTTGTGATTTCTGTTAACATCTCAGCCAATTTCTTTTGCTGCAACTGAAAACCTCCGATTGGCTTACCGAATTGAATGCGCTGCTTAGAATATCGAACTGCAGTATCGTAACAATCCATTGCGGCACCCAAAGCACCCCAACTGATTCCATATCTAGCCGAATTCAAACATGTCAAGGGGCCTTTCAAACCTGTAACACCGGGTAGAATATTCTCTTTTGGAACTTTAACGTTATCAAAAACCAACTCTCCTGTACAACTTGCCCTAAGACTCCACTTGTTGTGTGTGGTAGGTGTAGTGAAGCCTTCCATTCCGCGTTCAACTATTACTCCATGGATAACACCCGCCTCGTTTTTTGCCCAAACAACGGCAACATCGGCAAAGGGGGCATTGCTGATCCACATTTTAGCGCCATTCAAGACAACGTGATCTCCTTTGTCTACGAAGTTTGTTGTCATTCCGCCTGGATTTGAACCATGATCAGGCTCAGTCAATCCAAAGCAACCCAACCAATCTCCTGAAGCGAGCTTAGGGAGGTATTTGTGTTTTTGTGCTTCGCTTCCAAATTTGAAAATTGGATACATCACCAATGAACCTTGCACAGAAGCGGTTGAACGAACTCCGCTATCGCAGCGTTCAAGTTCTTGCATAATGATTCCGTAGGTGGTATAGTCCATCCCGCCACAACCATATTCGATAGGCAATTGGGGACCAAAGGCTCCAATATCACCCAGCTGTTTTACGATATGTCTTGGGAATTCGGCGATTTGCGCATAATGCTCGATGATTGGGCTCAATTCTCGCTTAACATATTCTCTAACCGAGGCACGTATCAACTTCTGCTCTTCAGTTAGTAAATCGTCCACACCATAAAAATCGGGGGCTACGTAACGGTCTTTTCCTTGATTGGCCGCTAGTAAATCGGAAATATCGTGTTCACTCATAATGTTATGTCCACAAATGTAATATACTTACTTTCTTTGCATCTGATTTTTACGACAAGAATATGTTAACAACCATTTTTATTGACCAACAACTTGTGCATTCTAACATTGGATATTTCGAGATTGAAAGAATCGTAGGTGTTGAATTATACATCAGTGTGCGGGTCTTAATTAAATCATCGTCAATATCAGATGATCTAAATAATTCGTTCGATTATTCAATTCTTTGTCAAATCATAGCATCAGAATCCAAGAACTCGATGGAATTATTGGAGACATTGGGCGAAAACATCGTTACTCGTATTGAAGAAGTGGGGGTGGTTGGACACCAATCGACATGGCTGAAAATCGAAAAGAAGCAAATGCTACAAAAAGGATTTCATGCTAAGGGATTTGGAATAGAACTATCCAAAGACTATGGTCAATAACCCGCGAAAGGCTTATCTTTGTAAAGATGAGAATTGCGAAATTATTTTCGTTGTTATTGAGTTTGAACACTGTCGGGCTTTTGGCGCAAATTCCGGCCATTACAGGTTGGATCTACAATAAAAAAACGCTAGAAACTATTCCCGGTGCAATCCTGATAGATTCCACCACAAATGCATCCGTTGAGTCGAATGATCATGGATATTATCAATTTGGAACAACTCGGGGAAACAAAATTATCATTGTAGCTGCCGCGGGTTTTAAGACCCAAAAAATTGAAATAGAAGTAGAAGCTTCAGTAAATAAGAACTTCTTTCTAAAACCTATAGGCTACAACGAATTAGATTCAGCCGAGCAATATCTGGCGTTGTTCAACATGAAACCATCGTTTTATTCACCCACACAGAAACAAATCATTGAATCACCAAGTATCGGCAGCGTGGCAGATCCGGTAAAATATCTTCAGTTTCTACCCGGTGTTTCTGGTGGCGTAGAAGGTTTGTCGGGACTTGTAGTTCGCGGCTCAAACCCAGATCAAAATTTACAATTAATGAATGGATTGCCTTTGTACGGCAATGGACATTTGTTTGGCTTTGTTTCCAATTACAATCCGCACATTCTAAAATCCGTACATTTTTACCGTGGTGTGGCTCCTGCCAGATATGGTGGAAGAGCGGGAGGTGGAGTGTTGGATATTCAAACTTCCGGGGGAGCAGCGAAAGATTGGACCGGTAAAATCCATGCCGACCCTGCTACATTTACAATGGCGATGGATGGCCCGCTGGACCACAGAGGAAAGGTTACAAGTTCAATTTCGGTTCGAAGAAGCTATTTAGATTGGATAATTGGAGCGGGCAGCCAAAGCAATAGTGGTTTGATTGGCAATATTCACGACATTAATGCAAGGGTTGACTACAAGAAAAATCAATATACGCAGTGGAATTTCTGGGCCTATAATGGAAGAGATAAATATGGTGTTTCCTTTTCTGTTGACGAAACGGATAGCTTGGGGCGTCGATTAGTGTATACCCTAAAAAATCTAACCTCTTGGCAAAACACACAAATTGGGGCACGTTGGTCGCATGAATTTTATTCCAATCATTTCGGCTCCGTTACTATGGGCCTTTCCCGCTATAAATACTATACCCACTTTGATTTAGACGGCAGCATTACTCAAGGTGGAAATACAAAAACGGCAAAATTGAGTGAAAAATCAAGCAATTCAATCGCGGACTATACCATAAATGGCGATTTTACTTATGTCAGAAATCCACGACAGACCATAAACTACGGTAGCCAAATCACATTGCATCATTTAGAACCTGGCCAACTTCGACTGGTGGATCAAACGAATACGGGAAATATAGATACCGCTTATGGAATGGCCAATGTGCAAACGAATTTGGAATGGGCTAACTATGCAGAATTAGAAGTACATCCAAATATTGGATTGAGTATGAACCTTGGTGTTCGATTATGGACATTTATTACGCCAACAAAAACATATTGTCGACCAGAGCCTAGAATCATCATTAGCCAGCTACTTGAAGGCAAAAAAAGATTACAATTGGGATATTCGGTTTCTAACCAAGGCCTGCACCAATTATCCAGTGTGAATGGGGTATTACCGAGCGATGTTTGGTTCCCTAGCAGCGCAACATTTAAGCCTCAGAAAACGTCACAATTTACAGCTGCCTACATTATGCCGGTGAGTGCTGGGCTTGAATTTTCGACAGAATTTTATTACAAAAAGTACAACGGCATTACTGATTTAACAGGGATCGACGAAGACCCATTGGTAAAGAATTTCTGGGAGCGCAGTGTTGTGCAAGGCGAGGGAGATAGTAAAGGGATCGAGTTTTTGCTCTCGAAAAAATCAGGAAAAATCACAGGCCTAACAAGCTATACATACTCACAATCCAATCGAACCTTTGAATTCATTAACAACGGAGAAGAGTTCAGGTATCGTTGGGATAGACCGCATCAATTCAAAACTCAACTGACGTTTCAGATTGAGACTTGGTTCAAAATCAATTTTGCAGCAATATATATGAGCGGCAATGTTTACAGCGTGCCCACCGGTCAGTATATTACCACAGACAATAAATTGGTTTACGATTATAGTGAGAAAAATAACTATCGTATGCCAGCATATCGACGTATAGACTTAGGATTTACCAAACAAATCAAGCCTTTTTACAATAGAGGATACAAAGAATTTTGGGGAGTTCAAGTGTACAACATCTTGGGTGTTAAAAACCCGATGAATGCAAAATTGAGTATTGACCCCAACACCAACAATGTTGTCCTCAAAGGTACCGCTGCCTTTGTTTTTGTTCCATCTGGCTTTTATAGAATAGAATTTTAACCATGAAACGATTTAAATCAATTAGTATCACTGCCGTTATTGCTTCAACACTATTTTTGGGTTGCGTCGATACCGATTTGGACATGTCGAGTATTCAACATACCCCCAAGCTAGTAGTCAATTCATTTGTAAATAGCGATGAATTATTTTCTGTGCAAGTGTCCTCTACAATTCCAATCAACGACACCAATCCACCGAAGATGATCGAAAATGCAATTGTTACGGTCAACGATGGTTCAACTACATCCACATTAGTATACGATCTATCAGTTCAGAAATACTTGGCCACCTTTAAACCCAGCCCAGGAAGAGTCTATACCGTAAAAGTTGAAAAGGGCAATTTCAACACAGCCTCCGGTACATTAACGATTCCCAATAGAGTGGTAAGTGCGAAATCCATTTGGAAAGACCGAACCGGTTTTGATCCAATGGGTTTTGAAACTGGGACATTAACCTGCTATATTTCCGATCCAGGCTCTGAGCGCAACTACTACGAAATTAACTTGTATCGATTTGATGACTTTACCCAAGAGTGGCTCGTTATGCCGCCCACAACAACAGATCCATTTTTAAATGAAAATGGAATTAAAACAGATTTAGGAGGACTTTTAATTGATGACAGAAGTTTCAACGGTTCCGCCAAACAGTTTGATTTCATCACTAGTTACGGAAACGCCGGAATCCAATATAAATTCCTAGTTGAAGTGCGATCTCTAAGCGATGATTACTATCGGTATTTGCAATCATTGGCGAGTTACAAAGCCGAAGGGGGGATTTTCTCAGACCCATCGCCAGTATATAGCAATATTATCAACGGAAGGGGCATTTGTGCCGGCGCTGCAATACAAAAAGACACCATACTATAACAATTAAAGAATTACCCTACACGTGTCTTCAATAGAAAAGAAAATAAAAATAATCAATGCCCAACAGCATAATCTTCAGCAAGTTAGCGTAGATATTGATCATGGTTCATTTACCGTGGTTACTGGCGTTTCGGGAAGTGGGAAGTCGAGTCTGGTTTTTGAAACCTTGTTCGCCGAAGGTCAACGTCGTTACGTGGAAAGCCTCAGCAGCTACGCGCGACAGTTCCTTGGAAGAATGAAAAAGCCTTTGGTGGATGACATTCAAGGCCTTTGCCCAGCAGTAGCCATCGAACAGAAAGTCAATACTAGAAACCCCAGAAGTACCGTCGCCACTTCAACGGAAATTTACGATTATATTAAATTGCTTTTTAGTCGTGCCGGACATACAATTTCACCGGTATCGGGTAGGGAGGTAAAACGCGAATCCTCAGAGGACGTTTATCATTTTTGTTTAGGTAGAAAAGACGGGGAGCGATTGCTAATTCTAGCGCCACAGGTATTAAAAACTTATAGCCATGCGGACTGGGACTTACTCATTCAGAAAGGGTATAGTCGTGTTTGGGTAAATAACGAAACGGTTTCCGTTCAGACATTAATCGACGATGCCATTTCGATAGCCACAGAGTTGTTTATCATCGTTGATCGTTTGACGATACAAAAGGACGACGATGAGTTTCAATCAAGATTGTTCGATGCTTGCGAAACCGCATTTTGGGAGGGCGAAGGCAATTGCAGCATCTACCTAACAGATACAAAAGAGAAAATCGAATTTAACAATCGTTTTGAAATGGACGGTATGAAATTCGAACTTCCAACGCGCGATTTCCTTAGCTTCAACAACCCTCATGGGGCTTGCAGAACTTGCGAAGGGTTTGGATCTGTGTTGGGTTTAGACAACGACCTAATAATTCCTGATACATCGCTGAGTGTTTTTGAAGGCGCAGTAGCCCCTTGGAAAGGCGAAGTGATGGGCGAGTGGCGGAACGATTTTATCCGATTGGCAAATAAAGTTGATTTCCCAATTCACAGAGCAATCAGAGACTTGAACGAGGAACAAATCCAACTCCTTTGGAATGGAAGCAAAGCCTTGCCTGGTATTTACGATTTCTTCAAATACATCGAAGAAAAATCATACAAAATCCAATACCGCGTCTTAGCAGCTCGCTATCGTGGAAAAACCACCTGTCCAGATTGTTTGGGTACCCGCCTTAGAAAAGAAGCGGCCTACGTAAAAATCATTTCCACGTTTGAAGATAACAACCATCCAAAGCACCTGAATATCCAAGAGCTTTTGTTAATGGAGGTCGATAAAGCCTTAAATTATTTCAATCATCTACAATTAAACGATACCGACCAATCCATTGCTTATCGAATCATTGAGGAAATACAAAATCGTCTCCAATTTTTGAGCGATGTGGGTTTGGGTTATTTGTCGTTGAATCGCTTAAGCAATACCCTTAGCGGTGGAGAAAGTCAGCGAATCAACTTAGCGACTTCATTGGGAAGCAACTTGACAGGTTCAATGTATATTCTCGATGAACCAAGTATCGGATTGCATTCGAGAGACACGGAACGACTCATTACAGTGTTAAAAGCGCTGCAAAACGAGGGAAATACGGTGATAGTTGTTGAACACGACGAAGAGATCATGCGCAGTGCTGAAAACCTCATTGATATTGGGCCTTTGGCTGGAACACATGGGGGGAAATTGCTGTATCAAGGAACTTTTGAAGGTTTGAGAGATTGTGAGAGCAGTTTGACATCAAAATATCTCAACAATATCGAAGAGATAGCGGTAACTAAATTGCGCAGAAAAACACCACATTATATTGAGATTGAAGGCGCTACGGCGAACAACCTTAAGAATGTAACGGCTAAGTTTCCATTGGAGTCCCTAACTGCAGTCACCGGCGTATCGGGATCAGGAAAAACAACATTAATCAAACAGGTATTATTCCCCGCATTGAGTCGTGAATTGGGCCAGTTCAGTACGATAAAGCCTGGCAAACACAAAAAACTATCTGGGTCGATTTCATTGATTAAAGCCATCGAAATGGTGGATCAGAACCCCATCGGCAAGAGTAGTCGGAGTAACCCCGTGACATACGTCAAGGCCTTTGATGAAATTCGCGACCTTTTTGCCAACACTCCAACGTCTAAATTCAACGGATTTAAACCTTCCCATTTCTCTTTTAATGTGGATGGCGGAAGATGCGATAACTGTCAGGGTGAAGGTGAAACCGTGATTGAAATGCAATTCATGGCCGACATCAAGTTGGAATGTGAAGCTTGTGCCGGACAGCGATACAAAAAAGAAGTGCTGGAAGTTGAATACAACGGAAAAAACATCTTTGATGTATTAGAGATGACGGTTGATGAGGCGATGATTTTCTTTGATGATTTAAAAAATATCAGGGATCGACTAAAGCCTTTGCAAGATGTTGGTTTGGGCTATGTGAAACTCGGACAAGGTTCAAATACCTTGAGTGGGGGCGAAGCACAGCGGGTGAAATTGGCGTTTTTCTTAAGTAAATCGAGTCCAAATAAAGAGGGTGGTACCTTGTTTATTTTTGATGAACCCACAACAGGTTTGCACTTCCACGATATCAAAAAATTGATGGCATCTTTTCAGGCATTAATTGCTCAAGGAAATACTGTGATTTGCATCGAACACAATATGGACGTTATCAAATGTGCTGACTGGATCATCGATTTGGGACCAGAAGCGGGAAATGCTGGGGGTAATTTGGTGTTTCAAGGGCTGCCTGAAGATATCCATTTGGCGGCCGATAGCATCACCGGTCCTTATTTGATGGAAAAACTTAAATAGTTCAAGCATCGGCTTGTAAATATTTATCTAAGAAAAATCCACATTAGCCGAGAACCGAACGGTGGGATTTAATATTTTATTAACTTCGCAGAACTTATGAAAAAATTGTTAGTTCTCTGCTTGTCGATTGGGTCATTTATCTCCCTGACACAAGCACAAGCAACACTTATCGAAAAGGTGGATGCAAAACCTGGTAAATTAATTGTCCCTTACCAGAAATTTCAGTATCCCAATGGCTTAACGCTTATGGTAAGTGAGGATCACAGCGATCCCGTAACTCACCTAAATGTGACTTATCACGTTGGATCTGCGAGAGAAACCCGCGGAAAATCTGGCTTTGCGCACTTCTTTGAGCACATGTTGTTTCAAGGTTCTAAGCACATCGCCGATGAAGAGCATTTCAAAATAATCAAGAATTATGGGGGAGATGTCAATGGTAACACCACTAGAGATCGTACCGTTTATATTGAAACGTTCCCTAGCAACTTTACCGAGACAGCCCTTTGGATGGAAGCAGATCGTATGGGATTTTTCCTGGAAGCTTTCACCAATAAAAAATTCGAAATTCAACGTAGTACCGTTAAAAATGAAAAGGCTGAGCGTTATGATGCTCCCTATGGTTTCTTAATGGAGGTAAAAGACCAAGAATTATATCCAAAAGAGCACCCTTACAGTTGGTCAACCATTGGTTTTGTTGATGATTTGGATCGTGCAGACAGCAATGACCTGAAAAACTTCTTTTTGCGTTGGTACTCTCCAAACAATGCCTGCGTTATCGTGAGCGGTGATGTTAACACTAGCGAAGTTGTAGCTTGGGTTGATAAATACTTCGGAAACATTCAACGCGGCCCAGAAGTTAAAAAGCAAGCGGTTCCAAGAGTGAAAATCCTAGAAAATAAGGTGGCAACCTATCCTGATGCGAATGCTTATGTACCATTGATTTATTCAACTTTCGTTGGTGTTCCAGTTGGACATGCGGATGAAGCTGCTTTGGACGTGTTGACCTATTTGATGGGTGGAACAAGAAGCTCTACTCTCTACAAGAAGTTTGTTGATGCCGAATGGGCATTGCAAGCCGACGCTAGTAACAATCCATTGAGTTCAATTAACCATGAGTTGGCGGGAGAAATTTCATTCACAGTGGTTGGTTATCCCTACTCAGATGTACCTAGATTGCAAAAAATGATGAAAAGCGCCATCGATTCTTTCGGAATCATTGGTTTCTCTGATGAAGATTTAGATCGTGCAAAAACCAATATCCTCAGTAATTATTCCAGTGGTTTGGAAGATGTAAGCACAAAAGCGAATTACTTGAGTTCTTTCTGGTATTTGGATGCAAAGAATGCAGATGGTAGCAGTTATAACTTGGAAGATGATGCAAGTCGTTATAGGAACTTAACCAAGGCCGACATCATGCGTGTTTACAACATGTACTTGAAGAACAAATTCTCATCTACCGTTATCATCACCCCGAGTCAGGTTGCTGAAGGCGAAGAGAAGCCCAAGTATCAAAGTGTTAACCCAAATGCTGGATTTACTAGTGCATTGGCTGATGCGGAATACAAAGGTTTAACGCCAAGACCTGTAAAAGACAATTTCGATCGCAGCGTACGTCCTCAACCCAAAGAAATCACTTCTGCAAAATCACCTAAGGTGGCTAAAAAAGTGTTGGATAATGGTTTAGAGATCTGGTCGACCTACTTCGATGAAACCCCACGAGTAATCGTACAATTGAATATCGAAGGCGGACGTTTGTTGGAAGATGGCAAGGTATTTCCAGCGGGTACAGCAGAGATGACTGCTTCTGCTATGAATACAGGTACATCGACAAAAACCCCTGAAGACTTAGAAAAAGAATTTGAGAAATTGGGTGTCAATATTGGCTTTGGTGGCGGTTCAACAGGAACTAGTATCACTTTGAGTTGTGAAAAAGACAAATTGGATGCGGCCATCGTATTGTTGCAAGAAATGATGTTCAAACCCCGTTGGGATGAATCAGAATTCAAAAAAGCCAAGAAACAGGTTAAAGAAGGCGCGAAGTCTAGTCTCACAAACCGTGGAACTGGAGCAAGCAACGCATATCGCAGGTTAATGAATGGCGAAAATGCACTGGGAACGGCTTTGTTGTCTGATGATTACGATAAAGTGAGCATGGAAAATTGCAAAGCATATTACGCGGCGAATTATGTACCCAATTTGACAAAAATGGTTGTCGTAGGGCCAGTTTCTGAAGATGAAATCTACACGAAGTTTGCCTTCTTGAATAGCTGGCAGAAGAAGTCAGTAACGATCAATACCCCTGTGGCAGCAACGAAAATGGGAACTCCACAAATCTTTGGTGTGAAATACAATGATGCTGAGCAGAGCGACATCTACTTGGGCTTTAAGTCACAACCCTATGATTACGCTGGAAAGTTCTTCCAAAACAACATTATGAACTTTGCTTTGGCTGGTAACTTCAATTCTCGTTTGAATTTGAACATCCGAGAAGACAAAGCTTGGACATATGGTATTCGTGGAGGTTATTCTCCTGCTTACAAAGACATGCCAGGTACTTATACAATCAGTGCAGGAGTTAAAGCAAGGGCCACTGACAGCGCAATTATCGAGATCGTTGATGAATTGGTGAGATATAAAAATGGTGGCATTACAGACGAGGAATTCAATTTTACCAAATCTGCATTGATTGCGAGCGAATCATTGGAATACGAATCAATTGGACAGAAAGCAGGTTATATCCTTCAGATGGCCAATCGCAATTTGCCAATGGACTATGCTGACCAACAGTTAAAGGTACTTCAGTCAATCACCAAAGAGCAAATTAACACATTGGCAAAAGAGGAAATGAATCTTGAAAACCTCACCGTTGTTGTAGCGGGCGATATCATTGATCTACAGCCTAAGTTAGACGCGTTGGGCATGGGTAAAATCCAAATGCTGGAGCCTACTGGTGCCGGTAAAATCAAGTATATGAAGCCCGGAACCACGTCGTTGCCTCGTAAAAAAGTACAATACAATCCTCCGGCCGACTTGCGCAAATAAGTCGTTCCCAAGGGTCATAAAACAAAAGAGGAAAGGGCAACCTTTCCTCTTTTGTTTTTATAGCCAACAAGACCCCCAAAATGTATAAAATTTGTGGGCAACATCCCCAATAAATTCAACCAACCAACCCCGATTTCGGCGTTATTTGTATAATCGACTATTTTCATGGATGAACTAAACGAAAACACAGAAAGAATTATCTCAATCAACATTGAGGATGAAATGAAAACAGCCTACATCGACTATTCAATGTCGGTGATTGTTTCCAGGGCATTGCCAGACGTTAGAGATGGTTTAAAACCAGTTCACAGAAGGGTTTTATACGGTATGACAGACTTGGGGCTTGCCTCAAATCGCGCGCACAAGAAATCAGCCCGTATCGTAGGGGAAGTATTGGGTAAGTATCACCCACACGGTGATAGTTCTGTATACGACACGATGGTGCGTATGGCTCAAGATTGGAGCTTGCGTTATCCCTTCGTTGACGGACAGGGTAACTTCGGTTCAATCGATGGAGATCCGCCGGCTGCGATGCGTTATACAGAGGCTCGTTTAAGAAAGATCGCGGAAGAGATGATGGTAGACATCGACAAGAACACAGTTGATTTCAGACCAAACTTTGATGAAAGCTTGCAGGAGCCTTCCGTAATGCCAGCAAAAATCCCTAACCTTTTGGTGAACGGAGCCAGCGGTATTGCTGTGGGTATGGCAACAAACATGGCGCCTCACAACTTAACTGAAGTGTGTGAAGGTATCATCGCCTATATCGACAATAAAGACATCGAGATTAGTGAGTTGATGAATTACGTAAAGGGCCCAGATTTTCCAACTGGCGGTAGCATTTACGGGGTAGAGGGTATTAAAGATGCTTTCGAAACGGGTCGTGGCAGGATTGTAATGCGCGGTAAGGCGGAAATCGAAGTGACCTCAACTGGTAAGGAAATGATTATCATTACCGAGGTTCCTTATCAGGTTACGCCAACCCAAATTATCCTTAAAGCGGTTGATTTGATCAATGAAAAGTTGATCGATGGTATATCGGCTGTTCGCGATGAAAGCGGACGTCAAGGTATGCGCGTAGTATTCGAACTAAAAAGAGATGCCGTTCCAAACGTAATCTTGAACCAGTTATACAAGTACACTCCTTTACAGAGCAGTTTCTCAGTGAATAACATTGCCTTGGTTGCAGGTCGACCAGAAATGTTGAATCTGAAGGACATGATTAGGCATTTCGTGAATCACAGACACGAAATCGTGATGCGCAGAACCAAGTATTTATTGGACGAAGCGAAAAAGCGTATCCATATTTTGGAAGGTTTGATTATTGCCCTCGACAACCTAGATGCAGTAATCAAATTGATTCGTGAAAGCCGCACACCTGATGCCGCCAAAGAAGGTTTGATGTCGAATTTTGGTCTTTCTGAAGTTCAGTCCAAAGCCATTTTGGAAATGCGTTTGCAGCGTTTGACAGGCCTTGAAATTGATAAAATCCGTGAAGAATACAATGCGGTATTGAAAGAGATCCTTTATTACGAAAGTGTTTTGGCTAGCGAAGATTTGCGTATGGAAATCATCAAAACCGAAATCATCGAAGTAAAAGAAAAATACGGCGATGCTCGTCGTACCAACATCGAATTTAGCGCTGGAGAATTCAATATCGAAGATTTGATTCCAAACGATGAAGTGGTTATTACCATTTCTCACATGGGTTATATCAAACGGACTTTATTGAGTGAATACAAAGAACAGAATAGGGGTGGAAAAGGCCTGAGAGGTGTCGCTCACAGAGATGCAGATTTCGTAGAGCACTTGTTTATCGCATCAACACACAACTATTTGTTGCTATTCACCGAGCAGGGAAGATGTTTCTGGTTAAAGGTTTATGAGATTCCAGAGGGTCACAAAGCGACAAAGGGAAGGCCGATTCAGAATTTGATTAGTATACCAAGTGATGATAAAGTAAAGGCCTACCTAAACGTAATCAACTTAAAGGATCCAGAATATTTGGAGAACACCTTCATTATTATGGTCACCAAAATGGGTGTGGTTAAAAAGACATCTTTGGAAGCATATAGTCGTCCTCGTACCAACGGTATCAATGCGATTACCGTAAGAGATGGGGATGAGTTGCTACAAGCCTGTTTAACCGATGGCGACAGCGAAGTAATCATCGCTAAGAGAAAAGGAAAAGCGATCCGATTCCCAGAAGCAAAAGTTCGTCCCATGGGTCGTACCGCAGCTGGTGTAAGAGGAGTTACCTTGGAATCAGCAGACGACGAGGTGATTGGCATGGTTTGTGTAAATCCAAGAAAGAGTGAAGCTACCATCCTGGTTTTAAGTGAAAAAGGATATGGAAAACGCACCGACCTCGAAGACTATCGCATTACAGGTAGGGGAGGAAAAGGTGTAAAAACCATCTCAATCACCGAAAAAACAGGAAGTCTAGTTGGAATCTTGTCGGTTACGGATGAAGATGGATTGATTATCATTTGTAAGAGTGGTATGACCATCAGAATGGCGATCGACAAATTGAGGGTTATGGGTAGGGCAACGCAAGGGGTTCGACTTATCAACTTAAAAGGAGCGGATTCCATCGCAGGCTTGGCCAAATCGCCAAAAGAAGAAGATGAGGAAGAAACCGAATTCATCGATGGCGAAACACCCGTGGTAATTGGCGGATCTGAAGAAAACAATACTGTGGAGGAAACTCCAACAGAAGAAAACGAAGCAGAAACAACAGATACTGATGAATAAAATCATGAAATCCACTCTAGGGTTGGCACTAACCCTGGGATTCGCCCAATGCTCTACAGCACAGATTAAAGCAGTTAACTCTGCCGAGTATGCATTAATGAGTAACACCGTTGAAGATTTAGTAATAGCCAAAGAGGAAATCGATAAAGCAAAATTGAATCTAAAAACCGCTGAACTGCCTAAAATGTACTTGGTAAGGGCAGATGTCTACTCAAGAATTGCTGGTGCAAAAGGAAATGAGCTATTAAACGGACTAACCGACAAAGCTGGGCTAGAAGCAACCATTTCGATGAACAAATTCTTCCAAAGCACTTTGCCAAAGAAGGACGATGATCTAGAAACTGCAATTGGTTTGGCAGGAAATTCATTTGCTGCGGCATTTAACGAGTCTACACCGTATTTCAATTCTAATGATTCATTGCGATTCAACGAATTGTGTATCTATTACGGAGAATTGGTAGCGCTGTACGACAAATTGGATACGTCGATGTCGAACAACCTCGCAAATAACAAAATCACCAAGGCAAGTCTTATGGAAACTTACGCTCAGGTTGCATCGTTGCATACCGATAAAGCGACCAGAATCAAGATTATTCAAGGCCTTGTTGATCAAGGAAACGTGGTTCCTGCGTTGGTTGAGGGCTTAGGTCGTTCCTATATTTCAATAGGTGATACTGCAAAAGCTGAGGCTTGTATTCGTAAAGCCCTTGTAACGTCGAATAACGATGGAGCTATGTTCCAAGTGCTAGTAAATCACTTTGTGAGCATTGGCAAGGAAAAGCAGTTGTTTAATGATGTCGACAAGCAAATCGGAATCGATCCAACCAGCAGATTGTATTACACCAGGGCTTTCTTGTACGAATCGCAGGAAAAGTATGACCTAGCTATTGCTGACTATAAAAAGGCGATTGAGTTGGATGAATTCAATTACGATGCGAACTTCAACTTGGGCTTGGCTTTGATGAAATATGAAAGTCGCAAATTGTACGATAAGCGCAGTGCTGCTCAGGGTGCAAAACGTAAATTGGTGGAGCAGGAGTTAATTAACTTGTTTACTGATGCTAAAAAGTATTTGGAGCGCGCTTTGGACAATGTAGATTATTCAACTACGGATCAAATCAATATTTGTAAGGCATTAAAATCGGCTTGTTTGGAAATTAGCGATGCTTCAGGCGCGGAAAAATACGGACAGTTGGTGAAGAGCATGGAAGCAGATGCTGCTGGTAAATAATCCAAAGAGTAAATTAGGATAGGGTTTATTCAAATCCAATCATATCAAATAAGACTAATTAGGGAAGGTCATTGTTTATTCAATGGCCTTTTCTCATTTCCACCAATTTAACATAATGTAAATTATGAAACTTTTAATTTACTGGTTAACAATCGGTAAAGTATTGTATTTTAATTCCATAGTCTCAAATCAAACAATCGCAATACCAGCGGAAATCTCTCATTCTACCCAAGATTTCCAATAGGCCGGATCTTCCATATCCATGGCTTCTTGGGTAATCATCAAGGGGTGAAATGGGTCGATCATCACAGCTAGTTCCTCGGTAAACTTCTTACCAAGACTCTTCTCTACAGTTCCTGGGTGCGGTCCGTGAGGAATCCCTTTTGGATGCAAAGAAATCATACCTCGTTCCACGTGTTTCCGACTCATGAAATCACCGGCAACATAGTATAGAATTTCATCGGAGTCCACATTGCTATGATTATAAGGCGCCGGAACAGATAACGGATGATAGTCGTACATGCGAGGCACAAAACTGCAAATCACAAAGTTCCTACCTTCAAAGGTTTGGTGAATTGGTGGGGGCATATGCAAGCGACCGGTAATCGGTTCAAAATTGTGAATGCTAAAGGCATATGGGAACAAGTATCCATCCCAACCAACAGCGTCGAATGGATGTGTTGCGTAGGTATAAGGCCAAATCATGCCTTGCTTTTTGATCAATACTTCAAACTCGCCTGTCTCATCGTGGGTTTCCAAATTCGTGGGCAACTTGATATCCCTTTCACAGTAAGGAGAATGCTCCATCAACTGTCCGCTTTTATTCATGTAGCGATTCGGTGGATGGATGGGCGTAGGCGATTCAACAAAGAATATGCGATTGTTTTCATCGTGAAAATGCAATTGATAAATTGTACCCCTCGGAATTACTAGGTAATCACCGTATTCAAAGTCGATATTTCCGTAAATGGTTTTAAGAATGCCCGTCCCTTCATGGATAAAAAGCACCTCATCCGCGTCTGAGTTCTTATAGAAATAATCAGAGAAGCCTTTGGTTGGTGCTGCGCTACCCATTTGCACATCCGAATTCATCAATAGAACTTTTCTACTTTTGATGTAATCCGATTCTGGCTTCGTTTTAAAGGTCAAGAAGCTACGATGCTGCATATTCTTCTCAACCGCCACTTTGGGTTCTACACTGTAGGGTTTTCCCATCGCTTTAACCAATGTTGGTGGGTGACAATGGTAAACCAATGAATAAATACTGCTAAAGCCTTCAGTACTCACCAATTCCTCGGCGTATAACTCTCCATTGGGTTTGCGAAACTGGGTGTGACGCTTGGCAGGAATTTGTCCAGATCTATGATAAAATGGCATAATGTTATTGTTATGGTACGAAACTAATTAAAAGGAAGCGCTCATAAAAATGACGAAGGTCATAAACTTGGAATTCAATTCACTTAAATGTACATTTGATTAATGTCACTGCTGAATAATCGTATAATGACTATGATTTGGGGAATTATTTTTTCTTCAATTATTTTTTCGTGTACAGAATCGGAGAATATCGACATCAACAACAACAAACTACCCAAGTATAAAAGCATAAGTACATTACGCATTGAAAATTACGTTCATCGCATGTTTATTGACCTTTTAGGCAGGGAATCAACAAATAGTGAGAGAGACAGCTTTACAGCGCAATTAAAACGCGAGGATTTACACGATAGTTGCAGAACTCGTTTAGTGCGTACCCTAATGTACGATACAACTTATCATGTGGGGGATTCCTCTTACCGACATGCATTTGCACAAAGAATTTATGATATTTCCAAAGCCAGATTCCTAGAAGGGGCATCAGATGTGGATATTAATATGTTCAAAGGTTTCTTAGATGAAGCCATTTATTTTGAGCGGATTCGCGAGGGAGGCGACTCTGTTTTAATTTATAAATGGTTTGACCAACGCCGACAATATTATGAATTATTAAATAGTAGAGGTGATTTTAAGAAAAACAAGATCGACTACCGTAAAATGGTTGAAACAATGATTCACAATAGTATTTATGACCAAATCAACATGAACAGTTTCAATTTTGTGAATGCGGCATTTGATAATGTTTTACTACGGAAGCCCAGCATTAATGAATTCAATAGAGCCTATGATATTATTCAAAGAAATACATCACAATCATTATTTGGACGGTGGGCATCTAATAAAAGTGAATTTTGTCAAGTCCTCACCGAGTCAGATGCCTTTCATGAAGGTCAGATTCGCTGGTTTTATTACGTCTTGGTTCAAAGAGAACCATCAACCGCAGAAGTATCGAAACTCTTCTTCCCTTTTATTAAGAATCATCGTATAGAAGAAATTATAGAAACTATTTTAATCACCGACGAATATGCGCAATTCGAATAAAGTCATTGGATTAATCCTTTTTGTCTTTGTAATGGTCAGTTGCAAGAAAGAACAGCACATTGGATACGGGTTGGAAAACACCAATGTTTATGAGGATAAGAGTCGCAAAACAAAGAAAAAGAACGACGCCGAATATATATCGATCCTCTATACCAACTTATATCAAACGCCAATTTCACCGAATCAGCTTTATAAAACCCAGAATGTATTGTATTCCATTGGCGATCAGGATGTGGCGAGTGAGATGTTATTGAGTAATTACTTTAATACCGGGAGTATTCAAATGCCAAGTAATGCATTGATGCGACAGGATATAGAGGCATTTGTTATCAATACTTACAAACGGTTTTATTTACGATACCCGAGTGAAGGTGAAAAGGCATTTTTCAAACAGTATATCCTTAAAAACAGTGCGGTAAGTGTTGAAATGGTGTATACCGCTTTCGCCACCAGTGATGAATACCAATATTATTAATACAAACTAATGAATCGAAAGAATTTTATAACCAAATCGGGTGTTGCACTTGGCGGCGGAATTCTGGCACCTTACATTCTGCCATCTGGTAGATTGTTTGCCAAATCAGGAAGTCAAAAAGCTGATCACGTGGTTTTGGTAATGTTTGCCGGCGGTGTACGTCAGCAAGAGAGTATTTTAGGGAGGTATTTGGAAGATAGCCAGGGTGTATTGGGTGCGGCAGGTAATATTATGCCCAACTTATTTGAAGGCGACGCCCCTACTAATAAAATCGCATATGGAGCAAGTGGTCCGGGGTTGCCAGATGGTTCTGTGCCCATCCCCAAATTGCTTACTCAAAGTATGGAAAAATCGGGATTGTTGTTTCCGGAAGTCAAGGCACAAAGTGCTGGGCATTATGTTGGATTAAATACTTTACTAACGGGCAATGTTGGCTATAGTCAAGGACTTAAAGTCAGACCAGCCTACCCCACCATTTTTGAATATTTGAGAAAACATGCAGGTTTCAAGGCTACGGACACGTGGTTTATTGCCAATGGAATAGGGAATTCTTCGCCATTACTAAATTCTAGCAATCACAAGGATTACGGATTAAATTATGGAGCAAATATGTTTGCAGCACCTGTGACGTTTAGTTCATCTGGAAAAGAAGTACTGGGAAATAGCAAAACATACAGTCGCACAGATTTGGAACCCATGTATTTTATGAAGAACTTCTTGGATCAGAGTTTTGCCCTCACCCAAGACCAAATTACTAGTATCAGCAATACGGATGAAGAGAGGACGCGAATTAAAGATTTTATAAAAAGTGTTTTTGAGAAACAGCAAGCTGGGCAATTAGCAGCGCCTCCAATTGCTAACTCAGGTGATGCCAAAAATATCATGTACGCAGCAGAAGTTTTACGGGAATTCAAACCTAAAATGCTTGCAGTAAATATTTCAGGAGTTGATTCTTGTCATAGCAATTTCACTGGGTATCTTCAGAGTTTGCATAGGGCGGATCACATCACCGGCTGGTTATGGCAATACATTCAGAATAATATTCCTGAAATGAGTGGTAATACAATTATGATTGTAGCCCCTGAGTGCGGGCGTAACGAAAACCCGAACCCCATTTTAGACCAGAATGATTGGGTTTCCTACGATCATAGCGATGCAAATGCACTGCGAGTATGGAGTTTAATGCTTGGAAAAGGCGTCCCAAATATGCGTGTTGGTGCTGCGGCCCAACCCGTTGGCAGACTAACCGATATCGCACCAACTATTGCCGACATCTTCGGAATTTTAGACCCCGTTACCAATGCCGGATTGATAGATCCATTGGCTAAAAGTCTTTACAATAGAATTTGACAGGAATCTTAATCAATGTTGAAATGTGATTTTATACATATGAGAATTATTGGGTTTATGAGACCAATGTGGTTTATGAGATTACTAACAGTAATTGTAATTGCACTTTTATCTGTCATTTCATCGTGTAATGACGATGGAGGTACTATTGAAAACCCATTTTCTAACGGCAAAGATACCATCGTTGTATTAAAAGACACTTGGAATTACAATACCATTCAGGGACTACATGCTGGTTTATTCAAACCCACCTGTGCCAATAGTGGCTGCCACGATGGGAATTTCGAACCTGATTTTAGAACCGTTGAAAGCAGTTATTACTCTTTGGTTCAGCAACCCGTAACTAAAAAAGACATCGCTGGGAGTTACCTAACTAGAGTCATACCGGAAAATGCAACCGGTAGCATGTTGCCCTATCGAATGAAGACAGATCTAAATGGCAATTCGGGAATAATGCCACTGTCGCTAGAGCCGACCAGCAAATATCCGATCGAAAAAGACAGTTGGGTAGCTCGAGTCAATGCTTGGATTAATGACGGAGCCAGAGACTGGCTAGGCAGAACCCCTACTACAATCGATTTCCCACCACAATTGCTTGGAGTACAGGTTTTACAAAATGGCATCCCACTTCCCCGCGCTGGAAAATACGAAGTTGCTAAGGCATCAGCAGGAAGTAATTTTGAATTATGGTTTTCACTGAGCGACGATAACACACCTGTAGGAAATCTCACCAATGCAACCATCAATTGGTCTACCGATCCCGCAAAATTCGATCCTACCAAAGAACAATCGTTAAAAAAGGGGATCAACAAAACGTTAAGTGGTTTATTCTCTAGCAACTGCGATTACCTGTGGTATTTCCCTTACGATGGGGCTATAAACATAAAATACGATGTCGTTTGGTTCAGAATTACTGTAAGCGATGCAAAAAACAAAGACTACACAATACCCAATATCAACAGTATGTTCTTTTTGAAAACCTATTGCGCGGTAAAATTCTATTAAGGCTATGAAAACTATCGTTAGACTCCTGTTTTTACTCGTTGTGTTCTCTGGTTGCAAACCCGAACGATTTTATACGGGCGATCCAAATCCTGTAATTTCAAAAGTGACACTAAATCAAACGTCGTTTAAGCAATTTACAGATACGGTGGTTATTGCTTTTGATTATGTGGATGGCGACGGGGACTTAGGTTTCGACAATGCCGATTCACTTTCTTTGGAAATCAAGGATGTTCGTTTTGCCAAAGCCGATTTATACCATTTAAGACCGCTTTCACCTGCTGGAACCCAAGTAAATATTCATGGAACGATTAAAGTGACCTTGAAAAATGTGTTTTTACTCGGTGCGGGCAGTGCAGAAACTACAAAATTTCAAATTCGGATAAAGGACCGAATGCAACACTGGAGCAACAAATTGGAAACAAAAACCATCTCTATTACTAAGTAATTCAAAATTTGAGACTTAGGACAAAACATATCACCTTAGCAATTGGCCTATTAATGTGCAGCCTGCTGCAGTCTCAAACAATAGTAAAACAGAAAAATGGTAGATATCGGATCTGCAAAGGCAGCATTACTGATTCAGATGCTGGCATGAATAAAAGTGACTACGATCACAATGAAAATACTACATTCGTCATCAGCGTTCCCGGTGCTAAATCTATCACACTGAAATTCTCAAGCTTTTGTACTGAGAAAGACAACGATGTCTTGCGAATATTTGATGGGAAAGATACCAATGCAACGCTGCTTGGAAAATGGAGCGGCAATGCGGGCCCTGGAACCGTGGTTTCCAAAGACAGCTTCATAACAATTCATTTTAAATCGGATAAAAGTATTGCATGCAGTGGATGGAAGGCTCAGGTCATTATCACAATGATTACGCCATCGGCAGTAAAATTCTCACAACCAAGCACAATAATACCTGCCCCCAATTGCAAAGATTCAATATTTCGATTCGTATTGGACCAGCCCATGCCCTGCGATTCCTTTTTTCTTACGAACACAACATTAACCGGATCCAGTAGTCCGAGCATCAAAAAGATTACAGCACTAAATTGTAGTAATGGAAAGACGCAGTTAATCGAGATCAAAATGCAGAGTGGTTTGTCTCTCAACGGTCAGTATACGCTAACTCATAAACACGGATATCGGGATTTTTGCGATAGCATCTACCCTATCTCCAGTGTCTATAAATTTTCCATTACCAACTGCCCTATTATTGTATCATTAAAAAGCGATAAAGACACTATTTGCAGAGGAGATTGTGTAAAAATCACACTAACCGCCACCGGGGGCGACAGTAGTAAATACGCCTACACTTGGATACCTTCATCACTAAGCGGCAAAGGCCCCTTTACCCGATGTTTAACAACCAATCAGCGATATATCGTAAAGGTGCAAGACGGAAGCTCTACGCCTGGATCAGACACAATCAACATCATAGTCCTTACGCCGCCATCTGCCCAGCAGGATACCGAAGTTTGCTATTACAGTACCAATTTTAAACTCAGAGCCACACCTCCAGGAGGAACTTGGAAAGGACCAGGTATTGTGAATGGTGCAACCGGCGAATTTAAACCGAGCTTGGTATATGGTCCCACCAAAGTATGGTATCAAATAGGAAGTTGCAACGATACGGTAATTGTAACGGTATCGGCCCCTTGGAACTATGAAAATATGTTTTGCCCGGGTAAAACCGCCGTCCCCCTCTATTGGTATGGACCTGCAGGTGGCTCATGGACAGGCCCAAAGACAACTTCCGCAGGAGTTTTCACACCCGATACAGCGGGAACCTACAAACTCACCTATACTTGGAAAGGTTGCACATCGATAAAAACAGTTTTTGTACAATCAATCATAGTTCCAAAATTCGATACAATATGCGAATCTGCAGTAAATGCGAAACTAAAGTTCGCTCCGTTAGGACTTTACCCTCAATATTTTCCTGGATTAACCAATTATTATTATGGCACTTATGAACCTTCAAGAATGGGGGGGCCAAAAACCTACAATATTTATTATATCACGCAAAATGGATGTAGAGACACCACCCGACTCACATTATTACCAGGTGATGCGGGATTAAATGATACCTTTTGCCCAACGGCGGGGACGCAATTACTAAAAACGTTTCGACCCTTGACCAATTACACATGGAAAGGCAAAGGGATCAATGGTGTCGGCAATATTTATGACCCATCGTGGTGGAAGACTGGGAAATCAAATATTGATACATTAACGCTAACAACACCTAGATGTCAAGATAAAAAATTTGTGTATATTATCAATAACCAAATTACCCAACCCGATACACTTTTCTTTTGCAAGGAAGATACTACCACATTAATTAGTAAAAAAGGCGTTTCAACAACAATACCAGGCGGCACATGGTCTGGACCCGGAATCGTCAAAAAACAGTTCTTTAATCCACAGAAAACGGGCCCCGGACTGTTTAAAATCACTTATAACTCAAAAGGATGCGATGATACATTGCTTGTTTTTGTTCGAGATAAACCATTAATTCAAATAGATACTTCTATATGCCTGATATACAAATCTATAACTTTATATAAAAAAGATAATAAAGGCGTATTTTGGGGCAGCGGAATCACCAATTCAACGGGGATATTCTCCCCTTCCAAAGCGGGTCAAGGGAAACACGTGATTAATTACCGCGCATCCACCGGCTGCCTAAATACCGTCAACATTTTTGTTGATACAGTCCTCACCATAAAGTTCAATTCTGCAACGTTCTACTGCTCCAAAGACTCCTTATTTGCCCTCAAAGCCCAACCATTGGGTGGCACATTCTCAGGAACTGGAGTGATTGGAGACAATATCAACCCCAAATTGGCTAGATTGGGCAATCTGAAGATCTACTACAACCTCAATTTAAACGCTTGCGCAACAAAAGACAGCATGACTTTTATTGTCAATACGCCTCTTTCGGTTTCCGTAACGCCACAAAAGGACAGTATTTGTTATGGAAACATAGCAACACTCACCGGGTCAATCAATGGCGGAATTGGGGCGAATCAAAAACTCAATTGGTCGCACGGACAGATTGGCCTGAAAGCGTTTTACATTGGCAACAAAAGTGGTAATTTGATTATTACCGGTAGCGATGGCTGCTCGGATAACGCATCAGATACCGCAAAAATTCATGTACATCCTAGGGTTTGGAGTACTGTTACCTTAAGCGATACGGTTTGTCGTGGACTGAATGGCTGGGCTCACGTAAAATTGGGCAATGGCAACCCCTACAAAACCAAATGGACACATGATCCAAATTATAAAAAGGACACCTTATTTGCTCCGGCCGACAATCGCTATCGGGTTATGATTACAGATAGTAAAACGGGATGCTTCGGTGACACAACTATAGAAATCCCAGGTTACGAGTCCGTTCAAGCGGGCTTTACAATACAAAAGAGTACCGACACCGAATGTCTAACGCCACTAGATCAAACGGCAACTTTCTTTAATCAAAGTAAAGGTGGTACCAAAGGTATTTGGAAATGGGGCGATGGCAAGTCGAGTTTATTTGATCCAATCGTCAACCCCACTCATACTTTTGATGGATTGCAAACATCGTATCGGGTAATGCTTGCCATAGAGAACGATGGCGGCTGCAAAGACACCGCTTGGGAAGACATTTGTTACCACGATACCATTTTTGCGTTTATTCCAAATGCTTTTTCGCCTAATGGCGATGGAATCAATGATGAATTGGATTGTCAGCTTTATGGAGCAACCGAAGTTACCGTGTACATCATCAATCGTTGGGGTGAAATAGTATTTGAAAGCACCAAAACTTCCCAGCGATGGAATGGCGATTCGGCCGGTAAGCCCTGTCCCGAAGGTGTATATGCTGTTGTAGTTAAATTCAAAGGAAATCACCAGTCAGCGCGCGTTTTATCGTCGTCTGTCACTTTGTTACGACCCAAGTCATAATTATTACCGAAATTCGCCCCATGTATAGCGCGAATTGGATTTACAATGCATGGGCAGACCATTTGCGCGAGGCACTGAACGGTGGCTGCTTTGAAGGCGGGTTGAGTTTTGACAAGGATACACTTTATCTGCGATTTGCAAGCGATAGCAAGGCTCACATCACATTGGAGATCAAATTCCTAGATGGGCATTTGATGATTTTAACCAGCGACCGAGTTTTTGATAGCAACGACTACAGAAAAGGTATTGTACAATTCAAGGAAATCGAGAATCAACCCATTTTTAAGATTGTCAACAACCCATCAGATCGATGGATTTGTATCATTTTTAGCAACCGAATGGAGCTTTGGTTCAAGGGATTTGGCAAATATGGCAACGTATTGTTAAGAAAGCCCCAATCATCTGAAACATTACAAATATTCAGACTATCGCAAAAGTCCGATTGGGAATTTCAATATCCCGACGTCTCAGAAAATCATGGTCACTTTCAGCCACTTGAGGGCGTTCAACAAATTGTGTTTAATGATGGAAGTGTGATAAATTCAGAAGTCATTGGCGATGCACCTTTCTCTATTTCAGGATTGGTTGATGCGCAATTGCAGTTTATCAGGAAGTACTATTTCGAGCAGACCAAGCAGAACATTACGAGTAATTTAGAAAAGAAGGTAAAGCACCTCAAAAAGATTCTTGGGGAGGCGAATAAGCGACTGTCCGACATTGCCACACGCAGAAGCAACAAAGAATTGGGCGATTTGATCCTAACGAATGCGCATTCAATTAAACCAGGGTTAACCAAAGCGATTGTTACCGATTATTATACCGATCAACGCATTTGGATTAAGCTCAATCCCGAGTTGAATGCACCCGAAAATGCCAAGAAATACTACGGAAAGGCCAAAAACGAATCCATTGAGATTTCTAAATTGCAAGAACAGTTGAGGACAACAGAGAATTCGTTGCAGCAGCTGGAACAATCATTAATTTCCGCACTTGCCGCCACAGAATTCAAATCATTAAAACCGCTACAAAAATCGAATATTGCCAAGCCGGAGGCCAAGCAACCCGACACCCTACCCTATAAAATTGTTGAATTTCAAGGCTTTACGATTTGGATTGGCAAGAACAACAAGGCCAACGACCAAATGCTCAAACTATGTCAGAAGAATGATCTCTGGCTTCACGCGAAGGACGTAGCTGGTTCCCATGTGATTTTACGCAAAAAAGGCGCTGAATTTCCCCAGGCCGTTATTGACTTTGCCGCTCAACAAGCTGCGAAAAACTCCAAAGCCAAAACACAACACGTGGTGCCAGTGATTGCTACCTTAAGAAAGTTCGTATCCAAGCCCAAAAACGCTGCTTTTGGAGAGGTTAATGTGATGAAAGAAGACATCGTTGATGCATTTTTGAAATAAATCAACTCATTTATAATGAGATAAATAAACAATCTCACTTACATAAGTAGTTCAATAAAATCAAACTTCCCTCTTGTGCTTCCACCGACGATGGCTCCACAACCAAACGTAAGGTTGATTTAGGATTTCTTTTTCCGTGTGATTGGCAATCAGCTGGGTAATTTCTCCGTCCTTGGTCGACTTTGGATCCAAGCAAATCGGAACTGTATGCGCTTGATAATACCCTCTTTTAACTTTGGAAGAACTCAGGTAATAAACCGGCCAATCCAATTTCCTTGCGATTTTCTCAGCACCCATCATAAATGCGGTATCCTGGCCCAAAAAATCAACCCAAGCCGCGCCTTTTCCGGAGCTAGGATTTTGATCGCCGATAAATGCGTTTACCGTCACGACTTGTTTATTGGCATCCAAAACCCTTAGCGTCTGCTCCATTGGAATCGGACTCGCGCCAAATTTGGATCGAACCAAAAACATCAAACGGTCGAACCCCGGGTTGCTCAAAGTCTTATACAAGCATTGTACCCGCTGTGGGCAAACGATTTGCGACATCAAACAGATCCATTCCCAGTTGCCACAATGACTCATTACGATGATCGCACTTTTGCCTTCTTTATGTAAATTATCGAACTCATGTTGGTCGATATTTAGCATCCTTTCACGCATCTGCTTCTCAGATATCGACATACCCTTAATGGTTTCAACGAATAAATCCGATAAATGAGTGTAATATTTCCTTTCGATTGATTTCCTTTCAGCGTCAGACAACTGAGGGAAACTATTTTTTAAATTATCGCGAACCACTTTCACTCGGTATCCAAATACATGATAGAGCAAAAATCGCATACCGTTTGAAATGCCATATAAAGCCCAAAATGGCAATAAGGATATCAATTTCAACCATGGCCAAGCCAAAAATTTAAAGGCAGTGCTCCCTTTTGGAACCGGGACTCGCTTCATGGTCAATAACTGCATGGCTTATAGATAGTTGAATTGTTGTCCCGCTTTCAAGGTTTTAACCGACTGATACATCAACTGGATACAGCTCTCAATGTCCGATTGATGCACGGTTTCAACAGTGGTATGCATATATTTCAAAGGCAGGGATATCAACGCGGACGCCACGCCCATCCCTGAATATGCAAAAGAATCGGTGTCGGTTCCAGTGCTCCGACTCACCGCATTGCGTTGAATTGCGATTTCATTGTCTTTTGCCACGCCAATAATCAGTTGTAGTAAGTTGTTCTGAACTGCAGGCCCGTAGGTCACCACAGCCCCTTTTCCACACTTACAATCGCCCTGAATTTTCTTGTTGTATAATGGCGAATGGGTATCATGGGTCACATCGGTGATTATCGCTACATCCGGCTGGAGTCGTCTTGATATCATCTCCGCCCCACGCAATCCAATTTCTTCTTGTACGCTATTGACTAAATATAATGTAAATGGCAATTTATCGCCCTTTTCAGATAAAATTCGAGCTACCTCTGCGATCATAAAACCACCCATACGATTGTCGAGCGCCCTACCCACCAAGTAATTCTCGTTCAACCAAAAGCAATCGGCTTCAAACACAGCGACAGCCCCTACGTGAACGCCAAGTGCTTCAACTTCGGCTTTGGTGGAACAACCAAGATCGATGAAGATATTTTCTTGCTTGGCTTCCGGGTTTTTATCGGTACGGACATGAATTGCGGGCCAACCGAAGACACCTTTCACGATTTCACCGCCTTCGCAATGGACGTTGCATCGCATCGAAGGGGCAATTTGAAAGTCAGAGCCACCGTTTCGGATGACATAGATGTATCCATCGTCGGTGATATAATTTACGAACCAAGAAATCTCATCGGCATGGGCCTCCAAAACGACTTTATACGGCTGACCTGGGTTGATTACACCCACTGCCGTGCCATAAGTATCAATGATTGTTTCATGGATATAGGGCTTTAGATAATCCAACCAAATTGACTGGCCGGAGTGTTCAAAACCCGTTGGGCTGACGTTATTTAGGTACTTCTCTAAAAAGGCTTTTGATTCGTCTCTCATGATGCGAAGTTATCCAAACTAAAGAAACCCTAACCAACATTTAATCTACAAAATGAAGTTGCAATAAACCTTAAAATCAACCCAGCTGTTTTGCGATAATCCGTAATAGCATCTAGCTATATACCAATAAGTTTGAATATATTAAAATATGGAACAGCCCAAAGTAGTTTTCAACCAAAAACAGAATCCTGAATTTTTTAAAATAGTCACAAAGCGCGTCAACGATCATTTCCAAGAGAACAAAACGAGTCGACATGCGAACTTCGCAATGAAATTCAAATCGGCGCTGATCCTATTGCTTTACTTCATCCCCCTTTCCTATTTGATTTTTGGCGACGTAACGAGTGTAGGCATGCAATATGGACTGTGGGCGATTGCGGGTCTTGGGATGGTTGGAATTGGGCTAACTATTATGCACGATGCGAATCACGGCGCTTATTCCTCAAAAAAGTGGGTCAACGATATGATGGGCGGAACCTTGAATTTAGTGGGTGCTTACAATGTCAATTGGAAAATACAGCACAACGTTTTTCATCATACTTATACGAATATCGTGGGCTACGACGAGGACATTCGAAAAACAATCATTCGGTTTACGCCAAAGCACCCGTATAAGGCATTTCACAAGTTCCAAGCTTTTTACATTTCGATTTTGTATATGATTTTCCCCTTTGTTTGGATTGTGAGCAAAGATTTTGACCAGTATTCCCGCTTTAGCAAACAAAATTTGTACGAGCGAATGGGCCGGAGCAACCGAAAAGCACTTCTTGAAATTATTGTAATTAAAGCATTGTATTGGCCAATCACCTTAATGCTTCCAATTTATGCATCGCACTTTGGCTATGGACATACATTGGCAGGGTTTTTCATGCACCATTTTATCAGTGGGATTATACTTGCTTTGGCGACACAGCCGGCACACGTAGGCGACGATATGCAATATTTCGTATCGACAGACAACGACGGTAACATGGAAAACAGCTGGGCTGTGCATCAGGTAATAACCACTGCCAACTTCGCCGAAAACAGCCCTTTCATTACCTGGTGTTTTGGCGGGTTGAATTATCAAATTGAACACCATCTTTTCCCAACGGTTTGTCATGTCCACTATCCAGAAATTTCCAAGATCGTAAGACAAACCTGTGCAGAATTCAACCTTCCGTACAAATCCCACCGCACATTCTTTGATGCACTGATGAGTCATTACGGGCAGTTACACAAATTGGGCTTAAAAGTGGCCTAATTTATAAAAAAACCAACTTCATCAAATAGCCTAAGCCTGCTAAAGCGACTAAAACTAGTTGCAGTTCACTATTATTTGAGTTTTGCCACGGCATAGGCAATTTCGCTAAAATTCGCTCTCCATTTCCTGTCGATAGAATAGTAAACTCATGTTTATACCTCTCCCTATCTGACCACCCTAGATATTGAACCACTTCAAAGGTGTGGCTACCCTTAGGTACATTGTTAATCATGCATCTGCCCCATGACGGACGTCCTACAACTTTAAGTTTAATTGAATCATCAATAATGATATAAAAACGCTCTAATTGACCTGTCCTTATCACAACATCAGAGGTATTCGCACTAAAATCCAAGTAATTATAACGTGGAGCAATACCAAGAATCGTTTGAGCGCTGCTGGTGTTAGTTATTACAAACAAGGCGATCAGAATTATTTTCGTTCTCATTGAACGAACTTAATCTCTATTTAAGAATAACATTACGGAAAACCGCAAATTGGAGTAGTTGGTTTTACGGATTAACGCAATTGAATGGGATTGAACATTTGAGCATTTGCTCGATGTGCTATGAATACATAAAAAAAGCCCCTCGTTTGAAACGAGGGGCTTTTTGTGGGAGTTGAGGGGTTCGAACCCCCGACCCTCTGCTTGTAAGGCAGATGCTCTGAACCAGCTGAGCTAAACTCCCATTCCTGTTTTTGTTAACGGGACTGCAAAATTAGCACAATTATTGAAATTTCAAAGCAATACATCTCAAATAAATAGGATTTTTCCACCGAAAAGATCTTCAACAAACTATTCGATTGAAAATCAATGACAAAACTCGCAAATTAAACTCCTCAAAATCCAACAGAATTTCCTCTGTCCTGTCGTAAATTTGTAGCAATGTCGATCAATCAACACCTCCACTGGCGCTATGCCACAAAACGATACAACGGAGAATCAATTCCAGAATCATCCTTGAATGATATCCTTGAATCTATTAGACTTACTCCTACTTCTCTGGGAATCCAGCCTTTCCATGTATTTGTAATTGAAAATAAGGAATTGCGCGATCAGTTAAAACCCGCATTGAACAATCAACCCCAATGCACAGAATCCTCTCACATCATAGTTTTCGCCACTTGGAAATCCGTGACCGAAACCAAAGTAGACGATTATATGGCCCTCATCGCCGAAACGCGTGGTGTTACTGTTGAGTCATTGGCCGGATTTAGATCTATGGCATGGGGCTACCTATCAAAACAAAGCCCAGAGAACATCGAAGTATGGGCAAGCAAGCAAACGTACATCGCTTTAGGAACTGCTATGGTTTCAGCAGCAAGTCAGCAAATCGATGCCACGCCTATGGAAGGATTTTCAGCGCCAGCTGTCAACGAAATCTTAGAACTCAACAAGTATGATTTACACGCTTCTGTGATCTTGGCCTTGGGTTATCGCGATTCAAATATCGACCCGTTGGCGTCTGCTAATAAAGTTCGCAGGCCCATTCACAAATTAATCGATTTCATTTAACTCCATAGTTATTTTACGATAATTATCGTTCCTATATTTGCATTACGCGATTAAAACAACAAAATGGCAATTAAAGGAAAGTTTGAAAACCAATTGACAGAATTGGCAGAAGGCATTAAAGCAATGGGTCACCCGGCCCGTATTTTGATACTAAAACACTTATTGGAAAATGGACCCAGTTCATGTCAAGATATAGTGGATCAACTTCCCTATTCTCAAAGTACCGTATCTGGACATTTACAGAAGTTGAAAGATGGTAAATTGATTAAAATGAAGCCAGTAAAAACGTCCAGCGTTTATACCATCCACTTAGAATCTATCGAAATGATTCATAAAGAATTGGCCGATACTTTTAATTTCAAGTCGGAATCAAAAAAGCAGATGTCGCTGTTTTAATCAAACAACTGCGTAATAAATCCTGTCAATAATTTGGGCTCCACCCAAGTGCTTTTCGGAGGCATTGTCAATCCCTGATCCGCCACTTCCATCACCTGACCAAAAGAATTCGCTGGGACAACAAAAGCGAAATCGCATTCACCCTTCTCTAACATCGCTTTGATTTCAGAAATCGGTGTGTCGCCGCGCATAAAAGCCATTCGGCCGTCCTTGCTCGTATCGCTGATCCCAAACATAGTTGGAAACAACATCGTTTCTATACGATTTACTTCCAATTTACCCACTGCGTTGGTATTTGAATCGGTTTTGCCAAGTTCGATAACAAAATCGCCCTGTCTGCTGAGGATAGCCACCGTATCGACAGCCAAAATTGCATCGTTCGTTAATTGTATTCGCGAAAACGAGAGTCCCGAATTTTCTAAATGACTTTGAACATCCACATCACCTACATTCTTCAATAGCCTGTGAAATGATTTGATAAGTAGTTCGTCGCGGTCCATAATCAACGACATTACGCCTTGTGAATCCGACTTGCCCTCTTTCAACAAAAATTCGCTCACAGCCGCCATGCGATGATGTCCATCGGCGATATACAATGAATCCAAAGTCTCCAATAACGAGATAACCGTAGTCGACTGTTCATCATTCAATCCCCAAAGCGTATGCTCAAAACCCTGAGCGCAAATGGTCTTTGCTACTGGGCTATTCAATTCAAAATGATGCAAACGATCCAATAAGGAATCCGGCAATTTGTTCGACAACAAAACGGGCTCCGCAACACTGTTCAATGCCTCCACGTGCTTGGCAAGTCGATGACATTTATTCTCTAAAACATTCTCGTGTTTCTTTACCGAACCACCCAAGTAAGAGGCGGCGGAGACAGAAACAACCACACCTCTGAGCGGACTTGCGCCGGGCTGCTTTTGCTCATACAAATAAATGGCGGGACCTTGCTTCACAATCTTACCGCCATCAATCAATGTGTCCAAATTTTCCGCGCTCTGCTGATAAAATCGATCCGTACCCTGTTCGATGCTCGCATCTACATATTGCGGTTTTACCACTCGAATAAAACTATCTGGGTTTTCCTTAGCCAACGACTCCAAAATAGATTGAGGCAACTTACCTGAGCCATAAGTAGGCACCGATTGTTGCATTTCTTCGGACGGAATCAATGAAGAAAATGGAAATACCCGAATCACTGCGATTTATTATTTAAAAAACGAAGTAATCCTTTCGGCCAGCTCTATCCCTACTCTCTCCTGGGCTTCTTTTGTACTTGCCCCGATATGCGGAGACAAACTACAATTCGTTTGCGATATCATCAAGTCGTTGGTTGGTGGCTCGTTGACAAACACATCCACACCGGCTGCAGAAATATGTCCGCTCGCCAAAGCATCAGCCAACGCTTGTTCGTTCACAACCCCACCTCTAGCACAGTTGATTAACACCGATCCTTTCTTCATCATGGCGATGTTTTCCGCATTCATCACCTCTTCACTACCTGGGGTATGCAAAGTGATACAATCGGACTGAGACAAAACCGTCTCCAAAGACTGACCCTTTAGCGTCAACTTGAAATTGTTTGCTTTATAGGCATTCGACAATGATACAACCAGGTCGAATTCTCTTTGTTTATAATCGTAAACCAGGACTTCCATACCGAGTCCGATGGCCATTTTAGCGACCTCTTGACCAATTCTACCGAAACCGATGATGCCCAATTTCTTGCCCATTAACTCAAAGCCATCAGAGTACACCTTTTTCATTTCTTTAAACCCATCGATACCATTGGTTGGCATTTCACGATTGGCTTTGTGCAAGAAACGCGATAAGGAGAATAAGTGAGCGAATACCAATTCGGCTACAGAACGACTGCTAGCGTTAGGGGTATTGACAACTGGAATATTTTTTAATCCGGCGGCTTTGATATCGATATTATCCAAACCAACACCGGCACGAGCAATCAGCTTCAAATTGGAAGCGTTGATAATACTCGCATTGACTTTGGTTGCACTTCTAACGATCAAAACATCGTATTCATTGATTTTATCGGCCAAATCCTCTTGAGCGACTTTATTGGTAATCACTTCAAAACCTGCAGCTTCTAATATCGATTTACCTGCAGCGTCGATTCCGTCATTTGCTAAGATTCTCATGGGGCAAAATTCTCCATTACATTCACCAACGCCTGAACACTTTCTAAAGGCAAAGCATTATACAACGATGCGCGATATCCGCCAACACTTCTGTGACCTTTCAAACCAGACAAATTTGCTTCCTTACAAGCTGCATTGAATTTCTCTTCCAAGCCAATATGCTCTTCATCAAAAACAAAGCAAACATTCATCTGACTGCGATCTTCAACGGCTGTGGTCCCTTTGAAATAAGGACTATTGTCGATGGCGTTGTACAACAAATCCGCCTTATCTTGATTGCGTTTTGCCATACCTTCTACGCCACCCTCGCTAAGCATCCATTCCAAGTTGTATTTAGAAACTAGGATTGGGAAAACCGGCGGGGTATTATACATACTGTCGTTGTCCGCATGAATCTTATATTTCATCATGGTCGGAATATGTCTATCCGCCATTTTTTCATACATTTCCTTTTTGATAATCACCAAGGTAACACCGGCAGGGCCCATATTCTTTTGCGCTCCGGCGTAGATCAAAGCAAACTTGGATACATCTACGGGCTTTGAGAAAATGTCAGAGCTCATATCGCAAATCAGCGGCGTGTTGCCACAATCAGGGAACTGCTTTATCTGGGTGCCAAAAATTGTATTGTTGCTGGTACAATGGAAATAATCGACATCCTGAGGCACTTGGTAGTCCTTAGGTATAAACGAATAGTTCGATGCTTTGCTCGAGGCTACTACGTCGACTTCACCAAAACCTTTGGCTTCGATCAATGCGCGATTTGCCCAAGTTCCAGTATCGGTATATGCGGCTTTCGTCTTTAAAAAATTCATTGGTATTTGAAAAAACTGAGTGCTGGCACCTCCTTGGAGAAATAGGACATCGTAGTCATCGGGCACGCCCAACAAGGTTCTTACGAGGCCTGCAGCATCAGCCATTACTTTTTCAAACTCTTTTCCTCTATGGGAAACTTCCAAGATACTCAAGCCAGTTCCGGCGAAATTCTTGATGTCCTGTATGCTTTTTTCAAAAGCACTCTCCGCCAAAATGGATGGACCGGCAGAGAAATTATGAATCTTTGACATAGTGTGTCTAAACAGTTACAATTTTACGCGTATAATTGCGGGGAAACAAGTAAATGACATTGTCAAACCATAAAGGAATCGTACTATTTATCCTATTTCTTTCCACCGTATGCTGCTACGGTCAGTATGATGGTTTGGAGGGCGATACAAAGAAGAAGCCCACTCCTACCAAGGCAACGGACTCGAACCAAGAGAGCCGCGATACCCAACTGATTGATGATTACCAATTTTCATCATCGTTCAAAGACAAAATCGAACCATATAAAGCCATTGAATTCATGACCAATGGAAGTAATAACAACTTCTATCTATCATTGGATCCACAGGCCGGTTATTGGTGGAATCAGAGAATTTTATTGGGCGGCGGCGTCCATGTTGGACTGGCATCGAACCACGCGAGTTTCGGGGGATTTGGATTTGCTCGATTGACGATAAACAATATCTTCATTCAAGGTGAATATCGACATCTAAATACGAATATCATAAAGACTGGAGATCGACAATGGATTGGATCCCCTATTATATGTGTGGGATATTCATCAAGCGATGACATGTCGAGCTGGGTCTCCATTGGCCTCTCAACCAATGGCGCTTATTCAGAAAACATGCCCTTTGGCGCTTTTATCTACCGATTTGGTTATAGATTCTAATTCAGCAATTTAGAATACCCACTTCAGCAACACCCAAGGCATCGCACCGGCCAACAACAATAATGCTGCGATCAAAATCATCAGACCTTTGTCGTTGTATTCTACCGCTGTTTCATCACCCTCCACTTTCACCAAGAAAGCATGTTTGATAAACTTGAAGTAATATCCAATTGAGATGGCGGAACCCAACAAGCCCACGCCAACCAACCAAGGTGATGATTGCCAAGCAAATGAGAATAGGTAGAACTTGGCATCGAAACCGGCTGAGATTGGAATTCCAGCCATCGACAACACGCCCACTACCAAAGCAAAAGCCACCCAGGGAGAGCGTTTTGATAAGCCATTGAACATATCAAATCCCACAGGATTCTTATCAGTTGCACTTTGATGCGAGATCAAGAACACCAGCACACTTGCCATGGCATAGGCAAAGCCGTAATACCACAAAATCCAAGTTTTAGATTCATCGAGGATCAAAAGGAACATCACCAAATAACCCGCATGGGCGATACTACTGAAAGCCAAGGTTCTTTTCACTCCGTTTTGAACCAAACCAGCGAGGTTGCCCCATACGATGGTAATCATACCCAATACGCACAACCAGCCGCTCCAGGTATTGTGAATGCCACCAAAGGTTGACAGCAATTTATTGAAAGCCACAAAAGCGGTAATCTTAACGATGGTCGCCATGAACACAGTGGTTCTATTTGGACTTCCTTCGTAAACATCCGGTGCCCAAAAATGGAAAGGCGCTGCAGCCACTTTAAACAGCAAGCCCACGCTCATTAGAATCAATCCCGCATTGATTAATGTTGGGATTGGCATTCCTTCCATAGCATGCATAAAACTTGGCTTGATACCCATCATCTCCAGTTCCAAAGAACCAGTTCCTCCATAAATGAAAGCGGTACCCAACAAGAAAATGCCCGTTGAGAATGCACCCATCAAAAAGTATTTTAACGATGCCTCGTTGGAAGCCAAACTTTCTTTCTTTGAACCTGCTAAGACATACAAAGGGATCGATAACACTTCGATACCCAAAAATAGCATTACAATGTGTTGGTAAGCAATCATCATGAAAGCACCACAAAGGCTAAACATGATTAATCCCAACTGATCGGTTCCTAAATTGTCGTTCTTTCTAAAGGCAAATACAATCACCGCAGAAATAAATGCCAGCAGCGAAGCAAACATGTGCTCGGAATAACCAAACAACATCATGTTCGCAGGCACCCATGATTCCAAAATGGCAAAATTGCAAAGGCCTTTGGCATTACAAAAAGAACAAATTGAGGAGGCCAACAATGCCACCACTGCCAAGTTTGAAAAAGAAGATTCCTTCTTGTTTAGCCCTAAAAACAATATGACTACGGCGGCGAAAAATGTAATAAATAATGCGATCATGATAATACTCCTTTAGCTTCAGAAACCCATGTAACTATTTGTAAGATACTCGAATGCACCACATCAACAAATAGCTGAGGTACAAATCCAATTAATAATACCGCAACGGACAAAATTCCAAAAGCGACATATTCATTCCATTTTAACGATGAAACTTCGTGTTTACCCTCACCAAACATGCTAAACTGCACCATTCTAAAGATGTAAACCGCACAGAATATGATTGTCAATCCGGCCAACAATGCCATATTGGGATTGTACATATAAACGGCCTTGAGCAACATGAATTCTCCGGGGAAACCATTGGTGAATGGAACGGCTACCGTACCCAATGCCAATAGCATGAAGAATATCATAAACGAGCGATTCGACTTAGCCAATCCACCCAACTCACCCAGTAAACGCGTACCAGTGCTTTTTTCGATCAATTCAACCACCAAAAACAAACCAATAACATTCACGCCGTGAACAAACATTTGCAAAACGCCGCCTTCTAAACCCTCAGCCGTTAGCGTAAAAATACCAGCGGCAATTAATGCCACGTGCGACAAAGAAGAGAATGCGATCAATCGCTTCATATCTTTCTGTCGGATCGCAATCAAAGCGCCATATAAAACACCCGCAACTGAAAGTCCGATAATCCAAGGCTGGAAGAATTCGATGCTCTCAGGAGCCAAAGGAAGATACCAACGCAACAATCCATACAATCCCATTTTTAGCATGATACCGCTCAACAACATCGAGCCGGCCGCCGGAGAATGAGTGTATGTATCGGCCTGCCACGAATGGAAAGGCAACAAAGGAATTTTTACCGCAAAGGCCAATAAAATTCCTGTACCGACCCAAATGGATTCGATGCGCGACAATTCAACGGCGCGTAGGGCTTCAAACGAAAATGAGTAATCAGCAGTATGAAGAAAAAGATATAGCAAACTGGCCAACATCGCCAAAGAACCAATAAACGTATACAAGAAGAATCTCAACGTAATTTTAAATGCATTCTCCCCGCTCATTGTCAATGTGATGAAATAAATCGGAATCAACGCAAGCTCCCAGAAAATGTAGAACATCAAACCATCTTGAGCCATAAATACGCCATTCAATGCGCCCTGCATGAATAATGTCAATGCCGTTAGCTTCACACGATTCTCATCGTCGCGAATACCCGCCATTACAATCACGGGCACCATCAAATTGGACAGCAATAACAACATTCCGGTAAGTCCATCAAACCCTAAGGTAAAACGAATATTGTCGGAGATCCATGGCAAATCAAAAATGGTCTTCCAACCATTGTCGACGCCAAAACGAGTAAAATAGGTATATAAAACAGCCAAAGGTATCAATGATAGCAACGTGGAAATCCAAACATTGCTGCGCTTCCCAAGTCCTGCAGTAACCAAGGCCGCGATGATCGGTATAAGTATAATTTCCATGATTAAAACAGATTAAAGGCCAACAATAAAGAAATTCCAATTACCATATACAACAAATAATATTCGATGTTTCCATTCTGGATCTTCGACAGCAACTTACTCAAACCGTATCCACCGGTTCCAACCCCATCCACTGCGGATTTCAGGGCTTTTTCATCAACGTATTCGGTGATTACATCAGAGGCCGACTCCAATGGCGCAACAAAGGCCATATCGTAGGCTTCGTCAACGTAAAACTTGTTTGCCAACACCTTGCCCATCCCTTGTTGATCCGCATCCGCTTCAGGCACAGAGCCTTTGACAACGTATTTGTTTCTGGTATATAAGAATGCGATAACAAAAACACCGATGGCCATCGCCAACAAAGCGATTTCAGCAGTATGCGATAATTCAACTGCGTGTTCAGGATAAATCAGAATCGGAGAAAACTGACCGCCGCCATCAAAACTCAATAAATGATGCAGTCCGCCAGAAATACCCTCTCCCAAGTAATGGGGCAAATTCACAGCACCACCAATAACAGACAAAACAGCCAACACAAGCAAAGGCAATGTCATTAGCAATGGACTTTCGTGCACCTTTTCGTAAGCATGATGATGATTTCTATAAGTGCCGTGGAATGTCACAAAGAACATTCTGAACATATAAAATCCAGTGATACCAGCGCTCATCAACGCCAAACCAAATACGAGTTTGTTATGGGCGAAGGCCGACATCAATATTTCGTCTTTAGAGAAGAAGCCCGACAAGAATGGGAATCCCGTAATTGCCAATGTTCCGATCAAGAAAGTGAGATAAGTGATTGGCATTTTCTTGCGCAATCCACCCATTTGACGGATGTCTTGTTCGTGATGCATTCCGTGAATCACACTTCCTGAACCTAGGAATAACAAAGCTTTGAAGAAAGCGTGAGTAATTACATGGAACAAAGCAGCGGTATAGGCGCCACAACCAAGGGCGATAAACATCAAACCCAACTGACTCACAGTACTGTAGGCCAATACTTTTTTGATATCGTTTTGCTTTAGACCGATTAATGCCGCCAAAATAGATGTCGACAAGCCAATCCACATCACAATTTCATTCGCAAATGGACTCAAGGCATAAATGGCTTCGGAACGAATCACCAAGTAAATACCTGCAGTCACCATCGTCGCCGCGTGAATCAAAGCCGATACTGGCGTTGGTCCTGCCATCGCATCGGGCAACCAAGTATACAATGGAATCTGCGCACTCTTACCCATCGCACCAATAAACAACAACAATGCGATTGCTGTATTTACATTGAGCGATGTATCTGTGTTGTTAAACACTTTAGAGAATAAATCTTGGTATTCAAAAGTGCCGTATGTGCTGTAAATCAAGAATAAACCCAACAACAGACCTAAGTCGCCGATGCGGTTCATTACGAAAGCTTTGCGTGCTGCTTTCCCAAAGTCGACATTCTTATACCAGAATCCGATGAGCAGGTATGAGCACAATCCCACGCCTTCCCAACCAAAGAACAACATCATATAATTGGAGCCCAATACCAGCACCAACATGTTGAATATGAACAAATTCAAATAAGCGAAGAACTTATACAATCCCTCATCTTCATGCATGTAAGCAATGGAATACATGTGTATCAATGTTCCAATTCCCGTAATGATTAACGTCATTACAGCCGACAAGCGATCAAATTGAAAAGAGAAATCAACGTGTAAACTTCCAACATGTAAGAAGGTAAATAATTTCTGGTGAATGCTTTGCAACTGTCCAGCTTCGGCGGTCAACAAATTGAAATTCATCACAGCCAAAACAAAAGAACCCAAAACGGCTGCGGTACCTAACCAACCTGAAACATTTTTTGGCAAGAATCTACCCACCAACCCATTAATCAAGAAACCAATCAATGGTAAAAATATCATTAACGTCAACATACCTCTATCCTTTTAATTGGTCTAAGAAACTCACATCCGTTTTGCGCGTATTTCTATACACCAAAACCAAAATGGCCAAGCCTACCGCCGCTTCCGCTGCCGCTACAACCATAATGAAAAACACAAAAATCTGTCCGTCGGCATCGCCCATATAGGTTGAAAACGCCGTAAACAACAAGTTCACCGCATTAAGCATCAACTCTATACACATCAACAAGATAATGGCATTACGACGAAATAATACCCCAAACAAACCAATACTAAACAACACAGTGCTTAGATAGATGTAGTGGCTAATTTCTACCTGATTAAATATACTTAACAAACTCATGAATTGCCTCCTTCTTCTTTAGGGATTAATACTGCATTGTTCTTTTCTCGTTTGCCCAAAAGCACAGCACCAACCATCGCAGCCAAAAATAAAATACCTGTCAATTCGAACGGCACCACAAAACGGGTAAACAACACCTTGCCTAAGGCTTTCACCAACCCTATGCCTTCCACAGGATTCTTTGCAACTGCCTCCCCTGTTACCTGGAAAGCGGCAGTGATAATTAACAACATAGAACCGGCAGTAATTGATGCGGCGATACCCCACCAATTCGACTTCACAGGCTCCGTTTCTTTGCTCAGATTTAAAAGCATCAAAACGAATAGGAAAAGTACCATGATGGCTCCGGCGTAGACGATCAAATTAACAACAGCCAAAAACTGGGCGTTTAACAATACATAATGCGCTGAAATTGTAAAGAAAGTAAAAATTAATGCCAATACGCTGTGTACTGGGTTTTTACTTGTCACTACATACAACGATGACAAAATCGTTAGGAACGATAGTATCAAAAAAGGAATCGGTAAGTTCTGAAACATAGTATTAAAGTTAAGACCAGACTTGGCGTTTAGTGATATCAATGCGAGCATCTACTGTCTCAACCAACTTGTCTTTGCCGTAAATAAACTCTTCTCTGCCAAATTCTGCATCTACGATGCGATCGGTAAGGAAAATGGCTTGTTTTGGACAGGCTTCTTCGCACAATCCGCAAAAAATGCAACGCAACATATTGATTTCGTAGGTTGCTGCGTACTTTTCTTCACGATACAAATGCTCTTCGCCTTTTTCTCTTTCAGCAGCCACCATTGTAATTGCTTCGGCTGGACATGCAACGGCACACAAACCGCAAGCTGTACAACGTTCTTTTCCTTGATCATCTAACTTTAGCACGTGTTGACCGCGATAAACCTCTGAACGAGAGCGAACTTGCTCCGGATACTGCGATGTTGCAGGTTTGCGAAAGAAGTGCTTTAGAGTGATCCACATACCGCCCAAAATTGCCGGTAGATAAATCCTCTCAGAGAAGGTCATTTTTTTATCCATGACCGGCTGTGAACGATTGGTAAGTTGCTGCATGGGAATTAACTAGCGCTGTTTAGGTGCTTCATTTTAACCTTGTATTTCTTACGAAGAATACCTGGCTTTTTCATTTTACGAACACTATTCATATTGATGTCGGAAACCACTGTTTCCCCATCAGATAATTTTATCGTCAATGTTGGATCTTCGATTTTACTGTACGATACCTCCCACTTGCCTTTGCCAATTTTCTTACAAGGGATAATCGCCATCGTGCTTTGAGAGATCACATACATCTCATCGGCTCTACCCGTTTTGTCTTGAATGATGGCAGTTTTTGACTTACCTACACCACCACAAATGAAATATGAACCATTGCAAGAAAGCGGGAATGAATATTTGTTCTGCTCTTTTCCTTTGGCCACACCCAATTTCTTGGTCTTATCAGGCTTAACACCCGTTTCACCATCTCTCGTATACACTTGCAATTTGGCTTTCTTGTATACCGCAGCATCCAAAGAAACCGTCATCGTTACTGGAACAACAGCGCAGCTATCACCAGGCATGCGAACTTCATAAGCACCACCCCAATTCAAACCTTCACCCTTTGCTGTATTCAACGGAATGCCACTGCCAATCAACTCTTCGATGGATGTCATCTTCTTGATTTTGATACAGTTCGATGCTCCTCTCGGACACAACTTGGCAAGATCACAAGCCTTCATTGTGATACCCAATCCGCTGATAAACACAGTAGTATCGCGGGTACAAGTATCCTTATAAACGGGTTTTGGCTTTGGCTTTTCGATGGGTTTTGGCTTTTCCAAAATGGTAATCTCTACCCTTCTGTTTTTGGCCTTCTTCTCTTCAGAAGTTTCTTCTTTTTCACGGGGCTTGGCACGACCAAAATATTGACGCATCATAAAATCGCCTTCAATGTCGTTTTCTACCAAATATTGAAACACTCCATCCACACGGGCTTGAGACAATTTCAAGTTCAATTCATCGTTTCCTGTAGAATCGGTATGACCCGTAAGTATCAAACGGAATTCATCCTTTGTATCTAACGTGTCTATCAACCGCTTTAATTTTGCGATTTCCGCAGGTTTGATCACCGACTTATTCGTTTCAAAATAAATCTGAACTGCGGGTGAAATTTCTTTCTGCTCATTGGCAGCGGGCTTCTTGGGCTTTGAACCTTGAGCAAACGACTGGACCGACAATAGTCCCAAAACGATTAACGAGAATAACCTTAAATGCTTCATTACAATTTTGGATGCGAAAATAAGTGATTTCATTGATGTTCATACACACAGAATCCACAAATAAGTAACGATTTGATTGTCAATTCTTATATTTGAAATCGATGAAGCACATTACCCACCTTTTCCTATTCCTGTCCGCTTTGATATTCCCAAAATTCAACGCATTGGCCCAAGTAGCAAAAACGCAAGTTGTACAACTATCCGCCACCGCCAATTCTGATGGTAGCATTACTTTGAATTGGCCCAAAGAAACCTATGCCGGCAACTTCAAGGTCTATCACAGAAACTTCGTACACAATAACAATGTATGGTCGGCCTTAGACGCCACTCTCGCAGGAACTGTAAATTCATGGACGGATGCCACTGCCACCCTTGGCACCGATCGAGAATATCTGGTATTAAAGGTCAACGGCACCAAAACAGAAGCCTGGGGATATATCTACGCCGGCAACAAATTCATCCCCAAAGCAGAAAAAGGAGGAATCATCCTTTTGGTAGATAGCTCGTACATCAAAGCGTTATCGAAAGAAATCAATACGGTTTACACAGACCTTTATTCATCAGGCTACTTCCCAACCATCATTTTTGCTGGCAGAAAGGAAAAAGCAGAAGATGTCAAAATGAGAATCAAGGCGTTTGTCGACAAAGCCTCCATCCGTCCGAAAGCCCTTTATATTATTGGACACGTGCCAGTTCCCTATTCTGGCTATTTCTCTAGCAACGGCGATCGTCCGCCACCAGATGGTCACGTAGAAGGCGCTGGAAATCATACTGGCGCTTGGCCCGCCGATTTATACTATGGCGAATTAGAAGGTTTTTGGAGCGATCAAAACGTAAATTGTATCACTGGCGGCGATCCTCGACATCATAATGTTCCTAACGATGGCAAATTCGATCAATCGGTGGTCGATAACCCCGTGGAATTGGAAGTGGGTCGCATCGACATGTTTGGAATGGACCAATTTTCAAAAAACGATACCCTATTAGTAAGAGAATACTTGAACCGAGTACACAACTTCCGACTCGGAAATATGTCGTTCCGCCGCCGAGGCCTCATCGACAATAATTTCACTGGCTTAAACCTTGCTTCAACGGGTTACCAGAACATTCCTTGTTTTGTTGGGCTTGATAGTCTTTCTGATGCGGTGGACTATTTCACCGAGCAAAATAAAGGCTCCTATTTATGGAGTTACGGATGTGGCGCGGGCAGTTACAGTAGTTGTAATGGCATTGGAACTACGACCGACTTTGTTGTCAACAAAGGGAAATTCAACAACGCTTTCACGATGATGGCCGGTAGCTTTTTTGGCGATTGGGATAGCAAAAACAATTTGTTGCGTGCTTCTTTGGCTTCGGGTTCTTTGGCCTGCTGTTGGGGCGGAATTCCAAAATGGTATTTACATCATATGGCGATGGGCGTAAACATTGGTTATGGAGCAAAAATCACTCAAAACAACGCCAATGACTACTTCAATGGAAACTTCAATGGCGCTTGGAATGGCGTTTTCATTGCTTTGATGGGCGATCCAACCCTCACGATGTTACAAGTGGCTCCTCCCACAAAATTGGTTATTGCAGAAAATCAAGGGTCAACCTTACTCAAATGGAATGCATCAAAAGAAAAGGTGGATGGCTACGCCGTTTATCGTATCGACGAGTCAAAACAAGAATGGAGGGAAATTAGTTCTTACTGTCCTTCTTCCGCAAACACAACCACAGACACCTTCTATTTCGACTATTGCAAATCAACTCCGTTGGGAAATAATCAAGGCAAATACACTTATGCAGTGAGGGCTTTTCGATGGGAAACCACCGGCGCTGGATCCTACAGGAATTTGAGTATGGGCGTTGTTGGACAAACGATTACGACCGATATCAGCACAATTAATGTTGCTACGATCCACTGTTATCCCAATCCAACCACCGGTACAATTACAATTGGCGGCTTGGTAGCCTCATCAAAATGTGAACTATCGGTATTAAATCTATCGGGGCAGGTATTGAAAACCACCACGGCCTACGCTTCGGAAACGGGTGAATGTCAATTGAATTTCAACGACCTATCAGACCAATTATTATTGATTCAGGTAAATCAAGGTGGCAAAATGTATACTGAAAAGGTGAATTTGACACACAATTAATTTTCTGTTATCCACCAATTAATTAAATGCCAACACCAAGCACAATTGGTTATTACATGATTTATTGCCTATTTTCGCGGTTCAAACGATTAATACAAACAAAATAATATGACAAATAGTATTCTTTACCTAGTCCCTTTGTTGGGCGTTGTTGGCCTCATCGTGATGGCCATCAAAAGTGCATGGGTTACCAAGCAAGATGCGGGCGACGAGAACATGCAGCGATTGGCAGGCTATATTGCCAAAGGTGCCATGGCTTTTTTGAAAGCTGAATGGAAAGTATTAAGCTACTTCGTAGTAATTGCTGGCATTTTGTTGGCATGGTCCGGTACCTTCAAAGGTAGCGCTGAACATCCCATTCACTCTAGCTGGATTATCGCAATCTCTTTTGTAATTGGTGCTGTATTGTCAGCCCTAGCCGGTTACATCGGAATGAATATCGCAACCAAAGCCAACGTTCGTACCACCCAAGCAGCTCGTACCAGTTTGGCTCAAGCCTTGAAAGTTTCTTTCAACGGTGGAACCGTAATGGGATTGGGTGTTGCTGGTTTGGCTGTAATTGGTTTGGGTTCATTGTTTATCGTTTTCTTACAGGTATTTCACGTAACAACTGTAAACAGCGACGAGATGAAAACGGCCATCGAAGTATTGGCTGGTTTCTCTTTGGGAGCTGAAAGTATCGCCTTGTTTGCTCGTGTGGGCGGCGGTATTTATACAAAAGCGGCCGACGTTGGTGCGGATTTGGTAGGTAAAGTTGAAGCAGGTATTCCTGAAGATGATGTTCGTAACCCTGCTACCATCGCCGATAACGTAGGTGATAACGTGGGTGACGTTGCCGGTATGGGTGCCGATTTGTTCGGTTCTTATGTCGCTACCATCTTGGCCACCATGGTATTGGGTCAAGAAATCAACGCAGACGATAACTACAACGGATTCTCTCCTATCCTTTTACCGATGGTTATCGCTGGTTTGGGATTGATATTCTCTATCATCGGAACTTGGTTTGTAAGAATCAAAAACGAAACCGATAGCGTACAGAAAGCGTTGAACTTGGGTAACTGGTCTTCAATCGCCTTAACGGGTATCGCTTCATATTTTGTAGTGCAAAACTTATTGCCTGAGAAAATGTCTTGGTTTGATGCTGTTCGTGGTGAAGACTTCACCCGTGACGGTGTTTTCGCTGCCATTATTGTAGGATTGATCGTAGGTACTTTGATGAGTATCATTACTGAA
>Ga0078894_10000092_pt1 | contig 52700 bp, 47 predicted proteins | sample LauGreSu1BDMLBSD_2_FD_67506 | JGI IMG/M metagenome (GOLD analysis project Ga0078894, IMG submission 67506) | Freshwater lake microbial communities from Lake Michigan, USA - Su13.BD.MLB.SD (version 4) (version 4) | ecosystem: Environmental > Aquatic > Freshwater > Lake | place: Lake Michigan...
TGAAAAAATAATGTCTTTTTTCAGAGTGCAAAGATAAATTTTATAAATAGAAAATCAATAGCAAAAAGAGATTTTTTTAGGATTTTTTTGACTTTTTTTTAGAGCATCCAACTTATAATAAAGAAATCAATATTATGCTAATAAAAAAACCACCAATTGAGTTGGTGGTTTTAAAATTTATGTATTTTGAAAAATTATAATACTGCTGGGAAAAGCGATCTATAATTACCTACATTAGGCCCTTTTAGGTTAGATCCGTATTTAGCGTTTATAGCCTCAATAAATTTGTTTGCAATAAGCGCATATCCTTTAGGACTTGGGTGAATTCCGTCTAAAGAGAAAGCATTTCCAGTTACAAAAGTAGAAGTCATGGTAAATCCATTATAGGAAACTCCCGTTGTTGCAACTTGAGCCATAACCGCATTTGTATTTACAAACGCCAAACCTTTTGCAGAAGCAATAGATTGAATTGAGCTGTTGTAAGCATCTGTTGCTGCAACTACTTCTGCCGTTTCAGCAGCAGTTAAAGTAGTATTATCTTGCATTGGGTAAGAAACTCCAACAGTGTTAAAAGGAGCTGGAACACCAGCTTGCGTTGTGCCTATAACTGTTTGTGCAGTTAATAATATGTAATCTCTTGATCCTGTGCCTTTAGCATGTCTAGCTCTACCGTATAAATTCCCTAAAAAAGCAGCTGTAGTTGCACCTAATGTAGGTGTAAGTGCTCCTGTAATAAAGGTAGCTAAATTTGGTAAACTTTCATCAACAATAAGTAATGGATTATTTTCTGTTGTAGCCGCATTGTTGTCGTCTGCTACTAAAGTTGAGAATCTACTAGGTTGATTTAATGTCGTTGTAATTTGATTAATTGCTCCAAACAATTGGTTCAACTGTGCTGCACTTGCAGCAGGTAATCCAGGAATTGGATTAGTTGGAACTGTTGTAAAAAATGGTGCTGAATTTACATAAGGGATGTTTGCAACAACACCTTTAGCACCATTAGCAGTTAATCCGTTAACCAAATTATTATAAACCGAAGCAAAAACTCCTGGGTCGGTAATATCATTTGAGCCATAAGTAGCTGGATTTGTATTTCCTAGTTGATTTGTGCCGGTCCCACCTGATGTAGCATAAGATAAAACATCATTATTCCCTATCCAAAGAGAGAAAAATGTTGGGTTTTGAGCTACAGCATCACCTAAAACAGTTGCGGTAGCTGAAGAAGCAAAACGCACAAAATATGGATTTGCTGTTGTGCCAATTCCTACAGGATTTCCATATGAATTAGAAACTAAATGAAAGCTTTTTGCACCAGGTACACCCATATTATTAAATGCTCCTGTTAAGCGATTTAAAATTTCAGTACTTGGAGTTCCCGGAGCAGGCGCTAAAGGCGCGCTTGAAATACCTGTGTAATAAAGTCTAGGTCCGCTAACTACGGTTCCCCCTATTTTAAATCCCCCCACGTTATCTGCCATAAATGGAGTAGTAAAACTTCCTCCACCAACTAATGCAAATTGCTCAGCCATAAGTGCAGGGTAAGCTCCTTTTTGACCTTCAATAAAAAGAGCTCCATCACTAAATCCAGCAGTTAAAGAGTTTCCTAATGCAACATATTTAGAAAAGTTTGCACTCCCTGAAGTTAATGGTAAACCATCTGATGAATTTGCATCAGCAGTTACTTCATCATCATTATTACAAGCTACAAGGGTTAACGAAACCAAGAATAGCCATTTTATATTTTTTATCATAATAGTTTAATATTAGTTATTATTGAAATTAAGGATTGATAGTTAAAGATGCAAAGTATTGTTGCCCAATTAATCCAGCTCCAAGAACTTGTCGGTATTCATTTCCACCAAGATTTGCAGCTCCTATTTTAAGAACTGATTTTAATTTTGGAAGCGAGTAGCTAACTTGAGCATCAATTACAGTAGCAGCATCAATCATACCATCAGCAAATGTAGATTCCCATTTGTACTCGTCATTCCATCTTGCGCTTAAATTAAAACCAAAATTTTTGAATAATTTATCATTACTAATTGACGCTTTAGCTCTATGTTTTGGAGTATTAAATCCGGCTTCAAAGCTTGGGTCTTTAGATTGATCAAAATCAAATTGAGCATAGTTATAATTAGCACTTAATTCAAAATCTTTATACACTTTTTTAGAAACTCCTAATCCAACTCCTAAAGAGTTGATTTCAATGTTGGTATTAGTGTATAATTGATAAGCTCTAGTGTTTCCATTTGTTAATGCATGTACTGATTGTGCGCCTAAATCAGTTGGTCCGCCAGCAATATTTGGATTATCTACTGCTTTTCCATATAATGGAGCAACAACTGTTAGGTTTCCTAAGAAATCATTATAAACATTATAATAACCATTTACATCAAATGAAAATCCTTTAATTTGACCTCTATAACCTAATTCAATAGCTTTTACCGTTTCTGGTTTAACTAAACCTGCATTAGATTTTTTTAATAAAGCAGCAGCAGCAACAGGATTAGATCCAGCTAAAGCTGCAAATGCTTGAACTGATGCAGCAGTATATGAGTTATTGTAAGCATTAACACCGGTCATAACAACAGTAGTTCCTCCAGCAAATGCTTGTCCTACTGGGGTAGCAACAGGTAATGTTTCAGAATATCTAATTAAGTTATCAGGAGCAGAACCAACTAATACGGCACTTCCTACATTAAATCCAATGTATTGATCTTGTGTAGTTGGATTACGGAAACCTGTTTGGAAAGACCCTCTAAATGTGTGGTTTTTTTGTGATCCAGCAGAATATACTGCAGAGATTCTTGGAGAGTAATTTCCATCAAAGTTTTGAGACTTGTCATAACGAATAGACCCTGTAAGTTTCAAACGATCGTCCATTAATTTCTTTTGCGCTTGTGTATATATTCCATATTCATTATAATAAATAGGACCATTAGCATCCGTGTAAATTCTTCCGTAAGAATTCAATTGATATTGTCTAAAAGACCCACCAACTTGAATTTCAACTGGTTTAAAATCATCTTTAAAATTGTAATTTGCATCTGAATGATAAATTCTTGAATTATCAACTAATTTAGATCCAGAAAGCACATCTGGATTAGAAATTACTTTATTAAAAGCCGATTTAAATGCATCAGTACCAGGAATTAACCTGCCAGTATCTGCAACTGCTCTTGCAGCAGCGTGCGCTTGAGCTGGAGTTGCTCCTCCTAATGTAGACTGAACAAATTGTCCTGCATATTGACCAAACCAAGTGGAATCACTTTTCCATGCTCTGTTTACATTTAATGCTGTAAACAACATATCATAGGAATTACCTCCATCTTCAGTTGTTGTGTACCCTCTTAAGAAGAAATTTTTTCCTTTAAATTCTAATTTATGTTGTTGCATAAAGAAGTCATTCAAGTAATATCTGTTAGCTCCTTGGTATACGGTATTTCCGAAACCAAATTTACTTTGCCATATAATTTCTAATTTTTCATTTCCAAAAGGTCTTGCATGTAAAGAGAAATCAACCTTAGCATTTCTTACTTTATTATCTGTTAAGTCGATCTCATTATACCCTGTTCTACTTACATTATAATTTGGTAATAAGTTAACAGCTGAAGCAGGAAGTATTCCTAAATTAGCTAAAGTCTGACCAACATTTCTTAGGTTAGTAGAAGCCTCATCACCATATACATTAAGACCATTATAGTTATGAAAAGACCTGTCTTTTCCTGGGTTATTTAAATCTCTATAGTCTGTAGCAAACCAATCCGTAGCATTTAAAAAAGAAAAGTTTGCTTTTGCAGCAAAGTGCTTATCAAAAGCATGCGCAATTCGAACTCCATAATCAGTATAGTCATTAGTACCAGCAGCTTGCTGAGAGGTTTGACCGTATTTAACATAAGCAGTTACTCCTTGGCTTGTAAACGGGCTTTTACTGTTCATAAATAAAATACCATTAAATGCATTTGCACCATAAAGAGCAGAAGATGCTCCTGGAAGTAACTCTACACTTTGAACATCTATTTCAGAAATACCAATCATATTTCCGATCACAAAGTTCAATAATGGGGAAGAATTATCCATACCGTCTACTAATTGCATAAAACGCGTATTTGCAACTGTAGCAAATCCACGAGTATTAATAGATTTAAATGACATACTACTAGTATTCATTTGGACTTCTTTAAGATTCTCTAATCCATCATAAAATGTTGGAGAGGCAGATTTCTTGATGTCTCTAATCGTCATTCTTTCAATAGTAACCGGAGATTCTTTAATTCGCTCTGGTGTTCTAGAAGCAGAAACTACAATATCATCCAACTTGGTGTCTTCCATTAATAATACTACTTCTACTTTTTTAGAAAGAGAAGTTATTTGTATTTTTTGCGCCGCAAATCCAATACTTGAAACTTCAATTGTAAATGGAACTTTTGCAGGTGTTTTTAATACAAATTTTCCTGTTGCATCAGTTATTGCGCCAAGTGACTCACCTGAAACTTTTACGTTTACACCAGGAATCGGTTCGTTTTTAGCGTCTTTTACTGAACCTGAAATTGTGTTTTGAGCAAAAGATATGCTGCAAAAAAACAATGTCAAAATAAAATAATAAATCTTCATTAGGTTTAATTTTAGTTGGTTTAAGTAGCCAAAGTACAAATTTTTTTTAAATTAATAAAAAATGATATAATTATTTTTAAAATTATCAATGAAAACAAAAAAAGCGAAACATTTCTGTTTCGCTTTTTTTGTTAACAAAGTATATTTTTATTCTACTGTAACTGATTTTGCTAAATTTCTTGGCTGGTCTACATTACAACCTCGCATTACAGCAATGTGATAGGACAATAATTGTAATGGAATTGTGGTTAATAATGGAGATAAAGCATCTGAAGTTTCTGGAATTTCAATTACATGATCTGCCAATTCTTTTACTTGGCTATCACCTTTAGTAACTACGGCAATTATTTTCCCGCTTCGCGATTTAATTTCCTGAATATTACTTACAACTTTGTCATAATGTCCTTGTTTAGGTGCAATAACAATTACTGGCATTTTCTCATCAATAAGAGCAATAGGACCGTGTTTCATTTCGGCAGCTGGATACCCTTCTGCATGAATATAGGATATTTCTTTTAATTTTAAGGCTCCTTCTAAAGCTACAGGGAAATTATAACCTCTACCTAAATACAAACAATTGGTAGCATCTTTATATATTGTAGCTATTTGTTTAGCAATATCATTAATTTCTAATGTTTCCGTAACTTTTTCTGGAATTAATTCTAATTCTTGTAGGTATCTAAAATAATCCGATGTAGTTAATGTTCCTTTTGCTTTAGCCAAACGCAAAGCCATCATGGTAAGCACTGTAATTTGTGTAGTGAATGCTTTTGTTGAAGCCACTCCAATTTCTGGACCAGCATGTGTATATGCGCCTGCATGAGTTTCTCGAGAGATAGAAGAACCTACCACATTACAAACTCCAAAAACAAAAGCACCTTTTTCTTTAGCCAATTTTATTGCTGCTAAAGTATCGGCAGTTTCACCTGATTGAGATATAGCAATTACTATATCTTTGGAGGTAATAATTGGGTTTCTATATCTAAATTCAGATGCGTATTCAACCTCTACAGGTATTCTTGTAAACTCTTCAATTACATATTCTGCAACCAATCCGGCATGCCATGAAGTGCCACATGCAATTATTATTATTCTATCTGCGTTTATAAATTTATCCAAATTATCTTCAACACCTGACATTTGAATTATCCCAGAATTAGAATGAAGTCTACCTCTATAAGTGTCTTTAATTACATTGGGTTGCTCATAAATTTCCTTAAGCATAAAATGATCGTAACCCCCTTTTTCAATTTGTTCCAAATTCATTTGCAACTCTTGTATATAAGGATCTACTAAAGCATCATCTTTGATTCTTCGAATTTTTAATGGCTTAGTTAATCTTACGATTGCCATTTCTTCATCTTCCAAATAAATTGCATTTGTAGTGTATTCTATAAATGGAGTAGCATCAGAAGCAATGAAAAATTCATTTTCTCCAACACCAATTGCCAAAGGACTTCCAAGGCGTGCGACTACAATTTCATCAGGTTTTTTCTTGTCGAATACACATATTGCATAAGCTCCCACAACTTGGTTTAACGCAATTTGAACTGCTTTACCCAGTTTAATATTTTCTTTTTTCTGAACCTCTTCTATAAGATTTACCAATACTTCGGTATCTGTATCAGAAGAAAAAACATAACCTCTCTTAATTAGTTCTTTTTTTAGTGGCTCATAATTTTCAATAATTCCATTGTGAACAATACAAATATCACCAGAATTAGATACATGTGGATGTGAATTAACATTATTAGGAATACCATGAGTTGCCCATCTTGTATGGCCAATTCCAATGGTGCCGTTTATTGTAATATCTAAACTTGATTTATCCTCAAGATCAGATACCTTCCCTTTAGTTTTGGAGATCTTTAAATTTTCTCCGTCATAAAGCATTAAGCCAGCACTGTCATAACCTCTATATTCAAGGCGTTTTAACCCTTTAATTACAATAGGGTATGCTTCACGATGTCCAATATATCCAACAATTCCACACATAAAGATTTATATATTATTCTGGTTTTGTATAATAGATTTGTAATTTTATTCTTTTATCATAGTCAGAGTCTCCTGGAGGAATATTACTACCATATAAAACGGTTCCTAAAGGATTTACAATAGACATTGCCGGAATGTATTTGCTTTGAAATAAATTACTTCCTGTTCCACTTGAAAAAGGATTTTTTAAAAAAAAGTTGCTGGCAACATTAATATTTTCTGTTACTACTAATCCTAAACGCACATTGGTAGAATCTTTAGTAACACCAACTCCTCCGTATTTAATTAAATTCCTAATATGATTTGTAATATTTACTTTGTAAAATGTCCCTCTTTCATTCGATTTTGCATTTACGATTTTACCTTTTTCAGTTGACAATATACCACCATAAATTAGTTTACTGTATTTTGAATTAATAAAAGAAGTTGTAAAATCTGAAAAAAAGTCAATTAATGGTCTTTTGTTAGTTAAATCATATAGAAAAATTCTATTTGGTTCGATAGCATTTGTCATAGCATTTTTATTAATGAAGAAGGTTAAATTTGCATCATTTATTAACCATTTTTTTCTACCGCCTGCTGGATTTCTTAGATTATCTAATTCATCAGAAACACCATTTGGTGAATTAATTAAATGCCCATCTGTTTTATCGTAACTAATATTATCGGTTTTATCAAATAAATCAATAATGGCCATTGAACCATCACCACCTTTAAGGAAGAGATTTCTATCACCATTAACAGGATTAGGAGTTACAAAACCTGGAAAAGAATTTTCATTATTTAATAAATTCACGCAATTTCCAGCAAGATTCAAATTCATTATTTTTCTAACCGGAGCTGCTGTATCTGTAGGGGAAACTTTATCACGATATACAATGGTAATTACACCTGCGGTAAAATTCATCATTGCAAGAGTTCCTTGGTTGGGTGATTCTGCGGCATTCTCTACTTTAAAATACAATCCTTTAAAATAAGTTTTAAAAGTATTGTTATTGTATAATTTCCCGGCAGGAGCTTGTAAAATTTTAGATGTAAAAAAAGCTTTGTCTAAATTTAATAACATCCCCGGCGCTTTTCTTTCTGCTACATTTGTATATCCTGGGGTGCCATCTGGATTTTTTTTATAAAATTTTATTTGTTTTTCACTAAATACAAATTTTTCGTTTTGACTATTGTCAATAACCGTATGATCAAAAACACTTTTATTATCATTATTTAATAATACTCCGCCATTATTAGCATCAAAATCGGCTTGTTGATTAGAGTAATATTTTTGAACTTGTTGAAATCCTGTATTTGGATCTAAACTTTCTAAAAATTTTGTTGACTCATAAACGCTTAACTTTATTTTACCAGACCCTTTAAGAGAATCTAAAGTGTATGTACTATTTCCTGAATCATCTGTGCTTACAAATTTACTAAAATAAGGTACATACAAGTAAACAGAGTCAATTACTGGAGTATAAAAAGTTGGATTTTCAACTGCCATAGTTACTTGACTAACAAAGCTTGCAGTTGTTTTTCCAAATATTGGACTATTATAAAAACCAAATTGGTTAACGTTTAAATTATTAGTTTGAACTGGACCAAGAATTTGATTGTATGCCGTTACATTATAATTCGCTACATCCATACCATAGTGTTCGTCTCCAAGAATTCCAGAACCAATTTCATTGATGTCTTTGTCACAAGAAATTAATGAAAGAATTAAAAATAAGGAAAATAATGATTTAAATAAGAAATTAAATTTCATGTTTTTGTTGTAATAATATTATAACATCTTTTTATAAAAACTAGTATATGCTTCTGCAAATTTATCTTTCGGAGCGAAAGGTAAAAAAGGTTTTTTCGAAGATTCTATAAATTTTGTTAAACTTGGAGAAAGATTTTCTGAAGCAATAATCACCGCATCAGAATGTGCTATAGAAGTTTTAATAAGGTTTTCATAATTTGGTAATTCCAAATAAGAAATAGCCTCAGATGGAATTTGATCAAATTTGATTTTATTAACCATTTCTGCATCCAAACTGCCATCAAACGATTGCCCATATACCGAAGTCACAATTTTAGTTTCCGAAAACAACGCTTCGTCTTTGTAAAAATGTTTCATGTAAACCGGAAGCATCGATGCCATCCAGCCATGAACATGAATAATATCGGGAACCCAATTTAATTTTTTTACGGTTTCAACTACGCCCTTTGCAAAGAAAATTGCACGTTCGTCATTATCTGGATATAAAACACCATCTTCGTCAGAAAAAGTTGCTTTTCTTTTAAAATACTCGTCGTTATCAATAAAATAAACCTGAATTCGCTCTTTTGGAATGGAAGCCACTTTAATAATTAAAGGCATATCCACATCATTCACCACTAAATTCATTCCCGACAAACGAATAACCTCATGCAATTGATGTCTTCTTTCATTAATATTTCCATACCTAGGCATGAAAATTCTAATTTGTCCTTCCTGATCATTTATCATCTTTGGCACGTCATAAGACATTAGAGAAACTTCATTCTCAGCCAAATAAGGCACCACCTCAGAAGAAACATACAATATTCTCTTGTCTTTCATAAAAAACTTTTATTTACTTATTGGCAATAAAAAACATGCAAAACTACAAAAATTTATGCAGATATTCACTAAATTACTAAGTTTGTACCCTTTTTTAATCTAATAGACATGCTCATTTTCAATAACAAAGCCGAATTGACTCAACACTTGCAGAGAATTTCTACTGCCAATTCAAGCATTGGTTTTGTGCCAACTATGGGAGCATTGCACCTAGGACATTTGTCATTATTAGAAAAATCCATTCAAAATAACGACGCTACTGTAATTAGCATTTTTGTTAACCCAACTCAGTTTAACAACCCAGAAGATCTTGAAAAATATCCGCGTACACTGGAAAATGATATCGAAAAAATAAAATCAATTTCTTCAGAAATCTTGGTGTATGCACCATCAGTTGAAGATATTTATGAAGAAAACACCACCTCTCAACAATTTGATTTTGATGGATTAGAACACCAAATGGAAGGTAAATTTAGAGCTGGTCATTTTGACGGTGTTGGCACAGTTGTTAAACGGTTGTTTGAAATTGTAAAACCAAATAATGCCTATTTTGGAGAAAAAGATTTTCAGCAATTACAAATTGTAAAAAAATTAGTAGAAAAAGAGAAGTTGCCTGTAACTATTATTGGTTGTCCCATTTACAGAGAGTCGAATGGCTTAGCAATGAGTTCGAGAAATGAGCGCCTCACCCAAGAAGAAAGAGAAAAGGCTTCTATTATTTATAAAATTCTTGCTGAAGCAAAAGCACTTTTTTCAACCGAAAATTGCCAATCAGTAAGAGAATTTGTTTCCAAAGAATTTGAGAAAATTTCCGAATTTGAACTAGAATATTTTGAAATTGCCGATGAAGAAACTTTAATTTCTTGCGTTTCGAAAGAATCCAATAAAAATTATCGCGCATTTATTGCTGTTTTTGTCAACAAAATAAGATTGATTGATACTATTTCATTAAAATAATTTAACTTTGCCCCATGCAAATTCAAGTTGTAAAATCAAAAATTCATCGCGTTAAAGTTACTGGCGCTGATTTAAACTATATAGGTAGTATCACTATCGACGAAGCATTAATGGATGCTTCCAACCTGATTGAAGGTGAAAAAGTAGCTATAGTAAACATTAATAATGGAGAGCGTTTTGAAACGTATGCTATAAAAGGAGCTCGAAATTCAGGCGAAATTACCCTGAATGGCCCAGCAGCTCGAAAAGTACATACGGGGGATATCATTATTATCATTTCTTATGCCACTTTAGACTTTGAAGAGGCAAAAACTTTCAAACCTTGGCTGGTCTTCCCTAATGAAAATGATAATTCATTGAAATAATTTTGAAAACAATTATTAAGAAATGGCTTTCAATTCTTGTTCCAATAGTACTAGGAATAATTATCATCATTTACCAATACAATAAATTTACCGAAGCCCAAATTCAGGAGATTGTTGGCTATTTCAAAAACGCTAATTATTTCTATGTTTTTCTATCGGTTATTGTTGGATTTATAGGAAACACTCTAAGAGCCTACCGATGGAAGTACATGTTGGATCATCTTGGTTATGAATCTACTTTTGCTAATAATTTCATGGCGGTAAATATTGGTTACTTATTGAATTTAACCGTTCCTAAATCGGGGGAGATTTCAAGAGCAGTAATTGTAAAAAAATACAACGAAATACCATTTGACAAAGGATTTGGGACTATTGTTGCCGAAAGAATTATTGATATTTTCTTCTTGTTGTTTTTTATGCTACTTGCGGTTGTTTTGCAATATGATGTAGTAAAATCTTTCATCATAGATAAAATTCCAATGCAACTTTTAGCAATTTTATTTATAGCTGGAACACTATCATTAATTGCCTTATTCTTGATTTACAAATATTCAAAAATCAAAATGGTATTGGTTTTTAAAGAAAAAATATCGGGCTTAAAAGAAGGGCTGTTGAGTGCATTTCACATGGAAAAAAAAGGGGCCTACTTTTTTCAAACCATTCTAATTTGGGTTTCTTACATGGTAACTTATTTTATTGCCACTAAGGTAATTCCTGAAACTTCTACACTAAGTGTAGGCGCAATAATCACCTCGTTTGTTGTAGGAAGTATAGCCATTGCTTTTACCAATAGCGGCTTTGGAGCCTACCCTTTCCTAACTTCTAAAATATTATTGTTCTATACCATTGCAGAACCAGCAGGTACTGCTTTTGGTTGGATTATTTGGACTTCACAAATGCTTTTGATCATATTTTTAGGAGTACTTTCCTTTATTATGCTCCCTGTTGTAAATAGAAAATAATTCTTATCTTGCTTGTTTTTAAAACGGGTTTGTTTTTTTGAATTACTAATTTAATATTTACATGAAAAAAGTCTTAATTATATTACTGTTTATTTTTGGGTCTTTTGGATACTCGCAAAAAATAAGTGATAGTGTTTTTGTTAAATCCCAAAATTTATACAGAGAACTTACCGTATCCATACCTCCATCATATAAAATAGATCCAAAAAGGACTTATCCGTTATTGTTTTTACTGGATGGTGATTACTTATTTGATCCATTTGAAGGAGCTATAAAATATGGTTACTATTGGGATGATTTACCTGAGTTAATCATTGTTGGTTTATCTCAAGATAAAGAACGAGATGCCGATTGCGCATTAGATGAAGCATCTGGATTGCCAGAAGGATCAGGAGCAGATTTTTTTGAATTCATTGGCGGGGAATTAATTCCGTATCTTCAAAAAAAATATAGAATCTCACCATTTAAAATTATAGCAGGTCACGATGTTACGGCTAGCTTTCTTAATTTATATTTATATAAAGATGCCCCATTATTTAATGCTTACATTTCATTGAGTCCAGAACTTGGGCTAGAAATGGAAACTAGAATCGCAGAACGATTAGCAGGTTTTAAGCAAAATATTTTTTACTATCAATCGTCTTCAGATGGCGATATCAAAAAAATGAAAGAGAAAATTACGACTTTGGATACCAATATTAAAGCAGTTGTAAATCCGAGTTTGAATTATAAATATGATGACTTCAAAGAAGCATCGCATTATTCGCTTGTTTTGTATTCTATACCTAGTGCATTATATCATTTTTTTTCTACTTACCAACCTATTTCTACAACCGAATTTCAAGAAAAAATTGTAAAATTAGAATCGGGATATGTAAACTATTTAAAAAATAAATATGACATATTGGAAAAAACATTAAGTATTAAATTAAATATACGAATCAACGATTTTAAAGCTATTGAAGCAGCAATATTAAAGAATAAAGCATATCCAGAACTGGAACAATTAGCTCAACTTTCTCGTAAAATGTATCCAAAAACAATGCTTGGTGATTACCAAATGGCCTTATTTTATGAGAATACAGGAGATTTAAAAAATGCTGCTCGTTATTACCTAAATGCTTTTCAGTTACAACCAGTTGGTAGTTTGACCAAAGACATGATGCTAGATAAAGCTACAGAACTTAAAGCACAATTAAAAAAATAATGGCAAAACTGAAAACTTCATTTTTCTGCCAAAATTGTGGCACCCAATTTGCTAAATGGCAAGGACAATGCAATGCTTGCAAGGAGTGGAACACCATTGTGGAAGAAATAATTCAGAAAGAAGAAAAAAGTGGATGGAAGCCAACAACAGAAGTTAGAAAAGCAGCCAAACCTTTAAAAATTAAAGAAATAGATTCTTCACAAGAAGTGCGTTTAAACACACTTGACTCAGAATTAAACCGAGTGCTTGGAGGCGGAATTGTCCCAGGATCTTTAACTCTACTTGGCGGTGAGCCCGGAATAGGAAAAAGTACTTTATTACTTCAAATTTCTTTAAAATTACCTTACAAAACTTTATACGTTTCGGGAGAAGAAAGTCAGAAGCAAATAAAAATGCGCGCCGAAAGAATTACCCCAAATGGCGATAATTGCTACATTTTAACCGAAACCAAAACACAAAATATTTTTCAGCAGATTCAAGAAATTAATCCTGAAATTGTAATTATAGATTCCATTCAAACGCTGCATACGGATTACATTGAATCGACTGCTGGAAGCATTTCTCAAATTAGAGAATGTACAGCCGAGTTAATCAAATTTGCCAAAGAAACAAATGTTCCTGTTATATTAATTGGACACATTACTAAAGATGGAACCATTGCGGGACCAAAGATTTTAGAGCATATGGTAGATACCGTTTTGCAATTTGAAGGCGATCGAAATCATGTGTATCGAATTCTTCGCAGTTTAAAAAACCGATTTGGGTCTACTGCAGAATTGGGGATTTATGAAATGTTAGGCTCTGGATTAAGAGAAGTTTCTAATCCATCCGAAATATTACTTTCGCACCGCGAAGAAGAACTTTCGGGAACCGCCATAGCCTCAACTCTAGAAGGCATGCGCCCGTTGATGATTGAAATTCAAGCTTTAGTATCAACAGCTGTTTATGGCACACCACAACGAAGTACCACTGGATACAATGCTAAAAGATTGAACATGCTTTTAGCGGTTTTAGAAAAACGTGCCGGATTTCGATTAGGAACTAAAGATGTGTTCTTAAATGTTACCGGTGGAATATCGGTAGATGACCCTGCAATTGACTTAGCCGTTGTAGCTGCCATCTTATCTTCTAATGAAGATATAGCCGTTGGAAAAGACTTTTGTTTTGCAGGAGAAATTGGTCTTTCGGGGGAAATTCGTCCGGTAAACCGAGTGGAACAACGTATTCAAGAAGCCGAAAAACTTGGTTTTGCTACTATATTTGTATCCAAATACAATAAAATTTCAATCAAAAATGCAATCATCAAAATTGTATTGGTTTCAAAAATAGAAGAAGTAGCCGAGCATTTATTTGGTTGATAACACTAATTTTATTTTTATATTTTAATTAAGTCGTTATTGATTAATAATTTATAATTACTTTTAATAATTTTACAAATACTAAATCAAATAACTATGAAAAATATTTTACTTATAGGTATGATAATAATGTCTTTTTTTGGCAATTCTCAAATCATATCCTTGACACAATTTGCAACTGGTTTTTCAAATCCAGTAGAAATTACTCATGCAGGTGACTCAAGATTATTTGTAGTACAACAAGGAGGGTTAATTAAAATATTAAATGCTAATGGAACAACAAATGCAACTCCCTTTTTAAATTTATCATCGATAATTAATACGGGTGGCGAACGCGGATTATTGGGTTTGGCATTTCACCCAAACTATGCATCTAATGGTTATTTCTTTGTGAATTATACCAATACAGCAGGAAATACGGTTATTGCAAGATATAGTGTTAGTGCAAATCCAAATGTTGCGAATACAACAGGAACAATATTAATGACCATAGCGCAACCTTTTTCAAATCATAATGGTGGCACTATAAAATTTGGGGCTGATGGCTATTTATATATTGGCATGGGTGATGGAGGAAGTGGAGGTGACCCAGGAAATCGATCTCAAAATATATTGGATAATCTAGGGAAAATGCTGCGTATAGATGTAAATTCATCGGCAGCACCATTTTATACAAATCCTGCCACAAATCCATATATTGGTATAGCTGGAAACGATGAAATTTGGGCAATTGGCCTAAGAAATCCTTGGAAATTTTCTTTTAACAGATTGAATGGTGATTTATGGATAGCTGATGTTGGACAGAATGCCATTGAGGAAGTTAATAAAATTTCAAGTCCGTTACCTAATTCAGGGATAAATTTTGGATGGCGTTGTTATGAAGGAAATTCAAACTACAATACAACGGGATGTGCTCCTTCTAGCACCATGACATTCCCTTTTGTTCAATATTCTCGATCTGGAGGGGCCTGTTCGGTTACTGGAGGTTATGTTTATACTGGTACTTTATATCCCAATTTTCAAAATAAATACTTCTTTACCGACTATTGTGACGACAAAATTAGAATGATAAATAGTGCCGGGACAATTACTACAACTTCTGCTTTCTCAGGAAATAATTTTGCCACTTTTGGTGAAGATGTTTCGGGCGAATTGTATGTAGCTGGAATTACCTCTGGAATTATTTTTAAGATTCAAGATGCTTCTTTTGGAACTTTGGATTATGAAATAAATGAATTTTCATTGTTCCCAAACCCTGCCAAAAATTCTATTTCAATTAAATTATCTAACGATAATCTAGCAACAAAAATTGCGATTTTCGATTTAACTGGCAAATTACTTTTATCTCAAAAATTAGAAAATAATCCGGAAAACACAATTTCAATAGCATCACTAACTAAAGGCATTTATATGGTTTCCGTCGAAACCGAAAATGGAGTTAGTTATTCAAAAAAATTGATGATTGAATAAAAAAAATTGAATAATTACGGAGCAGGATTCGGAATTAATTCTTGTATTTTATTAATTTCAGAAAGGATTTCAGGCGATAAAACGACCTCAAAAGCCGCAATATTCTCTTTCAATTGCTCCATTGAGGTGGCTCCAATAATCGTTGAAGATACTACATTTTGCTGATTCACAAATGCTATTGCCATTTGAGCAAGTGTCAAATTATTTGCTTCGGCTAATTCTTTGTATAATTTAATAGCTTTCGTGCAATTCTCACTTGTATATCTTGTAAACTGGGGAAATTTTGCCATTCGGTATTCAGGTTTAACTTCAGCCAAATATTTTCCAGAAAGTGATCCAAAACCAAGAGGTGAATAAGCTAATAAGCCCACATTTTCTCGCATACAAACCTCAGAAAGTCCAACTTCATACAATCTGTTTAATAACGAATAGGGATTTTGAATCGAAGATATCCTTGGCAAAGTATGTTTTTCACTTTCTTGCAAAAAACGCATAACTCCATATGGGTTTTCATTTGAAACACCAATGTTTTTTATTTTGCCTTCTTTAATCAATCCGTCAAAAATGGTTAAAACTTCGAAAATATTGTCTTCCCAATTGGTGTCAATTTGAGTTAACCCTCGTTGGCCAAACATGTTCATAATGCGCTCTGGCCAATGCATTTGATACAAATCAATAGTGTCGATTTGTAAATTTTTTAAACTCAAGTTTACTGCATCATGGATGCTTTTTTTAGAAAAATCTAACGGCTGACGAATATATTCCAAACCCCGATTTGGACCTGCAATTTTTGTTGCTACAACTAATTTCTCTCTTTCAGAAGAGCCAATTTTATGCAACCAACTCCCAATATGTCTTTCGGTACTTCCAACTATTTGAGCGTTTCCGCCAATAGGATACATTTCGGCAGTATCAATAAAATTTATGCCTTTGTCGATTGCATAATCCAACTGAGCATGCGCTTCGGCTTCGGTATTTTGATTTCCAAAAGTCATGGTCCCCAAACAAACGGTACTAACTTTTAACTCGGAATTTGGAAGTAAGATATAATTCATTTGTAGAATATAGAATTTGAATTGCAAAAGTACATTTTAAAAAAGACTTTAAATGGCTAACATTTGTTAAACAAAATTAAAACAATAAAAAAGACCCTAAGAAACTTAGAGCCTTATTTAATTTAAAAATATTTAACTTTTAGAAGTCTTTCAACATTTTAGATATTTCATCTAATTTTGGAGTAAGAATAATTTCAATTCTTCTATTTTTAGCTTTTCCCTCTTGAGTATCATTACTCATTAGTGGTGCAAATTCTCCTCGGCCTGCTGCAGTAAGATTTTGTTTATTTATTCCTTTATTTTCCGAAAGGATATTTACAATTGCTGTTGCTCTTTTGGTAGATAAATCCCAGTTATTTTCAATTCCTCCACCAAGATTTCCTGTGATTTTGTCATCATCTGTATGGCCTTCAATTAATACTGAAAGTTCCGGATTTTGAGCTAATACTTTTCCAACCTCAACTACGGCAGTTTTTCCCTCGCTATTTACTGCCCAACTTCCTGTTTGGAATAATAATTTGTTTTCCATAGAAACATATACTTTTCCATCTTTTTCATAAACGGTTAATCCTTTTCCGTCAAATGCTTTTAAAGATTTTAATAATGTTTCTTTCAGTTTTTTCATAGTTGCATCTTTGGCCGCTATGTATGCCTCTAATTCACTTAATCTTTTTGAGCTGGCTTCTAAATCGGCTTTTAATTTATTCAATCGCGCTTGTTCTGCAGCCATTGCTTTTTCTTTTGCTTCAAGCTGAGCTAACAATTCTCTGTTTTTATTTATGTTTGCCGTAAGCGCTTCATTACTGTCTTTTTCTAAAGCATTATACGAAGCTTGCAACGTTTTTAAACTCTTTTCGGTAGCAGCACAATTTGCTTGTAATTTTTCATAATCTGCTTTAAGCTTATCAAATTCTGCCTTAAGCTTACTTCCATCAAGTTCTAATTGATTTTTAACTTTATTTAATTCTTCATTATCATCAGCTAATTTTCGATTTTCTTTCTTTAAATCGGCAAATTTATTTTCTAAATCTTGGTATATTTTTTTAGATACACAAGAAGTAGAAAGTACTAATACTAACAGTCCTAAGAAGATTTTTTTTATCATTTTTTGTTTAATTATATGTTAGAATTTGGGTGTTTAATTTTTAATTTATTTCCACCATTATTGGACAATGGTCTGAATGTTTTGCTTCTGGTAAAATTACTGCTCGAATCATTCTTTCTTTTAAATTTTCGCTAACTAAATTGTAATCAATACGCCAACCTTTATTGTTTTCTCTTGCTCCTGCTCTATAGCTCCACCAAGAATAATTATGAGGCTCTTTATTAAAATGTCTAAAACTATCTATAAAGCCCGAATTTATAAATGCATCAAGCCAAGCGCGCTCTTGAGGTAAAAATCCTGATACAGTTTGGTTACGAATTGGATCATGAATGTCTATTGCTTCATGGCAAATATTATAGTCCCCACAAATAACCAAATTTGGAGTGTCTTTTTTTAAATGCATTATATAATTGTGAAAATCATCCATGTATTTAAACTTATGTTCCAATCGATCAATATTTGTTCCTGACGGTAGATACAAACTCATAACCGATAAATTTTCAAAATCGGCTCTTAAATTTCTACCCTCAAAATCCATGTGCTCAATTCCCGTGCCATAAACGATTTTTTGAGGTTCTATTTTAGATAAAATGGCAACCCCACTGTATCCTTTTTTGGTAGCAGGAAAATAATATTGAAAAGGGTAACCAGCAGCAGTAATATCATGAGTAGGTATTTGGTCTTCGGTAGCTTTTATTTCTTGTAAACAAATTACATCGGGGTTGGCTATTTGAAGCCATTCAAGAAATCCTTTTGTAATTGCAGCACGAATACCATTTACATTGTAAGAAATGATTTTCATTTTATTATTTTAGTTTTTCAAAAGTATGTAAAATTCATATATACTTTCTCTATTTATCTAAAATTATAATATTTTTTTTACCTGTTGAGGATTTAATGATTTTTTGAAATTCCATTGCAATAGATTTACTATATTTGTTTCTTGTTCACATAAGAAAAATTGTAAATGGGTTTAGTCACTGCAAAAGAAGTTTCAAAAGCAATTAATGCCGATAAGTATGGTGTTTTAGGTACATTCGCTGGATGGGTCTTGATGAAAGTGCTTAAGATCTCTACATTGAATAAATTATATGACAGGAATAAAAATCTTGAAGAAATTGAATTTTTAAATTCTCTTTTGGATGAATTACAAATAAAATTTGAAATCCCTGAGGAAGATTTAAAACGATTACCAAAAGACGGGGCTTATATTACCATTTCTAATCACCCTCTTGGTGGAATTGATGGCGTATTATTATTAAAATTAATGCTTGAAAAAGAGCCTAATTTTAAAATAATTGCTAATTTTTTATTACATCGAATTGAGCCACTTAAAAAATATATAATGCCTGTTAATCCTTTTGAAAATCATAAAGATGTAAAATCTAGCGTGATAGGGTTAAAAGAAACATTTCGCCATTTAAGTGATGGAAAACCTCTAGGGATGTTTCCAGCAGGAGAAGTTTCAACTTACAAAGACGGAAAATTAGTTGTAGATAAACCTTGGGAAGAAGGAGCAATAAAGGTAATTAGAAAAGCTCAAGTCCCTGTTGTCCCAATCTATTTTCATGCTAAAAACAGTGGATTATTTTATTTATTATCTAAAATAAATAGCACTTTAAGAACAGCAAAGTTACCATCGGAATTATTTTCTCAAAAAGATAGAGTAATTAAAGTTCGAATTGGAAAACCAATTTCGGTTAACGAGCAAAATGAATATAAAACTATTGAAGATTATTCAGAGTTTTTGAGAAAAAAAACCTACATGCTTGCCAATTCGTTTAATAAAGAAAATAAATTATTAACGGTACCCAATTTAAAACCTCAAAAAAGTCCTAAAATGATTGTTACTCCCGCAAATGAGGAAGAAATGATTGCCGAGGTTGCAAAATTAAGAGAAACCGATTGTCGTTATTTTCAAAGTAAAAACTACGAAGTTTTTTTTGCAAAGGCAGATACTATTCCTAATGTTCTTCATGAGATAGGAAGGTTGAGAGAAATTACATTTAGAGAGGTGGGTGAAGGAACAAATGAATCAATTGATTTAGATAAATACGATCAATATTACCGTCACATGTTTCTTTGGGATGAAGATGCTAAAAAAATTGCCGGTGCCTATAGGATGGGATTGGGTTCAGAGATTTATCCTAAGCATGGTATGGCTGGATTTTACTTGAATGATTTATTCCGATTTGAAAGTGAATTTCATGAGATAATGCACAATTCTATCGAAATGGGAAGAGCATTTATTATTAAAGAATACCAGCAAAAACCGATGCCACTGTTTTTATTATGGAGAGGGATTATTCATACTACACTTCGTTTTCCAGAGCATAAATATTTATTAGGTGGCGTGAGCATTAGTAATCAATTTTCTGATTTTTCAAAATCTTTGATGATTGAATTTATGAAATCAAATTATTATGATCCCTATATCGCCCAATATGTGCATCCAAAAAAAGAATTTAAAGTAAAACTTAAGGATGCAGATAAAGACTTTATTTTTGACGAAACAGAAGCCGATTTAAATAAGTTTGATAAAATTATTGATGAATTGGAGCCAGGTAGTTTACGACTTCCAGTATTAATAAAAAAATACATCAAGCAAAATGCTCGCTTGGTAGCATTTAATGTTGACCCTCTGTTTAATAATGCTATTGATGGCCTAATGTATATTCGAATTGCCGATATCCCAGAAAGTACCATGAAACCGGTAATGGAAGAATTTCAGGCTGAATTAGAAAGAAAACTTGGCGAAAAATTATAATTCATTTTACCAAACTTACCATTTAATTTATTACACTCTAGCGTCACACTGAGCTTGTCGAAGTGCTAAAACATTAATTATCCTTAACTTTTTCTTGAAACGAAATCCAATTCTTTTCAGTGATTGTTTGTTTTTTCTGGTATTTTTTGCCCTTCAAATACTCTAAAATATATTTAGCACGCTCCTCCGATTCGGGGTGAGTTGAAATCCATGATAGTGCATTTGGCAAGGCCTCTTTTTGCGCCAATTCAAACATAAAATCGGCCATTGGCTCTGGGTTAATATTTGCATTAAGCAAATACTTAACACTTTCCATATCGGCTTCTTTTTCTAGGGTTCTATCATATGCTGAAGATGAAAGTGTTTTAAAAATTTCTTTTATTATTTCGCCTCCTTTGCCTCCTGAGGCTGCAGTTAGCAAAACAGACAAACCAACTTCTTTAGAAAGTTTTTTCATCACATGATTGTTTTGAATATGCGCTATTTCATGTCCGATTACACCTTGTGCCGCTTCTTGCTTTTTACAATCAAGTAATAAGCCGGTATAGATAACCAAGTGATTATTTGGTAATGCAAAAGCATTCACTTCGTCATTTTTTACTATATGTATTTTTAAAGAATCCCGTTCTATTTTATTTGCTTTGCAAATTGGCGCTATTAAACTATCAAGGGTTTTTACAATTGAATCGTTTGTAATAACATCTTCAGTTTCATTAATGTTGTCCCAAATTAAATCACCTATTTTGTTTTCTGCAGAAGTGGTGTTTTTTTCAATTTGCATAATACCAACAAAATCAACTTTTGATAATCCGAACCATATTCCGAAAAATAAAGCCAAAATAAATAGTCCTTGAAAAATGGTTTTATTAAGCATCTGCACGACAAATTAGGTTAGTAATATTTCCAAAAAAGAATTGTTTTACAAATTTTCCTTTTCGAGATTCAACAGCACAGTATATGGTTGAAATAAATTCGAATATATTAAAACAGAAGGCAGTAATTAGATACGCAAAATAGCGATTGCTAACCTGTTCGTCTCCAAAAACAATTGAAACCGTCCACCAGAATCCAAAACTATTCATGCACAACAAAGCAGCTTGAGAAATCAATGCTTGGGTACAGTGCCAACGAACAAAATAGGTACTTTTTCTATTGGCAATATAAAAAAAGAAAGTGGCGATTAAATTAATGATTGGTAGTGGTAGCCCAGCAACCAATGCAACCAATGACATCAAGTAACTATTGGAAGCTTTCTCCGATTCGTGATCGGTTGGTTTATAATCAAAGTTGGTGTTTTGTGTCATAGTGCTTTTTTGATATTCCAAATCCAATTAATAATAACTAATATTACTAATAGTATTGCAATCCATTTGGTTTTGATTATGTTTTCTGCTTTATGATAGTAATTGTAAAAAGAGTCTTTTTTAAAACTAATATCAAATAATATCCACAAAGGAAATACAATCATCATTGTTGCAACTAGTATGCCAAAAGGATTCATTTGCAAAGAAGCCATCCAATTATTTTTTAATAGCAATTGAATAGCTCTAGTAGTCCCACAGGAAGGGCAAGGATACCCTGTTATGTTTTTTACCATACAAGTGCTTATTGAAGCACTTTGTTCGGCATATATAGTTTTATAAAAAAGATAACTAAAACCTGTAAAACAAGCTATAATTAGTATTAGATATAACCTGTTTTTAGACATTAATTAATATAATGCATTGTGAAACATTTGCATGTTTTTTTCACGAGTAGCGCCTTGAATCATAAACCAATCAATGATTGTCCATATCCAAAATCCTCCACATGTTAATAATTTAGCAATTCCTAATCCTGTATCTCCAATATAGAAACGATCAATTCCAAAATGACCACCGCCAACTATTGATATTATTAAGGCAGTTGTAGGCTCTTTAAATTGCAACATTTGTATTTGAGCGGCTTTAGAATCATCTAATTCTAATAATCGTTCTCTAATTGCATTTAGATGATGGCTTTCAAAATATTTTGAATTCATCATCATAAACATATCTACTCTTTGTGCGTCCATATTTTCAGGATTAGTTATTTTGATAAAAAAAACAGTAGATATTAAAATTCTACTGTTTAATTTTTATTAATAATATTAATTATTTGCTTGCTTCTTCTACTATTGGTTTTTTTACAATTAATCCTAAAACTAATGATCCCATTACACCAAAAAACCAAACCGCCATAATCATCATTATCCCAAGTCCAGTTCCAATAGCAGCTCCAACTTTACCTGCATCAGACCCTGAATCACTTGCAATTTTAGCACCAATAAACATACCATAAAATGCCCAAACTACACACATAATTGTATGAATTATAGCAAACCATTTAAGAATATTCCAACCCCTTCCACCATATCTTTTTTCTTCATTTATTAATGGCTTTTCCGCTTGCCAAAAACCATATCCTAAAGGAGGGAATAGAATTGAGATAATTGCATATTTTGTAATACTAGCATTTCTATCTTTATTATTATTCCAAATTAGAAATACACAAATCAGTCCAGTAATTAAATACCACATAAAAAAAAATTTAAGTTATTCCTACTCTTTAAGGATTTTCGGTTACTCCTGTTATTAATATTTCAAATATAATAAAATATTTTATACTTGTTAAAAAAATAGAAATTTTGTTAAACTTTAATGTTTATTTAATTAAAGTCAATCACTTTTATTTTATCTACAATAGTTTGCGCTAATTTTTCATGGCTTTCATAGGTCCAGCCTGCAATGTGGGGGGTAAGTAAAACATTTTCTGCTTCCAACAAATAGCTGAAGGCATCTGGTTTTACGGTATCTATAAATAAATTTTCAAAAGACAGTTTCTCATATTCCAGAACATCCAAAGCTGTCCCAAGTATTTTTCCGGTTTTTAGCGCCTCTACAACATCATCAGTGACCACATTTTTTCCTCTTGAAGTATTTATAAACCAAAATGGTTTTGTAAAAGAATTAATAAACATAGCATTCACCATGCCATCGGTATCGGGAGTCCATGGAATGTGCAAACTTAGCACATCGGCTTCAGCTTGTAGCACTTCAAGGCTTACTTGAGTTGCATATTGATCGCCTACATTTTCTTGAATATCATAACACAAAACGTTTACATCAAAACCTTGTAATTTTTTTGCAAAAGATTTCCCCATATTTCCATAACCAATAATACCTACCGTTTTGTTTTCTAATTCAAACCCTCGGTTTCCTTCCCGAATCCATTTGCCTTCTCGCACCAATCGGTCGGCACGATTGAGTTTGTTCATTAATGAAAGTAACATGCCAAGAGCATGTTCTCCTACAGCATTTTTATTTCCTTCGGGAGCAGCAATCAAATGAATGCCTTTGGAGGCAGCATAGTCACAATCAATGCTTTCTAGGCCGGCTCCAACTCGAGCAATAAATTGTAATTGGCTTGCTTTATCAATAAATGTGGAATCAATTTTAAACCGACTTCGAATTACAATTCCGTGATAGTTTTGAATTTTGGCTTCTATTTCTTCTTTAGATGAAGTAAAATCTTCTTCATTATGAAATCCAGCAGCTTCCAATTGTTGCCACAATAACGGATGGTTGCTGTCTAAATGTAGTATTTTAATTGATGAAAGATTCATAGAAATTGGAAAGTATAAAAATACTTATTTTTAACAAATAAATGAATTTATTGTAAAACAAAAAAGTCCGCCAGAAGCGAACTTTTTATGAGGAAATTTATATTATTTTTTTATAATCTTCTTAGAAGAATTGGTTCCTTTTTCATTAATAAAGTTTACTAAATAAACTCCTGAAGCTAAACTAGAAACATCAATGGTATGAATTCCGTATTCTAATTTATTTGAAAGTACTTGTTTTCCATTCAAATCAAAAATCTGCATAGATGTTACTTTTAAAACATCTAATTCCAATTGTGAATCAACAAGAGAAGACTTAATAATTACCCCCGAAGTTTCTAATTGATTAATTTCATCTGAGGATAAATTTGGGTCAAATCTATAAGTAATATCAATTGTGTTTCCACCAGGATTTCCTGCCTGGTAAAATCTAAATGAATAATCTTTTGGATACGTCCCCGAACCAATGGCTGTATTTAAGAAATGTCCTTCATTTCCACTAGATTGACCTGGGGCTAAAGTTACGTAGGGAAGATTAACTGGATAAGTTGCGCCGACCTCTACACTTGAAAGACAGTCAGGTCCAAAACATAATTCAAAACCAGTTCCATCGTTATTTACTAATGCAGTGCAAGCTATCTTAATATTTGTAGATGCAGTTGTTGAATTATTTTTAACATAAAAATCTAATTCAGCTGCAGGATAGGCTATTGTATTAAATGCTACCACTTGACCGTCGGTTAGCGGTGTTAAATTATGTCTTGATAGTGAAATTTGTGAAAAACCAATTGCACTAATTAAAAGTAGAAATAATTGTACTAATTTTTTCATGTTTAATATTATTTTTCTGGAAGTTGAAAAGTCAACTTCCAGAATTTAAAGAATTATTTTAAAATTATTTTTTGCGTTTCTTCAGTTCCTTCACTCATAATTTTAGCCATATAGATCCCTTTTTGCAAAGAAGATAAATTTAATTGGCTTTCGCTAGTAACTTGATTCATTGTGTAAACTGTTTTTCCGGAAATATCCATAACAACAACATCTACTGGAGATTCAGTTTTTATTTTCACTATTCCGTTTGAAGGATTTGGATATACTTTAAACTTAGAAGCTGAGTCAAATGAGTTAGCAGACAATGCTAGTGTAGCAACTTTTGATTGCATTATCGCTTTTGTAGCTGGATTTTGAATAAATACAATAACTTCTAAGTCTGACATTTGTTCAATAAACAATCCTGTTAAAGTAGTTTGGAAATTATTTACTGTTTGAACATCATGAGTAAAACTTACTGAATCTCCACTAGCACTTGACATCATTTTCATAAAAACATTATGAAATTCTGTTTCTCCATTTGAAGCTACATTTCCCGTAGTTAGTTTTTCTACTACTGCAACATATAAATTATAATTTCCTGTAAGATAAGGCATTGTTGTTACTTGAACAGACATCACGTTTCCAACTAATGATTTAGTTGCATCAATTGTAAAATAAGCAGGAGTTGCTAAAGCATTATTTAAATCGGAATCTAAAGCTGCAGCATTGAAATTGGTTCCATCTTTTGCATCAACATATAAAGTTGGTGCTCCTGTTACTCCATAATAAGAAACTCTTGTTCCTACTTCTGCAGTATAATATGGATCCCCTGTTCCTGGCCAGTTTACTTGATAGCTAATCAAAGAAAATTCATTTGGATTATTTGATAAAAATGGGCTGAAATAGGTGCCATTGAAACTAGCACATGGAGGACAAGTTGAACTTGAGAATTTTTCATACAAAGGAGTTCTAGATGCAGAAGAACTAGCAACCGAAACTGATTTTGTGATGATGTCATTAGTAGTATCACCATCTGTACTGCCACCATTAATATTTGAAACCCATGCTTTAAGAGAATAATTTCCAGGTGTTGCGTTCCATTGAGCATTGTGCGTAAAGTCGTAAGTTTGACCTCCTGCTAAATTTAATCCAGATAATGATTGAGAGTAAATAGTACCTGCATCCACTTGCCATTTAATATCAATTGTATTGATAGTTGTTAAACCATTGTTTTTGATTGTTCCTGCTATTGCTGTTACACCACTTGGGATAATAGAGTTTACACTTAATGCGCTCATAACAGCATCATTCACTGGTATTTGATCTACAACAATTTCATCAATAAAGATGTTATTTCCATAGGCAGAAGTTCCTAAAATGTTAATATATCCGGTACCTGTTAAAGTTCCTGGAATAATAAAAGTATAAGAATACCATCCGTCTGCAGAAACAACCGGAGCTAAGCTTTTCGATCTATTTACAGTTCCTAATAAAGTTCCTCCAGCTGCATTTGTAGTGTTGTAGTACACTTTAATATTATCTGCATCAGTAGGGTATCCAGAATCTCTGAACATCTTTAGGTTAACTCTATAGCTTGCCCCTGTAAATGTAATTGCTGGAGATGTTAACCTACCAGAACTTCCACTTGGAATGTTATATGAATTAAATCGTGCCATCCCTGCTCCAGCAAATGGGGTACAAGTAGGGGTTGTACCTGCAGTTCTTCTTGACCATGCACTAATAACAGTACCCGCATCATTTGTAACAGTAGTAGAGGTCCATACTAAAGCTACATCAAAATTTTGTGAAGCAACTACTTGCGCGTTACTTTGAAAAGCAATAAAAAATAATAATAATAAAGTAATTTTTTTCATATTAATGTTTTGTTAGTTAATCCTATATGTATTTTGATTCGTAATGCAATTATAGGAAAATTAATTAAATAAAATTATATATTATTGAAAATTTGATAAGAAAAAAGCACAAATACCTTAGTAAATAAATATATTTGCTAAAAAATGGGGGATTAGCTCATTTGGTTAGAGCGCTTGCCTGGCAGGCAAGAGGTAACCGGTTCGACTCCGGTATTCTCCACATAAAAGCCTTAAACTACTATATTGCTGAGTTTAAGGCTTTAATTTTGAGAAAAAATAAATAGTTACTTTTCGTTTTTCAGCTCTTCAGCTACTTTTTCTAGTTCCAAATACCAGTCTGCTCCAAATTTTCTAATTAAAGCTTCTTTTACAAATTTATAAATTGGAATTTGTAGTTCTTTTCCTAAAGAACAAGCCTCATCACAAATATCCCAGCGGTCGTAATTGACTGCTGCAAATTCAGTAAAGTCTTTAACCCGAATTGGATACAAATGACATGAAACGGGTTTTTTCCATGAAATTACTCCTTGATTATATGCTTGCTCAATACCGCAAAGTGCTGTTTTCCCATCAAAAATTACATAAGCGCAATCTTTATTATCAATAAGAGGTGTTTCTAAGTCTTGTTCGGTTCCAGTTACCCATGTGCCTAATTTTTCTATGGCTTCAATGCCTTCTTTTCGTAGAAAAGGTTTTACACTTAGATATATTTCTTCCAAAATTTTAGTCTCTTCCAAGCTCAAAGGGGCGCCTGCATCTCCATCTACGCAACATGCTCCATGACATGCAGATAAATTACAAACAAAATCTTTTTCTAAAATATCTTCCGAAACGATGGTTTTTCCTAATTGAAACATGAGGGATAAATTAATATTCGGCAAAGGTACAAAGGATTTTTATATGTTTTTATTAGTATCACTTAATCTAAAATTAATAATTACAATTGTTGGTTACTAATTGTAAAGCAGTAATTTTGCAACTTAAATTGATTATTATGCTAGGATTTAATTTTAAAGAAATTGCAACTATTGGGATGGTACTTTTTGCAGTAATAGATATTGTTGGAACTATTCCAATTGTGGTAGATTTAAGACAAAAATACGGTCATATTGAATCTGAAAAAGCGTCACTTGCTGCAGGTATAATTATGATCACTTTTTTATTTGTTGGAGAAGAACTGTTAAATTTAATAGGTATTGATGTCCACTCTTTTGCAGTTGCAGGATCCTTTGTCCTATTTTTTCTTGCTATCGAAATGATTTTAGGAATCCGACTTTATAAAGAAGAAGAAGCCAGCTCTGCTTCTATTGTGCCTCTAGCATTTCCTCTTATTGCTGGCGCAGGCACAATGACCACTTTATTGTCTTTAAAATCTCAATTTCAAACCATAAATATTGTAATTGCAATAATTTTTAATATTATTTTGGTTTTTATTGTATTGAAATCCTCTGCTAAAATTGAAAAAATGCTAGGTAAAAATGGATTGGGAGTAATTAGAAAAACTTTTGGGGTTGTTCTTTTGGCAATTGCTGTTAAATTATTTGCCGCGAATGTTAAAGGATTATTTCATTAATCTCTTTTTTCATATTTTTGCACTTTAAATTCTAGTTATGAAAATTTTTACTTCCTTACTTATTTTGATGGCCATTGGATTAATCATTTTTAATCTTACGATGATAGATTATAATAAACCTTTTGAAGGAAATAGCAGTATTGCGCTAATTGGAGTTGTTGCTTCTTTTTGTGCTATTTTTATTCTACTAATTTTTAAGTTATCTAAAAAAATAGACGACAAGCTAAATAATCAATAGTTAAAAAGTTGAAAATTTAATTACTCTAAATCTTCTATTTGAGCAACTTCAATTCCGGCTTTAGTCAAAAAATCTAATCCAGAAGTGTCTTTATAACCATCTTTATAAACCACTTTTTTTATACCAGATTGGTGAATTAATTTACTACATTCTTTGCAGGGGGAAAGTGTAATGTATAAAGTAGCATTTTCACAAGTTTGAGTAGATCGAGCCACTTTTAATATGGCATTTGCTTCTGCGTGAAGTACATACCATTGGGTTAACCCTTCTTCATCTTCACAACAGTTTTCAAACCCAGAAGGGGTTCCGTTATAACCATCAGAAATTATCATCTTATCACGAACGATTATTGCTCCAACTTGTTTGCGTTTACAATAAGACAACTTGCTCCATTCGGCAGCAATTCTTAGGTAAGCCTTATCGTATTTATTTTGCTTTTTTTCTTTCATGATTTAGCTGCTAGCGCTAAGTTTATTAATTGGAATTACAAATATACTAACCCAATGGTATTTAAAACAATTTATTTCTTCCAAATTGGATTTTCTATTATTAAGGGCACCACAACTCCCAGAACAAAACTAGACATAATCAAGTTAAAATCTCTTTTATTAAATTTCAAGAGTGTTTGTGCTATAAACGCCAAAATTAAAACAGCAATTACAACTACTATTTGAGCGACTTCTATCCCAAGTGCAAATTCTAAAAGCGGAAGTAACTTGTCTGTTGATTTGCCTGGCAATAAAGTGTTAAAATAATTAGAAAATCCGAGCCCATGAATAATTCCAAAAAAAACAGTAACTGCGCCGATAAATGTAATTGTTCCGTTTTTTGAAGACTTACCTGCAAAAATAATGTTAGATAATGCGGCAATAAAAATGGTAATTGGAATTAGTAATTCTACCCAATCACTTTTTACCATTATAATATTAAAAACCGAAAGTAACAACGAAATAGTATGTCCCAAAGTAAAACAAGAGACCAAAATAATTATCCTCTTCCAATCTTTAGCTACATAGGGAACGGTTAATGCTATTAAAAATAACAAATGATCGTAAGCATGAATATTTAATACATGTTCGAGTCCAACTTTGACAAAAATTAAAAATTCATCCATATAAAATGTCTTTTAAATTTAATAAAGGTAAACATACAAAATATTTCTTATTTAAATTCAAGCATAAATTCTTCTGCTTTTTCTACCATATTGTAGCTTCCGCAAAAAAACGGTACTCTTTGGTGTAATTCAGTTGGTTGAATTTCTAAAATTCTTTGATAACCATCACTTGCTTTTCCTCCAGCTTGTTCGGCAATAAATGCCATAGGATTGCACTCGTATAATAATCGGAGCTTTCCGTTTGGAGCTTTAGAACTGGTAGGATAAATATAAATACCTCCTTTAATTATGTTTCTGTGAATATCAGAAACTAAGCTTCCAATATATCTAGAAGTATAAGGCCGATCACCCTCTTCAAGCTGACAATATTTTATATAATTTTTTACTCCTTGTGGAAAATGAACATAATTTCCTTCGTTGATAGAATAAATAGAACCGTCTTTAGAAAACTGCATGTTGGGATGTGATAAATAAAAAGTCCCAATGGCTGGATTTAAAGTAAACCCATTTACCCCATGTCCTGTAGTATAAACAAGCATGGTTGAAGTGCCATAAATTACATATCCAGCAGCAACTTGATTTATTCCTTTTTGTAAAAAATCTTCAACGGTTACTGGTGTGCCCATAGGAGTAATTCTTCTATAAACCGAAAAGATGGTTCCCACCGAAACATTCACATCAATATTGGAAGACCCATCCAACGGATCCATTAAAACTACATATTTATTGTTATGGCTTTTGTCATTTCCTTCTACTGTAATAAAATCATCATTTTCTTCGGAAGCAATTCCACATACAATTTCACGATTGATCAACGTTTGAATAAAAACTTCATTGGCATACACATCTAGTTTTTGTTGGTCTTCACCCTGAATATTTTGTTCACCAGCAGCACCTACAATGTCAACCAAACCGGCTTTGTTTACTTTGTAATTAACTACTTTGGCAGCCAATCGAATGGAGTTAATAATACGAGATAATTCTCCTGAAGAATATTGAAATGCATTTTGATTTTCAATGATAAACTCTCCTAAAGTAGTGTTCTTGTTTTCCATTTTACGAAATCGTTGTAGTTAGACCGCAAATGTAATTTAATATTTAAAAAAAACATAAGAAATGTAAGGATTTATCGCTTCTATTTTACAAAATTAAATTTACCTTTGTTTTGATTTAAAAATCAAATAATTACTATCTCATGACTTATGATAATTAGAAAAGGAACTCCTACAGATATGCCTGCTGTTTTATCTTTAATTAAAGAGTTGGCAGTTTTTGAAAAAGAGCCCGACGCCGTTGTGGTAACCGTTGATGATTTAGTTCGAGATGGGTTCTCAGAAAACCCCTTATTTCATTGTTTTGTTGCTGAATTAGAGGAACAAATAATTGGCATAGCGCTCTATTATTATCGCTATTCTACCTGGAAAGGTAAAACCATCCACCTAGAAGATTTAATCGTTCAAGAAAAACACCGCGGAATTGGAGTTGGAATGGCTCTCTACAAAGAAATTATCAAACAAGGTAAAAAAGACGGAGTAAGAAGAATGGAATGGGCGGTTTTAGATTGGAATCAAAATGCCATCGATTTTTATGAAAAAACAGGTGCCAAAGTTTTATCAGATTGGCGTTTAGTTCAAATGGATGAACAAGCAATAGAAGCATTTTTAAAATCCAATTTGTAACAATTAATTTGTTTTTTAATAGCTTTGGTGAATATTTAGAATTTGAAATTTAACAATTGGTATTTATAAGCACATGAAAATTTTTAAGTTTGGTGGGGCTTCTGTAAAAGATGCAGAAGGAATAAAAAACGTATTCAATTTATTAAATTCAGTAGGAGCCAATGAGGTGCTCTTAGTAATTTCGGCAATGGGAAAAACTACCAATGCTCTTGAAGTGGTTATTAAAAATTACTTCGAAAAATCAAGTGCTTTTCATGCTTCTTTACAAGAAGTTCGCAAATACCATAACCAAATTTTATTGGATTTATTTGAAGATGAAGAACACGAAGTATTTTTTACCGTTAATAGCCACCTAGCCGATTTAGAATATTTTTTAAGAAGTAATAAATCGCCCAACTATAATTTTGTTTACGACCAAGTAATTAGTTATGGAGAAATTGTTTCTACAACCATTGTGAGTTATTATTTAAACGAAAAAGGGTTAAAAAACAATTGGATTGATGTTAGAAATTTCATTAAAACCGACACCAATTATCGTGATGCCAATGTAGATTGGGAACAAACAAAAAAATTAATTTCAAAAGGAATAAAATCTAAAACCATAAATATCACACAAGGATTTATAGGTTCGGATCCAAATAATTTTACTACCACTTTAGGCCGTGAAGGATCAGATTATACGGCTGCAATTTTTGCGTATTGCCTAAGCGCTGAAAGCGTTACCATTTGGAAAGATGTTCCTGGGGTTCTGAATGCCGATCCAAGGTATTTTGAAAATGCTGTTTTATTGAATCAAATTTCATATAAAGAAGCTATTGAATTAGCATTTTATGGGGCTTCTGTAATTCACCCAAAGACCTTACAACCTCTTCAGAAAAAAGAAATTCCGTTGTATGTAAAATCATTTATAAACCCTTTACTTCCTGGGACAAGTGTTTCTAAAGGCGAAGATTTAGAACCTAAAACTTCTTGTTTTATTGTTAAGAAAAATCAGTTATTACTTTCATTATCGTCTATTGATTTCTCCTTTATTATGGAGGAAAACATCAGCGAGATTTTTGCTTTATTTCACCAATATAAAATGAAAGTGAGTTTAATTCAAAACTCGGCAATTAGTTTTTCGGTTTGTATGGAAGATAAATTTGGAAATTTCAATGAATTAAGAGCAATTCTTGCTAAAAAATTCAAGGTTTCATATAACGAAAATGTATCCTTGTACACCATTCGACACTTCACCAAAGAGGCTGCCGAGATGGTTGAAAAAGACAAAGTAGTGCTATTGAAACAAATTTCAAGAGAAACCATGCAAGTGGTTACGAAGGAATAAATTCTGAACAAATTTTTCGAATAATAAATACTACTTTTGACATTTAAGAGTTATCTTATTTATGTTAAAAAATAGTTTTTTATGGATTTTGCTATTCGCTTTTTCGGGCATTTTGGCTCAGGAGATAGAAACGCCCTACAAAAACAAAAAAATTGCCTTCACCAAAGACACCATTACCATAGATAAGGTGAGCATCAATCAATCCTTTTTCAAAATTATAGATAAACAAGGGAATCTTGTTGACACCACATTTTATAAAATTGATTTCCAAAAAGCCAAACTAATTTTTAAAGACAATTATGTTGCTCAAGATTCTATTACAATTCGGTATTTAAAATTCCCCGAATTTCTTACCAAATCCTATTCGATTTATGATGATGCCCGCATTGTATCAAATGAAGCAGGGAATTTATATGCACTAAAAAGAGATAATATAAAACCCTTCAAGCCTTTTGACGGGCTAAATACTTCTGGTAGCATTACCCGAGGAATCACCATTGGGAACAACCAAAATTCAACTCTTAATTCCAATCTCGATTTACAAATAACCGGCAGAATCTCAAATAAAGTTTCCATTAGAGCATCTATTCAAGACACCAATATCCCGTTGCAAAGTGGGGGCTATTCGCAGAAATTAGATGAATTTGATCAAATATTTATTGAACTGTATTCTGATAAATGGAACATTCGAGCAGGAGATTTATTTCTTGAAAACAGACAGTCGAAATTCTTGAATTTCAATAAAAAAGTGCAAGGACTTTCTACCCATTTCACCCTAGGAACCGCCGATAGTAAAACCGACATTTTTGCTTCGGCAGCACTAGTAAGAGGGCAATATGCAAAAAGTAGTTTCACTGGAAAAGAAGGAAATCAGGGGCCTTACAAACTAAAAGGTAATAACGGAGAATTGTATGTTTTGGTAATTTCAGGGTCAGAAAGGGTTTATGTGAACGGAATCCTTCTTAAAAGAGGTGAAAACAATGATTATGTGATTGATTATAATGCAGGAGAAATCAAATTTACTTCCCTTTTTCCAATTACTTCCGAAATGCGAATTGTGATTGAATACCAATATTCCGAGAGAAATTACACCCGATTTATTACTTATGCTGGAGCCACACACGAAGAAGAAAAATGGAGTATTGGTGCGTTTTTATACTCAGAAAACGATGTGAAAAATCAACCATTGCAACAAAATTTAACCTCTGAACAAGTCAATAATTTAATAAATGCTGGTGATGATCCTGCATTGATGGTTGCTCCTTCTGCATATATAGATAGCTATTCTGAAAATAAAATACTTTACAAAAAGATCAATATAGGAGGAATCGATATTTTTCAATATTCGAATGTTTCAACCGATGTTTTATACAATGTGAAATTTACTTTAGTTGGAAATAATTTAGGGAATTACATTATTACTAATAGCGCCGCTATTGGAAAAATCTACGAATATACTGCACCAATTAACGGTATTCTTCAAGGAAATTATGAGCCTGTAACCAAGTTAGTAGCGCCAACCAAACTCCAAATTACTACCTTATTAGGAAAATATAATCCTTCAGAAAAAACTAGTTTTGATTTTGAATTGGGCGTTAGCAATAATGATTTGAATTTATTTTCCAATCTGGATGATTCAAATAACCACGGAATTGCAACAAAATTTAATGCCAAACAACGATTATATACTGGTAAATTTAATGTGGATGCATTTGCAAATTTCCAGCAAATTCAAAGTAATTATAAAACAATTGAGCGATTGTTTACTATAGAATTTAACCGCGATTGGAACATTGTTAATCCTTCTGGAAATCAAAGTTTATTGGTTACTGGTTTGAATTTTGATTTAAAGGAAAACGGAGCAATTAAATACCAATTGGAAAAATTAGATTTTGCAGGTAGTTTTTCGGGTACTCGAAATATGATTCAGGGAAATATAAAACAAAAAAATGTAGTAGTTTCACAAAATGTAAGCTACCTAAAAAGTTCGGGGACTATTTCAACTTCTACTTTTATTCGAAATCAAACTTTAGCAAAATATCATTTTAATAAAAATTGGATTGGCGGAAGTTTTAGTGCAGAAGACAATCAAGAAAAATTGGTGGCAACCAATAATCTAAGTGCTTTAAGTCAAAAATATAATGAGTTTGGAAGTTTTATTGGCCGTGGAGACAGCTTGAAAGTTTATGCCGAAGCGGGTTATTTACATCGAACCAACGATAGTGTACAGAACGGATTTTTGAAACGTGTTAATACCTCCGACTCCTATTATATTAAATCGAAATTAATTCAAAATCAAAAAACAAATTTATCAGCTTTTGTAAATTACAGACGCTTAACTTTTACCGAATCATTAAAGGCAGTAGAGCCTTCTTTGAATTCTAGAATTTTGTATAACGATTCCTATTTTCAACAAAAAATTCAAGTTACTTCGGCATACGAAACGGCTTCGGGAACTATTGCTCAGCAAGAATTTACCTATTTACAAGTCAATCCTGGGCAGGGGGTTTTCATGTGGAATGATTATAATGGGAACGGAATTCAAGAATTACAAGAATTTGAAGTGGCACCATTTCCAGATCAGGCGAAATATATTCGGGTATTTTTACCAAATCAAATTTTTGTTAAAACCCATCAAAATAAATTTTCGCAGTCCATTACCTTGTCTCCTTCGCAGTGGATGAATGCAAAAGGATTTAAAAAATTACTCTCTTATTTTTACAACCAAACTTCGTTTTCTATAGATCGAAAAACTTTAAGAGATTCTAATAATTTTAACCTAAATCCGTTTTCAACTAGCTCAGATAATTTACTAGGTTTGAATACAAATTTTAGAAATAGTTTATTTTACAATCGTGGAAAACAGGATCATTCCATTACGTATACATTTTTAAATAGTCAAGTAAAGAGTTTACTTTCTATCGGCTCTCAAGAAAATTCATCACAATCCAATCAATTGCAATACGCCCATTTATATAAAAAGAGTTGGTTGTTTAATTTTGATACCTCTCAATCAAAAACATCCAGTATTTCGGATAATTATGCTTCTAGAAATTTTGAAATAAATAATTATTCTGTAGGCCCTAAAATTTCATATTTGTTCAATAGTAATGTCAGTTTATCCATTATTTATGAATACAAAAACAAAGAAAACTCCATTAATAATTTAGAACAATTAAAACAACAACGCCTTGGAGCTACATTTACTTACTCGGGAGAAAAGAAAATTACAATAAATGGTGAATATTCCTTATATGACAACGCATTTATTGGCGACCAATTATCTCCAGTTGCATTTCAAATGCTTGAAGGCTTACAAGCAGGAAAAAATTCAACTTGGCGCTTACTTGTTCAGAAAAACCTTACTCAATATTTGGATTTAAATATTAATTATCAAGGTCGAAAATCAGACAACAGTCAAATTATTCATACTGGAAATGTACAATTAAGAGCCTTTTTTTAAATTCTATTTTACTGTAAAATACTCAAAAACAAGTGTTTGATAAAAAAATATTAAATCCAATTTTAAGTATTTTCAAACTATGAAATAAATACACACCTAATTTAAAAAAATAACTTTAAGAAACATATACTTTAAAACTGCTCTTTTATTAAAACATTACGTAAATTATAGGATAATTTAAAATAATTAATCCTATGAAAAAATTGATTTTATTGTGTTTGGTTTTTGTTTTCTCAAATACATTTTATGCACAAGACAAAAAAACAAAAGCTAAAAAAACAAAAGCAACTACTGAAAAAGTGGTGAAAGAAAAAAAAGAAAAAGTAATTGAAACTAAAAAAAGGACAAAAAAAGAAGTTCAAAAAGTAGAAAAAGAAGCAAAATCAAAAACAAAAGCTGTAAAAGAAAAAAATGATTCTTCTAAAAAGGAAGCTAAAGAAAAAGCAACAAAAGTTAGTGAAAAAGCATCTGGAATGTATAACGGAAATAAAGTATTTACTGGACCAAATGGAGGTAAATATTACATAAATAAAAACGGAAATAAAACCTATATTGATAAAGACGCTGCAAAATAAATTTGTATCATTTTATAAATTATAAATCACGGAATAACCGTGATTTTTTTTTCTATTTTGAAACAAATAATTTTAATTTGAAACTACAAAATCCCTTGTTTTATTGGATTTTATTATTTTTCAATAAACTTAAACAACTGTTAAACAATAGTTTAATGCAAAACCATTGGAAGCCCTTTATTTATATACATTGTTAAAAACTAAAGCCGATTGTGAATAAGTTTGACTTTCATTTTTATTTAAAATTGACAACCTTTGTAACAGTAGAAAATAGTTAAAAAAACCCTAAATAAATAGATTATGTCTTTCATCGAACCTATTCTTAAAGAAAATAAAGATCGCTTTGTTATTTTTCCTATAAAGCATCACGATATTTGGGAATGGTATAAAAAGCAAGAGGCTTGTATTTGGACTGCCGAAGAAATTGATTTACATACCGATTTGAATGATTGGAATAACAAACTAAATGCTGATGAAAAATTTTTCATCAAGCATATTTTAGCCTTTTTTGCTGCTTCTGATGGAATTGTAAACGAAAATTTAGCTGAAAACTTTGTAAGTGAAGTTCAATATCCTGAAGCAAAATTTTTCTACGGGTTTCAATTAATGATGGAAAACATACACAGCGAAACCTACTCGCTTTTAATTGATACTTATGTAAAAGATGAAGCAGAAAAAGACGAGTTATTTCATGCTTTAGATAATTTTCCAGCAATTAGAGAAAAAGCGGATTGGGCTCTGCGTTGGGTTGAATCCGATTCATTTGCAGAAAGGCTAATTGCCTTTGCAGCTGTTGAAGGAATTTTCTTTTCTGGTTCTTTTTGTTCTATTTTTTGGTTGAAAAAAAGAGGTTTAATGCCGGGGTTGACTTTTTCAAACGAACTTATTTCTCGTGATGAAGGTCTTCATTGTGATTTTGCTGTGCATTTACACAACCACCATTTGGTAAACAAAGTGCCAAAAGCTAGAATCACCGAAATTATTACCAATGCTCTTGATATTGAAAGAAAATTCATCACCGAATCACTTCCTGTGAGTTTAATTGGAATGAATGCTGCGTTAATGACGCAATATTTAGAGTTTGTTACCGACAGATTGTTAGTAGAATTAGGATGTGATCGAGTTTATAATTCTTCGAATCCATTTGATTTTATGGATATGATTTCGCTTCAAGGGAAAACCAATTTCTTTGAAAAACGAGTTGCCGAATACCAAAAAGCGGGTGTTATGAATTCGGATTCAGAGTCTAGTAAAATTAGTTTCGATGCCGATTTTTAATTCGGCGGACTAAATTTTTCAATACCATTTTAAGCTACAATTTGGGTTAGCCCAGATTAAAGTGAAAATCCTTTTATTTTTTCTTTAAAAATAAAAGATTGCAACGGAAAGCTGGAAAAGCTCCAAAAAAATTAACAAATAACCTGAAATAGAGAAGGGATTTTCTATTTCAAAAAACAAAAACTTATGTACGTAGTAAAGAGAGACGGCCACAAAGAGCCAGTAATGTTTGACAAAATCACAGATAGAATTAAAAAACTATGCTATGGTTTGAATGATTTAGTTGACGCTGTAAAAGTCGCAATGCGAGTAATTGAAGGTCTTTATGACGGAGTTACTACGTCAGAATTAGATAATTTGGCTGCAGAAACTGCTGCGTCAATGACTATATCTCACCCAGATTATGCGCAATTAGCAGCTCGAATTGCAATTTCGAATTTACATAAAAATACCAACAAATCGTTCTCCGAAACCATGAACGAAATGTATCATTATGTAAACCCAAGAACCAATCAACATGCGCCGTTACTTTCGGAAGAAGTACATAAAGTAATTCAGGAAAATGCGGAATTTTTAAATTCTCACATCATATACAACCGTGATTTTAATTACGATTACTTTGGCTTTAAAACTTTAGAGCGTTCGTATTTGCTAAAAATTAATGGTAAAATTGTTGAGCGTCCTCAGCATATGTTAATGCGTGTTGCTGTAGGAATTCATTTGAATGACATGGAAGCTGTTATTGAAACTTACGACTTAATGTCGAAGAAATTCTTTACGCATGCAACGCCAACTTTATTCAATGCAGGAACCCCTAAGCCTCAAATGTCGTCTTGTTTCTTATTGACTATGAAAGACGACAGTATTGACGGAATTTATGACACGTTAAAACAAACCGCAAAAATTTCGCAATCTGCTGGAGGAATTGGTTTAGCAATTCATAATGTTCGTGCAACCGGATCATACATTCGTGGAACAAATGGAACATCTAACGGAATTGTTCCTATGCTACGTGTATTTAATGACACAGCGCGTTATGTGGATCAAGGTGGTGGAAAAAGAAAAGGAAGTTTTGCTATTTATTTAGAAACTTGGCATGCTGATATTTTCGACTTTTTAGATTTAAAGAAAAATACCGGAAAAGAAGAAATGCGTGCTAGAGATTTATTCTTTGCTATGTGGACTTCCGATTTATTCATGAAACGAGTTGAAGAAGATTCAACTTGGACTTTGATGTGTCCGAATGAATGCCCTGGGTTAGATACAGTTTATGGCGAAGAATTTGAAGCGCTTTACACTTCTTATGAAGAGCAAGGAAAAGGCAGAAAAACAGTTAAGGCTCGTGAACTTTGGGAGAAAATCTTGGAATCACAAATTGAGACTGGAACGCCATACATGTTGTATAAAGATGCAGCAAATAGAAAATCAAACCAAAAGAATTTAGGTACAATTCGTTCTTCAAACCTTTGTACTGAGATTATGGAATATACTTCTGCAGACGAAATTGCAGTATGTAACTTAGCTTCTATTTCGTTACCAATGTTTATTGAAAATGGACAATTCAATCACGAATTATTATTTAGTGTAACGAAACGAGTTACCAAAAACTTAAATAAAGTAATTGACCGTAATTACTACCCAGTAATTGAGGCAGAAAATTCAAACATGCGTCACCGTCCAGTTGGATTGGGAGTGCAAGGTTTAGCAGATGCATTCATCATGATGCGTTTGCCGTTTACAAGTGAAGAGGCAAAACAAGTGAATCAAGATATATTTGAAACTTTATATTTTGCAGCTGTAACAGCTTCTATGGAATTGGCAAAAGAAGAAGGTCCATATTCTAGCTTTAAAGGGTCTCCAATTTCTAAAGGAGAATTCCAACACAACCTTTGGAACATCAAAGACGAAGAGCTTTCTGGAAGATGGGATTGGGCAGGATTGAGAAAAGAGGTGATGAAAAACGGAGTAAGAAACTCTCTTTTAGTTGCGCCAATGCCAACTGCTTCAACTTCTCAAATCCTTGGAAACAACGAAGCTTTCGAACCATATACATCAAATATTTATACGCGTAGAGTATTATCTGGGGAGTTTATTGTGGTAAATAAACATTTATTAAATGATTTGGTTGAGCGAGGTTTATGGACAGAATCTTTAAAACAACAATTGATGCGCAACAACGGATCGGTTCAAGATTTAAATATTCCAGAGGACTTAAAAGAATTGTACAAAACGGTATGGGAAATGTCTATGAAAGACATCATTGACATGAGCCGTCATAGAGGTTATTTTATTGACCAATCACAATCTTTGAATTTGTTTATGCAAGATGCAAATTATGCAAAATTAACTTCTATGCACTTTTATGCTTGGAAAAGCGGCTTAAAAACGGGTATGTATTATTTAAGAACTAAAGCGGCAGTTGATGCAATTAAGTTTACTTTAAATAATGATAAAAAAGAAGAACCAATTATTGTAGATAAACCTGCAGCTGATGCAGTAGAAGTTATTGCTCCAGTTGAAAACGGAGAAATGACCGCAGAAGACTTTGCTGCAATGGTTGAACGCGCTCGTAACGCTGCTGGTAGTGGTGGCGATGACTGCGAAATGTGTGGTTCTTAATCAAAACTATTATAAGAATTTAAATATAAAACGGCTGTCGATAGATGGCTGTTTTTGTTTTAGATTCGTACATTTGAATAAATAAAAAACAATGGCAAAAGAAAAAGGCATTTACACAGGAATTATTGAAAAGGATGAAAACGGAAATTATTTTTGTGGCGAATATTTATTAGATTACCAATATACCGAAGCCAGTTTTAAATTGGGAGACGAAATAAATATAAAAACAATTATTGCAAATCCTAGCGATAAAAGCTATAATCAATATCCTAAAAAATCTAGAAATTTCTTTTTATCAAACGATAAAAAATAAACACAAACTACTATGATGCATTGGGAACAATTATTATCCTTAAAAAGGCAAGGAGACACAAGCAAACGTTTGCGAACAGAACAAGATGATACTCGGTTGGGATTTGAAGTAGATTACGATCGAATTATTTTTTCGGCACCTTTTAGAAGTTTGCAAGATAAAACACAAGTTATTCCGCTTTCTAAAACCGATTTTGTACATACCAGATTAACTCACAGTTTGGAAGTTTCGGTAGTGGGTAGATCAATAGGTAGATTAGTTGGGAAAAAAATCATTGAAAAATACCCACACTTAAAAGAAATTCACGGATTTCAAGCCAATGATTTTGGAGCCATTGTAGCTGCAGCTTCTTTAGCACATGATATTGGAAACCCTCCTTTTGGACATTCGGGAGAAAAAGCTATTGGAGAATATTTTTCTATTGGAAATGGTCAAAAATACAAAGACCAATTAACCAAAAAGGAATGGCAAGATTTAATTGATTTCGAAGGTAATGCCAATGGATTTTCGGTATTAACAAGTTCGCGGCTAGGAATAGAAGGCGGGCTTCGATTAACTTATGCAGTGCTGGGGGCATTTATGAAATACCCAAAAGAAAGTTTGCCTAAAAAGCCAACCCAAAACATTTCTGATAAGAAGTATGGCTTTTTCCAATCGGATAAAGAATCCTTTAAAGAAGTTGCTGAAGAATTGGGTTTAATTCCAAATAAAACTGGGGACGATATCGGATATGAAAGACATCCTTTGGCATATTTGGTAGAAGCGGCAGATGATATTTGTTATACCATTATCGACTTTGAAGACGGAATCAATTTGGGATTGGTTTCAGAAGATTATGCCCTTGAGTATCTAATTAAATTAGTAAAAGATACAATTGATACGCCAAAATACCAATCATTAACCAATAAAGAGGACCGCATAAGTTACCTTCGAGCTTTGGCAATTGGCAATTTAATAAACGATGCTGTTCGCGTATTTATTGAAAATGAAGACGCCATATTAAAAGGTGAATTTCCTTATGCATTAATGGATAAAAGTAAATACAAAGCACAAATTGATGACATCATTCAATTAAGTGTGAAGAAGATTTATCAAAGCAGAGAGGTTATTGAAAAAGAGCTTACAGGATATCAAATCATCAATAATTTATTAGATAAATTCTGCACGGCATACAATAATGATTATGATGGTGCCAAAACCAATTATGATTCTTTATTATTAAAAATATTACCCGAAAAACATTTGGTAAAAAAAGAAAGTACATATGAGCGATTGCTTCATATTTGCCATTTTGTATCCTTATTAACGGATGGTAAAGCAGTACTTTACAACAAAATTATTACGGCATAAAGTTGTTAATTTTTTGATTTTCAGTTTCAATAATTGCAATTTGTTAAAAAATAAATTAGATTTGTTGCTCTTTATAAAACTACAAACTTTAATTATGAAAAAAAATTATCTGTTATTACTATTATTTTTATTTTCTATAATTGGATATTCCCAAAATCCATTAGAGAAAATAAAAAATTATTTGAATGAAAATCGTTCAAAAATTCAAGTTCAGCCCAATGATATTAGCGATTTAGTAATCGTAAATGATTTTAGTTCTGAAAGTACTGGGATAAACAATTATCATGTTAAACAAAGATATCAAGGTATTGAAATATACAATTCTGATTCTAACTTTTGGATCAAAGATGATAAAGTCATTAATGGTGGAGATGAATTTATAAATAATATTAGTCAAAAAATTAATACTGTAACTCCTAATTTATCTGTTATTAATGCATTTTCTCAGGTATTGACTAAATTAAATGAAAATGTATTTACAGCTCAAATCATTGATTCTCAAGGCAACAATTATAAGCTAACAAACGGTGCGCTAACCGACGATCCAGCAAAGGCAAAATTAAACTACATTTTGACTGGAGTAAACACATTACGTCTTGCTTGGAGTTTTGAATTTTACACTCAAGACACTAATCATCTTTGGAGTGTAGATATTGATGCAGTAGATGGAAAAATTCTAACTAAAAGAGATTTAGTAATTTCATGTAATTTTGGTTCAAATAAATGCAACCACGAACATAATAGTAAAGGAATCTCATTTGCAAATACTATGTTTAAGAAAAGTGAATCTTTTTTAGCATTAAACCCTGGAAATACAGCTTACAGAGTAATTCCTTGGAATTATGAAAGTCCAAATCACACTTCTAGACAGTTAATTACTAACCCTGAATTTGTAACAAATGCTTCACCTAAAGGTTGGCATGATTCTAATTCTCTTGCCGGTACTACTGCTTCATTGAGGTATAATGTTACAAGAGGAAACAATGTATGGGCAAGAAATGATTTTGCAGGAACAAACACTACATCAACTACAAATGGAACTAGTCCTACTGGAACAGGTGCTTGGCCAAATCTAACTTTTGACTTTCCTTATCCTGGAAATTCTGTTATTGCTTCTACTTATATAAATGCTGCAAACACAAATTTATTTTACATGAATAATATAATGCATGATTTGTGGTATCAGTATGGTTTTAATGAAGCAAACAAAAATTTTCAAGCAAACAATTATAGCCGTGGCGGTTCACAAGGAGATTTCGTAATTGCAGAAGCTCAAGATGGTTCTCAAGCAAGTCCCCCAAATTTAAATAATGCTAATTTTTCTACTCCAACAGATGGATCATCACCAAGAATGCAAATGTATTTATGGGATGTTGGACCTCCTTTCTTTATAGTAAATTCTCCTTCTGAAATAGCTGGAGGTAAAGAAGCGCGTGATAATTCATTTAATCCTGGTAATGTACCTATCCCATTAAGTCCTAATGGAATTGTGGCGGATTTAGTATTAGCAGATGATGGTGACGGTGATGTTCTAGATGCTTGTCAGCCTATAACTAATGCTGCTGCATTAAATGGTAAAATAGCAGTAATAAAAAGAGGCGATTGTACTTTTATATTCAAAGTAAAAGCTGCACAGAATGCTGGTGCAATTGCTGCAATAATTGTTAATAATGTTGATGGTATTGTAGGAATGGCTGGTGCAGATAACACAATTACAATTCCTGCAATAAGTGTGTCTAAAGTAGTTGGTGATGAAATTATTGCAAAAATGGCAACATCAACTGTAAATGTTAAGTTAGAACGATCTTCTGCATTTGTAAATACAGATGGTGATTTTGATAACGGAGTTATTGCACACGAATATGGTCACGGTATATCAACAAGATTATCCGGAAATTGTTTAAATAGTGCTGAACAACAAGGTGAAGGATGGTCAGATTGGTTTTGGCTTATGATGCAAATTAAACCAGGTGATACAAGAAACGACGCTAGAGGAATTGGAACTTTTGCACAAAACGAACCAATTAACGGAGTTGGAATTAGAGAATATAGATATTCAACTGATTTTGCTGTAAATCCGCATACTTTTGCAGATACAAACGATCAGTTTTTTACCAATGCAGAAGGGGTTGAAACTACATCTGTTCATGGAATGGGTTCAATTTGGGCAGTGATGTTATGGGACTTAGCTTGGAATTATATCGATAAATATGGTTACGATCCAAATATCTACACTGGTACTGGTGGTAATAACAAAGTTATGCGTCTAGTTCTAGATGCTATAAAATTAGATGGTTGTGATCCTACTTTTGTTTCAGCTAGAGATGCATTAATCGCAGCTGATCAAGCAACTACGGGAGGCGCAGATTATTGCATGATATGGAGTACATTCGCAAGACGAGGATTAGGTGTTAATGCAAGTTCAGGCAGCGCAAATTCCAGTCAAGATCAAATTGAAGATTTCACAGAACCTGCTCCTGGTCCAAACTGTATTTTAAGTGTAAACTATTTTGAAAATCAGGAATTATTTAGAGTGTATCCTAACCCTACCAATGGATTCTTAAATATTAGAATTAACAATTATATTGGAAAAGCTACAATACAAATAATTGATATAAATGGAAGACTAGTTTCAGAATATAAAAATGAAGACATTAATGTTGAAAAATCATTAAATCTAAATAATTTACAATCTGGAATATATGTTCTTAAAGTAACAAGTGATTCAATGAATTTTACTCAAAAAATAGTAAAAAACTAGTTTCACTTTACTAAAATAAAAAAGCTTCAAGATACCTTGAAGCTTTTTTTATACATTTATTTATTACTTTAGTGAATGTAATTTTGAAACATACTTCCCTATAACATCAAATTCAAGGTTTACTTTTGTTCCTACATTAAAATTATGAAAATTGGTATGTTCGTAGGTATACGGAATAATAGCAACACTAAATTCATTTACCAAAGAATTAACAACCGTTAAACTAACACCATTTACAGTAATAGAACCTTTTTCAATAGTAATATTGTTTAAGCTAGCATCATAGGAAAATGTATATAGCCAACTGCCGTTTGTTTCTTCTATTGATTTGCAAAACCCTGTTTGATCAACATGTCCTTGAACAATATGTCCGTCAAGTCGGTCACCAAGCTTCATAGCGCGTTCTAAATTGATATAATCTCCTTCTTTCCAATCACCCACATTTGTCTTTTCAATCGTTTCTTGAATTGCGGTAACGGTATAGTTGTTGTTTTCTATAGAAACAACGGTAAGACAAACGCCATTATGGGCGACACTTTGATCTATTTTCAATTCACTTGTCAGTGGGCAACTAACAGTAATATGTAGGTTTCCATCTTGTTTCGTAAGCCCTTTTACAATTCCAAGCGTTTCAATAATTCCTGTAAACATTTGTCGTTTTATTTTACTAAATTTGCATTTCAAAAGTAGCAATAAATAAGAAACAACCCACATGAAAAAAGCAGAAAATATAATCGTTGGAATTTCAATTGGAGATTTAAACGGTATTGGAAGCGAAGTAATATTAAAAACATTTGAGGACACTCGAATGTTAGAGCTTTGCACGCCTGTAATTTTTGCAAATGTGAAGATTGTTTCGTTTATTAAAAGAAACTTAAATTCAGAAGTGGCGCTTCACGGAATTGATCGAATAGACCAATTAATTAAAGGAAAGATTAATGTGCTTAATGTTTGGAGAGAAGGTGTTGATATAAACTTTGGTCAAAATGATGAAACAGTTGGAAAGTATGCGATAACATCATTTATGGCCGCTACGGCAGCTTTGAAAGAAGGCTTGGTTGATGTGCTAGTAACTGCTCCTATTAACAAATACAATATCCAATCGGATGAATTTAAATTTCCAGGTCATACCGATTATTTAGACAAAGAATTAAGTGGAGATGCTTTAATGTTCATGGTTCAAGACAATTTAAGAGTTGGATTGCTCACAGATCATGTTCCGGTTAATGATGTTGCAAAACACTTAACAGAGAAGCTAATTACACAAAAAATCGAAACCATTAATTTATCTCTTAAACAGGATTTCAAAATAAATAAACCAAAAATTGCTGTATTAGGATTAAATCCACACGCTGGTGATAGTGGCATTATTGGAAATGAAGAAGAGACTGTAATTAAACCTACTATCAAGAAGTTATTTGAAAAAGGAATTTTTGTTTTCGGACCTTATCCGGCAGATGGATTTTTTGGGAGTGGGCAATATGAAAAATTTGATGCAGTTATAGCTTCCTATCACGATCAAGGTTTAATTCCTTTCAAAACATTATCTTTTGGTTTAGGAGTAAACTATACTGCGGGTTTAAATAAGATAAGAACTTCCCCAGACCACGGAACTGCATATGAAATTGCAGGAAAAGGAGTAGCCGATTTTGGTTCGTTTAAAGAAGCGGTGTATTTGGCATTAGATATTTTTCATGCTCGAAATGAGTATGTTGAATTGACCAAAGATCCCTTAAAAACGAAAGAAAAAAAGTAATATTCAAAAAAATACCGATAAGTCTTTTAGATTTATAATTAATTTATATCTTTGCACTCCCAAAGCTGAATCTTCAGTTAGGGCAAATTGATGAAATAATGAAAGTTACAAATGAATTTTTAATTCCTTTCATAGGATTAAAGTTAGGAAAACATCCATTTGAATTTCAAATCAATAAAGCGTTCTTTGATAAATTTGAATATCACGAATATGAAAATTGTGCTATTCAAGTAAATGTAGTTTTAGAAAAAAAAAGCACCATGTTGGAGCTTTCCTTTAAGCACAAAGGAACTGTTACAGTACCTTGTGATTTAACTAATGAAATCTTTGATTTACCAATCAAAGGAAAGATTAAATTAGTTGTAACATTTGGGGAAGAATTCAACGATGATAATGAAGAGCTTTTAGTGCTTCCGCACGGCGAACATCAAATAGATATAGCGCAATATATTTATGAAATGATTGTATTGTCGGTTCCACTTAAAAGAGTTCACCCTGGCATTAAAGACGGGACTCTTCAAACAGAGGCTTTAAATAAACTTTCTGAACTTACTATTAAAGACCAAAAATTAGAAAATAAAAAAGAAGAAAATATTGACCCTAGATGGGACAAATTAAAACAACTATTAACGGATAAATAATATAGTAAAATGGCACATCCTAAGAGAAAAGTCTCCAAAACAAGAAGAGACAAGAGAAGAACACATTACAAAGCAACTGCAGCAACCATTGCAACTTGTCCAATTACAGGAGAAGCACATTTATACCACAGAGCATACTGGCATGAAGGTAAAATGTACTATAGAGGACAAGTAGTTATCGATAAATCTGAGGCTGTTGCTTAATCTATATTTAAATTTACATTTAAACTCTCACTTCCTGTGAGAGTTTTTTGTTTTTTATGAATTTTAAATTATAACTAAATATTTTTTTGTAAATTTCACCTCTTTTAATTTACAATCAATAAGGGGCGCTAAATCAATATTATGAATACAATTACAGCTGCAATTACCGCTGTCGGTGGGTATGTTCCAGATTTCGTTTTATCTAATGAAGTCCTAGAAACATTAGTAGATACTAATGACGAGTGGATTTCAACGAGAACCGGAATAAAAGAAAGAAGATTGCTTAAAGAGCCTGGAAAAGGTACTTCCTATTTAGCAATAAAAGCTGCTCAAGATTTAATAAAAAAAGGAGGTGTTGATCCTGCCGAAATTGACTTAGTAATTATGGCAACCGCAACTCCTGATATGCCCGTTGCTACAACTGGAGTATATGTTGCAACTCAAATTGGCGCTGTAAATGCATTTGCATATGATTTATCAGCTGCTTGTTCCAGTTTTCTTTACGGTATGTCAACTGCTGCTGCCTATGTTCAATCGGGTAGATATAAAAAAGTTTTATTAATTGGTGCTGATAAAATGTCATCAATTATTGATTACACCGATAGAGCAACCTGTATCATATTTGGAGATGGTGCTGGGGCTGTATTATTTGAACCGAACCATGAAGGATTAGGATTACAAGATGAATTTCTTCGATCTGACGGAATAGGTAGAGAATATTTAAAAATTGATGCTGGTGGTTCTATACTTCCTGCTTCTAAAGAAACCGTTGAAAACAGTCAACACTTTGTTTTTCAAGACGGAAAAACGGTTTTCAAATATGCAGTTTCTGGAATGGCAGATGTGAGTGAAAAAATTATGCAACGTAATAATTTAACTAAAGAGGATGTGAATTGGTTAATTGCGCATCAAGCAAACAAAAGAATTATTGACGCGACTGCTTCTAGAATGAACCTTGAAGAAGATAAAGTGTTGGTAAATATTCAAAAATATGGAAATACTACTTCAGCAACATTACCTTTGTTGCTAAGTGATTTTGAAGATAAATTTAAAAAAGGGGACAACCTTATTTTTGCTGCTTTTGGCGGTGGATTTACATGGGGCTCTATTTACCTTAAATGGGCTTATAACAAAAAATAAACTATAACTAAAACAACTAATTATGGATTTAAAAGAAATTCAAAATCTAATTAAATTTGTATCCAATTCTGGAGTTGCAGAAGTAAAATTAGAGACAGGAGATGTAAAGATTACTATTAGAACTACGCTAGAAGGAAATTCTCCAGAAATCACTTATTTACAACAAGCTCCTATGGCTCAGACTATGCCACAAGCTGTAGCTCCTGCGCCAATTGCGGCTCCTGCAGCACCAGCAGATCCTGCAGCATCTGAGGATAATTCTAAATATGTGACTATTAAATCACCTATGATTGGAACTTTTTACAGAAAACCATCTCCAGACAAACCAGCTTTTATTGAAGTGGGTTCTGCAATTGCAAAAGGAGATGTACTTTGTGTTGTAGAAGCAATGAAATTATTCAATGAAATTGAAGCTGAAATTTCAGGTAAAATTGTGAAAATTCTTGTTGATGATATGTCACCTGTAGAATTTGATCAACCATTATTCTTAGTAGATCCTTCATAAAAAGTTAGAAGTTAGAAGTTAGAAGTTAGAGGTTTTCTTTCTTCATAAATTGTCTAATTGACACATTGTCTAATTATCTAATTAAAAAAATATGTTTAAAAAAATATTAATAGCCAATAGAGGGGAAATTGCTTTGCGAGTAATTAGAACTTGCAAAGAAATGGGCATTAAGACCGTAGCGGTTTATTCTACTGTTGATGCAGAAAGTTTGCATGTAAAATTTGCAGACGAAGCGGTTTGTATCGGTCCAGCACCAAGTAATTTATCATATTTAAAAATGCCTAATATTATTGCTGCTGCCGAAATTACAAATGCAGATGCGATTCATCCTGGATATGGATTTTTATCAGAAAACGCTAAGTTTTCTAAAATCTGCCAAGAACACGGAATCAAATTTATTGGGGCAGCACCAGAAATGATTGATAGAATGGGTGACAAAGCTTCGGCTAAAGCTACCATGATTGAAGCAGGTGTTCCTTGTGTACCAGGATCTGTTGGAATTTTAGAATCGTATGAACAAGCTGAAAAATTAGCTAGCGAATTTGGCTACCCAGTTATGCTTAAAGCAACTGCTGGTGGTGGTGGAAAAGGAATGCGTGCTGTATGGAAACAAGAAGACTTACTTAAAGCATGGGAAGGTGCGCGTCAAGAATCGGCTGCTGCGTTTGGTAATGACGGAATGTATCTTGAAAAATTAATTGAAGAGCCGCGCCATATAGAAATTCAAGTTGTTGGAGATTCATATGGAAAAGCATGTCACTTGTCTGAAAGAGATTGCTCAGTACAACGTCGTCATCAAAAATTAACTGAAGAAACTCCATCTCCATTCATGACTGATGAATTGAGAAATAAAATGGGAGAAGCTGCAGTAAAAGCTGCAGAATATATTAAATATGAAGGAGCTGGTACAGTAGAGTTTTTAGTTGATAAACATAGAAATTTCTACTTTATGGAAATGAATACGCGTATCCAAGTAGAGCACCCAATTACTGAGCAAGTTGTAGATTATGACTTAATTAGAGAACAAATATTGGTGGCTGCAGGTGTGCCAATTTCAGGAAAAAATTACTTCCCAAATCTACATGCAATAGAGTGCCGTATTAACGCCGAAGATCCATACAATGATTTTCGACCTTCTCCGGGTAAAATTACCGTTTTACATTCGCCTGGGGGGCACGGAGTAAGATTAGATACTCACGTATATGCAGGATATACTATTCCGCCAAATTATGATTCCATGATTGCTAAATTAATTACCACGGCTCAAACAAGAGAAGAGGCAATAAACAAAATGAAGCGTGCGTTAGATGAATTTTATATCGAAGGTATAAAAACAACCATTCCATTCCACAGACAATTAATGGAAGATCCAGATTATGTTGCAGGAAATTACACTACAGCGTTTATGGATACATTCAAAATGAAAGAATAACAATAAAACCATCCTTACTGGATGGTTTTATTTTTTCTAATTGAGTCCAAATAAAAACCCCGTTCTTTTCAAAACGGGGTTTTTTTATATCTAAAATAATTTAGATTATGCTTCAAAAGGAATAATAGAAACAAACGACTTATCGCCAGCTTTTTTCTGAAATTTAACAATTCCATCAACTCTAGCGTGTAAAGTATGATCTTTACTAATATATACGTTTTCTCCTGGATTATGTTTTGAACCTCTTTGTCTTACGATAATGTTACCAGCAATTGCAGCTTGACCACCATATATCTTAACGCCTAAACGTTTTGAGTGTGATTCTCTACCATTCTTCGAACTACCGACACCTTTCTTGTGAGCCATGATGTTTTGGTTTTATAAGTTATTACTCTTGACTATCTGTTTTTTTAGCTTTTTTAGGAGCTGCTACTTTTTCTGTTGCTTTTTCAGCTTTAGGAGCTTTAGCTTTTTTAGGAGCTGCTACTTCTTCTACTACTTTTTCAACTTTAGGAGCTGCTTCTTTTTTAGGAGCTGCTTTCTTTCCACCAGTAGCACTAATTCCTTCAATAAGGATTTGTGTTAAATACTGACGGTGACCGTTTCTCTTTTTGTAACCTTTTCTTCTTTTCTTTTTGAAAACGATTACTTTATCACCTTTTAAGTGTTGTAACACTTTTGCTTCTACTGAAGCACCTTCTATAGCTGGGGCGCCTAAAGAGATAGTTCCATTGTCATCTAATAAAAGAACTTTGTCAAAAGAAACTTTTGATCCTTCTTCATTAGATAAACGGTGAACATAAACCTTTAAGTCTTTGCTTACTTTAAATTGTTGCCCTGCTATCTCTACGATTGCGTACATAACAAATTGTTTAGTTAATTTTTTTAAGGATGCAAATATATAAATAAAAATTAGACTTCCAACGCAATTTTTAAAAAGTTTTTTTGTAAATTATCAGATTACTTGCAGTGATATTTCTTTTTTAGCACGGTTTTTCATTTATCGGTAAAAATTTACTTACCTTCGTGTAACTTTTTTTGCAATAAACATACTTATTGCTCTATCAACTAATTATATAATAGTTTTATGAAAAAATCTTTAATCGCTTTAAGTTTAATGCTTATGCTAGGAGGAACAGCTCATGCCCAAAAGGTTGCTTTTGAGGAATATGATTTAGCAAATGGAATGCACGTTATCTTGCATAACGATCCATCAGCGCCAGTTGTAGTAACTTCGGTTATGTACCACGTAGGTGCTAAAGATGAACAACCAGATCGTACTGGTTTCGCTCACTTTTTTGAACACCTTTTATTTGAAGGAACAGAAAACATTAAACGAGGCGAATGGTTTAAAATTGTAACTTCTAATGGAGGAACCAATAATGCCAACACTACCGAAGACCGTACTTACTACTACGAAGTTTTCCCTTCAAACAATTTAGAATTAGGATTATGGATGGAATCAGAACGATTGATGCATCCTGTAATTAACCAAATTGGAGTAGATACTCAAAATGAAGTAGTAAAAGAAGAAAAAAGATTGCGTTATGATAACAGTCCATACGGACAATTGATTCCGCAAGTAAAAAAACAAATGTTTACTAAACATCCGTACCGATGGACTACTATTGGATCCATGGATCACTTAGATGCTGCAACATTAGAAGAGTTTCAAGCATTTAATAAAAAATTCTACATTCCAAATAACGCAGTATTAATTGTAGCTGGAGATATTAGCAATCCAACACAAACAAAAGAATGGATTCAAAAATATTTTGGATCTATCCCTAAAGGACCAGCAATTGTGCGTCAAACGTATGTAGAAGATCCAATCACACAACCTATCAATGCAACTTTTGAAGATCCAAACATTCAAAAACCGATGGTTGTTGCTGCCTATAGAACGCCTTCAATGAAAGCAAGAGACGCTAGAGTATTGGATTTTATTTCTACTTATTTAAGCGATGGTAAA
>Ga0078894_10000093_pt1 | contig 52565 bp, 67 predicted proteins | sample LauGreSu1BDMLBSD_2_FD_67506 | JGI IMG/M metagenome (GOLD analysis project Ga0078894, IMG submission 67506) | Freshwater lake microbial communities from Lake Michigan, USA - Su13.BD.MLB.SD (version 4) (version 4) | ecosystem: Environmental > Aquatic > Freshwater > Lake | place: Lake Michigan...
TCAATGAAGTGATCGAGAACAGTCCTTACGCAAACGACATTGCGGATCTGATTGGTGGTCAAGGCATTATCAGCAATGTGATCTACAGCAATACTCGATTCAACAATCGATTCTTTCGCTTCAGCCTTCCAAGGATCAATACGATCAAAGGCAATACCGGAGAAAGAGGCACTTCAAGATACGCTCGTCTTGCTTTGGCCCCGAATAAGCTCGCTCATGTTCATTTCAGCATCCTGCCCAAGAAGGGTGAGGCTGGTGCCGAAGGTCTTATCCGGCTCATTAGCAATGTCAAGTTCAATCCAAACGGACTGGCTCGTCTTGGTTTCGTAAAGGGAGAAGATGGAATTCTCAGGCCAAATCTTTCTTTAGTTCCCAAGGGTCCACTTCGAGTTTACTCACGAGTCAATCGAGCTTCCAAGTACAAGTCGATCATTGCTGATGAGTGGGCAGAGATTCCAACTGGAGTTTTTGACGATGTCGGAGAGCAGATCATTGAGCGGCTTGAGTGGAGAAAGATTGGCAAGACCCAGCAAAGAGTTTTGAATATTGACGCGGGTCGAGTCAACTCAGTCACAACAGAGATTCGTCTGATCACCAAGTGGTCTCCGATCAGCGACATGATGTGGTACAAGTTCCGCGTCAATCTCAAAGAGTTTGGCATCAAGAAGATCTCAGATCTCAAGAACATCAGTATCTACGACTTCCGAGTTTGGGTTGCTGAGAACCCAGATCGTTTCACTTGGCTCAGTGCCGGGGTCAAGCTGAGACTAAAGGGTGGGAATCTTTTCGACTTCTCCAGGAGCATTCGAATTGATCCGACAACGCAGTATCGCATCCGAAACGTCGAGAAGAATCTTGACGCTCTGACTTCTATTTTCACAGACGGAATTAGAAGTCGACCACCAGAGCTAGTCAAGAGGATGGAAGACTTCAAGACTTTCTTCCGGAGGTCATACGACGGAGGTGATCTACTCAGCACGAAAACGTGGACTTCTTTTGATCGAGCGATGCTTCAGCAAGAGTATTTCGATGCCGTTGAGGCTGGAGATTCTCAAAGGGTCAAATTCATCGAAAAAATTTTGAGCGCCAATCCACTGCCTGCTGAGGCAGCTCGACCGCGCAAGTACACAGACATCGAGCTTCTGGTTTTGCTCGCAGACGAGCTTGGTCCTGACGAAACTCTCGATATCATGTCTCTTATCGACCGCAGAAACATCTCGCTGTTTGGTCTCGGTGGTGGTACAGAGACGAGGGGGCTCGCAGAAGTTCCCTCAATTGCAGAGATAATGAATCGCAAGGGTGTTCTTGTTGACTACGTCAGGGATCAAGGGCTGAATGCTTGGGAGTCATATCTAAGACTCAAGTATTTTTGGAATGAATTTGATCTGCCTCAGGAGCGACAGGCTCTAATCGACATCATCGATGCCACCCTTGAGAAAGACCCAAAGATTCAAGAGCTCTCTAGACTTTCAACCCACAGCCCTTGGCAGCTTGCTCAAACTCAATGGATCATGGTCAAAAAAGACGTTGAGTCTCGACTTGAGCAGCTCACTGATTACTTGGTGACAATGAAGAGATCTGGTATTCAGCCAGATCGTCTTGGAGACGTCGAAGACATCGACGAAATCATTGACATCCAAGAGATCATGTCAAACCCAAAGAGTTTGATTGATGCCATCATCTCTGGCCGTGTAAATCCAGAAGACCTAGGTCGTCTTCAGGACGATCTTTATTGGTATCAGAAGCCAGACATCATCATTGCTGCCATCGAGGCAGACCCCAAGATGATTGCAAGAGACCTCGCCTCAAAGGTTCCCTCATTTGAAGATGTCAGAGATTCTATGATCATTCAGTTGCAATTGATCTGGCGTCAGTATTACGAGGCTGTTCCAGAAAGCGTACAGACAAGAGTTCTTGACCGCATCAGAAATAACAGACTTTTCTCAGAGTTGGCTGAAACTGCTGAGACAATTCGTGAAGTTCAGGTCGGAACGCCTCGGCTTTACTTGAAGCCGAGCAGCGCAGTTACCAGCTCGGGCCTAGTGCGGGATGATTTTCTGGAGAATATCTCCGGCAGTCAGTTGGTCAAGAGCGGAAAAGGACAGAAGGTCTCATATGAACCTAGATCTTCTTCTAGTATTCTTGGCTTCAGGTTCGGACCTATTCTTGATGCTCGAGACGAAGACGAGATTGTAGAGGTCATCATTGATGGCCCGAGCAGGCAAAAAATCAGGGGCAAGAGCATCAAGCTCGTAGGCGACTACGAAGTCACTGGTAACTTCATCTACTCCTCTGAAGACTTGGGTTTCCCAGAAGACCTGCCGACCAAGTCAGACGGATCAACTTTCTCGAGGGTAAGAAAGATCTACATCCGACAGCTCGGTCAGTCAACTGAGTCTCCAGAAGATTTGGTCAATGCCCTTGCTAGCGAAGAAGTGATAACTGGAAGTACTCGACAAGCCCAGAGATACTCGACGTTGAGCAGGGCTTTCCCTTGGGAGATTGATGCGCTCACTGACCTCATCAAGAATCCTATTGCGTATCTTTCAGAGCGAGCTAAAGATTCTGCCGCTGTTGTTAGAATCAAGCAAATGATCGACAGCTCAGATCCATTGAATTTCAAGTTGTATCGAGAGCTATCTCCTGAGAAGGCAGACAGTTTGCTTGATAAGGTGGATCAGAAAGAAGTATTCCTCAAAGAGACATTGGGCATTTGGAGATCTACAAGCTCTGAGGCGATTAGTGAAGTCGCAACAGATACTCCAAGAGTGATCGTTGTTCTGACCAATGCGAGAGCGATCAATCTATCCCCCATGCAAGAAGAATTCAGTGGAGCGGTCGACTTCTTGTCTTCTGGAAGGTACAAGTTCGTTCAGAGGCTAGACGATGTTCGTGACAACACGATCTATCTTTACTTCAACTACTCAGGGAGAATCGTTGACTGACCAGATGAATTTCTCAATCAAAACTGACGAGACTGGAAGAGCTTCTCTAGTTTCTATGAACGGAGAAGACATCACTGATTTCGTCAGGGGCATTACTGTAGTTGCAGCCAGTAATGAAATGACCATCGTCGGCATTGAGTTCGTTAGGGCCAGAGTTGAGGTGAGTGGACCAGCCATGCTTCAGCAGCTCGTAGCGAATACTGGAACAACTGCCGCTCAGGCAGTTATGAACCTAGACTGGAACCAAGTAGAGTCTGAAGCCCTTGAAGAGCTCGGAATGGGAGAGAGCATCACCCAAGCTCTCATGAGCAAAGTCGTGGAGAAGCTCAATGGCACTGAACCTTGATGGCGTGGCTAAGTTCGTAGAGACACTCATGATTGATGAGTGCATGATCGTTCGCAGAGGACGACAAGAAGACTCAATCTCTGCGAACTGGAATGAATCCACTGGCACTTACAGCAAGAGGGTCAACGAGGAAGCTGTCTACGAGGGCAAGTGCATGGTTTACACTCGCAGAACAGATGCTCAGTCGACCAAAGAAGCTGGCCAAGACATTTTCATGCAGCAGAAGTACGTTTCACTGCCTCGAGACGCAGAGATCGAGCTGAAGCCAGAAGACGAGCTGACGATCACAGACATCCACGCCGGAGGCGATGAGACTTTGATCGGCAAAACTTTCATCGTTGAGGCAATGGATCAAGGAACTTACTACGCAACTCGAGAGGTTGCTCTCATGGACAGAAACAGCAGGTCTAGAACATGAGCGGCATCTCCATCAGTTTTATTGTTGAGGGAGACAACAAGCTGCTGACGAGAATCAGGCGAGTCATCAAGTACTCTGCCTCTGATTCGTCAAGGATTACTCAAGAATATGGAGAGCGACTGCTAGAGCAGGTTCGGCAGAACGCGAGTGGTCGTCCCGGACCCAACGTCATCACTGGGCAGTATCGGTCAAGCATCAACATCACAGACCGTAGCAAGTGGTCAGTGACAGTCGGAACCAATGCAGTACAAGCCATGCGTTTGGAGTATGGATTCGTTGGAGTTGACGCTATCGGAAGGTCTTACAATCAAGGACCATTCCCACACTTCAGACCGGCAGCAGAGCAGATTGGTCCAGAGTATCTTGAAGAGATGAAGCAGGCCGTGAGGAGCTGGTGGCGATGACGGCTAGTTACAATCTTGACCAAGCGGTTGTTTCTGTAGTTTCTTCAGCCACGGGCAAGCAGGTCGGACTAGCTGCGGTGCCTGCTGAGTATCCGCAAACTCCATACGCCATCGTGGATCCTTCTTCCAAGAGCGTTCCAACTGGAGACATGGCAAGTCTCGTTTCCAATAGAGACTACAAGTACGTCATCAGGTGTTACGGTGAAGACCCAAGACAGGTCAGGTGGATGGAAGACAAGATCGAATCTGCTATGATCTCTTCTGCAAGTACCTTCGGCGCTCAATGGGTGTTGCCAGAGTCTTCTGGTGCTATTGTTCCCGATGGTTCCGAACTGTACTCAAGCGTGAGTACTTTCTGCGTGAGGATGTGAACATGGCAGAGCAAGAATGGGTCTGGATCTCGCATCCGGACGTGACCGAACCAGCGCAGGTCACCCTTGCATCTCTTGAAGAGGTGTGGTCAGAGCAGGGCTGGACTGAGTGTGATGCCCCAGTCGTAAATGACGAGGAAGTCAGCTCGGATGCAAATCCGTCTCCAAACCTTTTCGACTTCGAAGAGGATGATCTCCAAGAGGAGGGCAACTGATGCCACGCTTTATGCGAAAGGGAACTACGAAGGTTTTCTTCGTTCCCACCATCACCAACAAGACCGCACCGACCGCCGCAGAGATTACGGCTGGTACGAACTTGACCGGACAGATCGCTGAGATGTCTGGCTTCACGTTCTCCAACAGCCCGATCCAGACGCCTGACATGTCCACGAAGTTCGTGTCTCAGATTCCTGGTGAAGACAGCACTGAGGACTCGAGCATCACGTTCTACGAGGACAAGAGCAGCAACCCGATCCGAACGGCTCTGGCCAAGGACACCAACGGCTACGTCGTCATCTTTTCTGGCGGTACTGCTGGTGCCAACCCTGCTGCTTCCGACAAGTGCGAGGTGTGGCCGGTGACCGTTTCGTCCAACGCCCGTCGTTTCTCGGCTGGCAATGAGGCGGCTCAGTACGAGGTGAAGTTCGCCACTACTGCCGAGCCCGCTCAGGACGCTACTGTCGCCTGATAGTTCTTTACTGGTAGAACCGCTGTCAAGACATCTAAGGAGCCTCAATGTCTAAGTCAGATGCCAAGGTGCCTCTCGACCATCTCCGATCCATGAAGAAGCCCGTCACTAAGTCGGTGCGAATCTCAACGGATCAGGAGGTGGCCGAGAGGTACCAGAAGGCAAGGTCAGACTGTGACCTCGCCAAGATGGCTTACGAGTCGAATCCTCGTAGCGAAAAGAACATCTCGGCATACAGCGAAGCTAAGAGCTCTCTTGAAGAAGCTGAGGATGAGCTTCGAGAGAACAGCATTCTCTTCAGGTTCCGCAGTGTCGGTCGTCGCAAGTACGACGAGCTCATCAAGGCCCATCCGATCACTGATGAGCAGCGAGAGGAAGCCAAGGCGCAAAACGATGGGGAAGATCCAGGTATCGAATGGAACTTCGAGACTTTCCCTGATGCTCTGATCTCTGAGTGTATCGTGGAGCCAAACATTTCTCCAGCAGAGATGATGGAGTGGCTTCAGACAGATGACTGGAACACCGCTGAGCAGCAGGCTCTTTTCCAGGCAGCTTTTCAGGCCAACACGATGCGGTCTGTCGTGGAAATGGGAAAAGGCTAAGGCGAGACCCACAGCTCGCTTTAGAGATTGAATACTGCGCTGACAAGGGCATTCCACACAGCAGATTCTTGGCTTGGGATGCAGACGATCAAGATCTAGCTCTCGCTTGGCTGATCGACAAAAGCTCAAGATGCCCCAAGTGCGGAACATACAGTGACGACTGGATTGATGACGAAGGTCGTGCTTCTGAACCTCCGCCGTACTATGTTGAGACACACCGTTGCTACGGATGCGTCGCCATAGATGACGCACTGGAAGAAGTCGAACCTGACCAGAGGATGAGCATAACGACTAAGTTTGTTCGTCATCAATCTGGGGAAGCAACTTGAACGATTACATCAAGATCGTACTGCAAGCAGATCCCTCAGGAATGATCTCTGGCTTCCAGCAAGCCGAAGGTGCAATAGCAAAGCTAGTTTCAGCCACTCAGAGTGCCGGTCGTGCTCTTCAGGCTGGCGGACAGATGTGGGATAAATTTGCCCAGTCTGTTCAGAGCGCAGGTCGAAAGACGATGGCTCAGGGAATCGCTATGGGCGTTTCTCTTGGAGCTGCTGTAAAGAAAGCCTCAGACTTTCAGGTTCAGATGACGAACGTTCAGTCTCTGACCAAGGCTTCTGACTACAGCATGAAGGCTCAGTCTGATGCTATTCTCGGAATGTCAGAGAAGCTTCCTCAGTCTGCGACCAATCTTGCCACTGGTCTCTACGACATCGCTTCTTCTGGCTACGCAGGGGCAGATGGACTAGCGATTCTAGAAGCTTCAGCCACAGCAGCTTCAGCAGGTCTCACCACCACAGAGGTCGCGAGCAATGCGATCGTTACTGCCCTGAACGCTTACGGCCTTGAAGCGAAAGATGCCGCAGACATCTCAGACATTCTTTTCCAGGGTGTCAACGTCGGCGTCATGACCTTCGAACAGCTCGCGGGATCCATGGGTGACTGGGTGGGTATGGCGGCTCAGGTGGGTGTGACTGCCGACGAGGGCACCGCAGCCATCGCAGCCATGACCCTAGCTGGCATCAGTGCTGGCGAAGCTGGAACTTATCTCTCAAGAATGATGCAGGAGTTCTTGCAGCCTTCTGAGAAGATGACCGCCAAGGTCAAGGACATGGGCTACAGCAGCGCCAAGTCTTTGCTCGACGCTAAGGGTCTTGGCGGAGCGATCCTAGAGCTCAACAAGGCCACCGGGGGCAACGCAGAAGAGTTCAGTAATCTTTTCGGGAGCATTCAGGCTCTGCGTGGCGCACTCGCGATCACGAGTAACGAGGGTGCCAACTACGCGAGAGTTGCCGGGGCCATTACTGACAAGACCAAGCGTGCAGGGGCAGCTCAAGACGTCTACGCCGTGCAGTCTCAAACGCTTTCTGTTCAGTGGCAGTTGTTGAGAAATGCTCTGGGCAACTTCGCAATTCAGATCGGAACCCCACTACTTGCTCCTCTCGCAACTCTGATGGGGTGGCTTGCGAAGTTCTTGAACTTCGTCACCAATATCGGCTCAAGCTTCTCGGGCGTCATGGCAGGCCTCGGAGCGTTCGGTTCTGTTTTCCTAACCATCACTGGCGGCATCGCTGCATTCTTCCCGCAGCTTGTCGCAGCTCGTGTTGCCATGATGGGTTTCAGAGGTGCTCTGGCACTTTTCAATGGGGCATCTGCTGGCGCAGGCATCACTAGCCTTCTGGCAAATCTTGGAGGAAGGTTCCCAAGAATTACAGCAATGCTCGTCGGTTTTGGAAACGCCCTCAAAGCAGCCCTCAGCATTGACATCTTGCAAAAGGGTTTCACTGCCGTGAAGGCGGGTCTAGCAACCGTTGCCAGTGGCATCGGTCAATATGTGACCGGGAATTTGAGTGCCGGTGCTCTTGCTGGCAAGGCCGGAAGCAAGTTGATGGGCGGAGCCAAGGGTATGGTCAGTACTCTTGGAAGCGGAGTGATGACCGCCCTGACTAGTGGAATTGGACTGGCAACTATCGCTCTGGCCGCATCTGTCGCGATGGCAGCGAATCTGGTCAACACTCTCAATCAGGCACGAGATGCTGGTCGAGAAGCTGGAGAGACGATCAAAGCAAGCCTGAGCGACGACAGCTTCGGGGACACTCGATCTTCTATCAGCAAGATCAACTCAGAGCTCGAAGCTTCAGACAAGAGACTTGCTGAATTGGGCATGGCTCCTGGTCCGATGGGCAAGAAGGGTGACGGCCTTTGGGAATCTGGCTATGGTCTTGGCGGAGCTGAAGCCGCCAAGTGGGCTTTCCTGGACTGGCTTCCTTTCAGCAATTTTGGCGACAAGGGAAAGCGAACCATCGAAGAGCGTGAGCTTCAGCGTCAGATCATTGACGAGAGAGATCGTCTTGAGAGTCGGCAGAAAGATATTGAATCTTTGGCTGCGCTGGCAGGAGCTCAAGCTTCGGGAGCCAAGAGTTACGTCAACTCGACGATGGACTTTATTGACCGTCCTGGATTTGAACTTTCCGCTGAAGCTGCCGGTGGCAATCGGGTTCCGCTCGCTCAGATGCTTCTGGATCCATCCGAGTCTGCGGCCAAGATCTGGATCAGAGACAACATCGATCCGATTGCCAAGTCAATTGGAACTTCTCGCGAAGGATTGCTTTTCCAATTTGACACAGCAATGAAAACCGTAGGCGTCTCAGTTGATGACCTTCTGAATCCAGACACTGCTCAGGGAGCTTTCAACGAAGTTAGCAACATGCTGGGGCGTTTGTCTGGAAAGTCTGTGAGCCAGCAAGGATCAATCAATGCCTTCGAGCAGATCAAGCAAGCTGCCGGTGACGCTACGACTCAGATTGAGAAGCTGAACAATGCTCTGAAGTTTGCAGTTCAGCAGAGCCTCGGACCAGAGATGGCCAAGGACCAGCTAGAAGGCATGGTGAATAGCACCATGCAGGCTGTTGACAAGATCAAGGAGAATGGAAATCTCTCCGAGGCGATGGATTTTGGCAACTTCAGCGAAGACGCTCTTAGCTTGCGCGGCCAGTGGCAGCAGATCGTTCAGGGTTTGGTTGACGAGACTACCGCTTGGGCGAGCAGTCAAGAGTCAGTAACCGGAGTTCAGATCGCTCAGCACCTTCAGGGGCAAATCGACGCGATCAGGACATATGGCGCTGAGATGGGTTTGAGCACAGAATTCGTTGAGAGATACGTCACGGCGCTGCAACAGGCGATCACAAATGGCGATGTTGTGACTAGTTTCGTCACAAATGTTGACGAAGCTCAGGGCCAAGTAAAGGCTTATCTCACGACTATCGGAAGAACTCCAGAACAGATCGACACTATCGTCAACCTTCTCAATGCAGACATCAGCATTGACGAGCTTCGCAGGTGGCTCGGACTCACGGGAATGAGCCCTGAGCAGATTGACACTGTCATTCGTGTCAATACCGAAGAGGCTGCCGGGAAGGTTCAGGCTTACCTGAACACACTTGGTCAAGTTGATCAGAAGGCAGTTGTCGAGAACATTGTCCGTCTTGTTGGAGAGGTCGACCCGCAGGCACAAGAAATTATCCGTGGAGACCTGAAGAATCTTGGCCTCACTGACGAACAGATCAACATGATCGTTGATCTGAGCGGTGATGGTTTGACTCAGTCTCAAACTCTGCAGAAGGTTCTTGAGAACATTGGCGTTCTCAATCCTCAGCCAACCGTCAACGTCACAGACAACGCCACGGGAGTCTTGAACGGAATCATTGGCCAGCTCAATGCCATCAGGGCTGGTGCCAATGCGAACGTCACTGTTACGACGACCCAGAGGACTGTCGTTGAGCCGCCCTCTGCTGGACCTAAATATCCCGGCAAGGGAGGGCCTCCAAACACTGGCACCGGCTCTCCAGCTCCTAAATATCCCGGCAAGGGTCCCAACGCCGACGGCAACATCCGAGGAATGATCGAAGAGCGCCCTGGGAGCGCCAGCATCTATGCTCCAGCGACTCAGTATCGAGTTTTCGCGGAGCCAGAGACTGGAGGCGAAGCTTACATTCCACTTGCACAGTCAAAGCGCAAGAGGAGCCAAAAGATCTGGTGGGAGACGGGGCGTCGACTCGGAACCGTAGCCTTCGCAGACGGCGGAATGACTTATGGCTCTGGCGGAATCAGCTACATGGCGAGAGGTGGTGTTCTTGAAGGTCGTTTGAACAGCGACGACGGCAAGAAAGCAAAGGATCAGGAAGAGCAAAATTGGAAGAATCTAGCTAAGGCTGGAGAAGATCAGAAACGAGCCGCTGAAGATCAGAAGCAGGCTGCCGAAGATCAGAAGCAGGCTGCCGAAGACGCTCGTCGTGCAGAGAGGAATACTCTCGAGTACAAGTTTGACGTCGAGGGCAGCATCGGTCCGGTTGAATACATTTGGAAGTTGCTCGGTCAGATGGCTAATCTGCCGCAGTACAGCGACGAATGGATTGAGATCGGACGCAAGGTCAATGATCTCAACAAGGAACTTCGAGAGACCGCCTATGCCGCTCAGGATGCTTTCTATGAAATTGGAGCCATCACTGATGAGCAGCAGCTAGGTAATCTTGAGCGTCGACTGACAGAGCAGAGGGCTTTCACTCGTGAGTGGTGGGATCTCGGCGTTGAGGTCTTCAATTTCAAGAAGAAGATCGAAGAGAACCGTAGAGATCTAGAGGATGCCTTTTACGACAGCGGCAATATGTCTTTCGAGAACAGAATTGCTCAGCTGAAGAGGCGCCTCTCAACTGAAAAGGCTTGGGGTTCTGAGTGGCTGAAGATTCAGAACGACATCGCTAACGAAGAGATGGGTCTCGCCAAGGCCAAGCTCGAGTTCGGCGCGATGAGCTACGACCAATACATCGCATTCATGAACTCTCGACTGGCCAAGGCTGAGAAGTTCAGCTCAAACTGGTCTCAAATCACTAAAGAGATCAACGAGGTTGAGTCGCAAGGCATCGCCAAGATCGCAGACGTTTACTCCAAGTTCGGAGATCGGCAAGCTGTCAGTAGCACGAGCGTTATCAAGTGGCTTGAGCGCCAAGTCACAATGGGCAAGAAGTGGGCACAAACAATCGCCCAGCTGAAGGCTAGCGGAGCCTACAGCTCTGCCGTGATAGACCAGCTCGTTCAGGCTGGTCCTGCTTCCGCTGGGCTAGCCAACGCTCTCATGAGGGCAGTTGGAGCAGGTCAGGCAGGAACCATCAACGACCTGCTCAATCAGGCCAAGAAGCTTGGCATCAATACCACCAGCTATGACTCCGGCGGATATCTTCCACCCGGATACACTCTGGCATACAATGGCACCGGAAAGAACGAGCCAGTTGGGGGCGGTGGTGTAGTTGTGAACCTTCCAAACGCTACGATTTCTAGCCCAAACGATGCCAAGAGATTTGGTGACCGTGTTGCTTTCGCGATCAACTCTGTAGGTATCTGATGCTTCGAATTGAGAACCCAAACTCTTCACTTGGCCCTTCTGGATTCTTGTTTCATCCTTCCTCTGGAGTGAAGGTCAGCAAGTGGGATCCTGGCTATCCAGAAATTAGAGAGATCGCTGACGCTATCCCGCAGATGAACGGATACAGAGACTACACGAGTTTCTTTGGTTCCAGAGTCATCACCATTGAGTTCAGAATTTATGCCCCTTGGGCCTCTTCGCAGACGACTCGTCGAGAAATTTTGGATACTCTCAAGGGTCTCTGCAATCCTGCTTTGCGCCCATTCATTTACGAAGGCATCGACGGAGCCGACCAAGAGAGAAGAATTATGGTGCGTCCAGATTCACTCTCTTCTCCCTTCACCATGCCGCACACTAATGAAGTTCAAATGCAGTGGGTCGCTCCATACGGGCTATGGGAAAGTGGTCAGATCGAAACCGTTCAGATCGGACCGGGTTCTGGTGGTGGGCTCACTACTGGTCGTTCATATCCACTGACATTTCCTCGATCCTATGCTGGCCGAGCACCGTCTGGCGGAAAGCCAGTTCTCAACGATGGCAATATTGAGGCATATCCAGCTCTTTTGATTTACGGACCGTGTACCGACGTTACCATCTTCAATAACGCAACGAATGAGCAGATGAAGTTTGAGGCTCTAAACCTGACAGCTTCACAATCACTCGTGATCAACAATCGAGAGAGAAGCATCACCATCGGTGGCCAGCCGAATATCAGTAAGTATGACAAAGTTGACTGGACGCAAAGCAGTTGGATCAAGCTGGCTCCCGGTGAGAATCAAATGAGCTTCAATCCAACTGGCTACACTGAGACCACCAAGATGCAAGTTGCCTATCGGCATAGCTGGATTTGAGGTCTTCATGCCACTCACAGTCAATTGGCTGCAGAATTCGAGCTACTCTGCCCAGCTCGACCGACAGTTCATCGAAGCCGTTGTGCCTAGCGAGGGAGTCATCTCGCCGACATCTATGAAGGTCTCTCCACAGAGTCCAGCGGCACTCTCTGTAAAGATCAACAAGGGCGGATGTTTCGTCAAGGGAGACAACTCCATCAATCAGGGCATGTACTACGTCGACTCAAATGACGACGAAAGCCTTGCCGCTCTATCGCTGCCACCCAGCGGATACAAGAGGATCGATAGCGTATGCGTTTGCGTGCGAGATCCAGACGCCTCCGGTCCATCTGGTAACTCTGCGAACCTAGTAATGGTTCAGGGAACTCAAGTTCTCTCTTCTGCCACGGCTTCTCCTCCGAACCTGCCAGACACTCACGTCAGGCTGGCGAACATCACGCTGACCTCTACAACTTCTGCTGTAACTTCGAGCGAAATCGAAAACACTCGCTCACTTTGCGGAGGCCTTGATCACGTTGGAACTATTCAGCAGTGGGCTGGAGATGGCTCAATTCTTCCAAACGGTTGGCTTGTGTGTCAGGGCCAAGCCATCAGTCGCAGCTCATATTCAGATCTTTTCGAGATCATCGGAACTCAGTACGGTCCTGGAGACAACACCACGACGTTCAATCTTCCAGACCTACGTTCTCGTATGCCGATGGGCGCAGGTCAGGGTTCCGGACTGAGCGCTCGGTCTGTCGGCCAAAAGTCTGGCGTTGAGTCTGTGACGATCAATACTTCTCAGATGCCAGCTCACACTCACACCGCAAATCACGACCATGGAAACGTAGTCACAAGTTCTGCCGGGACGCACTCGCACGCTATTCCTTCTGTCGTTGGCATTGGATCCGGCACCAATCCAGCGGCTCTTGGCATGTTCACCATTGGTGGTCAAAGAGACTACTCCACTGATTCTGCAGGAGCTCACACTCACAACGTTGATCTTCCAGAGTGGACTGGAAACACTGGATCGTCTGGTGGTAACGCTTCTCATGACAACATGCCTCCATTCTCGGTTGTCAACTTCATCATTAGGGCGATCTAATGTCTTGGAACATTCCAAATCGTCAAGAGGCTTACTACGAAGTTCAGTCTCGACTCTTTCAGAGCGCACTTGTTGATCTAGTTCTTGCTAGGAATGGAACCGGGGTCAGAACTGGCTGCTCAGTGACTGTTTCTTCTGGCATGACCGTCAGCGTCAGCAGTGGAACAGTTCAATTCAATGGTTCAGCCCCGGTCAACATCGCGGGTGGTAATCTAAGCCTCAGCGCAAACTCTGATGCTTCTTCTGGCCGTATCGACATCATTCAGGCCAGTAATCTAGGAGTCATTAGTGTTGTTTCCGGCGCTTTGTCTGTAGAGCCAGTTGAGCCTAATCTTTCTGGAACCGCGGTGAAGCTTGCTGCCATCTATCTGCCGCCGAGCACGTCGGCAGTAACCACAGCAATGATTAGTGATCGTCGAGTTGAGGTAGTAGCTCCGTACAGCGTTTACGAATACGCGGTGAACACCGGGCAGTACGCAGGAACAGAAGCTAACTTCTTGGATAGTCTTCAGGGTGCGACTGGACCTGCCGGACCGGCAGGTGAGAACGTTCGGTTTCTTGATCCGGGAGAGTCGATCGCTGGGTTGCCCAATGGCACGAAAATCTGTAGGCGATATTCGTGACGAAGATCATGGGGTTGCATCCAGAAGATGTGATCGTTACCCCTCCAATATTCCCGCTGCCGGGAGGCGGGGCTATCAGGTCTCCGTATCCCATTGAGGTTTTTCAGACGCTGCCAGCGGTCAATGACGTTCCTGGATCAACGAAGATTTACTACGCCAGGAATTTCAGATCTGCACAGAGAAGAAGCACTTACGCTCGTGGTTTGGCTTTCACTGATTACGCCAATCGATCTATCTCTGCTCGTGCGTATTGGAGATTCAATCAATATCCGAACGAGTCTCTGACAGTTCCGCTTTCTGTTTACTCATGTAGGTTCTATGTAACGCCAGAAGACAACAACTCTTGGGTAAATCAGTTTCCCAATCTGATTACCTTCATGAATGGCGGACCAGCAGGATCAGATCTTTGGCATCTCATGTGGGATGACTACAGCGAGAGGGCTCCTTTTACTGGGATTTACAGAATCAACAGACCCTTCATCGCGAATTCAACCTACACCGCTGGTGGATCTATCCTCAGCACGTTGAATCTTGATTTTCAGATGACCAGCTCTTCCACTTGGAGAGTTGAGATTCAAGTAAACAGCGCAATGAATCCAAAGGTAACGATAAAGATTTACAACTGGAACAGCACCACGGCAAGCCTGACCATCACTGGTAATCCCACCAATGTTGCGGCTGACACTTTCATGCTGGGGCGCCATCCAACGAAAAGCGGAACTGGAGGATACTCCCCAAACATTTGGATCGGAGATCTTGAAGTCTTTGACACTTACGATCTAGATGGAACCGCTGGGCAACATCCCTCCAACCCATCAAACAAATGGTACGAAATTGTAAACGGAAATGAAGTTGAAGTTCTTGAAGAGGGAACCATTATTTCTGGATCTCTCAACACTTCAGACAAGAACAACTGGACTGATCGTGACAGAGAGTTCGTTTTTGAGAACTTCTCTCAGTACGATGTCAATTACGACTTGGCAGGTGCAAGCAGCATCTCGCAAAGAAGCATGACACTGAGAGTTCCGAATGGAACACCTCCCGAGAATGGTTGGCCGGTAGTCATGTGGATCCACGGTGGTTTCTTTACCTCAGGATCTCGTGGCGACATGAATCTTGGATGGGCAAAGTGGCTACTGAGCCAAGGGTTCGCAGTTTGCACCATCGATTACGTTCTCGGAACCAACTACATTGGTCTCGTTTTATCTAAGCCTTCGTGGCCAACAGAAGGTTCTGGAATGTTTCCGAGCTTTTTGATCTGTGCAAAGAAAGCAGCTCGCTTCCTCAAAGTCAAAGGTTCTCAAGGCGATGGGACATATGCGATCAATAGCAACCGAATTGCTATGACGGGTCACTCTGCCGGTGGCGGTATTGCCTTGGCTGCCACTCTCAGCAGAGACCTCACCAGCCTCAACGGTAGGAACCTGACCGTCAGTAACACGACATACGGCGGCGTGTCTGGTGAGAGTGACGTTGCCATCAAATGCGCCTACTCTTGGGCAGCACCCATCGATCTGAAGTGGGCTTACGACAACGACATGGAAGCTGCTTACGGACTCGGTAGCCCAGCTACGAGCAGAACGAAGGCAACAGCCAACACTTATCTCGGTTTGAATTACAGCAATGCCCTGACCAACGAACAAATGAATGGCGCGAGAGTAACGGACATCATCGTCGCTCAATCTTCGGAGAAAATTCCTCCGGTCGGCATGGTGCATGGCAAGTGCGATGGGCTGATCAGGCATCAGCACTATCAGTTTGCTGAGGCAGCTTTGGTCGCCAAAGGAATTACCCCGAGCGTTTTCTTGACGGATAAGGATCATGACTTCTGCTATCTGCAGAGCCCGCAAAAGCATTTCCTTGACTTTTTGATCTCGTCAGGAATGAAATCATGACCATCTTCACCGTTGGAGACAGCGAAGTTGGTGGTGAAGATACTCTCGGAGGAACTTACAGTCTGGTTCCTGATCCTGTCGTTGAACCTCCAGAGCTGCCTGTCGAACCAAGCATCAGCATTCCAACGACACCGGCGGAATGGGCTTTCCTAGACGACTTCAAACACTCAATTGTTGATTACAACTTCGTCGTGGGAGACGGTTCTCCTGAATTTGTCCTCTCATACATTCAGAATCCGAACTTGAGATTCAATCTGAAAGACAACTGTTCTGTTTCTTTTGATCTCAATCAATTGGATCCTCTGGCTGCCAATGTCACTGAGCTGCTAACTGACCTTTGGATTTACAGAGACGGCGAATTGATCTTCCGAGGTCGAGTTGGACCCTCTCAAGACAAGCTCGATTCAAATGGTGGTTACGTTAGCTTCACGGCCATCGACTATCGAGGAGTTCTCAAGCGTCGATTTTTCTACGACGACAACACAACTTTCTGGTATGACGAAGACGTCAGTCGAATTATCTCAGACTGTCTCTCTATGATCCAAGGACGAACTGGTGGTAATTACTCAATCTCAGAGGGCATCGGATTCCCTGATCTCGGAGTTGTCCGTAGAGAGGTCGAGTTCAATCCAGGAACTAACTTCACAGACTCTATTGATTCACTTCAAGAGTCAAAGCTCAGAGGTTTCGACTGGGAGATCGATGCCGATCTGAACCTGAACGTATGGGCTCAGAGAGGAATCTCTCCTGCGGACAAGCTCATTGAATACAACGGGGCTATGCTCGGTCTAACCAGAGACTTCAAGACAGACGAGTTTGCCAATGCCGTTAGAGCGAGTGGCGGTGAAATTCCAGAGCCAGTAGTTCTTGAAGACGCAAATATTTCTGTTGATCCCCGTGGTCGTTGGGAACTAGAAGTTTCATGGCCAGACTCAGAGACGCAAGAAATACTTGACGATCGAGTTGAGTATCTTCTTGAGCAAGTCAACGTGGTTCCTGAGCAATACTCTGCAGAGCTTGTCAATGGTTTCTGGAGAGGACCCTCGCATCTTTGGCTTGGCGACGAAGTTGTTATGCCCATCAACTTTGGAAGGCTCTCGGTCAGCAAGTCTGTCAGGGTTCATGAGATCTCAATTTCTCCAGACGGCAAGGGCGGAGAGAACGTAAAGATGGTTCTCAAATGAATCAAGAATATCTACCGCTGGCAAATGAGATCGTTGCTACTAAGCAAAGAGTCGGAGACGTCGAGCGCCTCAGGGGCAGCTCTCGGTCAATTATGAGAGCTTCTTGGAAGCTGCCTTCGCTGACAAACTCTTGGCTTTCAAGATCTAACTACGAAGTTTTCGGATACACGATAGACAATGCTGGTTTCGTTCATCTCAAAGGTGTCGTTCGTTCAGGGGCATCTGGATCTTCGATCTACCAACTTCCGGTCGAGGTCAGACCGCAAGCAGAGAGAATTTTTCTGGTCGCTGCCAGCGGGGGTTACGGTCAGCTCAGGATCACAACCTCTGGAAATGTAATCTTAGAAAACCTCTCGGGATCTTCAGTTACTACTTGGGCCAGTCTCTCCGGGGTTTTGTTCAGTGTCGAGAAGTATCCGAGCGGATCATATCCACTTGAGAATTTCTCTTACTCTGAGCGCAACTACTCTGCAGACCTCGGCCCAACTGTAATTCCTCATCCTTCTGGGCTCGTTGTCCTTAGCGGCTCTGGGAAAACAACCTCACCACCATCTTCAATTCAACGACTCTGGAGCGTGTCTGCCCATCAAGGTTCTGACTGGCAGTACTCGTACGCCATCTTTGCAACGAACTCTTCTGGATCCTCGCACATGCGACTTGACGTCGCGAAAAACTGGTCGATGTATCGAAGCGGAAATACTGGATCAACACGGCATTGTTTTGACGGAGTGAGCTGGCCTTCTTATTCCATGATCATCTCTTCACCGATCACACTCTCGTCTGGTGTTTCAGTTATTTCAGACGACGAGTATCCAAGATCACTGGGTCTTTTCACTGACCTGATGGGCATGAAGTGGATTGGTGGATTTTTGTCTGTGACTAATGCCTCAGCAGGAGCATCACTGGCAACCATTCCTGCCGGTTCTCGCCCAGCACAAGATCTAATCTTGCCAGCCATGAGCAACGGAGCTGCCGCTGCCGTGAAGGTATCTAGTTCTGGGGCTGTAACTTTCGAGACGGCTGGCACTAATGGATCTTGGCTTTCCATTGCTCACGCCTACTGGCCCTCGAACGAGTAAACTCTCGATCCAAGGAGGATCAATGGCTACTCCAGGTGATGTGCTTCTACAGGCAAGAAAGCATCTCGGCTATGTCGAGGGGCCTCGGGACAACGAGACGCCCTTTGGTGCTAGGACCGGATACAACTTTCAGCCGTGGTGCGGGTCGTTCGTAAACTGTGTTCTCCAGGATGCCGGTCAGCACGGAGAGCCCTCAAGTGTCTACACTCCGAGCGGTGCTGCTGCCTATCGAAAGCTCGGCCGATGGATCGAGCGCAACGGTCCTGCACAGCAGGGAGACATCGTGTTCTTCGACTGGGGAGGATCCACAGAGTCGAGCCGAGTAGACCACGTTGGTATCGTTGAAGAGATCTTGCCAAACGGGACCGTCCAAACTATCGAAGGCAACACTTCTCCCACCAATGCGGGCAGCCAGTCGAACGGAGGCGGCGTCTACCGACGAATCCGTCAGCGCAATAGCGTCGCTGGTTTCGGAAGGCCCGCTTACTCCAGTCAGACGACTCCGCAAGTTCCCATTGATTGGAATGCCGTCAGGCGTCTTGCGGCAGCCAACATCATCAATCTTGGCCTCGGAGGCATCTCGACCATCAAGAACGGATCTCGTGGCGGCGCTGTCGTTCTTTGGCAGCAGGCTATCAATCTTGTTTCTGGTGCGAAGCTTGCTGAAGATGGTGACTTTGGCAATTCGACTCGTCGGAAGACCATTGACTTCCAAAAGTTCTTTGGTCTCGGCGCTGACGGAATCGTTGGCCCTCAGACGAGGTCAATGATGTTGCTGATCCTCTCCAAGATTAGAGACGGTTCATGAACGTTTGGACTTTTCTTCTTGGTATCATTACTGCTGCTGGGGCGGGTTTCGCTTCTGCTGTCGTTTACTCTTACGCCAATCGTAAGAAAACGAAAGCTGAAGCTCAGAAGCTTTCTGCAGAGGCGGCAGATTACATTACCAAGGCAGCGACAGATCTCTTGACGAAGGCACAGCATCAAGCGGAAAAAACAGAAATCAAATTGCTCGTAGAGATTCAGCGACTCGAGTCCAGAATCAACGAGCTGTCTGAAGCTGTCGTCCTTCTTGTTGATCAGCTCAGAGAAAACAACCTTGAGCCTCAACTGCCAGAAAACTTCTCTCATCCAGGAGGAAAGTAAATGAACGAGCTCAAGGCAGCCCTTTGGACTGCACTCTTCAGCTTTGTGACGCTCTTCGGGACTAGCCTTCTCGGCTGGCTTCAGGATGTAATCGACTGGGCCAGCGGTACCGAGAGCTTCCCGAGCCTCTCGGTGCTCGGCAAGTTCGCTGCCGCAGCGGTAGTCTCCTGCATGATCGGCTTTGTCAATTGGGCCATCAGGTTCGCTCAGTCTAGGCTTGGCATTGCGGCTGGCACACTGCCCACTTACGGACCGTCCTGAGACGCCGTGTATGGGCTTTAGGCGGTTTCAGAGAGGGTTGGCCTAGCAGGGGTGGCGCAACCCTCTCTGAAACCTTAGACGGCATTACTTGTCGTCTTGCGAGAGGATCTTTTGAACCTCAGCCTCCACGCCGTAATTGCTAGCTGTGGAGATCATTGAAGAGATCTCGATCTCGGAGAGATCTCGATTCTGCTTCTTGGCCCTATTGACAGTTCTGGCTACATCGCTCAGCCAAAGCTCTCCAAGAATCTCACGGTTCTTTTCGCTCACTGCCAAGCTGCCTTCTCGTCAAACATCCACTCGACGTCATCGATAAGGTCGAACTGACCCTTGTCAACTCGATCCCTGATCGTGCATCCACGGTCAAAGTCTGCCTTGAACGGACACTTGCCAACCTGATAGCACACTGGCTTGAAGAAAGGAAGGGAAGCGAGCATTTCGCCTTCCGGGCTGTAATCCCGGATGGCATCAATGATCTTGCTGAAAACATCTCGCCAGATGAACTGAGCTTGAGTGCAAAGTCTGTTTCCAGCGTGCTCGCTCAGGTTGCGAAGATCTGTCGCATAGTGAAGCCTCGTCGTGGTGTTATGCGGCAAGATCGACCTAGCATCTTCTGCAGGAATTCCATTGCCAATCAGATGATTGTAGAAGTTCTCAACGTCATTGAGATGATCAAACCATTCCTGCCGCAGCGGAGACTCGAGGTCAAGTGCCTCGATGCTCGGAGGCATGTATGCCTCTTCCGCCATGTTGTCCTTGACCGCAAATCGCATTGACTCTTGGGCGAACACAGCCGTCCGCTGCCTGACCATCTGATGAGTGAAGTCTCGAGGCACACCTTCGATATAGAAGTGAAACTTCACGAACTCAAGAGGAGCCTTGAGATGTGTCTGCTGAACTTGATTTGCATAGTGCTCTCGCTCTTCAGGGCTGATGTAAGAGAGCTTGTACGTCGGCTTTCCTTCGTACATACGGCAAGCGGCAGCAATAGCCCCTAGTGGATCTGGAGTCATGGCCAAGAGATGCACCGAGATCTCTCCATTTGACGACATTGGCGCAGCCTGAAACATGCTGGCGTCTGCGTAGCTCTGAAGCTCTTGGCTCTTGGCTCGCTGTGTCATCTCTGTAATTTCTTCTGGCGTTGGGATTCCCATTTCTACCTTTCAGTCCGGGAACTTAGTGTCAAGCTCCATGTTTGCGAAATCAACCATCCGATCAGCAATTGACATCAGAGACTCACACTCGTCATCAAGCATTCCGTCACTAATTGAGTGCAGGATGTCACAAGTGAGATGAATCGTATTTGCATACTGATACAGAACTGACTTTGTAAATACGTCTTGAAGCCTCAAGACAACTGCGTCAGGCAAAGCATACAACCGCTTTAGTTCTGCTGCATTTTCTCCTAGCTTCTTTGTGATTCCCTCATCCCAATCAGAAGTCTTGAAGACGATGTACTTTCCTTCGATCACTTTCCCTCCATGTCGAAAACCCACATCTTCTGAACGTACAGCGCACGTCTAGCCTGAAATCCAGGCTTCTTCCCCTCGACGACGATGATGTCTTTGTCCAAAGAGATGTCGAAAACTTGATCTTTGAATCTTGGATACTTCCACCTATCCCAAACGAGAGTGATGACCTCCTCTCCGTCACTACCCATGCCACTGACCCACTCGGCAAGCTCTGGGCTCCTTACCGTGTCAGGATCAAGCTCCTCTCCAGTACGGCTGAAGTGAGCCTCAAAAAGATTCCTTTGGTTCCTGTACTTCAAGACGCCCATCCAAACGATATGAACGTCTGGACCTGCGCTGTATGGAACCTGAGCGCTCGTGTGGGTAGGCTCTGGAATGCCAGCGGCAGTCAAGTATCTGCGAACCTGATTCATCTGCTTCTCTAGCTTGTGAATGTCGTAAGGATCTTCCTTCTCAACAAACTCCTTGAATCTATCAATGGTTTTGGGTCCAACTCCCTTCACAGAGCGCATGTCATCCCAAGTCTCAGGCTGAGCCTCAAGGATTCTCTCGGCAGTCTTCTGACCAATTCCCTTGATAGTGCTCAGACCGCCTTCGACAAAACTTTCATATGGCTGCCAATTGACTGCCGAGGAGGGGGACGGGGGCTTGATGTCAATGCCGTGCCTCTCTGCGTCCTGCATGAGCTCTAGATGTTTCTTGTCTGGAAGGTTATTGAGGCAGGCGGCGTAAAAGACCTCTGGATAATTCACCTTGATCCACATGGTCCAATACGCAAGAATTCCATAGCTCACACAATGGGCAGCATTGAAAGCATAAGAACCAGCAGTAACGCACGAGTTCCATATCTGCCTCGCAGTGTCGTCGTCGACCCCATTTGCGAAAGCACCGCTGCGGAACTTTTCGTACTGGCGCTCAAACTCTTGCTTTCCTAGTTTCTTAGAGATGATCTTACGAATGTAAGCAGCGTGGGTCCAGTCGAAGCTACCGATCTCTCTAACGATTCGTAGGATCTGCTCCTGATAGACGATCTGGAAATGAGTGCCCTTGGTAATGTCGTCAAGAGTCGGGTGAAGATGCTCTGCCTCTGCACGACCCCACTTGATATCGATGTAGTTAGCCGTCGCTCCGTTGTAAAGGGGTCCAGGACGAGCGAGTGCGTTGATGTCGTAAACCTCTTGGAAATTATCAGGCTTCAGCTCTGCGGTAACGTTCCTCATCGTGCGACCATCAAACTGGAAAATTCCAGTGGTGTCGTTGCGCCTGAAAGAATCGATCACACGCTCGTCATCAAACGTCAAGTCGTAAAGATCCTGTAGCTTCAGGCCAAGATTCTCTAGTGCCTCTGAGATCAATGTCATGGTGCTGAGCCCCAGCGCATCTATCTTCAGAAGATTCTGACGCTCTGCGTCGTACTTGTCTTGACTGATCACCTGATAGGTTTTGCCATTGACGGTTCTCTCGTAAATGGCTGCCACATCTGTCAGAGGACCGTTGCTCACCACGAGACCTGCGGCATGAACGCCCATGCCCTTGATGTTTCCCTCTAGGTCCATAGCTCGGTAAAGATCTGGATACCTATCAAAGACAGACTTGGCAGCCTCGAACTGCTCGACAGTATCTTCGATGGTCGCGTTAGCGCGTAGGTCTCCAGAAGATCTCTCGATGAGAAGCTCTTTGACGGTCTCAACCTCAAACTTCGGAATCCTGTAAACCCTAGCAACGTCGTCAAGAGAGTTCTTTGACTTGTAGTACACGAAAGATCCGATGTTACCGACGCAATCAGAACCGTACTTACCGGCCAGATAGTGACGAATTTCATCTCTCCGCTCGGAGTCAAAGTCAAGATCAACGTCTGGCAAGTCTGCACGGGAAACGTCAATGAATCTCTCGAACACAAGGTTCGGAAAGTCCATTGGGTTTACTTCTGTGATTCGAAGCAAGTAGCAAACCAGAGAAGCTGCCGCAGATCCTCTAGCGGGACCAACTAGGATCCCGTTATCCTTGCTCCACTTCACGAGGTCAGAAACTACGAGGAAGTAGTCGATGAAATCTTTGCCCTCGATGATCGACATCTCGTACTTCAGGCGCTCTGAGTACTCATCTTTGACGTCATCTGGAAGAGCGTCGCAGTTCCTAAACTTCCAGCCTTCACTGATCCACTGCCGCCAAGTATCAAGCGAGTCTTCTGACGGATAACGAAGCTGAGGCAGCTTGGGCAATACGATGTTGCACCTTTCTGCGATCTCCTCAGTGCTGTGGAGAGCCTGCCTAGCCTGCGACTTGGTCAGCCCGGTACCCAGCAGGCGCCGCATAACCTCCCGGTCCGTTAGGGGCGGGCACAGGGGCACGTCATAGCCCCACGCCCTAGCCTGCTCCTCCAGCGTTTGCCGATTGCCGCCCCTGACGTTGTGGAGGATCTGCTGGACACTAGCCTCGTCTGGCTTTGTGTAGTGAACGTCTCCAGTAGCAACCAATGGAATATTCAGCTCAGAGCCGATCTGAGCGATCATTTTGTTGAGCTTGCATACGTTCTCAAGCTCTGGAAACATCTGTACTTCTAGATAGTAAGAGTCTCCAAGAAGCCTCTTGAACCTAGCTGCTACTTGTTTCCCTCTGCTGTACGACGCCTCTTCTTTCGCAACATTCTTGCCCCCGATAAGGGATGTGGCCAGCAAAGATCCAGTACATCCGCTGAGAATGATGAGGCCTTCTTTGTTCTCGGCAAGCGTCTTGCCTGAAACTGTAGGCTCGTAATAGAAATCAGACCATCCTTGCGTGACGACTCCGAGGAGATTTCGATACCCCTGCTGACTCTCCGCAAGTACAGTGAGATGATTCTTTCTTTGCGTGGCTTGCTCGCCCACATCACCCGTGTAAAGTTCGCATCCAAAGATCGGCTTGACCCCATTGGAAGTCGCAGCGATTTCGAGCTGCACATGGCTACTGACGTTGCCATGCTCAGTGAGGGCGAGTGCCCCCATACCAATCTCAGCCGCGCGCTCGACATGGGCAGAGGGCAACTGAAATCCATCGAGGTACGAGAATGTGCTGTGGTGGTGAAGGCTGACGTATCTGAGCTTCGCATTGATCGCCGAGACTTTTTCCTCTTGAACCAGTCCCGGGACGTAATCCATCCCCTTGCCATGATCATGACCCATTCTTTACCAACTGAGTCACGAGCACCAAGTTCCTCTCTTCCAATCCCATGATCATATTGAATCCAACTTCGAGCTGCCAAGGGATGGATACGTTATTGAAGTGAGGATCGTAAGCAGGATTGTCTAGGATGTTCCTCCACGTTTTGACGCCGTAACGGCTCTTGTGCTCGATGCACTCCCAAGCAAGAGTTGACATGAAATGGGGAACAACGATTGTGAAAGTGGCATTCGGCTTCAGGACTCTCTGGACCTCAACGAGCAGTCGCACTACAGATTCTGGGCTGATGTGGTCTAGAGCATGTGCGCTGAAAATGCCGTCAACCTCTTCGTCTCCAAACATGCTGAGGTCATCACGCTCAGCGTCCCACTCTGGCCAATCAAGGCGCTGATATCCGTCAATAACCTTATTGCCACCGCCAATGTCCACAAGAATCTTGTCTTTGCTTGGCTCTGGAATGATTCTGAAACCAGCCCTCGGCCTGATCATGGCGATGTCAAATGCGTCACTGACAATCGCTGGAGGATCAAAGAACCTCTGCCCACGATGATCAACATTAGGCACTCGATTTGCGTAGTCCATTACTTCCACCTCCAAGTTCCCTCAATTTCCCCAAGCCTTCCACGAATGAAAAAGCAGAGGTAATTGATCGCGTCAATTGCAGAGTCAAGATCTTCAGGTGGATTGTCTGAAGTCATGTACTCGTTCCACAAACGGTCAATCTTCTTACGAACGTCGAAAAGAGCACCTCTCCAACCGCTATCCATCCAAGTGTCTGCGTGCCGAGCGTTTCGTTCGGCATAAACCTCAAACGCATAGAGCATTGCCATGAACTGATCAATGCTTGACTCGTTAGCTTCATAGCCAAGTGACTCAATCATCTCCTTGACATTCATCGCTGACCGCCAGCAAGCTCAATGGGGCTGCCAGAAAGATACGGGAAGTTACCACTCACGAGTGCTGCAACGCACTCCCCAATTTCTTCTGGCTGTAGCCAATACTTCTTGGGCAGAACAGCGGACCAGTAATCGTAAGCATCACTCCAAGGAACATCTCGATATCTCATGATGCCTCTGATGGTCTTGTCTGTCATCGGAGTTCCCTGCGTATTGCTCGGATGCACGCAGAAAACGTCATAGTTCTTAGGGGCAAGCTCCCAAGCCATGCACTTAGCGAAATGAGCAAGACCAGCTTTCGCAGCGCAGTAAGGAGCGCTCGCATTCAGGACATGATTGTAAGCCATGCTGCCGACATAGACGATGTGCTTTCTATGTGAAGTGTCCAGCGTGGCAGAGACAAATTCACGAGTGGCAAGAATGCTGGCTGTCAAAGAGTTGTGGACAACTTCCATGATCTCTTTGGTCGGCTGATCTTCAATCCAGTCAAGATGAGTCTGTCCGTTCACCAAGACCAAAGTGTCGAAAGAGCTGAGCTCATGGAGATCACCGATGTGTTCGGCGGCCATATCTTCATGGGGTATTCCGAAGACAAGCATGTCCTCGTAATGCTCCGACAAAGATCGATCTATTGCACCGCCGATGTTGTTATGAGCCCAACCCATAATCAACGTCTTCCTTCTCTGTGGAAGAGAAGTGTCGAATAGATGTCTCGACTTAGTGCTTTCCAAATAGCTCGAGCTGAGTTGTTCTTTCACTGTTCTCCCATCTTTCTACGTTGGTAGTCACCCATTGCAGGGCGTCCAAAAGTGTACCCCTTGGGCGCCTCATTTGCGTCTGGTGAGCATTGTGGTTTCGCTCTACCTGAAACACCGGAAGGCCGAGTTCATCGGCTCGATCAAACATCTCTGGCAGGTCATCAATCACCCCCACGATTCTTTCGCTACCAACAATTTCAATCAGCCTTGCGTACTTATCTTCGTCGTAGAGCAAACCCTCATACGAGAAGTGATTTCTATGAAGCCACTCTCGAGTGTCTGGGTCAACATTGTCAAGCCTCTGCCACGGCCTAGTCGTTGTAAACCACACCTCTACTCCGAGACTTCGGATTCCATCAATGAGCTCATGGGCACCGCTGAATACCGGAGACCATCTCTTGAAGCCACCCTGCCGGAACGAGAGCTTGGCTTCTCGATACTCTTCTCTGGTCAAAGAAAGCCACTCTTCGAAATCTCCGTCACCATCCCAAGCGGCAAGTCCATTCGACTCAAGAATGAGAGAGGAAACTTCCCTTTCCGAGAAGTTGTGATACGCAGCAATGAACTTCATTAGATGAGTGTGATACTCACTAATAGTTCCGTCAATGTCTACGGCAACAACGGGATTTACGACAGAGTTGCATGAACTACACAGCATCAAGAATCTCTCCCGCCTTGTTGTAGGCATGATTTACAAGGATGGCTTTTCGAAACTCTCCGAATCGACCAAGCCTCACAAGCCCGTGATCAATGAAGCAATCACAATCTGTACTCAATGGCTTCTTAGCCAGCTTGGCTGACTCTGATGGCTTCTGCCCCCACTCAGTACTTCCATAGCCACCGATCATGCTGCTGCGATACCAAGACTCGCTCAGGCTTCCGTTGTACACGATTACATTTTGATCCTTCTCAACTGAGGGGATAGAGCATGAGTCATTGATCCAGACCTGCTGCCATTCGAAGGAATGATCTTGTGGCTTGAGGCAGTAACCGAGAGGCGTGATCGTGCTGAAAACCATATCTCCAGAGTCAATGAGGTCTTGGATGTAAGGAGCCCTGACTTCAGTGTCTACGATTGACCGCTCGTAAATTGACCAAAGTTCTGCATAAACATTGATCATCGACCAAGCTGGCCATTCCCCTTCGAAATCGTCCCAGCTACATGGGGCTTCTTGATCGCCGTAAACCTTCTCGGCGTAATACTTCTTGTGACCCCACTTGTCAAACAAGATGCTCATCTCTGGATCTTCGCTGGTAATGCCAGAAACCGGCTCATGAATGAACTGAGCCCCCTTGATATCGCTTGGAATCTTGATGCTGTGGATGACAACTTCAAGATCCCTCATTGCTGCCTGATGAGCGATGAGGAGGCCAGCGGGGCCGCAACCCAGAACATGAATTTTCACGTGACTACCTCTCTAAGAATCTTTTGGAAAACCTGCACCGGGATGTTATCTGCCCCGTCTCTGCGAATCATTCTCCAGTCCCAGAGCATGTTGACAATACCATTTGCCTCTTCCCTTGAGACATTCAAGACGTCTTCAAGATCAGACCTTCTAAAGCTGGGTCTAGTTTTCATGAGCTTGGTCGCATTTGTATTCGACCAAGCCCAAGCTTCCGCCTCAGAAACATGCCCCGATGCAATGATCTCGTCTCTTCTAAGCTCGTCACTGACATGCCAGTAGCCAAAACGTTCGTTGTCGTAAAGGGTTCTGACGAACTCATAAGCAGCTCTTACATGGGGCTTACGAACAACAACATTTTGATGTGACGCATCAGTGCTGAACAGTCGAGCCGCAATAGAAACTGCGATCCTGGCCAGCTTGATTCTGACGTTTGCCCCCTGAACCAGCGGCGGATCCTCTTTGTATTCCTTAGCTAACTCGAGGCTCTTGTCTAGTACGAACTGCTCTGCACCACGAGCCCACTTGATTTGATCTGGCGTGCGGGACCACACCCAGAGCAAAAGATTCCTGCATAGTTCAGAGGTGTACTTGTGATCGACAGACTTGTGCTGAATCGTATTGATCGCTTCTGGATCCACGTCATCACTAAGAACCGCCATCGCCATGTCAAACCTTGCTACGTCTTCGTTGTTACCGACGAGCGGCTTGATGCTGTAAACCCCATACGTGAAATCTTGCATCTTGGCATTTCTTGGATTGCCAATCCACAGCAACCGAGTCCTCGCAAGAGTTCTCTCGCTTTTGATCTTTGTTATCTGAGCCTCTCCGCTAGACCTGATGCTTGACATCTGAGCGATCTCTTCTGGAGTCAAACCGCTGATCTCGTCAAGCACCACCATGCGTCGATCATTGAGCGGAATGCTTCCCCAGCTAACTTCCCAAACATTTGAGCTGAACTGCTGAACGCCACCAACGACACCAGCGAAACTAGCAGACTCGCAAGTGATCATCTCGCCTAGACCGTAGTGCTGCCTCAACCTGTCTGCGGCTTCTGACTTACCAGTTCTTGTGTCGCCAACGATCATGCCGTCGAGCCATCCCTTGCGGACGCTCTCGCCCAAGAAATTGAATCCAAGAACGCTATGGAAAACAAGATCCATAAAAACGTGCATCGTGCTTCGACCGTAGATCTTAGTGACATTAGAACTCATGTCATCCGCAATAAGGTCCAAACCGTAAAGCGGATCTTGGTTCTGAAAGATCTCAAGTTGAGAAGAAACCTCTGGAAGCATCTTGAACTTGTCGATGTCAGTCTCAACCTCGGCAACCTCCCAAGCCATAAACTCATTCATTTGGTTCTTGGGGTTTGGATGAACTGTGCCAACAACCTCAATCGTCGAGTTGGTCTTAGTGCTGTGACTGCTCGTACTGAAGATCCTACGACTCGTGTAATCTCCTGGATCTTTTGTTGTAATCTGCTGGTCGATGCTTGGCCTGACATACAGCTCTTCGACAGGCTGGAAAGAAGTCACTGTGACCTCTAGTCGATTGCACTTCTGGATGGAAGCCTTCTCTCGAAGTGAGTTGTGAACCTGAGCCTCTGTGCTGCCCATCATGGAAAGCAAGACTTCATCGTTCTGAGGAACAGAAGTTGAGAGGTTGCCACCAATATCGTTCAGCGGACAGAATCTACACTTCGCACCGGCATCCATTGAGCATGAAAAGTGAACTTCTTTTGGAAGCATGTACGGAGGATTTCTTTTGCCAGTAACGGTCACTCGCATCCTCATGCGCTGCCCATGATGATCGACGCCCATGCTGTCGACCACACGAACGTCTACGACGCCACGGTCCTCAACGACTTCACCGGGTGAGTTTTTCTTGGCAAGCTCCATGAGCTCTTCAAGATCCTGATGGTCGAATCCATCAAGGAAGAAGTCGGTGATATCTTTGCCATGCTTTTCTGTTGTCTCATATGGAAGATCGATCTCGTAAACGGCAGCGGCAACTGAGCTCAGGATCTTTTTGATCTTTGCGTTTGCCCTCTGCCCTTTAGCGTCTGCATCGTGGCAGAGATAAACCTCACGCCCAACAAAGTTCTTGTTCCACTCTGGCTTCCAAACGTCAGCGGCTCCGGTCCGAGTGATCGAGTTGAATCCGTGCTGCCACAAGATGAGCGAGTCAAGCTCACCCTCGCAGATCAAGATGGGATCGGGGTCGAGAAGATGATCTACGGGGTAGAGGGTTGGCTCTCCATGCCCTCTTACGCCCCAGATCTTTCTGCGTTCCTCTTGCGGGTCGAGCTGGTAGAACCTGATGTTGACGAGCTCACCTTCCGAGTTCCTGACTGGGATGGTGTAAGCGCCACGCTGATCATCCCAGCCAATCTCGTATTCATCGAGAGTTTCGGCATCAAGTCCTCTACGAGAGATGAAATCCTCTCGTTTTTGTGATCTAGCGTGAAGCGAAGAGACCCATGTTCTGACGTGATGGTCAGAATAAGGGAATTTTTCTTGCTGCTTTTGTCGATCGGATGATCCATCTTGGTCACCTTTCATACCTAGTTCGTTCATCTCTTTTACAAGCAAAGAAATTCGACCGCCAAGCTCGCAAGCCTGACAGAACCAAACTCCGAGATTGACATTGACGCTTGCGCTTCTCTTCTGGTCATCATGGAGAGGACATCTCATGCCCCACTCGCCATCAGAGTTTGGACCGCTGCCCTCGAGGAAGGGCTTCAGAAGTTCTAGCTGAGCACTCGTTACCCGTGCCAACGACTCCCCTTTCCCCCCGGAAGTCTGCGGGTTAGTGAGATGCCTCTTGGCGATCCTTAGCGTCGTAGAACTCACGCTTTGTCTGCGTGAAGGTGCGATTGTACTCTCGTGGATCAACACGAGCCTCGCCAGCGGTGAAGTCGTCGATGCAGTCGACCAAACCATCGCTCACTCGGAAATACCAATAACAGGTATTACCCTCAAAGCGAGTGTCTTGGGTCGAATGACCACGCATCTTGAGATATGTCACAAGAGCCATGTCATTCGTCTTATGGAACTCATGGAGATCACTATGATCCGAAGCTACCATGATCTTATTCTCCTTTAGGTTTGCGTCGGTCGGGGTGGCACAGTAGCACCGACGGCACTACTGCACCACCCCACAAGATCAGAAGAGTTCCTGATCACTCTCTCGCAACCGAGCGATGAGTGCTGGCTTGGCACCCTTGGCGTTCAGCTCACGGTCCTTGAGCTCCTGACGAAGCTCTGCAAGCGACCACGTCTCGTAGTCGTCATCGGCTTCCTCAGAATCGTCAGACTCGTCAGACTCGTCAGGCTCGTCTTCGTCTTCGTCTTCCAGATCGTCGTCGTCTGAATCTTCGATGTCGTCGGACTCATCGAAGTCTTCGTCTTCGTCGTCGAGGTCATCGTCATCTGCAGCGGCGCTAACCCGCGCCACTTCAGCGGTCGGATTGCCCTCGTACTCGCCACGCTTGACCTGCACAACGATGGAGTCTCCGAGGATCTCTTCAAGATCGAGAACGCCCTTGCGCTTGCGGCTGGATGCTACACCGACAGCCTGAAGGAACTGATCGAGCTTCCACTCTGCTGCCTTGGTCAGCACGATCCGATCCCAGAGCTTCTTGTTCTTGTGCTCTCCAGTAGCGATCTCGTAAACCAAGGTGATCATCTCGTCACCCTTGCGGCTCTTGCCGAGAGATGCGTCGTCGATGCGACACACATAGGTACCGGGAGGCGGAGGCTCGAAGCTCGTTCCGGTTGCACTTGCCTTTGCCGGATCTGTATCCGACACGTCAAACTTCAGCTTCATTTCGTGACCTTTCGTCTTGTCGAAGTTGTCGATCGGCGGCGTGCTGTCGCACTACCGCCAGCAGCAACCCTAGTTGCCATTGCCTGCTCAAGCAAAGGGATGGTGGGATCTTCAAGCTTCCCGGGCATACCGGGGAAGCGACCCTTTGCTAGATACTTGCCTGTCTTTTCGGTGTAAAGAATTCTCTTTGCTGCACCTTCCTTTCTCTGAACCATCAGATAACCCACGACGTTCATGTAGCCGCAGACCTTTTGACTGAGGGCGCCCTGACCGCCTTGAAGCATGGGAAGATACAAGATCTTTCCATCAAGATCCTCAGTCTTCATAACGTGAGCTGTGAAGCCAACGTGCATAGGAAGCTTCTTGAATGAACGAATCATTGTCGAAATTCGATTTTGATTCACCAGATACTCATGCTGGTCTGGAACCCAACGGTTGCGATGTGGCTTGTCCTTCACCAGATCAGCCATGATGTCGTCCATGGCTTGATCCTGAAGGAGCGTCAAGTTATCGAGCCATACCCAGTCATACTGCTCATGACCTTCGTGGCGTAGATATTCCCAAGCCTGATCGATGTCGTCATATCCGGGACAAACCCAAACATCTGCCTGACTGCCCATCGCCGCAGCACTCATGGTCTCGCTGGCATCGCTGGTCAAGATCAGAGCCTTGGGGCTAGTTCCAGCAAAAACCGTCTTCCCCACACCGGGCTCTCCATAGATCATGAGCCTATGGAACCTGTCCTCTTCTCCCATCGGCCGGATGGCTTTTGGTCTGGTCACTTGTCCTCCTTGATTTCTTCTGAGTGATCTTCATATGGATCCCAAGTGGTCATCGTCATATCTCTGACAGACTCCCAATCTGACTTAGTCTCGTGAACCTCACACATGTCACGAAACTCACAGAATCCACAATGTCGAGCCGGGTTCTTGTAAATGAAGAAATCACCAGACTTTGCCTGTGCAATCTCCATCATCTCCATGAGCACTCGGTCATAGACAGACTGCCGATCGGCGTCTGTTCTAAAGGTGTACTCCCTCTTGAACAGAGGGGTCGGTTGATTCTTGCTGACGGACCCGTCCCTGTTGATCGCCAAACCGTCTTCGTTTTTGGCCCTGCGATCTGGCATTGCTTTGCGAAGTCGATTGTAAAGAACGAAGTCGAGATCCAAAGCTGACTCAATGACTCCCTGATGAACAAGAAACATTGCGCCGAAAGTCCAATATGAACCAGCTTGCTCGTCCATTATCAATGGAGCACCAAACGGATCAAGAGAGGCTCCGGTCTTGTGCTCGAAAAATCCGATGCGACCAGTTCTCATATCTCGGATGACGGCATCAACAGTTCCAGTGAAGATGCCAAGATGCTCGTCTTGGTCATCGTAGATGTCAAGCTGGAATGTTTGCTCTGGGCTGATGATTTCATAGTTCTTGTCTGCGCCATACTCTTCGTAATACGCAGCCATCATCGAATGCCCGAGCTGGTAAGCCCCGACGCCCTCTGGAAACTCTCTAGTTTCCTTTAGGATCTGCCAGTCTTCATTGCCATCTGCGATCCATTGCTGCCAGACCTTGTCCCAGATCTTTACTGGATGGCCCCCACGCCTCTTGCCGGGTTTGTAGAACTTCTCGAGAGCCAAGTGGATCAAAGATCCGAACTTGAGGGCGCTCGAAGATCCGTCACGCTTTCTGAGGCGTTGATTCCAGCCCCACTCCCACTTCTGTCGACATTCACGCCAAGTTGAGAGTTCGCTATTACGAACTACAATAACTTCTGTCAATTCTCCTCCTCATAAACCCGTCGTCGCAACGGGACGGAGCAAGTCTAGCAGCGGCACACTTCTTTAGCCAGATAAAGAAAAATAAAAATGTCATCAGCGCGAGTGCGCGCGAGAGCGCATAGCCCGAGCCTCTATTGAGGCTTGTTGTTGCGAGCACAAATGACCCAGTTAGTCTTTTGCTCTCGCAGGCGCTCGAGTGTTGACATTTTTATTTTTATTTTTGTCTAGAGTCAAGAACTCTAGCATTGATCGTTTCTTTGGTGATGTTACCTTTGCGGATTCTCTCTTCGATAGACTCTTTGGTGATGATTCTGTAAATAGAAACCTGAGTTTCTTTACTGCCTCGATGAGCCCGGTCCTCTGCCTGCTCTTGATCGTCAGGATTCCAAGTCTCGTCTAGGAACACGACGGTGTCTGCCCTGTCGAGCGTGATGGCAACGCCTCCGGCATTGGTGTTCATCAGGAACACATCTACTTCTCCAGACTGAAACCTTTCGATCTCAAGGCTTCTCTTTTCTGAAGAAACTTCACCAGTGATCTTTGCCGTTGCGACTCCGTTTTTGTTCAGCCATTGCTCGACCATATTGATCATTCTTGTGAATTGACTGAACACAATGACCGGGCTGGCGTCAGAAGCTCTGTCCGGGATGCCACGCTCTTCCAATAGCCCCCACAGAACAGGCAGCTTGCAACTGTCTTCTGTCGGATAAAGATTCAGAGTTGAATCTTGACCTTTATCAACTCGCTGAGTGGCGCCAGCGAACTGACGCAGTCTTGTGTAGAGAGCAAGAATACTTAGAGCATCGAGCTGCTCCTCTTCAATCTCGATCTCTCCGTTTGCCTCCCACTCTTGGTATTGAGTCTTCTGCTTTTTATCCATATCGACATAGAGGTCGATGTATTGCTTTGGGGGAAGCCACTTCATTATTTCAGACTTGACTCTGCGAGTGCTGTATTGGGCCATCATTCTAGAGAAGTCTTCTTGCTTATGCGACTTGACGTCTCCGATGACTTTGCCGAATCCATTGTCGTAGATGTTGAGCCAGTTGCCAGCGAAAGCCCACTTGCTCGGGAAGCTATCTGGATACAAGAAGTTCAAGACGGACCAAAGCCTGATGGGTTTTCCTCCCATCGGAGTTCCACTGAGAGCAATGCGCTTCTCTGCCTTGATCTTGACGAATGACGAGTAGGCGAGCGTCTGGCTGTTGCCAAGTCCCATTCGATGAAACTCATCAATGACCAAAACGCCCCAGTCTACTTCGTAAATCCATGGGTATTTAGAAGTTCCGTCTTGTTTTTGCTTGATCGCTTCTGGGTTTGCCACCAGCCAGCAGGCAGCGCCCTTTTGGGAAGCCCGCTGTACGTCCTGCAAGGGGTCTCCCTGCCCCGTGACGGACGCTATTGGTACCCCCATACCAGACAGCCACCTGAATGCCTCAGACAGCCACACAGGGGCTAGGGCGGTCTTCGGAGCTACGACAAGAACAGGGGTCTCATCCAAACCAGCCTCGAATATCGAAGCGATAGTCTCAACCGTCTTTCCTGTTCCGGGTTGATTTGTGTTCATGGGGTGCAGAGCACGAGCCATAAACGCAATGTCAGCTCGCTGATAACCTCGTGAGCTGATGTATGTGTAGAGCTCTGGATGAAGCTCTGGGAGCATCGTCAGCTCTGCATCATCAGCCGTGCTCAAAGAGATCAACTCTTCTGCCAAGGCTATTTGCTCATTGACCCATGTGCGAATTTTAGGGTCGAACAAAAGATTAGAAGAGTCGAAGTTTTCATGCAGTGAAAACCATGAGTCAACCGTTGCTGGAATTGACCAAACTTTTTGACGGGCGACCCAGTTGGATCCGCCGATCCTTTTGATGGCGTTTACTAGGAATGGATCGTATCCAAACTCGCAAAGCCACCTTCCGTTGCCACGGGTGATTTTGACCTTTTCCATTCTACCTCCGAAACTGACCGGGGACGTCCCTGAAACAGAGACGTCCCCGGTCGCTCAATGCAGATCATTCACGACGTAAAGATCTGCAGGTTTGATGTTGGTTCAGCGAGCAGCCACCTTGAGGATCGAGGAAACCACGATCACGTACTCGTTCTCCTCAGCGTCGGAAACCATGAGTTCAGCACCGTCTCCCTCGCCAGTGAAGTCAAGCAGGTCTGCCACCTTCACTCGCTTCTGTGCACCGCCGCTCTTGTAGGTGATGTTCTTGCCGACGACAGCCGCAGCGATCTCCTTGAGGTCATTGAGACCTGCGATCTTTGCGGCAGACTGCGAAAGCCTATCCTCGCTGGCCTCGGCTGCCTTGCGTGCCGTCGTCTGCTTCTTGGATGCCGCAGCCTTCTTCACGGCAGCGTCAGTGTCTTCGCCAGCACGATCGGGAGGCGTGACCCCATCCGGGTAACGACCACCCTTGCCGATGCGATTGCCACGAGTGGAGTTGCCCGTGGCCTTCTCGTAAAGATTGCGACAGCGAGTCTCGCTCAGGCCGGTGCGGGCCATGATCTGACCCCAAGACAGGCGATCCTCATTGCGTGCGGCAGCGATCTTGACCGACAGCTCATCATCTGTGGCGGCCTTGATCCGGTCCTTGGGTCGAACCGTTGCCTCCATGTGAAGCAGCATTGCCCGACCCGTCGAGGTTCCGAAAGTGGAAGCGATATCTTCCCACTTCTGCCCCTCTTCACGAGCCTGGACGATCTTGTCCGCAAGCTCAGTTCGTGCAGCCTTTCGCTCCTCTGGAGTCAGCTGATCTTCAGTGTCATTGCTCTTTGCAGGCATGTTCCTGTCTTCTCCTCTGGTTGTGTCCGTCAGGTCTAACGGTCTTTTGATACTAGCTGCTTGAGACTTCTGTCACAACTCCCATAGATAGTAGTTGCCGATGATTCCATCGTAATACCAGACATCACTTCCGCGAAACTTTGGGTCCTTAGAGATCTTGCGCTCCAAGAATTCTCTGAGGGTCTCCCACTCACGCACAGTCATCTTATCGCCCAACATGAAACGATTTCTATCCCAGTCAAAACTGAACACGATGTCTCGATCGTCAGGAACTGGAGACTCTCTGAAACACTCGTCCCATTGCAGCCATCTCCACCCAGCGATCGAGTGACTGCTGAAGCCCTCGACAGCGATCGAGTCATTCGGCCAAACGGCCACGATGACCGCACACATACCGAGCAATACCTCAGGAATTTCGTCGAGCTTGTTGACGTCGAAGTAACCAGCCCAACCGGCGTACTGAACTGTGCCAGTAGTGACGTCTGCTGATAGAACATCGCCCAGCCAGAGACCTACGTCTTCTGGTAGTTCTTCAACAATGTCTGACATCTGCATAGCCTACTTGTCTCCTTGTTCCGTTATGTTTTTGAGCTCTTCACGATAAAGCTGTGCAAACTCTGTGGGGTGATTCTTCTCTAGGCGTTTAGAAGCGAGCTTGAGGGCTCGCTCTCTGAGCGCATAGCTCTTGCCGAGAATACTCTTGCGGAATTTACGCATCTTCTCGGCGTTGCCCTTCTTGCAAAGATCGCAACGACATCCAAGATTGTATGTTCTTGGCTTGCCGTGGTCACTTTCGTGCCACTTGAGCTCAACTGGCTCTTCTGGGTTCCACGGCGTTGGGTTTTCTGGTGTGCCAACCAATTCATCCTCCAAGATCTCTTGGCTTCACGGGTGAGGGTAGTGGTTCGACATTTGCCCATTCCTCCCAAAGCTCAAATGTCAGATCGTCAATAACAACTCTCGCATCTACGTCTTGCTCATCTGATAGATAAGCGACGTAAGGCTCTGAGTCTGGTGCCTCTATCAGAACCCTTCCGGTCCAGAGCGTGCGGGACCTGAAGAGTCCAAATTCATCTTCGAGCTCTTCTCGGTAAAGCTCTAGCAATTCAAGAGTTCTCTTCTGAGAGCTCTCGCTCTGCAAGCACCATTCACGAGTGATGTCGATGATGTTTCCGTCTTGATCAGCTAAGGGCACCCTTGGTTCCTCCCACGTTGCGAGTCGCGCCAGAAAGATCTGCGCTAGAGCCAGCAGCACGACCGGCAGCTTGAGCCGCCATATCGAACTTACTTGATGACTTGCCGACTCCTCGCCCAAGGGAAGGGAAGAATGTATGGAAAGCCTCTGCAACCTCTTCTTCTCGAGAGCGGAGAACCAGAGCAACACTTGTTCCGTCGCTAGTGGTCTCTTCCTCTGCGCTTTGCTTCCTCAGTCGCTTGATCTCTGACATGCGCTCGCCTACCTCGGCAATGAATCCATTGCTGAAGTTTGTCTGGAAGTTCTTGGGGTTTGCCTTAGTGGGCTGCTCGCCAAGTTCTGACTTCCTGCGGTCGTAGATTCGCTTGATGCGACCGAGCTTGTTGCGCTCCTCTGGTCCGGCAGCGATGGGCTGCTCAGCACGCTGAAGCTCAGCGTAGATGTAAGACCACGTCTGACCAGAGTCTTTCATGAAAACCACGTTGTCGTCTAGGCTCTTGACATAGCTCCACTTGGGATGAATCACACTCATCAACTGGAGCTTCAGACTGGTGAACAACTGCTCTGCTGCCCGGACGCTCTCTGGGAACCCGACGACGGTCGCCGTGATGGAAACCTTGCCTTTGAAGTTGAGGCCTGTGTAAACCGATTTGCAGTCAAAGAACTCGCACACGCTCATGCAGAGCTGACAAAGCTCGTAGTACAGATGATTGTTGGCAGAGCAGACGTCTACCTTGCGCTTCTCTGGCTTGACTCGCTCACCGGGCTTGAGCATCGAGTCGATCTCGTGCTGGGCGATGGCATAGTCAATCATCAGGCGATCTGCCTTCTGAAGCAGAGCCTCTTGCTCTGGACCGAACGTCGTTGACTCTGCCTTGTTGAGAAGAGCCTGGACCTTTCTCATGATCGCATCTCTGCGGTCTTCTGTCATTGCTTCATCCTCCTGTCATCGTTGATGAATCTGCCGACGACCATCCAGATGATCCAGTCGATCATCATGAGGCCGACCATTCTTGACCTGTACTCGCCCTCTGTCACTCTTGCACCCTCATCATTCTGAACATTTGCTCGATGAACTGTTCGCTCAGGCCGGTCATGTTGCCATCGGCATCTGCACAACCCGAGAACACGACGTCTCCGTAGATGACTTGATGCATCGAATACCACATGGGCTCAATCATCCAAAGAAGGCATGTTGCGGGGAAGTTGGGCAGGAAGCTGTCAATGATCATGCCCTCGTCGTTCACCCACATGTCGAACTTGTCGGTAGCGATGCAATCGATGGTGCCACCAACCCGCCCCTGAAGGAACGGGAGGTGGTCACCATCGATGTCGCTGACCTCAAGATCTCCAGTAGTCCTGACGGTCAGAACCAGCATCAGTACGTCTCCACCTCGATGTCTCCGCTTTCCCAGTCGATCTCTGAATCATCAACGACGAAATCATAGATCTCGCTGGAGCTATTGAGGAACGCAGGAACCTCGACCTGAACGGTCGACGTGATCGTTACGGTGCTTGTCGGGATCCTGCTGTCTCCGGGGTAGATCTGGCAGCTCTCAAGAAACGACATCTTGCCCTCGGAGCATCCGCCATCGAACTCAATGGTCGCATCAATGACAGCCATCTGGATCTTGTCGACCTTGGCGAGTGCCTCATCAACTCGTCGCTGGGAAGATTCGAGAGAAATCTTCTGGGCAGCGCAGTCCTCGACCAAGAAGATGATGGCGCCGGGGTCACCATCTGCGGCCTTCTGCATCTTTTCGTGAGCCCATCGCACCAACTGTGCGTCTGGTTCCTGCGGACCCATCACACGTCGCGCTAGGGAGATCATCTTTTCGACCTTCCACAGCGTCGTGCTGTTCTCGAGCGACCGGAGCTGCTGCTCGGTCGTGTGGATCGTGTCTGTCATCTTGGCTCCTTGATTCTAGTTGGTTTGACTTGCTGAGTTACAGCGTACCATGCCGTCAGTTCACTTGCAAGGCCAGATGTAATCTGTGATTGCCTCGTCAAATGTTCCGACGAAATTCTGGTAGCTGTCTGGCTCTTTGCGATAGAGCATGGCTCGGTGAGACTCATGAAGCTCCGCCCATCCAAACCACTTCGGCAGCAAACCAGAAGAGCAGTCTGGATCTTCGATCGAGTCTGACATGTTCTGGATCTTACCGAGGCAGGTATCTTTGTATCCCCTCGAGATCCATTCTTTGCAGATCGCGACTCCGTACTCTACGAGGCAGAGTTCGTGACCGGCCCACATCTTCGTGGCGGGATGATTCTTCCAGCCGTAATCTTCTTTGGTCAGTGCGTTCAAGATCTGAAGCGTCTCAACTCTTTGCTTGCCGAGCCGACGCATATCAAGACACTCTGCAGTTTTCTCGAAGTCTGGCCAAGGGATGAAGGTCTGCATCAATCCCCCATTTGCTCTTGCTGGTGCATGGCGAGGCAAGACTTCAAGAATCGAGCCGTGTTTGCGCTCACTCCGCCAGAGAAGGCTGTGAACTGACCGCAAGAGCATTCAACTGAAGTCCAGTTTCTATCTTCAGAGACGGTTTGGTTCGCGACACTGTTTCCTTCAGAGTCAGTGAATGTTCCTACGTGATTCATTTTGGTTCCTTATCGCTAGGAAGTTTGGTTGACCTTCGTACACGACTTCTCTCGTGCATTGATTACAGAACATCATTGACAAACAAAGCCTTCCGGCTGGCGAAGATCGATCTACTGCATCGACTTCTTGGCAGCGAAGGCACTTGTAGTAAACGATGTCTGGTCTGCGGAATAGAACTCGACGATTCACAGCAGTCCGAGCCACTCTGCGTCTTCGAGATCCGAGGCAAAGCCGTCGACATCGTCGCCACTGAGATCTGCCAGAGCTGAGATGATCGCAGACTTGCTGTTGGTCTCGCATTCTTGTCCGCCGAGCACGACGCACCCGTGCTTGTAGAAGCGAGACCTGACATTTTCGAAGCTTTTGCCTTCATGCTCAGCGACGTAATGCAGCTCGTCGATATCCCACTGCTCGCCACATCTCACGCATCGAATATCCATTGCAAATCCTTTCGTTGATATCGGTGTTACCACACTACCACGGCATCAGTTCTTGCGCCACTAAAGAGCTAAGTGATCTCTTCAACGTCGAGCATGAAGTTCTTGACGGCTCTAACGAACTGGATGCACATTTCAGGATTCTTTATGATCTCGCCATTGACTTCTGGACTGATGAGGTCGTAGAAGACTTTCTGAAGGTAGTTCTTGACATATGGCTCTGCCTCTTGAGTCGTGATCCTCTCGAAACCATAGCGATCGCAAAAAGAAGCGAGATCTTCCAGAGACTCTGGAATTTGATGCACCGCTTCAACGTCTTCGTCAAGAACATGATCATGACGCTGTCCGTGTCTGATCCAGACGGCATCGTTAGCTTTGACGTCGTAGGCAAGAACGAGTGCGTGACTTATTCTGCTGGCCAAGAAACCTTGGCTCGGTAGCTTCCTGCTCAAGCCATCTCCCAACTCATGCTCAGGCCACATTCGTAATGAGCCATGACGCTTGCGTTGTTCACCCACCACTCAGCTGCGAGCTCTGAATCTAGCTCAGACATCAAGTCATACGGCTCGCCGCAAACTCCACAACTTCCACGCTCGTTATCTTCTTGATCAGGCATCTGGATGCTCCACTTCCTCTTCCTCTTCCCACTCATGCTCGCACTTGGGGCATGAATATGACTTCTCAATGATTGTGCCAACTATGATTCTTGGGCCGTCGAAGCTGCACATGACATCTGCATCACACTCGTGATTGCAATTCGGGCAGGTCTGATGCTCGACGATCTCGAAATCGTTGTAGCCAGGAATCATCCAATCTTGAACTCCGGGAGGAAGGTTGTTCATGACTCTTTCTTTCCGAAGACGTACTTGATTCCGGCGATGGTGCGCTCTGAGAATCGGTAACTGCCGTCCCAATTCTTAGAGGCTGAAAGAAGATTGAATGATCTGCTGCCGTTGTCACTCAGCAGGATCCAAACTTCAGGGCTCGAATCCATCAGCTCCTTCATCTTGAGGTACTTGTCAGAACGACTCGTCGGCGGCAGTTCGTCGAACTGATCTCCGATCTTGAACTTAGTCACGAAACGACCTCCTCGTGCTCGTCAAACTGGCTGACGATCCGCTCATCGCGCTCGGTCCACTTGCGCTCGGTCTCGGCGCACACCCATCCGATCAGGAAGGCAACGACGATCCCCCCGGCGAACCACAGCGGGTAGCCGGTCTCGAACATCCACTCGTACACGGTCACGAAACGACCTCCTCGTGCTCGTCAAACTGGCGGAACATATTGTTCCAGCAGTCTGGGCAGATGCCGGTGATGAAACGCTCACGCTCGTCTTTTGACAGGCTCGGCAGAGCATCCTGAATCAGGACTCCAGAGCCGTGCATCCTGGACTCGAGCAAGAGCCAATGCTCTTCCGAGATCTCAAATTCCTTCTTGCCGCCACAATGAGGGCAAGGAGGCGAAACGATGATCATGTCAGTTACCTTTCTGTTTGTGCTACGAGACCCACGCTAGTCCGGGATTTGTTCTGTTGCAAAGAAATGAAGCCTCTACCTTCTTCCACGGAACCTTCTGTCTTCATACTCAGTTGGTTCGTCATCTCTCCAGTCGCGCTCTTTGCGAACGATATGGTCGATGAACAAGTAGAGAATCTGAGCAAACAGGATCAAGATCACAAGAGCAAACAAGAGCCTTTCGAATATTTCTTCGACTCCGTTCACACGCCACCCTCCTAGAGTCGCATTTCGTCTTGAAGCTCAGCCTGAGCGATCATTGACTCCTCAAGATCCTCTCTGAAAGAAGAGAGACTCATTGGAACTTCGTCATCTCCGCAGTCTTCGAGATAGTCTCGATATCTGAGGTTGACCTCGATGCGCCACTTTGCTTCTTCATTCTCGAACTGAGCTTGGATGTATTCATCCATTGCTTCGAGGACCTGTCTCTCTTGATCTTCGCTACTGTGCTCTTTCATGAATGGTCCTTTATTGGAAGTTGCCTCCGGGGCTCGGCGAAGGGAGAGGAAGGAGGTGCCGAACCCCGGAGGCTGTGACCGAAGGGGGAGCTACGACCCCTCGGTCACGATCTAGAACTGGTAGCCCCGAAGCATCATGTTCCTCTCCGCTCTGTCTTGGGCGATGCCCTCGAGGTATTCCAACCACTCTTCGATCTGAGACTCAGTCATGAGGCCGAAGATCGGTTCCTCTACCACTCGAACTCCGTTGCATTCGTAGCAAGAGACGTCGAATCGACCAGAGAAATAATCCTCTTCGAAGAAAGGATCCTCGTCGAAGTCATTTCTGGTCAGTCCGTTGCGATCGATGTCTGGATTCACATGCGATCCAGAACCTTCACAAGTAGGGCACACGATGAACTTGGAAGGTGGCTTCCAGCCATACAGATCTTGGAAATACTCCACCGTTGCGAACGGTCCATCTCTACGATCACTCACTATCTTCCTCCTTGTTGAAATTCGCAGATGCGAACTCTGGATCTCCTACCCAGAACATTCCGGTTCCCTCTGACTTGTCGAGCCACTCGTCAAGAGCTCGGTGCAAGAATGCACGATATTCGTCAGTCGGGAAATATTCGCCGCCGTGAGTCATGCAGATGTCAGAATGAACAAGTCCATTCTCACGATCTTCGTAAATGATCTCGGCGCAAACCCAGACCTTCACGACTGCACCTCCCGGACTCGTTCGAAACCGATTGAGAGGTCGGTTCCGAACTCCTGAAGGTGCTTGCGGCACAAGTTCGCCCAAGGACCCCACACGGTCTTCACGTCGAACTTGCCTTCCTTTGAGACGCCGAGTCTCTTGCACAGATCGCACATCGGCATCTCAGAAACCCACATGATCTTCTTGGGTCTATCTTTCACTCGTAGCTCCTTCTATTGGGTTGACTTACTGAATACATTGTACCACGGCTTGAGTTCTGCCGCAAACAAAGAGCCTCAGCAGGGGATCACCTCGCTCAGCGGTCGAACGCAAGCGTCGACGCCTTCTCCGTTCACAATTCCGTTCATGATGCACTCGTTGATCACGTCGCAGACGTAATCGATCGAATCCGTGAGCTCGAGAGCAGCCACGTCGATCTCGAGCATCACGACGTACCTCGCGACTCGTTCTGGATCAAATCCCATAGGGATCACCTTTCATTGGGGGTCGGAAATCGGTGTGGGGAGCGTGATTCACGCTCAAGAAGTGGGGAGGGGGAAGAACCACAACTTCCCCCTCCCCTCACCTGTGGGCAGGTGATCTGTCAGACCTTCGCCAGCTCGCGGACGAGCTGCACCTTGGTCCAGTTCTTGCGGATGGTCAGGCCAGCGTCCTGAGCCATCTGTCGGAGCTCTTGCATCTCGAAGCCCATGTACCGCTTCATGTTGAGCTGCTGCTCTGCGTGCTCACGAGCGTTCGCACGCTCGCCAACAGGGATGTGAGTTCCGTCAGCCTTCAGCTGACCCTCGTAGAGCTTCGGGTCGTCTCCGAGGAAGCGACCACCCTTGCCAGTTCGATGACCACGATCATCGATCTTGGAGCCGTCGCGAATCGCCGATCGAACCTTGCCCTCAGCGGAGTTGGTGGCGATCATGATGCGACCGATGGCCCATCCCATCTTGCCTCGGTGATCGGGAGCCAAGAAGCGCAGGTACGCTGCCAGCTCTGGCGTGAGCCGCCACTCCTTCTCACCTCGGGGTCCGAGCTCGCCCGCCAGTTCGGCGCAGTACCACTCGAACTCGAATCCGTGGAGTTCTGCCGGGGTGTGGCTGATGCCCAACGCCTTGCGAGCGTCCCCGACCTTCACCCCCTCCTCGAGAACGAGCAGCAGCATCTTGTCGAGCTCCTGCTTCGAATACTTCTTTGCCATGTTCGTAACTCCCTTCAGTTACTATCGTTCCCCGTGACCGGGGCTGAAATCAAGGTACCACACCTTGAGTTCTGTTGCAAATCCCGGAACCTCCGGGTCTTGTTCAGAATGAGTACTTGCGGCTCATCAGGTAGGCCAGCTCGAAGGCGTCTTCAGCCTCCAAACCTTCGTTGACGTACTGAGCCTGACGCCGGGTGTGCTCGCCCAAGAACCACATGAGCTCAAGCTCGCCAGAGTCGTAGTCGTTCCACAGAGAGAACCAGCCTCGATGGAACATCCGGTTCGGTCGAGGACCGATCATCCAGCGGAAGAACTGCCAAGTGATCGGCGACCAGAGCAGGTCGTTCTCGGCTCCGGGGAAGCTGTACCAGAAGTCGAGCATGGCTCGCTCCGCAGCCTCAATGATGTCGCAGCCTTCATCCAAATGGTTCTCGAACTGATCAAGAACCCACAGCTCGTTGCTGTTGAACGAGGCACTCTTTTCGTCGTGTCGGATCAAATGTAGCTCCTTCTACTAATGGCTTCTGTCGGTTTGACTTACCGAATACATTGTACCACAACGAGAGTTCTGTGGCGGGTTATGATGTCGCTCATTGTTGTTCATGTGCGAGCTGGTGGCTCGAGACGAAGTTTGGGGCTGCCCGAAGCGTGACTCCGAGCAGCCCCAGAACTTAGATCAGTACGGGCCGTCGAGAACGTAGCTCGGCAGCGAATCGAGCTGATCTTCACGACTCTGGCGATGCCACGCCTCGACGAGCGCATCGTGGCGGCGGTAGATCCACTCACGATCATGGGGATCTGTAGACCAGAGCCGGACTTCTTCGATCTGATACTCGAGACTTTCGAGATGCGATGCCGCTTCACGCCACTTCTGGCCGCTCAGGATCAGCCACAGCCAGAAGTTCTGCTTCGAGCATGACTCGTTGACGATGTTGGCAGCTCGGCTGTAGATGGATCGCCGAGAAGCTTCCAGCTCTGCGAGCGTGGGTTCAGGGTCTCCGAACTCGCAGGCTGAACACATCCAATCAATTCCGCACCCTCCGACGAAAGTGCGATGAATGCAATACGGGTATGAACTCATAGCTCTACTCTCTTTCTGTTGTGGTTGGATCAGTAGTCCCAGCGGTTCGAGGCTGGATGGACGCCCAGCGGACGATGGGTGCTTTCGCGAAGGTACTTGATCGCACGCTCGAACGGGTGCACCACGAGCTCGATTGCTTCTGCGAAACAGCAGTCGCCGTCAAGAATGTAGTCTTGAAGCTGACGCTTGACGTCTTCTGCGGAGAGCGTGCTTCCGACGTGTTCACTGCCGTACCCGAAGTAGTAGTGGGGCATTCCGTACTCGATGTATTCTTCGATGAACTGATCGAGAAGCGCCAAGAACCCTGTTCGGTGGAACTCGTACTCTTCGTGGTTGTAGGGATCTTTGGCGTTGGCTTCGAGCATGAGGTTGCGCTCTTTGTCGATTCTTTGCTCGATAGGTGTTTCGTCCACTGTTCTGTAGCTCCTTCAGTTTTAGTTCCGCACCCCCGGTGGGGCACGAGCACATTGTAGCACATTTTTAGTTCGGCGTGGTACACCGTACCCTTCAGGGTATTTCTTCACAAATATTTCGAAGGGGCGGCACCTCGATCGTCGACGCAATTCGTCGGGTAGGGGTCCCTCTTTTACGAATCGATTCGTGCCGAACAAGCTCAGTATCCCCAGATCCTATTCATCATGAAGCAGATCACTCCCCTCATGAACAATGAACCAGTTCGGCATACACGAAGGCAATGTGCATGATTCAGTTCATGACGAAGCATGAATCAGTTCGCAATCCAGGGATGTGCGCCTTCGCCTTCTTCGGCAGAATGTGCTCGAAGGAGTTCTTGAGAATCTACGAAACGATGTGCTTCGCAACACGAACCCGAAAGAAGCATGAATCAGTTCGCAGTAGATCAATGTGCGACTCGGCGCTTCGTAGTCTGGTCATGTGCATGAATGAGTTCGCTCATGTGCATGAATCAGTTCGAGGGCGAAAAAGAAGAGAGCCCCTGACCCTCTGGGGATCAGGGACTCTCTCCTGAGATAGTTCAGTTGCTGCTGATCTCGATGCCACACCTGACCTGGAACTCGAGGTAGTGCCTCCAGCAGGAGTAGATGATCACTCCACTGACTGGCTCGAAGAGAAGCGGCATCCCCTGATCCCTGCACTCTGCGAGCACTCGCATCTCATCCTCATCCACGTCGACCCACTCACACTCATGCTGCTCTTCCACTCTTGCCTCCTATCGTCTGGGGAGGGGCTCAGCCCCTCCCTCCTCTTCCGGTGAAGAACTCTCGGATCTCAGCGTCGCTGTAGCCAGCTCGGCGCAGCTTCCGCATCGCCACTGCCTCCCTCTTTCGCACGAGTTCTCGAGGAGACTCGAGCATCTCACCAGCAGTCTCGAGATCGTTCCCACTGAATCGAATCGAGAGGATCATGTCCTCCAGATCGTCGATGAACTCTTCCATGCTAGCTCCCTTCGTAGGTTGGATTCTGTGACTTGGCTAGGGGAGGAGGGGGTCGCATCCCCTCCTCCCCCTGACCGCTAGCTGAGCAGAGCCCTGACCAGCTGAGCCTTCGTCTTGCCCTTCGGCTCGATCCCGGCATCCTTGGCCAGCTCCCGGAGCGTCGTGACCTCCATCCGCATCAGCTTCTGGAGTTCAGCCTGCTCTTCGGGGCTCTTCTCGGACTTGAGGTCAATCAGGGTTCCTTCGGTCTTCAGCGTGTCCTCGTAGAACCTGCTGTCGTCCTGGAAGAACCGGCCTCCCTTGCCAGTCCGGTGACCCCTGTCGGAGACGCCGGACTCTCGGATTGCCTTCCTGACCTGACCCTCGGTCGCATCGAGTGCCACCATGATCCGGCCGATCCCCCATCCCTTCTTGCCACGGGGATCCGCAGCTTCGAAGCGAAGGTAGTTGACCAGATCGTGGCTGAAGCTCCACGGCCCGACCCCCGGCTGGGGGAGACCGGCGAGGAGCCACTCGAAGCGGAAGACGTGGAGTTCGGCAGGAGTGTGGCTCACCCCGACCTGCTTCCGGGCCTCCGCTGCCCCGATGCCCTGGAGCATCAGAAGCAGGACCTTGTCCAGTTGTGCTGTGCTGTACTTGCCCACAGTTACCTCCTAGGTTGAGACGGGCAGCCTCGGCGCACGGTACGCCGATTGTGGTCTGCTGCCCTATCGAGCCCCGGTTGTCCAGAGCCCGATGGCGCAGCAGGCTCCAAGTCAGCCAGCTAGCGGTCGTTCAGTTGCCAAGTACCACGGCCCGCCCCCGGAGGCCCCGTGGCCCCCGGTTGCTGGCAGCTACAGCGTACCACGCAACTATGTTACGGAAACATCCCCTAAACGATGTCTTTTGTTGCAATTCTGTTACGGCCAGGACACGAATGTTGACTTTTTCACTCATCCCAAGACAGAAAAGCATCCATATCCACAACAACCCCACGAACTTTGTCCGGAAGATCTTGCTCTACCACCCGAAAAGAAGATGAACCCAATAGCTCAAGCAGAAGCACGACCGCATCACCTTCAGACTCCGCATCGATCCAAGCGTTCAGATCAATGCGAACAGATCCTTCACGCACCACCGGAACCGAATAGATCTCAACATGAAACGTATCCATCAAACCGACCTCATCTTTTTGAGCTGCCTGACACCGAGAACTGCATGGCGGAGAGCATCTTGACCGTGCGGCTTGCCCTTGCACACATCACCGAACCAACGCTTGAGCTGTTCATTTGTAACCACTGACTTCGCAGAGGGAGCGCTGATCAGAAGATGAGTATCAGAGCTCATCTGCATGAACAGAGAACAAAATGAGCTACCGATGGCAACCGGAGTGATCGCGTTGCGACCAGCGATGCCTTTAGATCCATTTTCTGGCCTGAGAATGAAGTCTTCCATGACGACTGCGGCGAGCAGACCACCATCGCCACCAGAATCTCTCAGATGCTCTTCTCCACCCGCACTCAAATCTTCTTGTTCGCTTATCTTCGACCATTCCATCTCCGATTCGATAGAGGCGCACACTTTCATGGCCATCCCAAGACCGGCAGAAGACATCTTCTGCCACCAGTTCTCAGAGCTCCTGAATGGATGCTCAATGACGGCATCTCCGACCTCCTGAAGCTCATCAACATGAGACTGACCCACAGCAACATCCCACTTACCCGAAGAATACTTGTCGCTCATGCGACCCTTCAGAACTGCGAATCCGCTCGTAACACCCGGATCTAAACCGACCACCACCACAAGTTTTGACATGTCAGATACAACGCCTTTCTGTCGCTCAAGAAATCTAAACCTCAATAACCCCAGTATTTTAGCGGTTTTTTGGCTCGCATAAAAACAAAACTAAAAATGTCTATACGCGAGCGCATGTGAGGAAAAAAGACCCACTGTCAAAATTTACGACTCACCACCACCACACATCGTGTCACTTTCTAGAAAGTGAAAACTGAAATCTAGATTCAAAACCCACCCACCCCTCACCTCGCGCGTGCGCTCGTGCTGGTGACATTTTTATTTTTGTTTTTATGCACCCCGCCACCTATGATGCTCCCATGACCAATACAAACCCAGATCTAACACTCGCCACCTCGCGCAGAATCTGTCCGGTGTGCAGCTCTCCCTTCCTCATCGACGTCACCAAGAACGGTCGTCCACCCATCTACTGCTCAGAGCCATGCCGCCAAGAGGGAAGCTCTGATCCGAAGAGCGCCATTCGCCGATGCTGCCCAACATGCGAGCAGCACTTCACGACAGACATGACCGGGAAGCGAGGTAGCGCCTCCACCTACTGCTCTCAGAAGTGCAAAGAGCAGCACGCCAGCCTCTCCCGATACCGGAGGGTCAGAACCTGCCCTCAGTGCCGGGGCTATCTTCCACCGAAGCAGTCTTTCTGCAGCCCCCAATGCGTTGCTGATTTCTCAGCAGCCAACCCTCCACCGCCCTGCCTCACCTGCGAAAGAGAGATGATCACCGACCCCGAAGCTTTGCGGATGCCGCCCAAGTTCTGCAGCAAGGCGTGTCGGGAAGAACTTCTGGGCATCTCAGACTGGCGACTTGCCGAACAGGCCATGCGAGATCGTGACCTTGACAGCGCACAGAGGTCCAAGAGGTTCAGGCGCAAGGGCCGAAAAGACCCGCAGACAGCCAAGCCCCACCAATACGTCATGGCGATGGCACACTCTGAGAAGCTCCGATGGGGACTCTATCCCGAGAAGCTTCTGGTGCAGATCCTCAAGCTCGGCTGGAAAGACGAGCGTGAGTTTTTCACGACCGAAGATCGCTGGCCACCAGCCGTCTACGAGCGCCTCAGTGGCGTGCCGCAAGACCAGCGCCAACCCGTCGCAGCCGTCAACCTCATCATCCGGCAGTACGGCCAGACTGAAGGCAGCCTTCTCCCACCCGATCCAGATGCCCCAAGCGAGGCGAGCTACAAAGCCCGTGCGAAGGAATTGCGCGAGGCTTTCAAGAGCGAGAAGAGCGCACCAGACTACGTTGATCTCTACATCAGGATGACCGGAAACAATCCCAACAGACGATGAGAATCCCAGTCGAGAAATCTCCGTTCATCTACACGAACATCAACATCATCCCCAACAACAGAAACTTCGTCCTCGGACAGTTCACACCTAAGAGCTTCAAGGCTTGGTGTTGGACCCAGAGCCCACCGCTCTGTGCCGAATGCGGAACTATTTTCAGCAGGCCGCAAAAGCCGCGATACTTCTGCAAGCCGAGCTGCCAGAAGCGTTGGGATGATCGACTTGGTCCACGACCATACGTTCCTGTGGCTTATCGCAACAAAGATTGGCCCGGTAAAGCAGCGGGTGAGCTGCCGCCTGAGCTCCAAGCAGTTAGAGATCAATGGAACAAAGAACTGGACGGCGATCGGAAAAACTCCGCCGTCATTCCCTGCGGCTCACCCATGAACACCTATCCGACAAATGAGTTTCCACTGCGACCTGACCGTAGAGGTTCTCTTTGTCAGCTTCCTGCTGGCTTCAGGACAAACCACGCCGGTCAGGGTCACTGCGCTTTCCACGGCGGCAGCACAAGAAACTCGAACATCAAGGCCCAACGAGAACGTTTTCTCGAGGAAGCGAGACTGAGAACCATGATTTACGGCACGCCCGTCGAGCAAATTGATCCAGGAGAGGCCGTCTTGCAAGAGCTTGCAAGAACAGCCGGTCACGTTCAGTGGCTCTACGAGAAGATGCAGGAGGTGGAAGATGACTACGGCAAGGACACAGCTCTTCAGCAGAGCACCAAGCTGGGAAGAACTCCAGCCGTCTGGGTTGATCTTTACTATCGGGAGCGTCAACACCTTCTTTCCGTAGCCAAGACGGCTGCCAGCATGGGGATTCAAGAGCGCCAGATCCGTCTGGCCGAAGAGCAGGGTCGTTTGCTCGCAGATGTCATCCGTAGTTTCATGCAGGATCCAGACCTTGGTCTGAGCCCAGAGCAGATGGTGAAAGCTCCAGAGCTCATGCGACGCCATCTAGCAGCTATTCCCATGAGTACCAAGCCAAAGTCTCAAGCACCGAGTATCTTGTTGGAAGACGGACTTCTTGCAGATACACCGAGGGAAGACTTCCTCGATGCAGAAGTCGTCGATGAGACTTTTGAGGACGATCCGGAGGATTGATCATGGCTCTCGGAGCACGAGGCACCACCAACTACGCACAGCCCAAGGGCAGCAACACTTCTGTTCGAGGTAATCGCCTCTCTGCCAAGGCCACGCCAGCCAGAAGTCAGTCTGCTTCCAACGTTCGAGCAGGTTCTCGAGTTGGCTCAAAGCCTTCGAGTAGCAGTCAGGTAACACTTCAGACTCGACAGGGAAAGTTCAAGGGAAGCTTCAAGGGCGGCCCTAACTCTAAGATGACTCAGTTTCAGGCACCCAACAAGATGCCAGCTCGACTGAACAAGACGGCGGCTCAGGCCATCAGTACTCAGAGGATGCGTACTGCTGGCGTCGCCGCCGCCCTATTGGTTCCGATTCCGTTTGGGCCTGCTGCTGGCATCTCTACTGTTGCGTTTTCTAAGTCGGTCAATAATTACTCAACTGTTCGCCTGAAGGCTGCTGGATACAAGGTCCGAGGTACCGGCATTGGTCGTCAGATCAAGCCAGCTAGTGTTCGAGTGCAGGCCAAGGCTCAGCGCAAGTTGGCCAAGAAGGCCGGTGGCAGGATGACTCGATCTCAGGCAAAAACGATTGCCAGATCAACTCGTTCACAGAGTCGCGGTGGCGTTGGCGGCGGCGGTCGTCGAAATGTTCGCACTCGTCGCGATGCACGAGGGCGTTACGCAGGTTCTTACTGATGAGCTGGACAGCCACAAAGTCGGCCAAAGGCGTCAACTTCAAGGGTCCCGCAGGAGACACGTTGACGTTCACCGTGGTCAGTTCTGTGACGGGCATGGCTTGGAATACCTATTCTTGGTCTGGCGATGTCAAGCGAGCAGACACCGGAGCAGACGTAGCTGTGTTCTCCGTCTCAAATGCGGGAACAACGAGCAACTCTCTCAGCCTTACCGTGACGCTCAAGACGACAGAGTCTTCTAAGCTGCCGGTCGGAACTGAATGTTACTGGTCTGTTCAGGGTATCCTTCCTGTTGTAGGAGACGACCCCATCGTCAAGGAATGGTTCGGTGGAAAGATCACCGCGAGCATGGATGTGACCACTCCAAATGCCTGAGTTTCAGCTGAACAATCAGCTCAACGAGATTGAGATTGTAAGCGAGGGCGTGACTTTTGAGCTGACGCTCAACGGTGCCGTTGGAATTCAAGGCCCAGCAGGACCCGCCGGACCAGCAGGCTCGGCCGGACCCGCCGGACCGACCGGGCCAACAGGCCCAGCAGGATCTACAGGATCTACAGGATCTACAGGACCCGCAGGTCCAATCGGACCCACAGGACCCACAGGACCCACAGGACCCGCTGGAGCCACCGGACCCACCGGACCGGCAGGAACTACCAACCACTCCCAGCTCACTAATCTTTCAGTCGGAGACCCTCACACTCAATATCTTCTTGCTGGAACTCAGTACTCGTTCGTCACTGGGTCAGTTGAGTTGTCTGGAGTTCCTAGGACGCTCATCTTCGCAGGTCAAAACATTACTGTCAGCTTCCCAAACACAATTCCAACTTCTTGGTTCGGAAGGCCGTGGCAGTTTGTCAACGGGGGAGATTTTCCTGTCGTTATTGACGCTGGAACTTCTGGCCTGCTGCTCAATGGGTCACAGCAGTCTTTGACCATCGGTCCTTACAGACTGTCTGAAGCATCTGTTGTTGAGCTCGTTGGTCTTGGCCAGATCATTGGTTTGAGCGTATTGGCTCCGATCGCAGCAGTAGGAGGATCTATCGGAGCTGCCGACATCATCGCTGGCGACAACATCGTAGTGACGCCTTCCGCCAATGGTCAGTCTGTGACCATTAGGTCGACGGCTGCTGCCGGAGCTACCGGACCCGCTGGCCCTGCCGGACCTACTGGCCCCGCAGGTGCCACAGGACCAGCCGGTGCCGCAGGTGCCGCAGGTGCCACAGGAGTTGTCTCGGCCACCGCTCCTGTCACTTACAATTCAGGAACGCAGACGGTGGGGATCACCGTAGGAACAACATCAGGAACTGTGGCTGCTGGAGACGATTCCAGACTTACAGACTCAAGGACGCCTCTGGCTCACGTTCACTCCGGAGCAGACATTACATCCGGAACTGTTCCCTATCTTCGTTTGCCGCTTCTTCACTCTTCAATGCCACTTGCTTCGGGTCAATACACCCGGACTAGTGATCGTGCGAATGACTCTGCTTGGCCAAGCAACAACCGACTCATGTATGCCCCGATTTGGATCGAAAGCACGACCACCTTCGATCGAATCGGGATTTATCACGCCGCCACACTTGCTGGTGCAGGTTCGGTTGTGCGACTCGGCATCTACAATTCTTCTGGTGGAGTGCCATCGAGCCTTGTGCTTGACGCTGGGACGGTTGATTTGACGACGGGTTTGGCGCAGCTCAAGACCGTCACGATCTCTCAGCAACTGACGG
>Ga0078894_10000094_pt1 | contig 52296 bp, 49 predicted proteins | sample LauGreSu1BDMLBSD_2_FD_67506 | JGI IMG/M metagenome (GOLD analysis project Ga0078894, IMG submission 67506) | Freshwater lake microbial communities from Lake Michigan, USA - Su13.BD.MLB.SD (version 4) (version 4) | ecosystem: Environmental > Aquatic > Freshwater > Lake | place: Lake Michigan...
ACCAGCTGAAATTACAGCAATATTAAAAAAACAATTATCTGGTTTTGAATCAGGTGCAAGTTTAGAAGAAGTAGGAACTGTACTTCAAGTGGGTGATGGTATCGCTCGTGTTTACGGTTTGTCTAATGCGCAATATGGAGAGTTAGTACAATTCGAAAACGGATTGGAAGCTATCGTATTGAACTTAGAAGAAGACAACGTTGGGGTGGTACTTTTAGGACCATCTACTGGAATCCGTGAAGGATCTACAGTTAAAAGAACACAACGTATTGCTTCTTTAAAAGTTGGAGAACAAATTGTTGGTCGTGTAGTTGATACATTAGGTAACCCAATTGATGGTAAAGGACCAATTGGAGGTGAGTTATTTGACATGCCTTTAGAAAGAAAAGCTCCTGGAGTTATCTTCCGTCAGCCAGTTACAGAACCATTACAAACAGGTATTAAAGCGGTAGATGCTATGATTCCTGTAGGTCGTGGACAACGTGAGTTGGTAATTGGTGACCGTCAAACAGGTAAATCTACGGTTTGTATCGACACCATCTTAAATCAAAAAGAATTTTATGATGCTGGAAAACCAGTATTTTGTATCTATGTTGCAATCGGACAAAAAGCGTCGACTGTAGCTGGAATTGCTAAAATGCTAGAAGAAAAAGGAGCAATGGCTTATACAGTAATTGTAGCAGCTAACGCATCCGATCCTGCACCTATGCAAGTATATGCACCAATGGCTGGAGCTGCAATCGGAGAATATTTCCGTGACTCAGGTCGTCCTGCATTAATTGTATATGATGATTTATCTAAACAAGCAGTTGCTTACCGTGAGGTATCTCTTTTATTAAGAAGACCACCAGGACGTGAGGCTTACCCTGGAGACGTATTTTACTTACACTCTCGTTTATTAGAAAGAGCTTGTAAAGTAATTGCAGATGATGATATTGCTAAAAACATGAACGATTTGCCAGATACTTTAAAAAGCATCGTAAAAGGCGGAGGTTCATTAACTGCTTTACCTATCATTGAAACTCAAGCAGGTGACGTTTCTGCATACATCCCAACTAACGTAATTTCGATTACAGACGGACAAATTTTCTTAGATGGAGATTTATTCAACTCTGGAGTTCGTCCTGCAATTAACGTAGGTATTTCGGTATCTCGTGTGGGAGGTAATGCACAAATTAAATCAATGAAAAAAGTAGCAGGTACCTTAAAATTAGACCAAGCGCAATTCCGTGAATTGGAAGCGTTTGCAAAATTTGGTTCTGATTTGGATTCGGTTACTTTAAACGTAATTGAAAAAGGAAAACGCAACGTTGAAATCTTAAAACAAGGTTTGAACTCTCCTTATACAGTAGAAGATCAAGTAGCTATTATCTATGCAGGTTCTAAAAATTTATTAAGAAATGTTCCTGTAGATAAAGTAAAAGAATTTGAAAAAGATTTCTTAGAATATTTAAATAATACACACAGAGATACTTTAGACGCATTAAAAGCTGGGAAACTAGATGATAACATTACTGATGTTATTGAAAAAGCAGCTGCAGAAATCTCTGCAAAATATAATTAAGAAGGAAGTTAGAAGCTGGAAGTAGAAAGGCATATTTTTACTTCCATCTTCCCTCTTCAAACTCCTAACTTTCAAAAAAAATGGCAAACTTAAAGGAAATCCGTAATAGAATTACATCCGTTTCATCTACGATGCAGATTACTTCTGCAATGAAAATGGTTTCTGCGGCAAAGTTGAAAAAAGCACAAGATGCAATTACAGCAATGCGCCCTTATGCCGAAAAATTAACGGAATTATTACAAAGTTTAAGCGCTACTATGGATGGCGAAGTTGGGGGTGATTTTACTGCTCAACGCGAAATCAATAAAGTATTAATTGTTGCAGTTACTTCTAACAGAGGATTGTGCGGCGCTTTCAATACCAACGTAATTAAACAAGCAAAAGCTATTGCTGATTCTTATGAAGGAAAACAAGTAGATGTTTTTTCTATCGGAAAAAAAGGTGGCGATGTATTTAAAAAAACCAATACGGTTGTTGCTAGTCATAATGCAATTTTTGATAATCTTACTTTTGATGCTGTAGCAGAAATAGCCGACGAACTTACAGAAATGTTTACATCTGGAGCTTACGATAAAATTGAAATTGTTTACAATCAATTTAAAAATGCGGCTACTCAAATCGTTCAAACGGAGCAATTCTTGCCTTTAGCACCTGTTGCTACAGATGCAGTTGCTTCTGCTGGTGATTATATTTTTGAGCCATCAAAAGAAGAAATCGTTTTAACATTAATTCCAAAATCGTTAAAAACGCAATTGTATAAAGCCATCCGCGATTCATTTGCTTCAGAACACGGAGCACGTATGACCGCAATGCACAAAGCAACCGATAACGCCACCGAATTAAGAGATCAATTAAAATTAACCTACAACAAAGCGCGTCAAGCGGCAATTACAAACGAGATTTTAGAGATCGTTGGTGGAGCCGAAGCTTTAAATGGATAACTTTTTGTATTAACAAAATCATAAAAGAGTCAACATTTGTTGGCTCTTTTTTTATTACATCGATATTATAACTATTTTTGTTTATGATTAAAGATAATTACCTTGAGTTTATATAAAAACTTATTCAAACAAACTGCAATTTATGGTTTGGCCATGGTGCTACCAAGAATGCTTAGCTTCTTTTTGGTTCGACTTTACACCAATGTGCTTCCAAATAGAGCAGATTATGCCGACCTCACCACGGTATTGTCTTGGATGGTATTTTTTAATGTGATTTTATCCTACGGATTAGAAACTGCTTTTTTCCGATTTTATAATTCCGAAGACGATAACAAAAAGGTAATTTCAACTTCTACCATTTCTATTTTTTGGAGCTCTTTAGCGTTTTTAATTATTGCCTTATTATTTAGAAACACCTTAGCTAATTTTGCTAATGTAGAAGTGCAATACATTACCTATTCTATTTGGATATTGGTATTAGATGCCTTAGTTGTTATTCCGTTTTCAAAGTTAAGAGCTAATCAAAGACCAAAGCGCTTTGCCGCAATTAAAATTGGAAATGTGGTCATTAACTTAGGCCTGAATTTCTTCTTTTTATTGGCTTTGCCAACTATTGCAAATGCAGATCCGAACGGCATTTTTGCGTCTATTTATGTGGATGATTTTGAAGTTGGTTATATTTTTCTATCCATGTTGATTTCTAGTTTAGCCACATTCATTGTCTTGTCTCCTGATTATTTTAATATAAATTGGAAGATGGATCCCGAATTATGGAAACGCATGATGCACTATGGTATACCCATTTTAATTGCCGGATTGGCCTTTGCCATCAACGAACATTTTGATAAAATCCTTTTAGGAAAATTATTGCCGCCCAATATTGCTAAATCAGAAGTTGGAGCTTATTCAGCTTGTTATAAGTTGGGATTATTCATGGTATTATTTAGAACGGCTTACACTCTGGGTGTCGAACCTTTTTTCTTTAGCCATGCAAGCAATGAAAACGCACCACAAACTTATGCAACCATTACCAAATATTTCGTGATATTTGGCTCGTTTATATCCTTATGCGTAATTGTTTTTGCAGATTTATTAAAAATCCTTTTATTGGATAACGAAACCTATTGGTCGGCAATGAAAGTAGTTCCGCTTATTGTTTTTGCTAATTTCTTTTTAGGAATTTACACCAATTTATCGGTTTGGTACAAGTTAACCAACAAGACAAAAATAGGGGCTTATATCTCTTTAGTTGGCGCCGCTGTAACTTTGGCGCTAAATTATCTTTTAATTCCTTTAAAAGGCCCTTTTGGAGGTTATTATGGATCAGCAATAGCAACTATTGCAGCTTATGGAAGCATGATGGCCTTGTCTTATTATTTAGGCAGAAATAAATATCCAATTCCTTACGATAGAGTTCGGATTTTTGGCTATTTAACTATGAGCATTTTGTTTTCTGCTATTTCGTTTTACATCCCTTACATTAGAGAAAATTATTATATTAAAATCGGAATTCTTTTCGTGTTTTTGTATTTCATTTATTACAGTGAAAAAGAAACATTACTAAGAATCATTAAAAGAAAAAAATAAATCAGAGAAATGAGATTGCTTCGTTTCTCGCATTGACTAAATCATGACCATAAAAATTATAAATAAATCCCAACACGAATTACCAAACTACGAGACTATTGCCTCAGCAGGAATGGATTTGCGTGCTAATATTTCGGAACCAATTACACTAAAATCATTAGAACGAACCATTGTTAAAACCGGACTTTTTATTGAACTTCCAATTGGATATGAGGCACAAGTTCGACCAAGAAGCGGATTGGCAGCCAAAAAAGGAATTACCGTTTTGAATTCTCCAGGAACAGTAGATGCTGATTACCGAGGAGAAATTGGCGTAATTTTAGTAAATTTATCGAACGAGGATTTTGTAATTGAAAATGGAGAACGCATTGCACAATTAATCATCGCCAAACATGAAAGAGCCGAATGGGTGGAAGTGCAAGAATTATCAGAAACCTCAAGAGGCGAAGGCGGTTTTGGTAGCACCGGAGTAAAATAAGAATTATATAATCAAGAGGATGCGATTGCTTCGTTCCTTACAATAACATAAAAATGAAAATAATAGTACCAATGGCAGGTCGTGGATCAAGATTAAGACCACACACATTAACCATCCCAAAACCATTAATTCCAATTGCCGGAAAACCAATTGTACACCGTTTGGTAGAAGATATTGCTGGTGTATTAAACCAAGACATTGATGAAGTTGCTTTTATCATCCACGAGAGTTTTGGTAAAAAAGTAGAAGAAGAATTAATTGCTATTGCTCAAAAATTAGGGGCCAAAGGAACTATTTATTATCAAAATGAAGCTTTAGGAACTGGGCATGCCATTATGTGTGCTAAAGATTCTTTGAATGGGCCTGCAGTGATTGCTTATGCCGATACTTTAATTCGCGCCGACTTTGATTTAGATAAAACTGCCGACAGCGTTATTTGGGTAAAACAAGTAGACCAGCCAGAAGCTTTTGGGGTAATCAATTTGAATGAAAATAACGAAATTATCGAATTGGTTGAGAAACCAAAAGAGTTTGTTTCAGATCTTGCCGTTATCGGAATATACTATTTCAAAGATGTTGCCGTTTTAAAAAATGAATTGCAATTAGTGTTGGACAACAACATTGTTCACGGTGGCGAATACCAAATTAATGACGGTATTAAGCAAATGATGGCAAAAGGCATGAAATTTGTACCAGGTAAAGTAGAGGAATGGATGGATTGCGGAAACAAAGATGTAACAGTAGACACTAACAATAGAATGTTGAATTTTCTGCATAACGACGGAATTCACCTGATTGATTATGATGTTAAACAAGAAAATTCGACCATTATTCCGCCTTGCTATATTGGTAAAAATGTGGTGTTAACCAATGCAACTATTGGCCCTAATGTTTCTTTAGGAGACGGATGTCATGTAACCGATAGCACCATAAAAAACAGTTTGATTCAAACCCATTCGCACATAAAAAATGCCCATTTGGATAATGCTATGATTGGAAATCACGTAAGTTTTGAAGGAAAATTCACCAGCATTAGTATTGGAGATTATTCGGTATTAGAATAAATAAATGAAAAAATCAGCCTTATATAGTTTACTTTTTGCCTTGTTTTTTGCACCCACTTTTCTTTTAGCTCAAGAGGAGCCTAAAGATACGTTGGCATTGGCAGAAAACAAATTTGAAGATTCTTTTTTCGAATCGTTGAAGCAAAAAGGAATGGAAAACTACGATAAAGCGATTGAATCATTAGAAAAATGCCAGACACTTCAGCCAGAAAATGGCGTCGTTTATTTCGAATTAGGAAAAAATTATTTATTTAAAAAAAAATACAATGAGGCCTATGATAATTTTGAAAAAGCAACACAAATAGATCCTAAAAACAGATGGGCTTGGGTAGGCATGTATGATGTATGTTATGACACCCACGATTACAATCAGGCTATAAATATTGTTCAAAAATTGGTCGAGTTTAAAGCAGATTATAGAGAAGATTTGGTTTCGTTGTATATGAATACTCAGCAATTTGACAAAGCACTCGATATGATTAACGAACTTAATGAAACGGTTGGAAAATCTGATAAAAGAGAAATGTATAAAGCACAAATTTTACAAGACGCCAAATATCAAGGCGCAGAAAAAGCCAATTTGATTAGTAAAATAAAACAATTTCCAAAAGACGAATCCAATTATATTTCCTTGATTTTTCTTTATTCTAAAAGCAATCAAGAGGATAAAGCCTTAGAAATCGCAAAACAATTAGAAAAAGAAATTCCAACTTCCGATTGGGCCCAAGTGAGTTTGTTTAAATTTCATTTAAACAATAATGACGGGGTGAAAGCCGTTAAAGCTATGAATATTGTTTTGGAAAGTGAAAAAATCGATACTAAAATCAAGCACCGAATTTTGAATGAATTTTTAATTTTTACAAAAAACAATCCCCAATTTGATAAAGATTTAGATCATGCAATAGGTTATTTTAGCAAGGATAAAGAAGTAAAGGTTGCTAAAGAAATAGGAAAGTTTTTTCAAACAAAAAAAGATTGGAAAAGAGCCATTCATTATTATGAATTGCATTTAAAATCGGAAACCGATGATATGGAAACCATATTACTTTTGATGCAAGCCTATACAGAGAATTCCCAATTTGATGCGTTAGAAGCTGCTTCAGAGGAGCAAATGCAAATGTTTCCGTCTCAACCGCAATTGTATTATTATAATGGATTAGCCAATAATCAATTGAAAAATTATAAAAAAGCCATTGCAAGTTTAGAAACCGGAATTGATTTTATTATTGACGATCCCAATTTGGAAATTAATTTCAATCTTCAACTTGGAGAAGCCTATAACGGATTGGGAGATTTTAAAAAGAAAGACGCTCATTTTGTAAAAGCAAATGCATTAATTGAAAAACAAAAATTACAACTTAAATAAAAAAATGAAAAAATACCTAGCCCTTGTGCTATTACTTGTATTGGCATCCTGCAAAACCAAAGCGGTTCTGTCTGAAGGACAAGCAAGTTCTAATTTATCTGCCGAAAAAATCATTACAAGCTACGATAACAATAAAATTGATTTTTCTACATTGTATATAAAGGCAAGCGCGCGATATGAAGATGAAAAACAGGCTCAAAATGTTCAGGCTGAAATAAAAATAAAAAAGGATGAAAAGATTTTAATTAGTGTCCGAGTTTTAGGAATTACAATGGCAAAAGCTTTGATTACACCAAGTTCTGTTCAATATTATGATAAGATTGGCAATAAATATTTTGAAGGAGATTATTCGTTGTTAAGCAGATGGATAGGTACTGATTTAGATTATCAAAAGTTACAAAATATGTTTTTAGGAAAAACAATAGATGACTTACATGCTGGGAAATATGCTGCATCAATTATAGAAAAATTGTACAAGTTAGAATCCAATACGGATAGCTATACCAACAAATCATTTTATTTTGAAAGCGATAATTATTTGGTAAAAAAACAAGAAATTAACCAATCTTTAAAAAACAGAACTTTACAAATTGAATATCCCGATTATAAAAGATATGACTCAATGATTTTACCATTATCTTTGGCAATTGATGCCCGACAAAAAGAAAATAAAACTAACATCAATATCGAATACAAGAATATTTCCATTAATGAAGAACTTTCTTTTCCCTACAATGTACCCGAAGGATATGAAAGAATTTTTATCGAAAAGATCTAATAGTTATGCAAAAAAAATTAGCTACATTATTTTTCATCTTCTTATCTACATTGGCTTGGAGCCAACTAACACAAGAAGAGTTAGAACAAAGAAAAATTAAAATTCAAGAAGAAATTCAAGAAAAAGAGCGCATGCTTCAAGAGGTACGTGGTAAAGAAAAATCGGTGACCAAACTTTTGCAAATTCAAAAGGAGAAAATAGGATTAAAACAAAAATTAATCTACACAACCGAAAAGCAAGCCAAGTTGCTTAGCAACAATATGTATATTAATCAGGTGGAGATTAATAAACTAAAAAAAGATTTGGTGGTACTTAAAGAAGATTATGCAGAGATGATAGTTAAATCATATAAAAGCCGTTCGCAACAAAGTCGGGCTATGTTTTTATTGTCTTCTGAAAACTTTTTACAAGCATATAAAAGATTACAATACATGAAGCAATATTCTAGCTATAGAAAAATGCAAGGGAATGAAATTAAGGATAAATCAGTTCAGCTCGCCGATCACAATGCAAAATTAAGCGGTCAAAAAACGGAAAAAGAAAAGCTATTAGCAGAGCAAGAAAAACAGCGTCAAGATCTTGTAAAAGAAAAACAAGAGCAAGAAAAAATTGCTAACAGCCTGAAGAAAGATAAAAAACAAATCATTGCCGAAATCAAGAAAAAGCAACAAGAATCCAAAAAAATTGATGCACAAATTCAGAAAATGATTCGTGATGCAATTGCAGAAGCCAATAAAAAAGCTGCAGCCGCAAAAGTAAAAGCGAATCCTAAAACAACTACTGCTGCCGAAACAAAAAAGATAGAAGAGTCAACCAAGATTATGCTTACGCCAGAAGGGCAATTGATATCCAACAACTTTAAAGCTAACAAAGGGAGTTTGAATTGGCCAGTAGAAAAAGGAGCAATTACTTTAGGATTTGGAGATCAGCCCCACCCAGTTTACAAATCTTTAACCATTCATAATAGTGGTGTAGAAATCACCACCGAAGCAGGATCTAGTGCACGTGCCGTTTTTGGCGGTGAAGTGACTAAAGTGATTATAACCTCTCCATTAACTAAATTAGTGTGTGTACAGCATGGAGATTTCTTTACGGTATATCAAAACTTAAGTTCTGTAAATGTAAGTGCTGGCGACAAGGTTTCTGCCAAGCAAACTTTAGGAAAAATTAGAACCAATGCCGAAGGTAAAACAGTATTAAAGTTTACTATTTCACAAAATGCTTCTTTCGTAAATCCAATGAATTGGTTAAAAAGATAAAATAGAAATCAATAAATAAAGGCCCAAAGAGTGTTACTTTTTGGACCTTTTTTTATTTAAACAAACAATGCTTTCAATTCGGTGGCGTCATTCGGGCTCATTTTTCCAGCAAGTACCAAGCTCAATTGTTTTCTTCGTAAAGCCGCATCATAACGCGCTTTTTCTTCATCTGTTTGAGGTTCTAATGGTGGTACCGAAACAGGGTTTCCGGTTTCATTTACAGCTACAAAAGTGTAAATGGCCTCGTTTGCTTTAGTTTTTATTCCCGATTCTCTATCTTCTATCCATACATCTAAAAAGATCTCCATAGAGGAGGTAAATGCGCGAGAAACCTTTGCCTCTATAGTTACTACACTTCCTAAAGGAATGGTGCGATTAAAAGCAACGTGATTAACGGATGCGGTAACTACAATTCTGCGAGAATGTCTTCGGGCTGCAATACTTGCAGCGCGGTCCATACGAGCCAGTAATTCTCCTCCAAAAAGGTTGTTTAAAGGATTGGTTTCTCCGGGTAATACCATATCGGTAAGAATGGTTAAGGAATCTATAGGATGTTTAGGAGTCATAATAAATTTTTTACAAAGGTATTTATTTTAGCCCAACTAATATAAACACAAAAAAAATCCCGAGAAATCGGGATTTTATTATAGTTCTTCAATCAGCACCCATGCTTCTGGGTTGTGTGATTTTTTAATTCGTTGCACTTCAGTTTGCGCATCCGAATAAGAAGCATAACTTTTATATATTACCGGATACAATCCGTGATCATTTTTGCGAATTCTTTTTGCCGGATAACCTAAATGTACAAGTTCATCATACATTATATCGGCATTTTCTTCACTAAGAAAAGCACCTGCCACAATGTGATACGGCATTTTGGTATTGTTCACAGTTAAAGTTACAGCCGGTATAGGATTTGAAATTACAAAAGTTGCCTCTTGAATTTTTTGCTCTAGTTGTTTCTGAACTTTGGTTTGAACCGCTAGCGTTTCTTCTTGTATTTTTTGTTGGTAGTAGTTATTTCCAAAATACCCGCCAGCACCCAGTAAACCAGCACTAACTACAAAGATAGCAGCATATTTCAAGAACGAATTAGAGCGAGTTTCAGGCACTAACTGAACCACTTCATTTTCTTCTTGTATGTCGGCAACATTTTGTAATACTTCTCTTTTAATAGCAGGAGAAACATAGCTAGTTAATCCAAAAGCTTCAGTAAAATAATTAACCGAATCAGAAGGAGTAAAAACAAGATTTTTTTCTGAATTCAAAGAAAAAACACCAATATTTTTTAATGTAATGGTTTCTAATTCTTGAAGCTTAGATTTCCAATTAATAACTTTGTTTTCAATAATAGCAACTGCTGCATCATAACTTATTTTTTCAGACTGCGCCATATGATTTGCTAATAATCCATCATTATTTTTCAAATACGAATTAAAAGAAACCAATTTTTTTGGCGGATAGAAAGAATGAGACGACTCATTAAGTTGTGCCGATTGTATTTCGGTTAAAAAAGCACCAAATCCTGGAACGGTAACACATTGGTACCGATATAATAATTGCGATATATATAAATCCATCTTCATAATCACAAAATTAATTATTTAATGATAAGGACAAAATTTTGTAAACAAATTTTGTTAACATTTTTAATTTTAATTCGTATTTTTAGTAGAAATACTCAAAAATCATGACCGACAACGAGTTGTTCCATTTATTGGCTTTAGTAAAAATAGAGGGGGTAGGCGATATTATGGCCAAGAAATTAATCAACCATTGTGGTTCTGCCGAAAAAGTCTTTCAAGCCAAACCCAGTATTTTAAAAAATATTGATGGCGTAGGTAAAGTTTTGATTGAAAATTTAAAAAAAGCTTTAGTTTTTGATTTGGCAAAAAAAGAAATACAGTTTCTAAAAAGCAACTGCATCAACTGTTGCTCCTATTTAGATGAAAACTATCCCAACCGATTGAAAAACTGTATAGACGGGCCCATTTTATTGTTTTCTAGAGGAAATATCAATTGGAATAATAAAAAAATAATAAGCATTGTAGGTACCCGGCAGGTTTCGAGTTATGGTGCCGATTTTTGTAAAAAGTTAATTCAAGATTTGGCGCCCTTAAACCCAATTATCGTAAGCGGATTTGCTTATGGAGTAGATATTGTTGCACACCAAGCAGCGCTGGAAAACAATTTACAAACGATAGCCGTTTTGGCACATGGGTTGAATCAAATGTATCCAAAATCCCACAAAAAGTATGTTACTAAAATGGAACAAAATGGAGGATTTTTAACCGAGTTTTGGAGCACATCTAATCCTGATAAAGAAAATTTTGTAAAACGAAATCGCATAGTGGCAGGAATTTCGGAGGCTACAATTGTGATTGAAAGCGCCGAGAAAGGAGGGTCTTTAATTACGGCCCTACTTGCCAACGATTACAACAGAGATGTTTTTGCAGTTCCGGGGAGGGCCAACGATAAATACAGTCAGGGGTGTAATAATTTAATCAAAACCCAGCGGGCACATTTATTGACCTCGGCAGCCGATCTTATTTATATTTTAAATTGGGAAATTCAAAGCAATATTGTAAAACCAAGTATCCAAAAGCAATTATTTGTTTCGTTAAATGAAATAGAACAAAAAATGTATGATTATCTTCTGGAAAATGGAAAAACCGAAATTGATCAAATTTCGCTCGAATGTGATTATCCTGTTTATAAAACCTCTTCGGTATTAATTAACATGGAATTAAAAGGCGTAATTCGTCCGTTACCCGGAAAATTATTTGAAGCAATTTAATTACTAATTACCAGAAAAGCCAAGTTTAACGCGCACTCTTTTTAAGACAGAGTCTGCTATTACTCCTGCTTTTTCAGCACCTGTTTTTAAGATGGCATCCAGTTCTGAACGATTGGAAATATAGTAATTGTATTTTTCTCTTTCCAATTTAAATTTTTCGCAAATCAATTCAAATAAGGCTTGTTTTGCATGGCCATAACCATAATTTCCGCCAAGGTAATTTTGGCGCATAGCCGCAATTTGTTCTTCGTTTGCCACTAATTTATACAAAGCAAAAACATTACAGGTATCAGGATTTTTTGGATCTTCAAGTGGAGTGCTGTCACTTTCAATTCCCATAATTTGTTTACGAAGGGCTTTATCATCTAGAAAAATATCAATAATATTTCCGCGTGATTTACTCATTTTTTGACCATCAGTTCCCGGAACATACATTGTTTCCTCTTGCAAAGTCCCTTCAGGAATTATAAAAGTTTCTCCCATTTGGTGATTAAAACGCGAAGCTACATCACGGGTAATTTCAATATGTTGCATTTGGTCTTTTCCTACCGGAACAAAATGAGCATCATATAATAATATATCGGCAGCCATAAGCATTGGATAAGTAAATAACCCTGCATTTACATCTTCCAATCGGTCCGATTTATCTTTAAATGAATGGGCTAAAGTCAATCGTTGATATGGGAAAAAACAACTCAAATACCAAGACAACTCCGCTGTTTGAGGCACATCCGATTGACGGTAAAAAATCACTTTATTCACATCAAGTCCACTGGCCAACCATGCAGCTGCAGTGCTGTAGGTATTGTTTAATAAGGTTGCGCAATCTTTTATTTGTGTAACCGAATGTAAATCGGCAATAAAAAGAAACGATTGATTTTCTGGTTTTTTAGATAATTCAATCGCTGGGATAATTGCTCCCAAAAGGTTTCCTAAATGTGGGGTTCCTGTGCTTTGAACTCCAGTGAGTATATTCGCCATTCTAAAAATTATTTATGCAAAGTTAAACCTTTGTAATAAAAATCGCCTACATTTCCTTAATTTTGACCTTATGAGATTTATAAAAATCATTTTTTGGACCCTTTGGCGCATTTGGTTTTACATTGTAATTGCCTTTTTCATTGTGCTGATGTTTCCGTTTTTGTTGGTTTCCATTTTGAGAGAACAATGGTATCCTTACTTTTTTGTGATGGCTCGTATTTGGGCGAAAGGAATTCTACTCGCCATGGGATTTCATTACAAAATAGAACACGAGCAAGAAATAGAACAAAGAAAAAGCTACATGATTATTGCCAATCATACATCTATGATTGATATTATGTTGATGTTGGCTATTGAAAGAAATCCATTTGTTTTTGTGGGAAAAAAAGAATTGGCGAACATCCCATTATTTGGGTTTTTCTACAAAAGAACCTGCATACTTGTAGATAGAAATAGTTCTAAAAGCAGAATGGCAGTTTATAATAGAGCCCAAAAAAGACTCAATCAGGGATTGAGTATTTGTATTTTTCCAGAAGGAGGTGTTCCCGTGGAATCAATAGAATTAGACGAATTTAAAGACGGCGCTTTTCGATTAGCCATTGAACATCAAATACCTATTGTGCCCATGACTTTTGCCGACAATAAAAAACGATTATCGTATACCTTCTTGAGCGGCTCTCCCGGATTATTGAGGGCCATGGTTCATAAATCGATTGAAACGAATGGGCTTACTTTAGATAATAAAAAAGAGATAAAAGATAGAGCAAGAGCCATTATTTGGGATCAATTGCAAAAATACAATCCATAAAAAAAGCGCTCTTAAAGCGCTCTTTTTTTATTTAATAATTAATTCTAATGATCTACTACAGCATCAAATTCTGCAAATTGATCTACTCCTTGAGCATTGGTACTGGTCCAAAATTTAAAATGATAAGTTCCTAAACTTGCCGGTTTAAATTTTAAAGTTGAAGTATATTCTAATTGGCTTGGAGGACAATTGGATCCCGAATTTTGTCTTAAGGCAATAATAGCTACCGTTCTTGTAAAGTCATTTCTTTCATAATAAAAATCATAAAAAGAATGACAAACTGTAGGACGAATGTATTGAATTGGAATTTCGGTAATACTGTCTTTAGCAAATTTTACAGGCATCACTACTTGACTTACTGGCAAAACTACTAATTCTGCAGAAGTATCATCTTGACGCGGTTCACACGAAATGGCAAAAAAACCAACTGCTAAAAGTAAATATATGTATTTCATGATCAATTATTTTTTTAAGACCTTCAAAATTAATAAAAGTTTGATTTCAAATAAAAAAAATCACGCATTAAGCGTGATTTAAGTTTTAAGCATTATTTTCTTTGATAATTTCTTTAATTTTTTGTTCTAATTCTTCTGCCAATTCAGGATTGTCTTTAATTAAAACTTTAACAGCATCTCTACCCTGACCTAGTTTTGTTTCGCCATAGCTAAACCAAGATCCTGCTTTTTTAATTACTTCAAATTCTACGGCTAAATCTAATATTTCTCCTGTTTTTGAAACGCCTTCTCCATACATGATATCAAATTCGGCAGTTTTAAAAGGTGGTGCCACTTTATTTTTCACCACTTTCACTTTAGTTCTATTTCCGATTACGATTTCTCCATCTTTAATTTGAGAAGAACGACGAATATCCAATCGAACCGAAGCATAAAATTTCAAAGCATTTCCTCCTGTAGTTGTCTCAGGGTTTCCAAACATTACTCCGATTTTTTCTCTTAATTGGTTGATGAAAAACACCGTACAGTGAGTTTTACTAATAGTTCCAGTTAATTTTCTTAGTGCTTGAGACATTAAACGAGCATGTAATCCCATTTTGGAATCTCCCATTTCACCTTCAATCTCACTTTTTGGAGTTAATGCAGCAACCGAGTCAATTACTACAATATCTATAGCTCCAGAGCGAATTAAATTTTCTGCAATTTCTAAGGCTTGTTCTCCATTATCGGGTTGTGAAATGATCAAATTTTCAATATCTACCCCTAATTTTTCAGCATAATGTCTATCAAATGCATGCTCTGCATCAATAAAAGCAGCAATTCCACCTGCTTTTTGAGCTTCGGCAATGGCATGAAGGGTTAAGGTGGTTTTTCCTGAAGATTCTGGACCATATATTTCAATAATTCTACCTTTTGGATATCCATTTACACCCAAAGCTAAATCCAAACCTAAAGATCCAGAAGAAATAGTTTCAACCTCTTCAACGGCTCTATCCCCCATTTTCATTACGGTTCCTTTTCCGTAGGTTTTGTCTAATTTATCTAATGTAAGTTGTAACGCTTTTAATTTGGCTTCTTTTTCTGAACTCATCACTTTATATTTTAATTGCTTCTATTTTCCGTAAAAATATATAATTTTTTCGAAGAAAAAGAAGTTTATCAAAATGATTTTTAAACAATTCTAACCAAAAATATATTTCATACTTTAGCAAAATTAATTTTGTAGTTTATGGAAAAATTACTTTCCTATCCACTCTCAGTAGTGTATTATTTTTGCTTCGGATTGTGTTTGGTTATTTTTCATCCCATTCAATGGATTTGCTTAAATGTTTTTGGCTACCAAGCCCATAAAAAAAGTGTAGATTATTTAAACTTTTTCTTAGTTAGATGTACGAATATTTTGGGTACAACTTACTCGTTTAATAATAGAGAATTAATACCCAAAAATGTCCCCATAATTTTTGTGGCAAACCACCAAAGCTTGTATGATATTGTAGGTATAATTTGGTTTTTGAGAAAGTTTCACGCAAAATTTGTCAGTAAAAAAGAATTAGGAAAAGGCATTCCAAGTGTTTCTTATAATTTGCGTCATGGCGGATCGGTGTTAATTGATCGAAAAGATCCTAAACAAGCAATTCCGGTAATAAAAGGTCTTTCTGAATATATTGAAAAGCACAATCGAGCAGCAGTTATTTTCCCGGAAGGGACAAGAAGCAAGAATGGAAACCCTAAAGAATTTGCTCTAAGCGGGATTAAGATTCTTTGCAAATATGCTCCTTCGGCTTATGTTGTTCCAATTTCTATTAATAATTCATGGAAAATGGTTAAATTTGGTGTTTTCCCAATGGGATTAGGAAATAAATTAGAATTTATAATTCATAAACCCATCGCAGTTAAAGATTATGCATTTGAAGAAATTGCCAGTAAAACCGAAGAAACTATTATAAAATCAATAAAATAATATCCCCCCTAAATCTATTTTTAATTTAATTTAACATACATGTCATTAACCAATATCCGACTGGAAGTAATGCAATTTTTAGAAAAAAATGTAGATTCTTTCATAGAACAATATTTAATTCCAGTGGAAACCATTTGGCAACCTTCTGATTTTTTACCTAATTCGCAAAGCGATACCTTCTTTGAAGAGGTAAAAGAGTTACAAGAAATTGCCAAAGATTTACCTTATGATTTTTGGGTGGCCATGGTTGGAGATACTATCACCGAAGAAGCACTACCTACCTACGAATCTTGGTTAATGGAAGTTGAAGGAGTAAATAATCTTGAAAATAACGGTTGGTCGAAATGGGTACGCCAATGGACTGGAGAAGAAAACCGCCATGGAGATCTGCTTAATAAATACCTCTATTTATCAGGAAGAGTTAATATGCGAGAGGTAGAAATTACAACACATCATTTGATTAAGGATGGCTTTGAAATTGGAACCGGAACAGATCCATACAAGAATTTTGTGTATACTAGTTTTCAAGAATTAGCAACGTATGTGTCTCACAATAGAGTTTCTCAAATTGCAAAACAATACGGAGACAACAAACTTTCTAAAGCGTGTAAAATAATTGCTGGAGACGAAATGCGTCACCACCAAGCGTATAGCGAATTTGTAGATCAGATTTTCAAAGTAGACCCAAGCGAAATGATGTTGGCGTTTCAATACATGATGAAACAAAAAATCACCATGCCGGCGCACTTCCTAAGAGAATCGGGTCAATCGATAAGCACTGCTTTCAATCAATTTTCTGATTCAGCCCAAAAACTTGGAGTTTATACTGCCAATGATTATGTTGATATCATGCAAAAATTAATTGATAAATGGCAAATTGATAAAATATCAAACCTTACGGATGAAGCTGAAAAAGCTAGAGATTATCTAATGAAATTGCCTGCAAGAATGGCTAAAATTTCTGAAAGAATAGTGCTTCCTGAAGAAAATTATGTTTTTAAATGGGTGCAACCAGCATAAATAATTCTAATTAATCCTTTCTTAATGAAAGGATTTTTCATTTACTAAACTTATGTCATTAATAGAAAATACTTTTCTTTTTGTAAAACAAAAACTTCAAAATGCAGAAGCCGGTCACGACTGGTATCATGTAGAACGCGTTTATAAAAATGCGATATTAATTGCAAGCAAAGAAGAATGCGATATGGAAATTGTGAAACTGGGCGCATTACTTCATGATATCGCCGATAGTAAATTTCATAATGGAGACGAAACAATTGGACCAAGAATAGCAAAAGAGTTTTTGGAAACCCAAAATACATCCGCAGAAACTATTTATCATGTAGTGAACATCATTGAAAATATTTCTTTTAAAGGCGGAAATTTTGAAAAGAAATTCTCGTCTAAAGAATTAGATATAGTTCAAGATGCCGATCGATTAGATGCCATTGGCGCCATTGGTATTGCCAGAACATTTAATTATGGCGGATTCAAAAACAGACCTTTATATTTGCCTCATGTTGCTCCAAATTTGCACATGACCAAAGAGGAATATAAAAACAATGAGGCGCCAACACTCAATCATTTTTATGAAAAATTGCTCTTGCTGAAAGATAAAATGAATACCGAAACCGGGAAAAAAATTGCGGCACAAAGACATCTTTTCATGGAAAGTTTCTTAGCACAATTTTACTCGGAATGGGACGGAGAAAAATAATTAATTTCCTTTAAAATCGGCTTTTCTTTTTTCTAAAAAGGCTGTAGTTCCCTCTTTAAAATCTCCGGTACCGAAACATTTTCCAAAGTTTTTTATTTCCGTTTCAAAGCCATTAATGCCATCTGTAAAATTAGCATTCACCGCTTCAATTGCTTTTCCAATTGCAACCGGTGAGTTTTTCATGATTTTTTGAGCTATAGATTTTGTAAATTCTATAAGTTCAGCTTGGGGTACTACATGGTTTACTAATCCAACTCTATAGGCTTCATCCGCAGGGATCATTCCGGCAGTCATAATAAGTTCCATGGCCCGACCTTTACCAATAAGTTGAGGTAAGCGTTGGGTTCCGCCATAACCCGGAATTACTCCAAGAGAAACTTCTGGCAAGCCCATTTTGGCATTATCAGAGGCAATTCGAATATGACAAGACATTGCCAATTCCAATCCGCCACCAAGTGCAAATCCATTTATTGCGGCAATAACAGGAGTCATTAAATTTTCAATAAAATCAAATAATAATTCTTGCCCTTGTTGTGCTAATTGAGCGCCTTGTTCAACAGAAAAATGAGCAAATTCTGAAATATCGGCACCAGCCACAAATGCTTTTTCACCTTCTCCAGTAATAATAATTACCTTAATTTCAGGGTTTGCATCTAAACTTTCTAATCCGTCATGCAACTCTTTTAACGTTGCAATATTTAATGCATTTAATTTTGATGGACGATTGATCGTGATGTGCCCAATTCCGTTTTCAGAAGCAATAAGGATGTTTTCGAAATTCATAGTTTAATTTTATTTAGATAGGTAACGAAACGGTAAATGTAGTTCCTTTTCCCAATTCGGTTTCAAATGTAATAGTTCCTTTATAATTTTCAATAATGTTTTTAATGATACCCAATCCAAGTCCCATTCCGCTATTTTTGGTTGTGAATTTTGGTTCAAAAATGTGTTCAATGTAGCTTGGTTCTATTCCGATACCATTATCTTTTACGGTAATATTTACCATATCATTCACTCGTTTTACTGCAACTACAATTGATTTTTCTTCTTGATTTTCTGGAATTGCTTGGATGGCATTTTTAACTAAATTCGTAATAATTCGAATTAAATGCGTTCGATCCATTACGGTAATAATTTCTTTTTCATCACATTCAAAATGAAGTGCCTCTTCGTTAAAAATCTCCAATGAAAACTCTACAACTTCTACCACATTAAGGGTTTCATTTTGCTGTGCAGGCATCGAAGCGAAGATAGAAAAAGCCGATGCAACCGAGCTCATCGTATCAATTTGTTGAATTAATGTTTTACTATAATCACTTAGTTTTTGCTGCAAATTTGGATCCTCGGGATCAAATTTTCTTTGGAAGCTTTGCACCGTTAAACGCATTGGAGTTAGTGGATTTTTAATTTCGTGTGCTACTTGTTTTGCCATTTCTCGCCAAGCTTGTTCTCTTTCGCTTTGCGCTAACATAGTGGCACTTTCTTCCAATTTATCCACCATTCGGTTATAGGCATTAATCAAGGAATTGATTTCACGACTGTTGGCCTCAATTACAATTTTCTCGTTCTTTTGCTCCAAACTAGTTTGGTTGATCTTATCCGAAATGGTCTTCAACGATTTGGTAATATAACTCGAAAGAAAATACGCCAAAGCGAATGCAATAATCAGCATGAAAAAATACACCTGACTCAATCGAACCAGGAAATCTTGAATTTCGTTTTCATAAAAACTATCATCCTCTACATAGGGAAGATTTAAAATTCCGAGTGGTTTAAATTTATCATCTTTAATTTGACTGTAGGAAGATCGAATTTTTACCCCGTCAATAATCTTAATATCTACATACCTTTTTTCAATGGAAGACTGCACCAATTTGGTTACATATTTTGGAATGGGAGGTGCTACATTATCAACAGAGAAAGAGGCTTTGGAAGTTTTTAATAATTTCCCGCTTAAACTGTAAATGTTTATTTCTACATTATGAATATCGGATAATTCATGAATTTTATCTTTAAAAATATAAGGCAGATTTCGTTCTGTAAGCGGGTAAGTAGTTGTAGATAAAATGTAATTGATGTTTTCTTTTACAGCATCTTCTTTTCTATCCAATCGTTCTTGGTGGTACCTTCTTGCTTCATTTTTAAACTGAATCACCGAAATCAATGCCATTAAAGACGAGGCGATTAATATCAATACAATCATCGATAGGAAAATCCTAATACGAAGGGAAAGCATTGACATTTTAAAGCCGTTAAACATTTTAATTAGTTATTTTTTTCTCGGATTCTTTTGTAAAATTTAAATCCAAGCATGATCAAAACTGAAAATAAAACAATTCCGATTACGCCATAAATCCAATTGAAAGCATTTTTTAAAACTACTAAAAAAACTACTGAAAATAAAATAATTGTGGCACCTTCATTCCAAAGCCGCATGTAGTTTGAAGTATATTTAAATTGGTCGTTTTGTAATTGTTTGTACATGACTTGGCATTTCCAATGGTATAAATATAATAGAAAAACAAATGCAAGTTTTACATGCATCCAAGGCATGTGCAACCAAGCGTTTCCAACAGGGGTAAAAAACAACATCCAATAGGCAAAAAAACTTGCTAAAATCGCACTTGGCCATGTAATGATATACCAAAGGCGGTAGGTCATTATTTTGTATTGTTGTAGTAAAATTTCCTTTTCTGGCGATGGTTTCTCGTTGGCTTCTATTTGATAAACAAACAAACGAACGATGTAAAACAACCCGGCAAACCAAGTTACTACGAAGATGAGGTGAAGGGATTTTAGATAATCGTATAACATAGTTACTTTAATTTGACCATTCTTTTATCCAATTTGCCACTACGCCACACCATTCGTCATCGTCATTCATACAAGGTATTGCCAAAAATTCTTCCCCTCCATGGTGTAAAAACTGTTCGTTAGCTTCCATGGCAATTTCCTCCAATGTTTCTAAACAGTCCGATACAAATGCCGGAGTTACCACTGCTAATTTCTTAATTCCTTTTTCGGGCATTTTGTTAATTTCAACATCGGTATAAGGCGTCAGCCATTTATCTCCTGCCAAACGCGATTGAAAGGTTTGGCTGTATTTTCCTTCTGGAATTCCGAGTAATTTTACCACTTGCTTGGTTGTTTCATAACATTGGTGTCGGTAGCAAAATTCATGCGCTGGTGAAGGGGTGTTGCAACAAGATCCATCAATTGCACAATGTGATTTGGTTACATCGGTTTTACGAATATGACGCTTCGGAATTCCGTGATACGAAAATAATAAATGGTCGTATTCAAAAGTATCCAAATGTTTTTTTATTGAATTGGCTAAAGCCTGAATATAATCGGGTTTGTTATAAAAAGCAGGAACTTTTGTAAGTTTCATTTCAGGGAATTTTGTGCAAACTAATTCATCTGCTAATTCCCAAATAGTGGTTGTTGAAGCCATAGCATACTGCGGATATAAAGCCAATAGCAGCACTTCAGTCACTCCTTTTTCTCTTAATTCTTGCAAGCCTTTTTCTATAGTCATTGTTCCATAACGCATGGCCAAGGCCACCGGAATAGAAGATTTCTCTTGAACTTTTTTATGCATTCGTTTCGAAATCACAACCAATGGAGATCCTTCTTCCCACCAAATTCTAGCGTACGCTGCAGCGGATTTTTTTGGTCGAGTTTGTAAAATAATTCCTCTTACCAATAAGGCGCGTAATAAAAACGGAACGTCAATTACGTATTTATCCATTAAAAATTCATCTAAATACGGCTTCACATCTTTAGCAGTTGGGCTTTCTGGTGAACCAAGATTGACTAGTAATACTCCTTTCATTAGTTATGGTAGATTATATATTGATATTTATTGACATTAGGTATTTCTTTGGGGTGGTAGCAAATTTTTTCTTGAAAGCCGCAATAAAATGACTTCCGGTGCTGTATCCAATTTTTAACCCCACTTCGTTTACATTATAGGAACCCGAATCAAGCAATTGACGGGCATAGTCTAGTTTATAATCAAGTAAAAAGCCATAAACGGTGTCTCCATATATTTGTTTGAAACCCATTTTTAGTTTCTTCAAACTTAACCCCACTTGATCAGCTAATTCTTCTAGCCCAGGAGGCTCGGCCATATTTTGAATAATTATTTCTTTGGCTTTTTTAATTTTCAAAACATTTTCCTCATCGTTTAAGAAAGGACATTGCTCTGCATCGGGGTCTTCAGATCGATTAAAATACAAGCTCAACAATTCATATCCTTTCCCTTTATAATATAGGTTTTTTATGGCTGGGTTTAAATTGTAATGAAATAACTGACTCAATACAATTGCCATAGAGGGACTTATGTCGCTTTCGGTATAGTATTTACGATCTTTATTTTCTTCACTTAAAAAAGGAATGTTCCCCGATTCACTTGTAAAAAGTGAATGAAATTTTTGAATTGAAATTAATACCGAGATAACCCATGTATTTGGTGCAATTTCTAAATCTAACGGTAATTCTTTTTGTGGATTGTAAAACAAAAGTGCTTTTTCTTCTTTTAAATCTAAAGCATAGCTTCCCATGTTAAAAATAAATTTTGCTTTTCCTTTTATCCCAAAATGAAACTGTATAAGTCCTTGATTAACATGCCGTTTCACTTGATAAACTTCTTGACTTTCATTTTGAAATCGTAGCAAAATAAAATCATTTTCAATTTTAATTTCTTCTTGCGAACCCATAGCGATATTTTTTTTGTATAAAAAAATTAAAATCTTAACATTTGTTTAAGAATAGTTTAAGGTTATTAAATCTGAAACCATTAATATTAAAGCAAAATTAAAAAAAATAACGCTATAAATACAAATACTTACGAAATTTCTCAGAGCGATACAAAAAGTACTTTTAGCGTTGTTTTTTGATTTAATAGAAGTCTAAATTTGTGTACTTTTTTGAAAAGAGCAAAATGGAAAACAATACTACTATCAAGTCTACTACTTTTTACGCTGTTGGATTGAGCTATAAAAAAGCTGATGCAGAAATAAGAGGAAAATTTAGTTTAGACTCTCAAGCTAAAATCAACTTATTGGCGCAAGCTAAAAAAGAAGGAATTGAGGCTTTAATTGTTACTTCCACTTGCAACAGAACCGAAATTTATGGTTTTGCCCAACATCCATTTCAGTTAATCAAATTAATTTGCGAAAACAGTAAAGGCACCGTTGAAGAATTTCAAAAGGTGGCTTTTGTATATAAAAAACAAGAAGCAATTAATCATGTTTTTCGCGTAGGAACCGGTTTAGATAGTCAGATTCTTGGGGATTTTGAAATTATAAGTCAGTTAAAAATGGCTTTCGCCGAAAGTAAAAATAAGCAACTTGCCAATGCTTTTATGGAGCGCTTAGTGAATGCCGTAATTCAAGCGAGTAAAAAAATTAAAAACGAAACCGAGATTTCTTCTGGAGCTACTTCGGTTTCATTTGCCTCAGTGCAGTACATATTTAAAAATGTTGAAGATATTGCTAATAAAAACATCTTACTTTTCGGTACAGGAAAAATCGGAAGAAATACCTGCGAAAATTTGGTAAAACATACCAAACACGAACAAATTACACTAATCAACAGAACAAAAGACAAAGCTGAAAAATTGGCTCAAAAGCTAAATGTTATTGTAAAAGATTACGCCGACTTACAACTCGAAATCCAAAAAGCAGATGTAATTGTTGTGGCAACGGGCGCCCAAAATCCTACGATTGATAAAAACATTCTGAATTTAAAAAAACCGTTGCTTATTTTAGATTTATCCATTCCTAAAAACGTGCATGACAACGTAAATGAAGTTCCCGGTGTTACTTTAGTTCATATGGATCATTTATCTCAAATTACCGATGAAACTTTGGAAAACCGGAAATTACATATTCCGGCAGCCGAGGCAATAATTGAAGAAATTCAAGTGGAGTTTTTAGCATGGAATAAAAACCGAAAATTTGCACCTACTATTAATGCTCTTAAAGAAAAGTTCAATTCAATTAAAGAAGGGGAGTTAAATTTTCAAAGAAAAAAATTAGCTAATTTTGATGAAGATCAAGCCGAATTGATAAGCAATAGAATAATCCAAAAGATAACGAGCCATTTTGTTAACCATTTAAAAGAAGGGGAATCAATGGAAGAAGGTATCGAATGGATAGAAAAAGTATTTCAACTAGAACAAGAAAAAGAAATTTTCTAATTATCAAGCCCCAACCAGAAACCAAAAATTTAGGTTCCCAAAAAATATAAAATGTCTAAAAAAACCATAAGAATTGGCACCAGAGACAGTGAATTAGCACTTTTTCAAGCCCATACCGTTCAAAAACAATTGAATGATTTAGGGTATCAAACCGAAATCATAGCCGTGAAATCGCAAGGCGATCTTCTTTTAGATAAGCCGATTTATGAACTTGGAATTACCGGAATTTTTACCAAAACATTAGATAGTGCCATGATCAATGGCCAAGTAGATATTGCGGTGCATTCTATGAAAGATGTACCTACCGCTTTGCCTGAAGGAATTGTGCAAGCAGCGGTTTTAGAGAGAGCCAATTATTTAGATATTTTAGTACATAAAGGCAACACTAGTTTTTTAGAATCGGCAGCTACAATTGCCACAGGAAGTTTGCGTCGCAAAGCGCAATGGTGGAATAAATATCCAAATCACACTCTCGTAGATTTGCGCGGAAATGTAAATACAAGATTGCAAAAATTGCATGATAATGATTGGGACGGCGCCGTTTTTGCAGCAGCTGGATTAGAGCGAATTAATTTAAAACCAGAGAACCACATCAGTTTAGATTGGATGACTCCAGCTCCAGCTCAAGGAGCCATGGTGGTGGTTGCAATTGTAAGTGACGAATTTACATTGGACGCTTTATCACAATTAAATCATATAGAAACTGAAATATGTACTTATATCGAAAGACAATTTTTAAAGACATTGGAAGGCGGATGCACCGCGCCAATTGCTGCTCTTGCAAAGTATGATGAAAAAGAAGACACAATCCATTTTATAGGAGAATTGTTGTCTATTGATGGCAAACAAAAATTAGAAATCGAAAAAGTCGTTGCTATTTCCGAATGGAAAAAATTAGGTTTTCATGCTGCACAAGAAATCCTTGAAAACGGAGGTTCCCAATTAATGGAAGAAATAAAACAACAATTAAAAAAATAAGCACAAACAAGAATTCCATTAAGACAGGAATTAAAATATGGCAAAACAGATAAACATACTATCCACGAAAAAACTAGATTTAGCCCAAAAGCAACTTCTTTTGGACGCTGCTGTTACGGTAGTGGAGGAGGATTTTATTGAAACAAAAGCCAAAAAATTTGAATTTTCTAAAGTGCATGAAAATTTAATTTTCACCAGTCAAAATGCGGTACATAGTATATTACAGCACCCAAAATGCGAGGAATTAAAAGGGAAAAGTGTTTTTTGTGTTGGATTAAAAACCAAGGACCTACTTACCGAAAACGGATTTGATGTAGTTGCCTATACCGGTTATGCTGCCGATTTGGCCGAGATTATTTCTTTAATTTATTCGTCGGAATCATTCACTTTCTTCAGCGGAAATTTACGTCGGGATGTATTACCAAATACCTTAAAAGAAAACGGAATCACCTTCGATGAAATTGAAGTTTATGAAACCAATATTACTTCAAAGAAAATGACTTCAAAACAAGATGGCATTCTGTTTTTCAGCCCATCGGGAGTGGAGAGTTATTTCAAATTGAATTCGATTAAAGACGAAGCTTGTTTCTGTATTGGGGAAACCACCGCAGAAGCATTAGAAAATAAAAAAGTAAAAAAAATAATCATCGCAGAAAAACCATCGGTTGAAAGTGTGATTGCACAAGTAATAGAATATTATTAAAACAGTTTGAGTTGATGCAACTTAAAACTTTAAATTATATACAATGTTAAAAAACGACCTGTTCTTAAGAGCGCTGAATGATGAAAAAGTAGAACGCCCACCCGTATGGATGATGCGTCAAGCGGGGAGGTATCTACCAGAATTTAGAGCCTTAAGAGATAAATATGATTTTTTCACCCGTTGCGAAACACCCGAATTGGCTGCTGAAATTACCGTACAACCCATTCGAATTGTAAAACCAGATGCGGCAATTTTGTTTTCTGATATTTTGGTGGTGCCACGCGCCATGGGAATTCACGTAGAGTTGAAAGACAATTTGGGCCCTATTATTCCAAATCCAATTCGCACCATGGACGATGTGAATAGCACTTTTGTTCCAGATGTTCATGAATCGTTGGGTTATGTTTTTGATGCCATCAAATTAACCAAAGAAATGCTGAACGATGAGGTGCCATTAATTGGTTTTGCTGGTTCACCATGGACCATTTTTTGTTATGCTGTGGAAGGAAAAGGTTCTAAAAGCTTTGATACGGCTAAAGGATTTTGTTTTTCAAACCCAGTAGCAGCGCATACTTTATTGCAGAAAATTACCGATACCACCATCTTATATTTGAAAGAAAAAGTAAAAGCAGGTTGTAATGCCATTCAGATTTTTGATTCTTGGGGAGGCATGTTATCGCCAGTAGATTACCAAGAATTCTCTTGGAAGTACATCAACCAAATTGTGGAAGCTTTAGCTGACGAAACGAAAGTAATTGTTTTTGGAAAAGGATGTTGGTTTGCTTTAGGCGAAATGTCAAAATCTAAAGCGTCTGCATTGGGTGTAGATTGGACTTGCTCTGCTAGAAATGCCCGATATTTGACAGGAGGGAATATTACTTTGCAAGGAAATTTTGATCCAAGTCGTTTGCTTTCTCCAATTCCAACCATCAAAAAAATGGTACACGAAATGATTGATGAATTCGGGAAAGACAATTACATCGTTAATCTTGGTCACGGAATTTTACCAAACATTCCGGTGGATCATGCTAAAGCTTTTGTGGAAGCGGTAAAGGAGTATAATAAATAAGCTGACAGCTGACAGCTTTTAGCTAAACGCTATTTACAATGAAAGATAAATTCTACCAATACATACTAAACCTCCAAGATCAAATTACTTCAAAACTAGAAGAATTAGATGGTGGCGCCCAATTCCGTGAAGACATTTGGGAACGACCAGAAGGCGGCGGCGGACGAACACGGGTCATTGAAAACGGCGCTGTTTTTGAAAAGGGAGGGGTAAATATTTCGGCCGTTCATGGAAAATTACCGGATAGCATGCAGAAATTATTTAATGTGGGTGAAGCCGATTTCTTTGCTTGCGGATTGAGTTTGGTGATTCATCCTAAAAGCCCGATGGTGCCTACGGTTCATGCCAATTGGCGTTATTTTGAAATGTACGATGAGAACGGAAAGGTAATGAATTCGTGGTTTGGTGGCGGACAAGATTTAACTCCGTATTATTTATTTGAAGAAGATGCCATTCATTTTCATCAAACGTGTAAAACGGCTTGCGACAAACACAATCCGGAGTTTTATCCAAAATATAAAAAGCAATGTGACGACTATTTTTGGAACGCTCATAGAAACGAAGCGAGAGGCATTGGCGGATTGTTTTTTGATTATTGCAAAGACACGAGCGATAGCGAATTGGCGAAGCAAAATGAGCAAATGTCAATGGAAGATTGGTACAATTTTGTTACCGAAGTAGGCAACAGTTTTCTAGAAGCTTATGTTCCAATTGTAGAAAAAAGAAAGAATTTACCATATACGCCAGAACAAAGAACTTGGCAAGAAATCCGCCGTGGGCGTTATGTCGAATTCAATTTAGTGCACGATAAAGGCACCCTTTTCGGACTAAAAACCAATGGCCGAATCGAAAGTATTTTGATGTCATTGCCACCACATGTGCAATGGCATTACGACCATCATCCCGTTGCCGGAAGCGAAGAAGAAAAAGTAGTAAAAGTATTAGAAAAACCTATAAATTGGATTGAAGATTGATGATTAACGATTTCTGATTTCAGAATAATTGAAATCAACAATCAATCAAAAATCTACAATCGTTAATCTTAAATCATAGATCAATATGTTCCCATTACAAAGAGGTAGAAGATTACGCGTAAATGAATCCATACGAAGTTTGGTTCGTGAAACCACTTTAAGTCCAAGTGATTTTATGTTTCCAATGTTCATTGCCGAAGGCGAAAATTATAAAGTAGAAATTCCATCCATGCCCGGAATTTCCCGTCGTTCGATAGACTTAACGGTTGCTGAGGTTCAAGAATTATTTGCTTTAGGAATTCGCGCGGTCAACATTTATGTAAAAGTAGACGAATCACTAAAAGACAACACCGGAAAAGAAGCGTGGAATCCAAATGGGTTGATGCAACGCGCTATTAAAGCCATAAAATCTGCCTGTCCCGAAATGATTGTAATGCCCGATGTGGCTTTGGATCCGTATTCCATTTATGGTCATGACGGAATAATTGAAAACGGTGCTATTGCTAACGATGCTACCAACGAAGCTTTGGTGAAAATGGCCGTTTCACATGCACAAGCCGGAGCCGATTTTGTTGCCCCTAGCGACATGATGGACGGACGCGTTTTGCGTTTACGCCAAGGTTTGGATGCTGCAGGATTTCCAAATGTGGGGATTATGAGTTATTCGGCTAAGTATGCTTCGGCATTTTACGGACCTTTTCGTGATGCCTTAGATAGCGCTCCAGTTGATAATGCTGAAATACCAAAGGATAAAAAAACCTACCAAATGGATTATGCCAACCGCATTGAAGCCATCAAAGAAGCCCTAATGGATGTTGAAGAAGGTGCCGATATGGTTATGGTTAAACCCGGAATTGCCTATTTGGATATTGTTCGAGAAGTTAAAAATGCAGTAAATGTTCCGGTAACGGTTTTTCATGTTTCGGGCGAATATGCCATGATCAAAGCCGCTTCCGAAAGAGGTTGGTTGGATCATGATAAAATCATGATGGAACAATTAATGTGTATCAAGCGCGCAGGAGCCAGTTTGATTTCGACTTATTTTGCAAAAGAAGCAGCTATTATTCTAAATAAATAATTAGAAAATGAAATCAATAGTAAAAGTGTTATTTTATGTTTTTCTACTCAGTTTTACTGTGGGTTGTGGTGGGAAAAATGAAGATCAAAACAAGGGGAAAGCAACAACTAAAAAATCTGGGGCCTATCCATTAGCGGATAAAGGAAAAGAAATATTTGATGGGAAAGGGACTTGTAGTAACTGCCATAAATTGGATGTAAAACTCGTTGGACCAAGCATTCAAGAAATGGCTAAAATATACAAAATGAATAAAATAAGTATTGCTAAATTCTTGACAGGAACTGAAGAGCCGGTTATTGACCCAGAGCAATATGAAGTAATGAAAATTAATTTTGAAATTACTAAAAACTTTACCGACGAAGAAAGACTAGCCGTAGAGGAATATATTTTCAGTCAGGGTAAATAGTATTTTTTTTAAATTGGTCTAGTATTTTTTGCTATTTTTAATAGCAATAAAAATACAAACGATGATAGAAAAAATCCGGTTAGATTCGATATTGTTTTTAGATATAGAAACCGTGCCGCAAGAAGAACATTTCAATACTTTGGATGATGAAATGAAATCACTTTGGGAGTACAAAACACAATACCAACGAAAAGAAGAATTCACGGCCGAAGATTTTTATGAGCGTGCCGGAATTTGGGCAGAATTCGGAAAAATTGTTTGTATTTCGGTAGGGTATTTCATCATCAAAGGCGACATTCGAAACTTTAGAGTGACTTCCTTTTTTGGCGAAGAAAAAAAGATATTAGTAGACTTTAATAATTTACTAAACAACCATTTTAATGGGCCTCAGCATATTCTTTGCGGGCATAATGCTAAAGAATTTGACTTTCCATTTATCGCTCGAAGAATGATCATCAACCAAATATCTATTCCGAGTAAACTGAATTTGTTTGGCAAAAAACCCTGGGAGATTTCACATTTAGACACCTTAGAATTGTGGAAATTTGGCGATTATAAACACTTTACTTCCTTAAAATTACTTACGAAAATATTGGGAATCCCTTCATCTAAAGGCGATATTGACGGCAGCCAAGTGGGGCATGTTTTTTATGTAGAAAAAGACATCGACCGAATTGTAACCTATTGCGAAAAAGATGTGATTGCGGTTGCCCAAGTATTTCTGAGATTTAGAAAAGAAGATTTATTAATTGAAGACGAGATAATTGATGTGTAATTATTAATTGGGGTAGGATATTTCCTATTTCGGTCTTTTTATTACTTTTACAAAAAAACAGATTATGGTTTTAAGTAGATTTTGGCTTGCTATTTTTATTTCATCAATTGCTTTTGTGGTTTTCAGTTTGTTTGTTGGAAACAGCTACACGATTGATTATGTATTGAATGGAAAAAAAGATGAACCGATTTTAATATCTGAAAAATACCTAAATCAAGTTCCTGTTTTTATAAAAGACAGCATAAAAAAGGCTCCGGATCAAACTATGGTAGTCAACAGAGATACTTTAAATGCGGACACTACTTATGTTTATAAAAGTAAAACGGTCAAAATTTTCAGCGGAATTCAAAAATCCGATGGTTTATTACCAACTTGTAAAAATACTTTGTTGGATTTAATACTTCCGTTGATTGCTTATTTGGCTTTCTTTTGCGGCTTAATGGAACTGTTAATTATTTCGGGAGCCGCCGAAAAATTAGCTAAAAAACTAAGCCCAATGTTTACTAAAGTATTTCCATCGGTTCCAAAAAATCACGAATCTATTTCTTATATGACTTTAAATTTTGCAGCTAATTTCTTAGGATTGGATTCTGCCGCGACACCTTTTGGCTTAAAGGCCATGCAAAGTTTACAAGAAATAAATCCTGAAAAAGACAAAGCAAGTGACGCACAAATCATGTTTATGTGCCTTCATGCAGCGGGACTGACTTTAATTCCAACATCTATTATTGGTTATCGTGCTGCAGAAAATGCTAGCAATCCGGCTGATGTGATGTTGCCTTGTATTATTACTTCTTTCATTGGAACAATTGCCGCTTTTTTAATTGTTGGCCTACGCCAAAAAGTGAACTTTAAAAGCGCTTCTTTGGTAGTAGCTTTAATGACTATAATTGCTGCAATTGTAGGGTTGTTGTTTTATGTAAATACCCTTGATCTTATAGGAAAGAATTTCTTTACTTCGAATCTTTCCGGATTAATGCTGGTTGCTATTATTGGCTTTACTTTGATTTTTTCATTTCTAAACGAAAAGAAATTTGTTGCACAAGACACCACTATTTTCGACACTTTTGTAACTGGAGCGAACAACGGGTTACAAACCGGAGTAAAAATATTTCCATATGTTATGGGAATGTTGGTTGCCATTTCTTTCTTTAGAAACAGCGGATTATTTGAACTAATCAGTAACGGATTGTCGTTTGCTTTTTCAAATATTGGCGTTAGCAAAGAAATCACCGACTCACTGCCGGTTGCTATGTTACGTCCATTTAGTTCTGGAGGTTCTCGTGGATTTATGATTGATTCTATGCGCATGTTTGGCCCCGATTCTTTCACCGGAAGGTTGAGCTGTATTTTTCAATGCAGTGCCGAAACTACTTTTTATGTAATTGCAGTTTACTTTGGAAGTGTTAATATTAAAAATACAAGATACACGCTAAGTACTATGCTTTTGGTGGATTTGATATGTGTTCTTGCTGCTATTTTTGTGGCTAGTTGGTTTTTTTAATATTTATTGATGTAAAGTAGCTACATCAATTTAGCAAAAATTTAATGTAGCAATCACGCAACTTTCCGTAACTTTACACATCAAAAATATTTTTCAAAATGGACTTTATATATCAAGATCCGTATCCGATAGTAAAAGACGATACACAATACAAAAAACTAACTTCCGACTTTGTAAAAGCTGAACAATTTGGCGATAGAGAAATTCTAACGGTAGATCCAAAAGGACTGGAATTACTAGCGCAAGAAGCCATGAATGAGGTTTCATTTATGTTGCGTACTTCGCATTTGCAGAAGCTAAAAAATATATTAGACGATCCTGAAGCCACCGATAATGATCGCTTTGTAGCCTACAATTTATTGCAAAATGCCGTGGTTGCTGTAAAAGGAGAATTGCCTTCTTGTCAAGATACCGGAACTGCAATTGTAATGGCCAAAAAAGGGGAAAATGTTTATTCGGGAGTCGATGATGCCGAGTATTTATCTAAAGGAATTTTTAATACCTATCAAAATAAAAATCTTCGATATTCTCAAATCGTTCCGATTTCCATGTTTGAAGAAAAAAATTCGGGTTCAAATTTACCAGCACAAATCGATATTTATTCAAAAAAAGGGAGTACCTACGAATTCTTATTCCTTGCAAAAGGTGGAGGATCTGCGAACAAAACGTTTTTGTATCAAAAAACCAAATCGTTATTAAATGATAAATCGATGGATGAATTCATCCGCGAGAAAATCAAAGATTTAGGAACTTCAGCTTGTCCACCTTACCATTTGGCTTTAGTAATTGGAGGGACTTCTGCCGAAGCGAATTTGGCCGCTGTGAAAAAAGCATCTGCTGGTTATTTTGATAATTTACCAACATCAGGAAACATGTCGGGACAGGCTTTTCGTGATTTAGAATGGGAAAAGCGAGTGCATAAAATATGTCAGGAAAGTTCTATTGGCGCACAATTCGGAGGTAAATATTTTGCTCATGATGTGCGTGTAATTCGTTTGCCAAGACACGCTGCTTCGTGTCCGGTTGGACTAGGCGTTTCTTGTTCTGCCGATAGAAACATTAAAGGAAAAATAACCAAAGACGGAATATTTTTAGAGCAATTGGAAGTAAATCCGAAGCAATTTTTGCCAGAAATTCCACCACATATGGAACAAGCGGTTGTGGTAGATTTGAATAGACCAATGCCAGAAATTTTATCTGAATTAACCAAGCATCCAATTAAGACAAGATTAATATTAAACGGAACCTTAATCGTGGCTCGAGATATTGCACATGCTAAGATCAAAGAGCTTTTAGATGCAGGTAAACCAATGCCAGAATATTTTAAAAATCATCCAATTTATTATGCCGGTCCAGCAAAAACTCCAGACGGAATGCCATCCGGAAGTTTTGGACCAACAACCGCTGGAAGAATGGATGTGTATGTAGAAGAATTTCAAAAAGCGGGTGGAAGCATGGTGATGCTTGCAAAAGGAAATAGAACTAACGAGGTTAAAGATGCTTGCCAAAAATATGGTGGTTTTTATTTAGGTTCTATTGGAGGCCCTGCTGCTATTTTAGCACAAGACAACATTTTGAAAGTTGAGGTAGTAGATTTCGAAGAATTAGGAATGGAAGCTGTAAGAAAAATCACAGTTAAAAATTTCCCAGCATTTATTATCACCGATGATAAAGGGAATGATTTCTTTGCTAATTTGTAATCAATCACTATAAAGTTTATAAAACCTACAAGGTTTCCTTGTGGGTTTTATTTTTAATTAAACGAAACGCTTATGCCTTTTAAGGATTCTTTTTCGGAATTTTATTCTGAAGTAAAAACAAGTATTAAAGAGGAGACTTTTGCTAAGTTAACCTTAGCTAAAACTATCGGAAATACGGAGTTAATGAATATATATGTGCGTTTAATTGTAATAGAAAACGACTTACAATTGGAATTGAAGTTTAAATTTCAAAAAGAAGAAATAGTTGAAATTCATACAATTGATTCCGCTTTCAATCGATTGGTAGCATTTATTAATAACCCATTTTTAAGTGCCATTTTATTCACTACCGAAAGGGATTTAACCTATAAATTAAACAAAAAAAGAGCAGTAAGTGTAAATGAGCAAGCACCAAGTTTTGCACATCCGTCAACCGCTTTTTTGGAAATTAATAAATAAAATAAGGATTTTTTTAATCGATTATCATCTCTGGTATTTCACCTTCAATAATTAAATCCGCTTCAGTTGAAGCAATAATGTGTTCTACAGAAACTCTAGGAGCGCGTTCTAATAGTTTGAAGCCTTTAGGAGTGATTTCTAGAACAGCCAATTCCGTTACCACTTTTTTGACACAACCAACTCCAGTTAATGGCAAGGTACATTTTTTTAGAATTTTGCTTTCTCCGGCTTTATTAACGTGCATCATAGCCACAATAATATTATCTGCGGAAGCAACTAAGTCCATAGCACCACCCATTCCTTTAACCATTTTTCCGGGTATTTTCCAGTTGGCAATGTCTCCATTTTCTGAAACCTCCATTGCTCCAAGAATGGTTAAATCTACGTGTTGCCCACGAATCATTCCAAAACTAAAGGCAGAATCAAAAAAACTAGCTCCAGGTAACGTGGTAATTGTTTGTTTTCCTGCATTAATTAAATCGGCATCTTCTTCTCCTTCAAATGGAAATGGTCCCATCCCTAGAACTCCGTTTTCACTTTGAAATTCAACCGAAATATCGTTTCGAACATAGTTGGCTACCAAAGTTGGAATTCCAATACCTAAGTTCACATAATAGCCGTCTTTTACTTCTTTAGCTATTCTTTTTGCTATGTCGTTTTTATCTAATGCCATCTTCAAATTATCTTTGTCTCACAGTACGTTGCTCAATTCTTTTTTCAAATTTTTCACCTTGGAAAATACGCTGAATTAATATTCCTGGAATGTGAACCTGGTTTGGATCTAATGTTCCAGCAGGCACTAATTCTTCTACTTCGGCAATCGTTATTTTGGCTGCGCCACACATACACGGGTTGAAGTTTCTTGCCGTTCCTTTAAAAATTAAATTTCCTGCTTCGTCACCTTTCCATGCTTTAACTATAGAATAATCGGCTTTAAATGCGTGTTCCATTACGTGCATTTTTCCGTTAAATTCTCGTGTTTCTTTCCCTTCGGCTACTTCAGTTCCAAAGCCAGCAGGAGTATAGAAAGCAGGTATACCAGCTTGTGCTGCTCTACATCTTTCTGCTAATGTTCCTTGTGGGATAAGTTCTACATCCAATTCGCCAGAAAGCATCTGTCTTTCAAACTCGGCATTTTCACCAACATAAGACGAAATCATTTTTTTGACTTGCTTTTGTTGTAATAATAAGCCTAGTCCGAAATCATCAACCCCCGCATTATTAGAAATACAAGTCAAATTTTTAGTTCCTTTTTTTACTAATTCTGCAATAGAATTTTCTGGAATTCCGCAAAGACCAAATCCACCTAAAAGGATCGTCATATCATCTTGAATTCCTTCAAGTGCTTCTTGTACGGAGTTTACTTTTTTGTTTATCATAACACTAAATTTTACTAAAGTCCAAATTCGTCTGGATTTTGTTCTTCGGTATCTGTAGAGTCTTTAACTACTTCTTTTGGAGCAGAATAACAATCCACTTTAATTGAGAAATTTTCGGGCCTTTGGAATTCATCTTTAGAAATTAAAAGATCTGGATCTTCATAACATTTTTCCATAAAATAACCCCAAATTGGTAAGGCAGCTGTTGCTCCTTGTCCATAAGTAATGCTTTTAAAATGCGCCGATCGGTCTTCACATCCAACCCAAACACCTGTCACTAAATTAGGCACCATTCCGATAAACCAACCATCCGACTGATTTTGCGAAGTTCCGGTTTTACCTGCAATCGGGTTTTTAAATACATATGGGTAGCCAGTCCAACGGTTATCTCCGCTTCCGCCGCTTTCTGTTCTAAGACGTTCACCCGAACCACCTTCGGTAACCCCTTCCAATAGTTTTATTACTGCAAACGAAACATCTTTACTCAATACATCATGCGATTCTGGAACAGGTTCAAAAATTACCGCTCCGTTTTTATCTTCAATTCTAGAGATGAATTGTGGTTTTATATAAACCCCTTGATTTGCAAATGTGCTGTAGGCAGCAACCATGTCTTGAACAGTAATATCTACCGCTCCAAGTGCTATAGAAGGTTGTACCGGAATCTCGGAACTAACTCCTAATTTTTTAGTTAATTCTACAACAGCTTCTGGTCCTGTTTTGTCAATTAATTTAGCGGAAATGATATTTACTGAGTTTGCTAATGCGCGCTTCAAAGTCATCATTCCACGGTATTTTTGATCGGAATTTCTTGGCTCCCAATCTTCGGTTACATGGTGACGTCCCTTACGAATCATAAATGGAGCATCTAATAAAGTGTCGCATGGTGACATTCCTAATTGTTCAATAGCGGTTGCATATACAAATGGTTTAAAAGTAGATCCTACTTGACGTGCACCTTGGCCTACGTGATCGTATTGGAAATATTTATAATTGATACCACCAACCCAAGCTTTAATTTGACCAGTTTGTGGCTCCATTGACATTAATCCAGCTTGTAGGAAATGTTTGTAATAACGAATAGAATCCAATGGGGTCATAATGGTATCGCGGTCGCCTTTCCAAGTGAAAACAGTCATTTTTGTTTTTCTGCTGAAAGACGCAATAATTTCTTCATCGGTTTTGTCCTCTGCTTTTAGTATTCGCCATCTTTCCGAATTTTTCATCGCTTGATTGATGATTTTATCGGTTTCTTGTTCGGTAATATTAACAAAAGGGGCATTTTTATTTTCTTTTTGTTGAATAAAAAACTCCTCTTGTAAATTTTTCATGTGAGCTTGAACCGCTTCTTCTGCATGTTCTTGAATTTTAGAATCTAAAGTCACATAAATTTTTAAACCATCCCCATAAATATCGTATTCTTCTCCATCTGGCCTTTTATTTTCTTTAATCCAATTCTTCATGAAATCTCTTAAGTATTCTCTAAAATAAGTTGCCGTTCCGTCTAAGTGACTTTCGGGATGAAAATCTAAAACAATAGGTTTTCTTTCTAATATTTTTTTGGCAGATTCTTCTAAATGTTTGTTTCTAACCAATTGTCCTAATACTACATTCCTTCTTTTTAGCGCTTTTTCTGGACGACGAACCGGGTTAAACAGCGATGGATTGGTTAACATTCCAACTAATAACGCACTTTCTTCCACTTTTAGGTCACGAGGTTCTTTATTAAAATAAACTTTCGCTGCCGAACGAATTCCAACTGCTCCATTAACAAAATCAACTTGATTAAAATATAAAGCAATGATTTCGTTTTTGGTATATTGTCGCTCTAATCTCACCGCAATGATCCATTCTTTTGCTTTTTGAATCACACGAAATGGCAAAAATCTTGAGCCCTCCCCGTGGAATAATAATTTGGCTAATTGTTGGGTTATAGTACTTGCTCCCCCATTAGAACCTAATTTTGCTGCAGCTCCAAAAGTTCTTCTTGCATCAATTCCAGAATGTTCGTAAAAACGTTCGTCTTCAGTTGAAACTAAGGCATCAACAAGAGATTTTGGCAAATCTTTATATTTTACAGCAGTACGATTTTCGTTATAAAATTTTCCTAGAGTAACCCCATCTGAAGAAATAATTTCAGTTGCTAAATTAGAGTTTGGATTTTCTAAATCTTCAAAAGAGGGCATCTTTCCAAACAATCCCCAAGAAGCAAACAAGAAGAATAAGAAAATTCCACCAATGCTATAAAAAAACAATTTCCAAAACTTCTTTTGATAGTATAGAATGTCTTTTACAGGTGTGTTTTTTTTATTTTGTAATGCCATAGTTATTAATTTTTAGATTCTACTCTAAAACCTATTTCTGTAATTCCTTGTAAATTTTCAACACCAGCAATTTTTCCGGTTTGTCTAACGGCTTGCTGAATATGAACTTTATATTCTCCTTTAAGATTGAAAGACACATTTTCTTTGTAAAAAAGTTTGCTGTCTTTTACATCTGTAAATCCGTCTCCCATTAGTGAGCCATCAGGATTGGCCATTTTATACTCTAAAGTATCTACAATAGTTTTTTTATTTGGATGTTCTAAAGAAACAATTAAAAATAAATTATCAAATGGATAATCGTTATTATCTCGAATATTAATAAAGAGGTTGTATTTTTTTTCACTTTCTAATTTTGGTAACTTAAAAGTCAGAATACTGTCCTGATGCCATGCATTTCCTACTGATTTGTACTCGTCAAAAACAAGTTTTTTGTCGCAAGAAATTAGAATAAACACCATTAAAATAAATAGAAGGCTACTTTTTATCTTCATTTTTCTTAATAATAATTGCAGGTCTTTTTACTTCTTGCTTTGGGGTTTCATTAGAATTTTGATCCTTATTTTGTCCATGCTTGAAGTTGGAATTATGCGATTTATTTTTTGATTTATTTTTATTTCTTTTAGGCTGATCAAAACGAGTTAAACTTTCTTGACCCATTGCATTAGTAAAGTTTGCCTCTGGCTCAGTAACAATTTCAATCGCAAAATCTTCTAAAGAAGAAACGCGTTTCTTTTCTTTATTTTGAGCAATTATTTCTTTAACCTGTTCTATTTTTAATACATGCCAACTCGAAAAATTATCGGTGTAGGCAAACCACATCAGACCTTTAAAAATATCTTGTTTTTGACAAATAGCATCCCCTTTTTCGGTGTGTAATTTGGTTTCAAATTCCGGGAAATCTTTAAGAGCATCCAAATAGGTGTCTAATTCGTAATTCAAACAACATTTTAATTTTCCACATTGTCCGGCCAATTTTTGAGGGTTTAAAGACAATTGTTGGTATCGTGCTGCAGAAGTATTTACACTTCTAAAATCGGTTAGCCAAGTTGAGCAACACAGTTCTCTACCACAAGAACCAATTCCTCCAAGGCGAGATGCTTCTTGTCTAAAACCAACTTGCTTCATTTCAATTCTTGCCTTAAAAACTTGCGCAAATTCTTTAATAAGTTGTCTAAAATCTACTCGGTCTTCGGCAGTATAATAGAAAATTGCTTTGGATCCATCTCCCTGAAACTCAATATCAGAAATTTTCATTTGCAATTTTAAAGCAATAGCAATTTCCCTTGCTTTAACCTTCATCGCTTCTTCTTTGTCGCGAGCATCGCTCCATATATCGATGTCTTTTTGAGAGGCTTTTCGGTATACTTTTGGAATTTCTGCACTGGTATGATTCACCCCTTTTTTCTTCATCTGAATTTTAACCAATTCGCCTGTTAAAGTTACAATTCCAACGTCATGACCTGGGGAAGCTTCTGTTGCAACAATATCTCCAATGCTAAGTGTAATTTTTTCGGTATTTCTATAAAATTCTTTTCGACCGTTTTTAAAACGAACTTCCACACAATCAAAAGGAGCTTCGCTATTTGGCAAACTCATATTAGAAAGCCAATCGAAAACGGTTAATTTATTGCAGCTATCCGAGCCACAAGTTCCATTATTTTTACAACCTTTTGGTGCGCCACCATCTGAAGTTGAACAACTTGTACATGCCATAATTATATAGTAGTATTGCTAAGTAAGCAATGTAAGTTCATAAAACGATTAATTGGTAAAGATAGTATTTTTATAAAATATATTCCAATAAAAAAATTCCAAAAACCGAGGATAAAAATAACCTCCGGAATTTGGAATTTATAGGGTATTTAGCAACTAAATTTTAAGAGATAATTTTAAATAATTTATCTGATAATCGCACTCTAAATGGCACTTCAAAAGTTACTTTGTCGCCCAATTTTGCCGTAGTATTTTCTTGTCCGTTAACGAACATTTTTTCTAAAATATATTCTTTAGCTCCCGTTGTTGGACCATAAATTAAGAGTTTGTCTCCAACATTTAGTTCGTTATTCTGAATAATAAAAAGAGCAACTTGAGCTTTTACATAATAATGTTCGGCTTTGCTAAGAAGCACTTTTTTTACTTTTATTTTCTGACGAATATCTTTTGATTTTCCCGAATTATTTTCGGCAACAGCCAAAGCAATATCCGATAAATCTCCCGAATGTTTGAATAATAATTTTTCTGATTTTCCTTTTCGGAAAACTTTGTTCCCTACTTGAATGCCTCGGCGTAATTTTACTTGTTCCACTAGCGGTAAATGAATGGTTTCTAAACATTCTGTTGAACAGCAATTTTCCATTGCGGCTTTGCATTCATCACATTGAATGAATAATAAATGACAACCATCGTTTTCACAATTGGTGTGATTGTCGCACGGTTTTCCGCATTGGTGGCATTGGGAAATGATATCATCGGTAATGCGCTCTCCCAATCGGTGGTCAAAAACAAAGTTCTTCCCTATGAATTTACTTTCAATATTTTCTTCCTTGATTTGTTTGGCATAATTAATAATTCCGCCTTCCAATTGGAATACATTTTTGAAACCTTGGTGTTTGAAATAGGCCGATGCTTTTTCACAACGGATTCCTCCGGTGCAATACATCACCAAGTTTTTATCTTCTTTAAAATCTTTTAATTGCTCGTTGATGATCGGTAACGATTCGCGAAACGTCTCAACGTCGGGAGTAATGGCTCCTTTAAAATGACCAATTTCACTTTCGTAGTGGTTTCTAAAATCCACAACAATAGTATTGGGATCTTCTAATATTTGGTTGAATTCTTTAGCTTTTAAGTGCACACCAATATTGGTAACATCAAAAGTTTCATCGTTTAATCCGTCGGCTACAATTTTGTCGCGGACTTTAACCGTTAGTTTTAAAAACGAATGATCGTCTTGTTCAACCGCCACATTCAGGCGAATGTTTTTCATAAAATCATATACTTCTAGAGTGGCTCTAAAAGCTTCAAAATTTTCTGCAGGAACACTCATTTGAGCATTAATTCCTTCTTTGGCAACATAGGTTCTACCTAGCGCATCCAGTTGGTTCCAAGCAATAAATAAATCGTCGCGAAATTTTTTAGGGTCTTCAATTTTGGCATACGCATAGAAAGACAACGTGAGACGTTGTTTGCCGGCTTGGTCAATTAATTCGGCTCTTTCTTCTGCGCTTAAGGTGTTATACAGTTGCATGCTATAAACGTTAAGGTTAGAATAGGTTGAGTTCTAAATGGAAGAACTCTTTTGCAAAGATAATTTGAAAATTTGAAAATAAAAAAACCTCTTAAAAAATATTTCTAAGAGGTTTTTTAAAATTGTTTTTTGAATTAACAGAATTCTGCGTAAGCGTCTTTTAAGTTTTCTGCAATCATCTCAGCAGGGCGACCTTCAATGTGGTGGCGCTCTAACATGTGCACTAATTCTCCGTTTTTAAACAACGCCATACTTGGTGATGAGGGTGGAAAAGGGAACATTTGTTGACGTGCTGCATCTACTGCTTCTTTATCTACACCTGCAAAAACAGTGATTAAATGATCAGGTTTTTTTGCTCCGTCTAAACTCATTTTTGCTCCTGGACGCGCATTTCTTGCCGCACATCCACAAACTGAATTTACAACCACTAAGGTAGTTCCATCTGCTTTAATTGCATTTTCTACGTCGCCTGCGCTATATAAATTTTGAAAACCTGCATCTGTTAACTCAGCACGCATTGGGTTTACCATTTCTTCTGGATACATAATTAGTTATGATTTAAATTGTTTTACTGTTGCAAAGATAATCAGAATTCTATTCTTTAAAATACTTCTGATCATAAAGATTTGTTATAGCAGAATAGAAAAATTATAATCGGAAGAGCCTACCAAACAACGCCTTAACAAAAAACATTTTTGGGCATTTCCAAATCACCTGTAGGTCTTCTAAAAGGGTAGTTTCTTCGTCTAGAAATTTAAAGATAACGGAGGTTTTTCCTTTTTGAAACATCGAAGAAAAAATAATAGAGCCCAGATGATTTTTCTGATCTAAAATATCCAAAAGCAATAAATCATAAAACCAAAATTTATCTCTTTTTTGGAATTTTCTAAAGTCGGAATTGCCTTCTAAAAATGAAACCAAATTTTTTGCTTTTTTTGTGGTATTTTTAAAAGTATAACCCGTGCTGGCTTTGGTCCATCCGCCGGCAGAGCCAATATGTAAAATGTTTTTGGTGTTATTTTCCCAAAAAGGATAACAGGTCATTGGGATGTTTCCTTGTTCTTTTTCTACAATTTCGTATTCGGTAATTCCGAGTTTTTGAATGTATTTTTGAATTTCATCTTCGTATTCTGATTTTGGAAGTAACTCTTTTGAAAACAACGTGTATTCCAATAAAGCTTCTGTGGAGGATGTCGGCAATACATACATAAATCGGGTGTTGCCTCTTTGCTCAATGGAAAAATCCATGAAAGTAGCGGTTTCTTTTTCGAACACTTCTTCTTTAGATTTTATAAACCAACCCACAAAATGCTGATGTAATAGTGGATATTTGGTTTGACTTTGCACCAAATTTGGATTAAAAATCGAATTAAAAATTTTATTGCAAGTATAATTTTCAGTTGCTGTTTTTATGATGCAATGGTTTCCTAATTCTTCAAAATCAAGCACTTTCTGATTTATAAAATGAATGTTTTCTTGCTTGGATATTAAATCGAAAATATGATTGTAAAAATCCAATCCTTTAATCATTTTGTATTGATACGGATTTAGGTCTAATTTTCTTTCAAAAGCATCGTTTTTATACCAGGCCGAATTCCATTTTGTAGATTCTAATTCAGGAAAAATAGAATGGGAATCCCAAAAGCACCATGTTCTATCGTTCGTTTTTTTTGGATTTTCATCCAAAAGTAAAATTGTTTTATCTTGAAATTTCCCAGATAAAATCATTTCCTTTACGGTCATTAAAGCCGATAATCCGCTTCCGGTAAAAATATAATGGTAGTGTTGCATTTATTTTCTGTAAGAAAAACCTATAGCAGTATAGTTTTTTGGAGCATTTTCTGAAATTCCAATGCCTGATGACAAATCTAACATAAAATTATTGTTAATCAAATAAGTAATACCTCCATCAAAACTATGATTGGATTGTTGTACTTGCGGAATAAACCCAAAAAGCTCGATGTAACTTCCTAATTTTTCTGTAATGGAATATCCAGTAGTTACCGTGTAAATAAAAGTTGGTTCCGGAGAAAAACCATCCCATTCGGCTCCTAAATTATAACTGAATGACATTTTTTGGGATAGCGAATGCTGCATTACAAAACGAAATTTTGGAAAAACAAAATCGGTTTTATATTCATTTGATGCAGCATTTGGCAAACCAATATGACCAATAAAAGAGGTTTTGGGTATTATTCCTTTTTCTTCAGTTAACGCTACTTTAAACCCAATATATATTGGAGTAAATCCGCTTACTTTCTCCGTCGTTATTTCCTCCGATAGGAATTCTGTTATTAGTCGTAATTCGAAATTTTTATTAACACCATATTTCCACAGCGCGGTTGGCAAACTATTTCTTTTATAATCAGCAGTATTATTTTGAAAGGTAAATCCGGTTTCAACTTGAAACATTCCTTGAGGAACAATTGCTGGAGTTTCTGTTTGGTCGGGTCTATCGGCCTGAATTGGCTCTATTTCTTGTGAGAATACTAAAGTTGATATAAATAGTAGTGGAATTACAAATTTGCGCTTCATGAAATTAGTTTTACACAAAACTAAAAATATATTTTATGTTTTATGGATATTTAGATATATTTGTTTGGATCTCAAAATAAATAAATAAAAAATAATATGTTTCAAGTTGTAATAGATTATTTTGAAAGTATCAACCCTATTTTGGCAGCACTCTATGCCACTTTATTTACTTGGTTACTGACTGCTTTTGGGGCTTCATTTGTATTCTTTTTTAAGAATATGAATCGAGTAGTTCTTGATGGAATGCTCGGATTTACAGGGGGAGTAATGATTGCTGCTAGTTTTTGGAGTTTACTTTCTCCTGCAATAGAAATGAGTAAAGGAGAAGGTTTTGTAAAAGTAATTCCAGCGGCAGTCGGTTTTGCATTAGGAGCTTTATTTATCTTTGCTTTAGACAAGGTTTTACCCCATTTACATATAAATTTCAAAGAATCTGAGGGGGTAAAATCACCCTGGCAACGAACTACATTGTTGGTTTTGGCCATCACTTTACATAATATTCCTGAAGGATTGGCTGTTGGAGTGCTATTTGGTGGAGTTGCCGCAGGAATCCCTGAAGCGTCAATAGCTGGGGCAGTGACATTAGCTATTGGAATTGGAATTCAAAATTTTCCCGAGGGAATAGCCGTTTCAATGCCTTTGCGAAGAATGGGAATGAGTCGTTGGAAGAGTTTTATGTATGGACAATCATCCGCGCTTGTTGAACCCATTGCAGGAGTTTTAGGAGCTGTAGCTGTTACTTTTTTTGTGCCGCTACTTCCTTACGCATTGGCTTTTGCTGCAGGCGCTATGATATTTGTAGTTGTAGAAGAAGTAATTCCTGAAACCCAACAGGATAAAAACACTGATATTGCAACCCTCGGTTTAATTGGCGGATTCATTGTAATGATGACTTTAGACGTAGCATTAGGCTAGTTGAATATGATAAAAACGAATCTCTTTCTGCTTTTATTTTTTTTTGTTAGCTTTTCATTTTTCGCGCAAAGCGAATTAAAAATTACTTCAAAAAAGTGCAATCCAAAATCGGGGTATGGTTTCCAATTAATTAAAGTTTTTAACGATTCAAGATGTCCGGAAGGGGTAACTTGTATATGGGCGGGAGAAGTATCAGTAGAGCTAAAAGTCTATAAAAACAAGAAATTTTTTGAATTAAAAACACTCACTTTTAATTCAAAAAATAAAGAAGAAAATTTCAAGTGGTTTGGAACGTATTTTTCAAGAAAAATTAAATCAATTTCGGTGAATCCCTATCCCAAAGAAGGACAAAGAGTAAAATTCAAAAACCAATATTTGAGGATTGTTTTTGAGAATTAATTACAGCCACAATCGTCCTTGTCGCCACAATTTTTTTTCGGTTTTTTCTTACCAAAAAACTTATTGTATAAATAAGACAAAGCAATTCCTAAAGCAAAGTAAACGAGTATTTGTTGCATATTATTGTAAAATTTGATAGGCCAAAAGAGCTGATAAATAGGCCAATCCACTCATAAATATCAATTGAACCAAAGGCCATTTCCAGGAATTGGTTTCTTTTTTTACAATGGCCAAGGTGCTGATACATTGCATGGCTAAAGCGTAATATATTAATAAGGAAATTCCGGTGGCAAAATTAAAAGTTTTGCTGCCGTCTTCGCGAATTTCGTTTTTCATTTGTTCTTTTATTGTTGCCTCTTCATCGCCATGATTTCCTACGCTATAGATAGTCGCCAAAGTTCCAACAAAAACTTCACGAGCCGCAAACGAACTTACTACAGCAATTCCGATTTTCCAATCATAGCCTAATGGTTTAATAGCGGGTTCAATATATTTTCCTATCGTTCCAATGTAGGAATGCTCTAATTTAAATTCACTAAGCTTGTTTTCATAATTAGGATCAGTAGTTTTTATGGATTGCGAAACTATATTTTGGGCATTTCCAAAAGTGGCATCGGGGCCATGTGATCCTAAAAACCAAAGCACAATTGAAATCGCTAAAATGATTTTTCCCGCTCCAAAAACAAAGGCTTTTGTTTTTTCGATGATGTTAATCGCTACATTTTTAAATAGCGGAATTTTGTAACTCGGCATTTCAACTACAAAGTACGATTTGGAACTTATTTTTAATACTTTATTCAAAATATAAGCAGAAAGTAAAGCCATCCCGAAGCCCAATAAATACAATCCCATTAGGGTTAACCCCTGCAAACTCAAGAAACCAAAAATACGTTGTTTCGGAATTATTAAGGATATTAAAATGGCATAAACCGGTAATCTTGCCGAACAGGTAATGAAAGGCGTTACCAAAATAGTAATCAATCGTTCTTTCCAATTTTCAATGTTTCGAGCACCCATAATTGCTGGAATAGCGCAGGCAGTTCCAGAAATTAATGGCACAATACTTTTTCCTGAAAGTCCGTAACGGCGCATGATTTTATCCATTAAAAAGACCACGCGACTCATATAGCCGCTTTCTTCCAGTACAGAAATGAATAAAAATAGAAAGGCAATTTGTGGAATAAATATTAAAATCCCCCCAATTCCCGGAATGATTCCTTCGCTAATTAAATTGGTAAATTCTCCAGCGGGAAGGTTTGTTTTTGCATAAGAAGCTAAGTTTGCAAAGGAACTGTCAATGAAATCCATTGGGATGCTGCTCCAGTCAAAAATCGACTGAAAAATTCCGAATAAAACCACTAAGAAAATTAAGTATCCAAATACCTTGTGCGTGATTACTCGATCTAGTTTTGCTCTAATATCGGAGGCTTTAGATTGATCAATTTTCTGACCTAATTTTAAGGTTTCATTTATAAATTGATACCGCTTGATGGTTTCTTTTTGTTGCAAACGCTTTAGATCGGCATGCGATTTAGTAAACGAACTTTTCATTTCGTTTCGATCCAAATTCAAGAAATTCACATCTTGAGTAATCACCAACCAAAGTTTATAAACCAATTGATTTGGAAATGCTTTTTTTAATTTGTCAAAATATTCTGGGTCAATACTAGACGCATTTAAGCATGGTTTAGTAGGAAGCGATTTATAGTTTAGAATCAGTTTTTTTATTTTTTCAATTCCGATATTTTTTCTCGAACTCACCAATGCAATTTTGGTTTGAAGTTCTTTTTCTAGTAGAGGAATATTTAATTCAATTCCTTTAAGTTGCATTCGGTCGCTCATATTGATGACCAAAACAGTTGGAATTTCTAGATCTTTTATTTGGGTAAAAAGAAGTAGGTTTCTTTTTAAGTTTTCTACTTCCGAAACTACCACTACCACATCGGGATAGTTTACGTCTTTTTTATTCATTAGCAACTCAATGACCACATTTTCATCAATTGAACTAGCGTTTAAGCTATACGTTCCGGGTAAATCAATGATGGTTGCTTTAGTTGTTTCGTTTAGTTTACAAGCACCTATTTTCTTTTCAACGGTGATTCCAGGATAATTTCCCACTTGTTGGTGCAAGCCGGTAAGCTGGTTAAAAACCGAAGTTTTCCCAGTATTTGGATTACCAATTAGCGCAACTTTAATGGGGTCTTTAGTCATTATTTTTTGGATTAATGACCACTTTAATTTCTTTTGCAGTTTCCAATCGAATAGCCACATGCGAATCATTCACATTAAAATAAAGCGGACAGCCAAATGGAGCAATTTGAATTAATTCAATCGAATTACCTGGCAGGCAACCCATTTCGAGTAATTTCAACGGAATGGTATCTATGTCAAAGTCAACGATGATACCTTTTTGCCCAATTTTAAGATCCCCAACAGTGATTTGCACGTCTTTATTTAGATTGAATTAAAATACAAAAGTACGTATTTGCAATTAAAATTCTATGATATTTGTTAGGTTTCCAATAATTTTTTTATTCTTTTTCCGAACAAAGAAAATTAATGTCTTCTAGAAGTTGTTTTACATTTTTTATGCCCGGCTCGGTAGGGCCATCAAGATTGGTGCCATCATAAAATCCGCGAACACGTCGTTTAGAATCTACTAAAACAAAATTTTCAGTGTGCACCATATCATACATTTCGGAAGGTTTTCCTGTTTTCACTGCCAAATAGGATTTTCTAGCAATGAAGTAAATATCTTTTTTGTTTCCGGTAACTAAATTCCATTTGCTATCAATTACTCCTTTTTCAAGAGCATATTTTTTTAATACCGAAACGCTATCAATTTCTGGAGTAACCGAATGCGAGAGCAACATAACTTTCGGGTTATTTTTAATTTGATTTTGTAACCAAATCATATTGTTGGTCATTTTAGGACAAATAGAACCACAGGTAGTAAAGAAAAAATCGGCTACATAAATTTTGCCTTCATAATCTTTTTGGGTGATGGTTTTTCCGTTTTGATTGGTAAAAGTAAAATTGGCAATGGTATGATCTAAAGCTACATATTGAATTGTAGAATCAACCATTTCCGGATTCACATCACTTGGATTATAAATTGGCAGCATCTTTTTTGGTTTTAAAACCACATAAAACGCACTTATTGTGATTATAGAAAAAACCACAAAAAAACCAATAAACAGGCGGTACTCTTTAAGTTTGCGGAACATCTTTTTTTTTCAAAGGTACAAAACAACTGTTTTATTATAAAACTAGATTTATACTACTCGGTAGAATATTTATTTTTTAACATTTGGTTTAGTAAAAATTAATAGATTTGTGAAAACAAACAATAAAATATTATGAAAATACAAACTTCTATTAAGTTGGGTTTATTGGCAGCTGGATTATTATCCTTAGGCCAAGTGATTGCGCAACAAAAAACCCCTGGAATTGCCATTGATTTAATGGATAAATCGGTTCGACCAAACGACAATTTCTTTCAATTTGTAAATGGAACTTGGTTAAAAAACACGGCTATTCCAGCAGATAAAACCCGTTGGGGAAGTTTTGATGAATTGCGTCAAAACACCGACAAAGATGCTTTGGCAATTTTAAATGCCGCTTCAAAAGATCCAAAATACAAATCGAATACCGACCAAGGGAAAGCGATTAATATTTACAAATCGGTTATGGATACTGTAGCTAGAAACAAGCAAGGAATTAAACCAATTCAGGCTGATTTAGCTAAAATTAATGCGGTAAAAAATACTGCTGATTTGCAAAAATTATTAATGGAAACCGAAGCTGTAGGTGGAGGTGCTGGATTTTTTGGTTTCAGAATTGGAGCTGACGAGAAAAATAGTAATCGTAATGTTGTGAGTTTAGGACCTGGGTCTTTAGGTTTACCAGATCGTGATTATTATGTTTCTGAAGATACTGATTCTAAAGAAAAAAGAGCAAAATATGTGCTTCATGTTGCTAAAATGTTGCAATATATTGGAGAAACACCAGCTCAAGCAAAAGAAGACGCAGAGAAAATCTTAGCTTTAGAAATTCAAATGTCTAAACCGAGATTGGATCGTGTGGAACGAAGAGATGCTAAAAAACAATACAATCCTACTGCTGTAGCCGACTTGAAAAAAATGGCTCCAATTATTGATTGGAATTCTTATATAAAAGGAATTGGTATTGCAAAAGTGGATACAGTAATTGTTTCGCAACCTAAATATATTGCTGCTTTACAAACTATTTTCACTGAAAATAAAGTAGACGATTGGAAAGCCTACATGCGTTGGATGTTATTAAGAAGTGCTGCGGGACAACTTTCTACAGAAATCGAAACGGCTAACTGGGAGTTTTATGGTAAAGTATTAACAGGTGCTTTAAAACAACGTCCGCGTCATGAAAAAGCGTTACAAGTAGTAAATGGAACTGTTGGAGAATCTTTAGGTAAACTATATGTAGAGAAAATGTTCCCTGCTGAGGCTAAAACCAAAGCATACAATATGATTCAAAATATTATTCGTGCATACAGAGCAAGAATTAATAATTTGACTTGGATGTCTCCAGAAACAAAAACCAAAGCAATTGAAAAATTAGAAAAAATAACAATCAAAATTGGTTACCCAGACAAATGGGAAGATTATTCTGCAATGGTAGTAAAAAGTCCAGCGGAAGGCGGAAGCTACTTTGAAAACATGAAAAATGTTTCTAGTTGGGGTTGGAAAAAAGATTTAGCTAAATTGGGTAACCCAGTTGATAAAACCGAATGGGGAATGTCACCACAAACGGTAAATGCGTATTACAATCCATCGTATAATGAAATTGTATTCCCTGCAGCAATCTTACAACCACCTTTCTATGATTATAAAGCAGACGAAGCGGTTAATTATGGTGGAATTGGTGCCGTTATCGGTCATGAAATCTCTCATGGATTTGATGATGAAGGTGCAACTTTCAATGCCGATGGAAATTTAGTAGACTGGTGGACTGCCGAAGATTTAGCTAAGTTTACAGCTTTAGGCGGAGCTTTAGCAGATCAATATTCTGCATTAGAGCCACTACCTGGAATTCATGTAGATGGTAAATTTACTTTAGGAGAAAACATTGGAGATTTAGGTGGAATTAATGCTGCTTATGATGGTTTGCAATTGTTTTTGAAAGAAAATGGAAACCCAGGATTAATTGATGGATATACTCCAGAACAACGTTTATTTATTTCTTGGGCAACCATTTGGAGAAGTAAAATTCGCGATGAAGCTTTGAAAAACCAAGTAAAAACCGATCCACATTCACCAGGAATGTATCGTGCTTATGTGCCATTAACAAATCTAGATACTTTCTTTCAAGCATTTGATATTAAAGAAGGTGACGGAATGTATGTTGCACCAGATAAACGAGTTAAAATCTGGTAATCAAAATAAGAATACAAAAAAAGGCGCAATTTACTTGCGCCTTTTTTTATAGTTTACTTTTAGAAAACGAATAGCCTAAAATGTGTTCTACTTTTTCACAACTAATAAGTTTTCCAATGGAAGGTTTGTTTTCATTAAAATGCGGCAAAGCCAAATTCAATTCGATTGCTTTTTGAGTGTAATATTCTTTTCGAGTTGGGTGAAAAGGAGCCACCGCATTAAAGGTTTCATTCCAATTAAAATTGTCATTCTGACCCTGCTGAATAATTTTTTCAATTATTCCGATGCAATCATCAAGATGAATTAAATTAATTGGCGCTTCCGGATTTTCAATATCGGTTTTTCCTGAAAGGAATTTTATTGGATGCCGATCTGCTCCTATCAAACCACCAAAACGAATTACTGCGGTTTCAAATTTTTCATTGCTTTGCAAAAGCTGTTCTGCTTCTAATAATTGCTTTCCACTTTCCGTATCTGGATTTGGAATTGTATCTTCCTTAACCGGGGTATTGTTATCTGCGTAAACCGAAGTCGAACTCACAAAAAGCACTTTTTTCACCGAAGAATTTTCGATAAACGGAATTAAATTTTGAATCTTTCCCACAAAATGTTCTGTAGCATTTCCACGCAATTTAGGTGGAATATCGATAATTAAAATTTCGGAATTATTCAAAAAGGAATTCATTTCACCCTCAAATTTATCTTCCGACAAACAAATTAAAAAGGGAGTAATTCCAGCATTATGCAACATCGGAATTTTATTTTCAGAAGTGGTAGAACCCGAAATTAAATTACCCTTTTGAAGCAATGATATTGCTAAAGGGAGTCCCAACCATCCGCAACCGAGAATACTAATTTTTTTCATTTTTACTTGATTGGGGCTACAATTTTTTGTTGAATAATCACGGCATCGGTCAACACAAATGGCTTGGATAGCATCCAATTTTTTCTTGGAGCCATTTTAAATTGAGTGTTTGACATTAAATCAAACGAACTTTCTACCAAATCGAATTCTAGTTTTTGATTTTGAGGGATCGAAAATTCAAGTGTCAAAGGAATGTTATCCACCACATAATAACTCAGTAATTTGTTACTTTTTTTCGAAACGATATTGCTTTTTATATCCAGCGCTTTCACCCCATTAGCTACTAAATGAGCTATAGATGCCTTTTCATTGGTAAATACATCATAGCGATTTACTTTCCTATTCGGAGTGATTTTAATTTTATAAAAATGCTTGTTTCCAGACAAAGAATCGGTGACAAATTCGATGGTAGGTTTAGGAATAGTTTTTAGTGGCGCAGTGGCCATAAAAGTATATTCCGAACCATATTTACTGTATAATTTATTGGTGTTTAATGGAGCTGCGTTTTTTGGATTTTCTCCTAAATAAGCTTTAGTCCACTCGTCTAAATTGCTGTCGTAGGTGGCCCAATTGGCTTGGTTGTTGTCTGCATTTAAAATATAAACTAAACTATTAGGTTTCCCAGCTCCGTTTACAAAGTCCGAGGATTGATGTGCCTTGACTACATAGACCAATCCCAATACCATGAAGGCGGTTGCCCAGATTCCTTTTCGTTGAAACGTATTAAATAATGGCAACAATAACCCAAAACACAATACTGTTAAAATGGCACTTCCTACTAAAATTTTTAGCTCCAATCCCACCGGAAACATGGTAATAAGCGGAACTAATATCAGCAATGCCGGCACCGACATGACAAGATTTAAATAGGGATTTGTTTTTTGAGTCAGTACAAAATACCCCAACACAATTATGCTTGCCAACACTGGAATAATTAAAAATGCAGCTCCTTTTAGAAAGAAGGCAATTGCCAAATTGACCAACAACCAAATAAATAGCAACGGAATTTGAAGTACAATTTCAGAATTTTTTTTGTTGTGATTTCTATAAAACCAAAAGCAAGACGCAACAGAAAATGATATAAATGCAATAATATAATCGTGTCCATTGTAAGTAAATCCTTGGAGAATTTCTTGATATTGCGGATAACAAATTAAAATAATTTTCCATCCAATAAAGGTCATTAAACCTGCAGTAAATAAAGATCCAAATAGCGGAATAAAACCCGTGAGTAGCTCTTTAAAATGAAATATTTTTTTCCCAATTCCTAAAAAGATAAATAATCCAAAAAGTATAAATCCAAAAAGTGACATTGGAATTACCCAACTAAATGGATATTTCACCATGTAAAAAGGAGCATTAAAATATACTTTATCTTGATTGGATTTCAATTGTGATAAATCGGAATTAGAAAAATAATTAAGCAGCGGGAATAGGTAACCACCTTGGTGTGCTAAGGTGTTTGGGTCGAGATGTTGGAAGGTATCTTGCTGGGTATGGTAATTGAAATGGCTGTCGATAAAAGCAAAATTAAATCCTTGAATCTTTCCCTTTTCTCTAAACACGGTTAAATCGGTATCGTTTGGAAGCATTTTATAAATGCTATACATTA